>Ga0065711_1006170_pt1 | contig 26802 bp, 12 predicted proteins | sample Hoacrofraction12_FD_59098 | JGI IMG/M metagenome (GOLD analysis project Ga0065711, IMG submission 59098) | Hoatzin crop microbial communities from Cojedes, Venezuela - Epithelial fraction 12 v2 (version 2) | ecosystem: Host-associated > Birds > Digestive system > Esophagus > Crop | place... | reverse complement strand
TCCCGAGTCCAAGAAGCTAACTAAGCATTTCCTTGTGCAAAAACCGCACAATCATCTAGCGGTACTACATTTTCATCGGGAGTTTGCTATAAAATTGAGTGCTGCATGTCAAAGTAGGGAGAATAGTACATAAAAGTTGGCATCTGAATGTAGGTATCAGGGCTGGGTGTGCAGCTGTGGTGGACACTTGACGTTGCACTGATTTCTACTGGCAAGAAACTGATAAATCTCCTTTAAATCGAACAATCTGTATCCTAATTTTTATAAGTCATTAACCATGACTTATTCTTCCCTTGTTCAACCTGAACCAAGTTTTAGCTGTGAATCAAGTCACTGGCTTATTTAAAGCTCTTATCTTATTTAACATTTTCACTGTATCCTACTTCTCATTTGACAATTCTATAGTTTTTATCCATTTCAGGGGTGCAATGCTTTCATCCTGACACAAATAAGTTCTTGTTTATAGCAGTTCAAACTCCAGCATTACCTTTTACTCAAATGTTTAACAACTTTTACAACACAATGAAAAATTACATTCCAGTTTCAGCCTCTTTTTTTATTGGATATAAATATTAATGTCCAAATCTATTTTGTCTCTGATTTTCATTGTCCCTGTGATGAAACCTGCACTGCTGCTACTTTGTTTTCCTTCTGAAGCATCAGGCTGTTGCATGCAAGTATTTGACAGCCCATAGGTGAAAAAGGAAGAAGATGAGGCAAAGTTGAATATTTTAGCCTTTCAGAGGCCATAATATATGTGAATGTGTTTGAATCTGTCGGATGATCATTCTGTAAGGAAATCTTCTGAAGTGAAAGCAAAAGGAGGAAAAAAAAAAATGCTGAAATACATTTGTAACTCTCAGAAGGTCTAATTCTGCTGAGTTTTAAGCATGTACATGTCAGTCGCCTGAGAGAGCATATGGCTATATTGAAGGACATAGTGTTTTAAAGGTTTAAAGAGCAAGAGCTAATATCGGGAAAATGCAATGCAGCACATGAGAGAAGCAAGTACTGATACATCTATGGATATACTTCTGATAAAGGTCTGTCAAAATAAATGAAGTCCTGGCTGACAGCTGCTTTTGGAAACGTTTCCCTTTGCTTTCACTTTTTAATACTACCTTGAAAAAGGATGACACAGAGATACTGATCCCCCTTGCAGAGGAAGAGAGATCACAGCTTGTGTTGAAGCTGCTGTTCGTGTGCTGCTCTGCTCTGTTCACCTTGGTTACTGAAGTGATTTTCCGTGGTAGGCAGGTAACGTTGTTGGGCTCTGGTGTGAATCTAAAGGGGTGTGTTTAAAACAGTCAGTGTTTTTTGTGGTTCATTCCCCTTCACCATCCAGACCTGAACTAATATAGTTCCCAGCCTGTGTGCCTGCTGCTGCTCTTCAGTAAAATACAAAGAAAGATTTCATTGGATGATAACTTACTGTAACTTATTATTTTCTTAAAATAATAATAATTTCCAAAGATGGACTTTGGAATTACTGGTTCTTCAGTATGTTTTGGCTTTTTTTAAAAAGCCTCTGTTGAATTAATCTTTGCTAGGATCCACTTTTGAGGTCTTCTGGGGAGCCAGGGTTATGGATGTTTCTGGGTGGTGCTTGTAGCAACTCACACCACCGAGAGGCTGTTTGTCAGAGGTGGGCCTTGTCCCTGTCCTTCCCTGTCTCTAACAAAAGCACACGCTGGTACAGGCGCAGATGTTCAGGGTAGCAGGCACTAGTCTGGAGGCTTCTCCCGTGTCTCTGCGTGCAGACAGAGCAGCAGCTGCGTGCGTAGGAGTGCTGCTTCCTCGCACCTTCCCTTCTGTCTCGCTGGGATGGGTGGCAGGTCTGTCTGACGCTCGGTAGGAAAGGAGGCTGTTCCGCTGTGGAAATAGTGGCGGAGTAGGTAGGGCCTTTCACTGTTCTCCCGTGGGTGACTGTTTTAAGCTTTGATCAGGAGAGTGTTGAGAATTGCCTCTCGTTGGTGCATCTGCAGTATGGAGAGAGGGCTGAATGCAGCTAAGTGCAGTGATGACCACTTGTGTGCCTCTAGCTGTAGAAACTCATGTGCCTTTACTGTTCCAGCCCGAAGGGCAAACTGGCCTCAGCAGAGCCTTTGACCTTTTGAAAGCAACAAAATCCATAGGGAGCTGAAAATGATTGGTTTTTTTGTTGAACTGCTTAAAATTAAGTGGCCTGTGACCTCTTGAAGGTATGTCTGACCCTGTGGGACTAGGGAGAGACCAAAGTAACTAGACTATAGGAGGACCTAGAGGTGATAACAAACTCAAATTTGGAGGAAAAGTCCATAGATCAGATTATACTGTAAAGTGGGTGGTGGTGGTTTCAAGCATCTAGTCTTGCTTTCCACTAGTCATATAAATTCATGCGGTAATTCCTCTGAGAAAAGAGGTGATGTGTATAGCATATTTGTAAGGAAAACCTCAATTCTAATTTAAAGCTGCTTAAGAGTAACATAACCTGAGAAGATAGAGGTTTTATTCATTACTCCATACGTTCTTCTAATGTTATACAAATTTACACCAGGAATGAAAGTGTGATAACTCTATGTAAATTCTGACAGATTATACCTGAGTCATGGCTTAATAGTCCATATTATAAGGACCACAACTTTTTCTGTTTTCACTATTTTCTCATGATAATTCTTATGTTTTTTTCTCCTGAAAATATTCATCAGCATCGTCTTTGAAGGAGGGACATTGGAGGTAGATAAAGTTTTCAGTAATGCTCTCGCTATCACAGCACAGAAAGTTAATAACTCTTCTCTGGTTCAGTTTTTCTGCTTGGGCATCCTAGAGTCTTGTTAGCTGTCTTATCTGAAAACTTTGCCCTGATGCCTTTTTCAGTTGGCTGTGGATGTGGTCTGGAAGCCACCCTGAAGAACTGTTGCCCTCCAATATGTAATGACAGTTTGATAAGTTTTGTCTACATTACTTGATCCCAGACGTATGCCTTTGATTTTGGCTATGCTGAAACACATTGTTCAATAGTTCTCAGTTCTCTGAGAAATACTCTTGAGCTTGGACTGCTGTAGCAAAATTGGAAGCATTCAGACTGATCTCAGTTCGTGAGTCTCACTCGAATCACTTGCAAACAACATGTTGTGTTTCTTCTGTTTGGCTACTCCTGTCATGTCTGTACATCTTCTCTCCATCTTAACTGCTGGAGCCCCACATTGTATGCAAGTAATTATCTAGTTATTCTGTTCTGCTATCAGTAAATATATTTTAATTGGACTACAGGGCAAGAGAGACCGATTGTGGGCTTTGAGTCTGTTGTATTTACTTGCCATATTAAAACCTGTTATTTAGATCCCCTGGTCTGAATCAGAAAAGCAAGAACTGAAAGCTTGTAAACAAATCTAGCTTTTGTTTCCTAGACACAGACGAGAACATATTCTCCCCCAGCATACAGAAGTGAGAACAGCAAACACTGAGGGAAAATGGCTCGTGGAATAACATACAGGAAAAAAAGCACAAAGTGAATCTTAAAAAGCCCTCATGTTATGCCTTGCCAACAAGGATGGTACAACAGTTTGTTCAGACATTTAATGACAGATAAAGGAATAGTTCCCACTTCAGGATATTTGCCATTTTCTTTACAATAGTGAAATACTGTATACAGCCCTAAATGTTTTGGAATCTAATCTCATCATGTCCGTCAAATGACTATGCTCGAGGTATTCATTGATGAGGCTGGATAAATCCCAGCCGAAGAGAACACCACTTGGTGTGGAGTGAGTAAAATCCTGGGCGTGATGCCAGAATCTTGGAGAAAATTTTGCCATGATGGCATATAGTGATTTATACTTGTATTTGCTTCCATCACTGTGTACTAGAAGAGGGAGAAGGGAGGAAGGAGGAAAGCAGAACAACTGTATTCTAACAGGGACATTATTTAGTTCAAAATTAAAATATTCTCATTGCCTCACTATTTTCTGGGAGGAAAAAAAAGTAGACTCCTAACTTCATTGGAAATGATATAGTCTGTGCTAAACATGAATTGGATATGATGGTTGCAGTGACTCTTTCTCACCCTAAATTAAATTTTTTCATGCTGAAATACTCATAATCTGGTGACAACAGAATCTAGTTTAAGTTGAATAATCTTAGACTGGACTGCCAATAAACAGACTGAGTTCTTGGTAGAATTTTTCTTGCTACTCAGTGATGTTTTGTTTCAGTGAGCAAAAGTTAATTTTCTAGTCTGCTTTCAGTGACTCATAGAGAAGTCTATACATCTTAAAGATGGAAAGTGACCAATGCATAGAAGCCTTCTATGACTTCCAATAAAGCCTTTTGTTTTGCTAGTTTATTAAAATGAATTTTTGCCCTTTGGAGCTGACTTGTGCAAGGAGCAGTAGTTGCCACCTATTCCCTATAGCCTCACAGGAAAATAGCATTCCCGGACAAGAGCAGAGTCAGGAAATAGAAGTGGCTCATTCTTTGTACCGTTCCCCTCTGACACTACTTCATGAACAATCAAGAGGTTTAGCCTGAAGTATGACTGTTGTATAAGAATGCAAAAAGTTTACATTAACTCTTGGGGAGAATGGAACAAGAATTTGGATGAGCGGTCCATGGAGATTTAATAATTAGAAATCCCCTGAGCTGAAAATAATTGAAGTTTGGGAGAGTATGGAGGAGAGGTACATGCCTGTCCTGTAGTTGATTTGCCTTTGGCTTTCGATTATGGTCACTCCTGGAGGCCCGTTACTGAGTTAGATGATTGGGGGAGGAAGCCTGAAAATCAGAGCTTTTGGATTCAAAAATCCAGAAAGAGTCCAAGACTTTTTGTTTTATGGTTTTGTGGCCAACCTTCTGCTGGCACAGAGGGGAAGGAAAGAGAAGAATTTTGAATATCTGAGACTCATAATGCTGAAGCTGTCTTTTAAGGTCAGTAATCTTTGCCTTTTAGTGAATTTGATTTAACAGAACATATTTTTAAGTGAATCTGAATATTTGTGTCTTGTTATTTTAATTAAATCTGAGAAAAGAGGAAGGTTCAAGGTTGTCAACTGAGAAGCTCATCCTGAGACAGTAATGTAGGAGCTGCCAAACTGAGGCAGAAGTCTGAAAATGCACTTTTACCTCAAATTACCAATTTTGTTGGTGATAAGCTTTGGCTTCATACAGATTGTGGACTCGGATACAAATTAATTTGGGAAATGAAATCTGAATGTGACTGGTAAAACTATTGATAGGGAATTCTCTTTCACATCCCTTCATGTGGGAGAACTTGTCTGAAGAACATAGCTTTAATTCCCTTGTATTAGTTTCTTAATTAGGCTGGTCAAAGCTGTGACTTGTAAACCCAAAGCACCAGTGATTACTGCCACGAGATAATATTGTCCAGATATATTTAAGGTGGCATTGCTAAAAGTAAAACCAAATCCTGCGCTCTCCTGAACCTTTCAGGATGCTGTCATGGGTTGTCCAAACCACTGAAGGTGAAAGTGGTCTGCCTGTTATATAAAGAAATCTTCGTTTTGGGAGTTCAGTGATTGTCGAAAAGTATTCAGCAAAAATTCTTCATCTCAGGATGGTACAGAGTTGGAAGAGCGGTATTAAACAGAGATGGCAATATCAGCTGGAAATGGAGAGGGAGGCAGATGATACCACGATATCAGTTTGTTCATTTGTGATATAGCCCTCTATTCAAAACAGATCTTTTAAATCTAATTTTGTTTTCATACTGAAGTTAAGCAAGAGAAATTGGAAATCTGAAGTGACACCACGAATCCTGCATTAGAGTCTTGGCAATGCAGTGTCACAAAGAAACTGACAACTCGCCATCAGACTTGTGACACTTTTTTTCTATTCACGATGTCCTTGAGTAGCTTTATTTCAAGGAGTTTTCAGTGGAGAGTCACATACAAGGACTATAAAGGAGATGGCAGGACCCAAGACACTTCAGCCTCTCTCCAAGGAAAACAGACCTAGCAGCACGGTCTAGATATTGTCCCTATTTTCATCAATTCCCTAGCAAGTTTGAGTCCAGATATAAGTGTCCTAGATATCAGAAAAATGGATCTCACGAAGACCTCAGAAACCTTGCATGAACAGAATCCTCCCAGTCTTTCCCATATAGTCCCTGACCGGGGAACTTGCTTCGAAGACAGCTTGACAGGAGCAGGCTGTGCTTACTACTTGCACAGAGTCAACAAATGCCAGCTTGAATCACATACGGATATTCTACCTGTTTGTAACAAGGTGTCTGCTTCGCTTTTAGGCTTTGCACTTTCTACGTAGAAGCAGCACAGTACCAGTCTGACATCTTTTCAAGGTGGCTTAGCCAGTGCACCAGCTGTGCAGAGGTCACTGTAACCCATTCAAAACCGGGCTCGAAAGAATTGAGACGACTGCGTTCACTCTGTATCAGTAATGGAAGGGAATTTCTCTGGGCTCAGGACCTGGCCTGGGACGAGCTCAGTGACATCTAGGTCACTCTCTAGGGTTGTCTAAATTGAAGGTCTGGATGCTGACTCTTTATGTTGGAAAATATTCTGCTGGTTTTGCATTTGTTTTTGGCACTTCTCAGTTTCTCTAGGAAGGCAGTGTGGCAAAATTGTTCTGAAAGCCAATAAATATAAGCTGAAAATTTTTTTTAGCACGCTAGTATATCACTAGGATGCCATAGAATCCAGACATTGATGCATTTCCAAATCAAGAGACTTTTCTCTATACACATGCTTCTATTAAATTTTGCTGTTAAATTTATCTTTTGTCGATAAGTTGTTTTTTTTTTATGGACCACTAGTCGTTGCTACTGATCTCCTGAGGATGTTAAAGTAACCTAGTGAAACCCGGAACGGCAGTTCTGAGTTTCTAAAGATGTGCAAAGCAAAAGTGCTGTGTTACAGAACATGTGGTTGGATCTACTTGACTTCTAACTGGCCGTTGTTCTCTCCGTATCAGCAGACACGGAGGGTGATTAGCATGAACCACTTTCTGGATCAGTGAATTTTTGGGAAGCTCAGATTAAAAACAGGACAGAAACGTAGGAGCACATGTAGGATCAAGAGGGTCTCGTAATGACTCTTCAGGTCACCATATCCTCTTCCTGGACTTACCCTAGGTTCAGTCCCTATGTGAAAATGTTGATAAAACTGATGCCTTTTTTTGTGGCCTAGAAATCTGACCATATCTTTCTTGTTATTTCATTCCCATTTTCACAACTTTTCCAAGTAGAGAACTGTCATGAAGTAATAATCATCTAGTCACAAATAATGAAATGAGCGGTGTGCTACTTGTTTTGCCACATTTGCTTTCACTTCCAGCATTGGAGTTGGGTACCGGGAGTTAGGACAGGCATCAGCTCCTGTTTGACACTTACTTATTCAAAAGAACGATTTTAACAATGTCAAGAGAAGGCCCCAGAGCCAACAGAAGTATCACCTGTGAGGTGGTGTAGTATTTTCCACTTGTAGATTGTAAGTGTAGGTATCATGACAATGCCTTTGTCATTTTAGTAGTAATTAATATAGTGAATTGAAGAAAAGCAGTTCAGTTCTATTAGGAACACTAACTATACACTTTTGAATAGTACGTAGGACAAAGAAGTTATGAAATGGTTATAAAAATCCTTGAGGTGACACTTTCTTGTAAGTGATTCAAACTGATAGTCCTAATTCAACCAGCATAAATAAATCGGGTAAAAAATATATATGACCTAAATTATGTGAAGAACGCTTATTATAGACTTGGAGAAGGCTCTGAGTATAAACACTGATAACCACTTTTTAAAAGACTAATTTAAAACTGCAGAAGAAAATGTTTTTATTTTTCTCTCTAAATTATGTAATTAGCAGAAAAATAGTCACTAGCAATAAAAATTATGTTTGTTTCTTGAAAGAAGTTTTTTGGAAAAAATAAGGAAGCTGCATTTAACAATATTTATCTGGATTTTTTTAAGCAACGTAGAGCTATATCAAATAACATGAGCAATATAATGTGTGAATACTGATTTTTGAGTTGTTACCAGCTGTGAGTTGGTTTGTTGTTTTTATGTGATACTGATGCTCTCAGAGGTGGGGTGTCCTTTCCGTTACCGATACAAACGTTTGAGCTATGGTTGGCAAGATATTGGTTCTGAACACAGATGGATGCTTGTGGCTTAGGGCAGCATGTCTGTCTGTGTGCTTGGGAGGGTGGAGCAGAGTCTGCAGCCGTCACTGCTCAGGTGAGAGCAGTGTCAGAGAAGTCTGCTTCTGACAGAGGTTTTGGAACTGGAGGAGTCTGTTGAATTTAAATAGGTTGGAGCTGATTCTAGAAGAATTCTGTGTATCTTTATGAAAATATCTTCAATGCAGGTTTCGGTGAAGCTGTCGTCTTGGGTTTGCTAACTTGAGTGAGAGCAGCCACGTAGTGAAATAACACTCGAGTAGCACATAGCATTTGCATTCGCAGCATGGAGTAGTGCACAGATTGATCCGTGCCATCTATGCTGTTAGACTGCAGGAAAATTATTTAAAGAATCAAAGCTGCTAGGAGCCTTAGAGGTAGGCCAGACCTCATTGTGCTAGGCATTGCGAAGAATAAAAGATGATCCCTGCCCCAGATCTTCCGGTGTAGTGCTTGGAAGCAGCAATCCTGTGTAACTCAGTTTTCTCAAAGTGCTATCTGCTTCTTCCTGGATGTGAACCGAGAATGTATATATCCATACAAGCTGATATCTGAGTAAATTTATCTGAGTATAAATGTCTGTCTGGAAGCAAGAGACATACATCACAGCAAGTGGCATATATTGTAGTGTGTTACTGCTTTACATGCCTGTATTAAAGAATGTAGGAATTTCTGTAGCATTTTCAATTTCTTAAGCTGTGCAAAGTTGCAAAAATGGGAGGAGGGGTTTCAGGACTGCTCTGTCGTAGCGCTGTATCTGTCATGATTTCATTTTAGAATTTCCTTGAAGTACTCTACGTAGTTAGTCAGCTTGTATATGGGTAGGACAGCATGATAGGACTACGGAAGAGATGATGTCAGTTACTTTTTAGAAAAGGATGGAGTAAGTGTAAAACAAACTAAGCCAACCAACCAATGAAACCCATGAAGTGGGATTTTGCCCAAGCTTTACTGACCCTTTCCCTCTGCCTGGAACTAATGTCGTGAGACTCCACCAAGCCACGCTGCCGGGAAGTGTTCAGAACCTGTGAGTGTAGTCCCATACTGGCTCACTGAGGATTAGAAGGGAGAAGCATTCCCACTATAATTACCCAGTCCACTTGCTATAAAATTTCTGCTTAGATTTTGTATTCAGGTTCTCCTTGTGCACAAACCTCCTTAATTTTTGTGATTTAATGTTTGAGAATTGTCACAGCTTGAATTGATTAAGCACCAAGAATGATGGATATAGCCACAGTATTTTGAAATTAATTCAGGAGTGGTTGGTTTGAGACCGTGGCCAAAGAGTTATGTTTTTCAATTTACCAAAAGTTTCCAGTCTGGTGATGCTGGATGTAAAAATAGACCAGGAGCGTGGTCTAGGTGGAGAGAAGGAACAACAGGCACGAGGACACTAGTCTCTCATTGCCTTCAGATACTTTACAGGTGGATAACAATTCCAGATTGGATGAAGCACAGTTTCTTATGAGCAATGGGTTATGATAACTTTGCTGAAGAATAAGAAGAGTACCTATTAAGAAAAAAGTGGTTTGTAAATAGCGATTTGGAACAAGGGCATGAAGATAAGCTGCATCCATATTTTGCGGCCCTTGGAGTTCTGCTTTCTCCTCCCTTCCTCAACCTCTTACAGCAGATGGGATATATACACTTTAAATTCTGTACCCCGTTCCTGAAGTCTAAAACTTAGAGGGAGATTTGTTATTACACACTTACATGGTATAAAATGTTGATGTAGGACCAGGACAGAGAAGGAGAGCCTGCTGCTAGATACAGAGTGATTCACATAAAAAAATGTAATAATTCAACTTCAGTCATTGTAGTGAGTCACTGTCCTGAATACTTTATGTTCTGACACAGTAGTGGGTTAAATCAGACTCTTCCATTTCTTCATGCACGACAAGCCATTTGGAAGAACCGTGCAGCCGGCAGAGAAGAGGTATGAGCGCGTCTGTCTCCTTGACAGGCCTGACACTCTTCCAGCTACATTAGTGAAATTAACTGACTGACTTGGGGCAACTTCGAGTTTGTGCCAGGATAAGGAAGAACACCTTGAGAATGATTTATCTTCACTTTTTTTCTCCTAGACTTTATAGTACGTAATTGTATTAAGGGCAAACGTATTTGCTGGCAACACAAGTATTTTGTTTTCTTCACATGTAACAGTGTGCAGACATTTGTGAAACACTTATAAAGATGTTAAACTGCAGGATTTACTGATAAAACAGGGTGGTTTAGTGAAGTTCCTTGCATCTCTGCGCTTCCCGTGTGTGTTCACAAATTTCTAATCTCATCCAAGAGTATGATGGAGATTTTGTGCTTTCCTATGAAATTTCAGAAACTGTCCACTACCCGATATAGGTTATTGGAGAAAATTCATTATTTGACTGTATTGAATATTACATGGGTTCTTAGGATGTGGTTATTATTCTCTTCTCTGACTTCCTACGTATTGGGGTGGTGGAACTTTCATCTTGTGGTTGTGCTTGAAATTCAGGGGTGTGAATATTGCTGTCTTTGATCTGGAATGTCAAAATTTGTGTTCTTAATAAACTCTTGGCCATACATTGGTATTAAGACCAAAAAGGAAGAACATAGATATACTTGTGTCCATGTATGGCGTAATCTAAGAGGGATTTTTTGAACTTCAGAATGGAAATGTGGGATTTTACAAATAAGCATGGAGTAGTGCTACAGTGAGCTTTATGGGACTTCATGAGAACATTGCAATTGCCACATTACAAAAGATATTTGCTTTCTTGTTCACAGTCCTTCCTTAGGTAGAGGACTGTAATGGTGTCTGAGTAGAAGAGTGGAAGAGGAGAAGCCATTATAATGTGCAAGCTGATCTGAGAAGGAAAATATTTTTCCTCATACCACTTGGCTTAGGCTCTAGAAGACATTTTGTTCATGTGAATTCCTTTTAAAACCTCTCTGAAGTTCTGAACTCCCTCATTGCTTGTGGCGATGAATTCCAGTATTGATATAAAAGCTTTTGTTTATTTAGTCAGGCTGTTCTGCTTCACCTGTCATATTTTCTAGCTGTGTCATAAAAAATGAAAGCAAACACATCAAACTTTGAAAAACACACTTTATTAAAAAAAACAAGTTCCGAATTTCAGTGGCCTTTATTCTTTATCCTGAAAGTTAAAGTAGGAGCTGTATGCTCAGCACTTCTGGCAATTAAACTGGTGCTTTAGGTGACTGATTATAGATGTAGAATGCTAACTTCATGCAGTTACTTTACAAATTCTTGGCTTTGGTTACAAATATCAGTGAATACAGGTAATAGCGGAAGTATACCACAGCATGCCAGAATTTAAATAATGAAAAGACCTGTATGATAATAGATTAAAATCTATTGTGGAGCATGAAGGAATTATTATAATTAACCCAATATTAAATGACTAACACATGAGGACATATTTTAAATACATACTTTTTTACAACATAATATTTGGCTTTGGAGCACATAAAGGAAGGGGGAGGGTTTAGAACTTTCTTATTGGAACTGATGGAGGCAAACAGGGCATCACAGAAGTTACCAAACGGTGGCAATAATATTCCATGGGCTGCCCAGTTGAGTTTGGAAGGTAAACTCGCCTGCCTTGGAAATCATGCTGCCATGTACTAGGTGGTGAAATGTGGCTGCTGAATTGCTGGCAGATGCTCTGCGCCCTGCTGCTCAAGCTCCAGGGACAGTGATCTGCACTTGTGTGAGATGGCAGAGCAGATAACTTGATGCAGCAATGGCGTTTACACTGGCTGAATCCAAGTTACTGCCATGTTCTGCTCTCTCCAGTTTGCCTATGAAATCACACTCTTCCTCCGCTCCTGGCGCAGCAGTAAGCACAGTGCACCCGTCCTCCAGCTGCTCCAGTCCGTGCAGATCCCAAGGGATGCTTGCCCCTCTGCTACTCGCAACTGCCCCTCTACCTCTTGCTTTTCCCTGTGGTGCTGCTGCTGCTGTCAGGATCACGGCTTCAGCAAAGAACTGGTTGAAGAGATGGAGACAGTAGGGCGAGAACCATTTCTCACAGTGGTGCTGATTGTGACCACTTTATAATGGCAGAAATTTGTAGACCAAGCCTCTCTACAGAGGGCGAGGAGTAATTCAGCTATAAAGTGAGGGAGCTTTCATTTATTAGTAAAGGTGTTTAGATGGCAGTTTACATGGTTTTGTTACTGTGAGACTTGAAGGAAAATAGATAAAATGTGGTTGGAGGTTAGATGGAAAACGCAGAGAAGTCTTGAACTGTAAAATCATCCTGGAGAAGGCCTTTTAAATGCATTTTGCTACAAGAGTAAATTGAATAACAAAATAAAGATACTAAGTTTGACACAATAAATCACGGAAGAGAATTAATTCATTAGTCTAAAAAAACCTTTCAAAAATGGAAATTCTGTCCAAAGACCATTAGTAGAATGGAGCACAAGTTTTGACACAACCTGAAAGTAATATTTACTAAAAGGTAGGAAGATAAATACAAACAATAAAGTGCTCTGAAGATAGAATATAAAGTAACTGACTATATATGCAACACTTCTGCCCTAGCAGCAGATGACCTAGAGAATTCTCTGTATTGCAGAAAATATTGATGAAATTGCTCATTTGAAAACATTTTTTTAACAGAGGAATTTGTGGCCTCAACTGAAGATGAAACTTTTGGAATAGAGTTCATGTCTTTTTTTTATGTATTTGCAGTTATTTTATGCATCTGCTACTTGACTGGCTCAGGATTGATTGAATTTTTTTGGATTGAGGCGATAGCAGTTTGCTGGTATTTAATTATCTTTTATTTATGTACCTATAGTAATAATCAGAATATGGGGGAAAATAAAAGCACCAGAATCAAATTACATTCACAGAGGTATTTGGAACAGATGGACAACAACTGAAGAGTTTGGATCTCTATTCTAAAATCTGGGATGATTTAGGATATTATTTTATTTCCAATCAGTCTCTAGATCTAAAGCATGAAAAGAAGTGGCAGATATGGGTGAGAGAACGTCATGCATCCACGAAAACAACTGTGATCAAAGACTTGAACTTGCCAAAAAAAAAATAAAATTCCCAAACTGTTCAAACTCTGAAACGAAATCTATTTAAGGACAGAGTTGTTTCAAGACCTGAAGTCTGCTTTCAGCCCAGAGCCCATTTTTGAGTGGGAGGCTGGATCGGATGTCCTCCAGAGGTCCCTTCCGACCTAGATTATTTTATGATTCTTTGATTCCCTCTGGTCTGTCTTGCAGCGGGCACGGAGAGATACATTTTACCCTGGACTTGTGCCAGGAGAACTCAAAGGCATTGCAGCTCGCCTGGAAATGCCTCTTCGTATGGTACAAGTTGCCACATGGAAGCATGTATGTCAGCAGGACGACCGAGCCCCCCAGCCAGGCAGCACAAGGTGGGGAGGGTCCCAAGATGGCTGCATATACAGCCAAGAGCTGCTAAGATGCGAGTGCTTCCAGGAGTGAAGTGAGGATGGGTGGGTTAGGATTTGGATTCCCATCCTGCAGCAGATGCTTCGCAAGTGAACCACTGAGCTTGTGCTCGGTAGCAGTCTTGAATGCAATTTAATCTTCCTTTATTGGGGATTTAAGTCTGAGTTGTGTGTTTGTAACTGTCAGTGAGTTCACCTGCATGGGTATTGTATCTGTTTTTGAAGACTAAGCCAAGAGGAAATTATTTTCTTTTTTGCATAGTCTGGGCAAAATTGTTTAAACCAGTCCTTGGTTTTTAATGGCACTCTGTGTTCATTAGGACAGTATCTAAATCTGCTTGAAACTTGGCTTGTTGTAGTCTTCTCTGCATTGCTTGTGCGTAGCAACCATCATCAGGGCCAGTGTTTTCATCCACTTTCCTTTGAAGTGTTTTCCAGTTTCTTCTAGCTAGGGTATGAAATAAAAAGAGCCTGAGAGACACTTACCTCTATATTGAATGGCAATAGCTGATTTTATGTACTTCAGGGCAAGCTTACCATGGCAGGAAGCCCTCCAAATCAGTCTTTATTATTCTAATATTATGATTTGGAATCCTTGATTTTAGTCTCTTGGAAACCCTTCCTATGCATGTGCTGGGAAGATGCAAGAATTTGTGTGCTCTCTGTCACTTAGAAAAAAAAAAATCACAGGTCGTCTGCAGGGAGGAAGAGAAATCAAAAAAAAGGTCCTAAAGGTTCATTCTCCCAAAGTTATTCTTCAAATGTGTTGTCAAGAGAAACAGTCTTCAATGCTTTCTAAGCAGACAGCTTGCCGACCCAAACAGTTTTTTATCTCCGTGCTGCTCAGACAATAATCCTATTTTCTCAATAACTGCAGGGGCTTTAGGGGGAAAAATCCACTCTTGCAGCAGATACTAAACCAAAACTGCATAGCCTAGACCTTATGTGCGTGCTGCTTGCTTTGCCAGGTGGCATTTGGAAGGTGTGCTGTTCAAGCATTGTCCCTTGTTTTGCCCTGTGAGGAAGGTATTGTGCCTTCATTACTTGAACAGTATTGTGAGACTTGTATATGTATTTGCAAATGCTATTTGTCTATTGCATAAAGCTGCTTTCCTCAGTAGTGGCTTAGCATGATTATTTCTCTTGGCAGTAAAGTAAAAGAAGGAAATAGCTATGCTTGGTGCTTGCTTTTAAATCAAGTAGCTTTAACCATCTACATTGTTAGCTGTAGCATTTAATTTCTTGACAGTGTAACAGCTCAGCTAGGGTATGCTGGAGCTTGTAGTTCACATGGTTCTGCAGAGGCAGCTCAGGCCACGCCGCAGAACTTGCGGCTCACTTGGACAATAGCAATCCTTGCTTTAATGAAAACCCAATTAAAACCAGGCGGGAGCCTCTGGACTCATACTATAGGTTATTTAATTACAGTTCATGGAAAGCTAGCAAGATGAGATCATTTCTGCCCATATAAGCCTCTTTTATGGTGGTGAGCTATTTGTGAAGATGAAATGGTTTACAACAGGAAAAAAAAAAAGCACCAGTTTTGGAGCTAGATCCTCAGACTGTGCCAACTGGTGTAAGCCCACAGATTTTACTGGGACTAGGTTAAACTATTTGAAAACATGGGTGCCATGTTAAAAACAAACTTAACTGTGGCAAGGGTGGGGACCAACCTACCCATAAACGCCTCTTCCCTGGGCTTTTCCTTATTTTACTATTTTCCTGTAGTCTTCCCACCTACGTAGTCTTTTTCTTTTCTTGAACAGTCATACCAAGGAACAACATCTACTGGTGCAGTTACAGTACGCTTCAGGAGACTGTCCTCAGAGACTCGCTGACGTAGCACAAACGCAAACTAAGGGTGGGTTACCGGAGTCATATGAAGTATGCTGTTTGAGTAAGAAAAGATTTTCTGCAAATACTCTTTCAGATCGTGAATGAACTTTGCCTAGTGGAGGTTTGGGGTTTCTTATGTGATTAACTCCCTTTCCTGAGACATTGTACTGCAAACTGGGGTTCAGTATTTTTTTTAAGTAAGTGCAATACCTACATCTGTGAAAGTAAATGTTGCAGGTTAAAAGTGTGGCTGTCTTATCTGATGAGAAATACATATACGGTATCTCTTGCTGAGCCAATGGTTGTTCTGGCTCATGTGCACAGACACTGTACTGCCAGTATGTATTCGTAATTCATTTGGCACTTACTGCTGCTCAGTCACAGCCCAGGTAAAATTTTAAAATATTAAGCTTATGCATATGGCAGTAAAAGGCCATCTGGGACACTTGTTCTGTTTATTTATTTCCTTTGAAGTACCAGTTCCATTTCAGAAGCACCTTCAAATGTTAAAACACATTGGTGTATATATTGCAAATTATATTCTTAGGTAATGATATTCCTTGATTTACTTGCAAGCTGTAGTTTTGGAATGGCCTACTGTCCCTGTTTTGGCTGTAGGGCAGAGAGAATTGAACGGCAGAGGGAGAGGAGATTATTACTTTTGGCAGTTCCGTAGGCTGTGTGTTCCTCAGTGCATGAGGAGCAAGGAGATTAGGAACATGATCATCAGAGTGTGCTAGTTAAAATGAGGAGTGGGAGGAAGGTGGCTGAATTTGCCTGAGACGGCATCATTGTATTTCTCATATGTGCCAGCCTTTCACTCAGGACACCTGGATTCTTGTGATAGCCCGTTTATACAGGGATGGAGGAACTAAGGCAGCAGGTGAGATTTTTTTTTTATAGAAGCCTCGTTCTTAAGACAGAGAACAACCAGCAGTTATGTCCTCTGACTTAGATGCCAGCTGAAGAAACATACAGGTTTTCCAACATACAGAATTTCCAACATACAGGTTGCTTAAATGTCAGACTGAAGTTTTCTGTTAATCACGTATATCACAACAGGCACTTTTTATATAGCAATGCACACTATCAGTTTCAGCAGGAAAAGCTTTTCAGGTTCAGAGTGGAATTTACACGTAAGATGAGAAAACCACACAACCTGAAATGGCCACTGAGAGTTTAGTGTCCAGGGCACTCACTGGATGGAGGTGATTCAGATTCAAGTCTTCAAACAGCTCAGCAGCTGAAGTGTACCCAGCAAATGCCTCAGCCACCAGGTTACAGAATCATTCTTGATTCTGTACAGAATCAGGCTTTTTGCCTGTCAGCGGTGTTCTTAGTGAACATAATTAAATACAGTAGGGAAAAAGTGAGGGGGACTGAATCCATATCCACAGTTAGGACAACCACTGGAGATGTGCAAAAGAGCTTGAAGACTGGTCTGCAAGGAGTCACTCATTTATACATAATGAAGTATCTCCAACAGTAAACCTTGGGAGAAAACAGTTCTGTAATCTAGTTGCTAAGACATTCTTTTAAAAAAATTGATTCACATCCTAAAATAAGCAGAGTAAAGCTTTGTACTGGGATTTCCCAAATGCGAGATGAATGCTGTAGTTGGGTGCACAGCCACTGGTTATGCGGTGGGTAAGGGCTCTCTTTTTTCTTGTACACTCCAGATGACCCTCATCTGTAAGAAGAATTTATTTTGCTTAATTTGAAACTCTTGCATTAGAGGACATATTTCGTGCTTAGATTCAGTTGTTTGAGTCTAAATGGAGCATTACATGGTGCCTCAGTGTTAAAGATAATAGGAGGCTCCACTCCATTTTAGACGTATGTTCTGTTGCTGCTGTTTCATTATGACCTGTTGTGGACAAAGGATGTGTAACTACGTACCAAGCTACTTGCAGCTGGCTTCTCTTGCAGTTCCCTGTATAAATGGTCAGAAAAAATGATGAAAGCCAGTAATAACAGCAATACTGTTTGCATTATTAAACTGCTTTTATTGTTATGAAATGCCTTGAGTGTATAGCAACAGAAAAAAATCCTAGAAAAAGGTCTGTGTATGTTTCACTGGGGTGTTTCAATTACTTGAACCCTTATTTAATGAACTACGCTAAACTAAGGGGTTAAAAGCCTTATAAATAGTCACAAAGATTGTAAGCAGCCTTTCTGAACCCAGAGCAGGCTAATGAGAAACATTGATTTAAAGGAACCAAGTAACTTGGTCTCAAATTAGTAATGAGACGAGAACATTTTACTGATTCAATAGCTTGTGAGAAATGACTTGGTGGCCTCAGTCCAGCTTCTAGTAAATGTTTTGCTGCTACAGTAATAGTCTCTCTATAAATCATCAGTAGTGCCTACATCAGAAAAGTCACCATTAATATTTGACCGTAATTGGCTGAGTGAACGTGTTCATGCAGGATTGTCCTCAATGCCTTTCAAAGGAGTTTCTCTTAGCTAATTTTAAAAAGCATCGGCAAGAAATTTCAGTGGGATTTGGTGAGTGTCGCTGCAGATGTTCTTTGGGTAAAACCCCTTGATTTCTAATTGTGTAAAAGTTTGGGTTTTGTCCAAACTAAAATTCAATGAAAATGAAGTGGAAGAAGGTAAAGAAAGGTATTGGACTATGAAGTCCTGGTTTTCTCGTCTTCTAATGCCTGGTGTTTCTATTATTCTTGTGCTGCCACCTTTTCAGCAGTGTGGACAACAGTATCAGTAGTAATTCTGTTTCTGGGTGTTCACAGACAACGTGCTCTGCAATTGTTTGCTTTGTTCTAACACTTGCTGGTGCTTTCTTTACTGTTAATACAGTAAACTTGTATGGTCTAAGAGCTGTTCTGAGTTGGCTGCTATTTTAGGTTTGCCTTATGAGACATACTGTCTTGCTGCTGCCCTGTTGCTTGCCCTAGGGAATCTCCACAATATGTTCCCCTTGATGGGAACTTGGAACATAAGCTTGGTCAAGCTTACACTTTGTCAGCAAAGAAACCTCTTCAGGGTCTTAAAAATCTGACATCTGTATAACAGTGCAGGTGTAAGATCTGCAGGATGGTGTTACTAGAGCACATAGGACAGCCATTACAAATAGGTGAAATAGATAAAATTAGAAAAGACTCTGTTCTTTACCAAGTCCTTGAACTAAACCTAGATCAGATTACTTTTGAAGTAACTGTCAAATCTCTCACAGATTTTTAATTGGAGTCACTCTTTCAGGACTCTGATCTTTTCATTTTGTTAAGCTCTTAAAATTAATCAACTTCTGTTCATTTTCATGCACTCTGCACTTCCTTGTGCTAGTGATGGCCCTTGGTGCAAAATCTGCATCGTGGAACGGTAGCTATTCCAGCCAGACCAGACGCGGGAGGGACCAAATACAATGAAACAAGAAACATAAATTCCTATATATCTGCTCTTTAAAGACTTCCTTCTGTGTTGAAAGACCGAAGAGGTTTGGTAAAGCTTTGGGTAATCAGCCATTTGGTGTACGTAACAGGACCTCCAGCCTCCCGTGGTTCGCCTGTCGCCGTTCAGGGTTGAACAGGCTTCCCTTGCTGGAGAGCACGATGCATATCTAGCAGGCAGTCTCTCTTTCAGCGTACCTCAGACACGGTAGTGTGCTATTAGCATTAGCAGACAACTCTCTTAAAGGTCAGATGAAGTCAGAGAAGCATGTTCTTCAGCGATAATCAATTAAAGCCAGAGCTGACACTTCAACAGTGCCAAGGAAAATGCAGTCTCTTTTCGTGTGCATGCACGCACATGCACCTGAATCGGAAAACCAGTCTCCGCGTTCTTTTAGAAGACCATAACAACTTCGTGAAGAGTAGGTTCCACAGAGAAAGAGTATTGGCTCTTGAAATGAGAACTTCATTTGGTTTTCTTGAAATGGTAATTAATAAGAATCAGTGATCCGCATGCTGTGGGTAGGAAACTGTGCCAGCAATGCCTATGCCAGTTACAGTGGTGTAATCTTTTTGCTTATGGCAGATTAAAAGAATAAAATAATTGAAGATATCTGAAGACTAATTCATTAGGAAGGAGCTGGATAAAATCATGGTGGTACTTGTTTTGCCTCATGCTACTTTATTTCCATATGCTGTTCAAGATAATTAGTGAGTAAGACTTTGGAGTGGCGTGACAGATGATGCTAGGAATGGTACTTTAAATTATTTCAGTATTTAGTCTACAAACTTATTTAGTCTGGGGCAGTCAGGTAAAAATCAGAACAAGCAGGGGAAAAAAAGAATGGCCCAGAGGCACTCCCTCCACAGCGAAGACTTAAAGGCTGGATTTTGGAAGGCTGTTTTCTGACTCAGCACTACTGATCATGAAGTCCTAACTGGAGTAAACCACAACAATCTGTCACATCTGCTTGGGTATACTATAGACTGGTCTGGTTATGAATTAAAAACTGTTGGAGTCTTCTGCAATGTAGAAGAATGAAGCCTAGGACGTGCACAGACCTGGACACGAAATAGGCATCAACTGTACGGAAGTGTCAGTGGCGCAGAAGTAATCCTGTGGTGGTTCTCACACTGGATGTAAGTTAGCAGTTGTGTGCCCATTGACTGTTTAAAAAAACCAAAAGATTTACTATATTCTAAAGTCTGTTAAGATTATCTGCATGATTATGATGGTGATAGTGTGTACCTCAAGGTCTGTTCTCCCTTCCCATCCTCATCTAACATATTGGCAGATGATTCTCGTTAGAAATTAAAGCTGCTTCCTAATGAGGCTAATTTTTGGAAACTAATGGAGTTTCTAGGACAATGAGGATAAAATATATTTTCCGTAGGAAGGTAACTGTCGCATCGTGTTCACCGGTCACTTTCAAAGTCAGGAATAAACTGTCTTTTTACATATGATGACACCTTCAACACTAAAAAGAAAATAAATTCTAGCACAGCTGAAGAGAGCATTGGCGTAAGTCCTGTCTTTGCTACCTCTTGATGCAGATGTCTGTTATCTCACTTACTTGCTTTTGACTTCCTCATCTAGTTTCAAATTCATGATCTTGTGATTTCTGCACCTACATATCACCTGTTTGGACCACAACACAGAGACATCTGTTCTGCTGCCAGTTCCAGTGCAGATGCAATTGGCTGAATGGGACAGAAGTGTCCCCTTCAGGCAAAATTCCATCAGGGTCCTTCCTCCTTCAGGGATGCTAAGGTGTGTGAGATGATGGATGCTCACAGAAAAAGTTAGAGGGGTGGGAAATGTGTGTGAGTCTGGATGATGGCTGGCCAGGGGGAGGTGGTCAAGCAGTGTAAGATGTGCTTTGAAAACAGGCCTCACAAAAGAACAGAGAGTGGAACTCGGTGAAGAATCGTTATAGTAGGATAACTGCAGCCTGTACTCATGAGAGTTGTAAGATGCTTCTGCCCTTAACCTAGAAAGCCTGACATTGAAAATAGACTCACAGCATAAATTAGGCTAGGAGGGACTTCTTACGGTCATCTGGTCTAAGCCTCTACTCAAAGCAGAGCCAACTTTAAGGTTAGACTGAACTTCATAGTTAAATCAGATTGCTCAGTGCCATGTACAAGTGAGTTCTGAACATCTTCAAGGATAGAGATTCCATAGCCTGTCAGTTTGACCACATTTGTGATGAAGTGTTTTTCCTAATATCTTATCAGAAATGTTGTGGTAAGGTTTTCTATATTTGTAAAGTCTGGTCTGAGTTACATCCTGCTATGACAGAAAGGGTATGTATGTTGTTTGAAGCCATTTGCAATTTATTCTAATCATTAGAACAGTTCAATGCTAGTTCTTTTATTCCCTTCCTTTTTTTTTTTCCTGGCAAACTGTAGTTACAAAAGTAGAGGAAATACTTCCATTCTAAATAATTTTTAGGCACATAACATTAGGAGAGAAAGCAAATGAGGTGTCTGAACTCTTAGGAACTATAGATAGCTTTTTCTTTCACTGTCTTCAACATCTGTATGTTTCTTTGGCGCACCAAAAAGGAAGGTATTATTTCTTAAAGAAAAGTTTGGTTCCTTTTTATTAGCATCAGTTTTTTATGAAAATACAAGGTCAAGTGATCCCAAAATTGCACTGAGATGAACAAAACCCACAACACCTAGATCTAATATTTCTATGCTATTATATACCTGTGAAAATCATACTGTTCTCTGCAGCAGCAAAGCCTATACATAGACAAAATCATTATCTAAATGTCTTTTCAATATGCCAGGAACTAAATATCTGTATTTTTAACTGCCTCACGTAGGCAGTGCAGGACTAGAAATCAAATTTTGAATTTTTATCTCAGATTATTCCTATTTAATGCTTATAACAAAGGTTTTAGAGGAATGTGTCATTTTCATATTCACATATAGGTGAATTTTTAATCACATGTAGGTGAGAAATGCTAGCAACATTTATTTTTTGTGTGTTTTGGATGGGTTCTAACAATGCTTCAAGGTGTTTGCCATTTTCTGTGGGGTAAATATACTTGCATATATATATTTATTTTTTTCTTCTGTGGCTTTGCTTTCTTGAGTGAGACTGTTCTAGACAAACAGCTTTCCTTCCTGTATAGGCATCTTTTGCACTGGCTCCTTGATTTGACCTTGGTTCACCTGTACTGCTGCTTAATCTGACTTAATTTTGATAAGATTTGCCTGATCACTTTGCCCTTTCTTTAGGGAAATAAGCATTCACTTTTTGTTAGTTTTGTTTCAGTTCATAGCCACCATTGTTCTGGATGGTGTCCATGGCCAGAACATGCTGGACTCCTCCTTTCTGTAAACCTTCTGAGTAACAATGGTTTTCCCTTTTTTCTCGAAATGCAACTGATGCCAGTTGCTTGTTGTTTTAATGGTCCTGGAAGGGAGAATATTATGATGCTAAGTGTCATTGCTTTAGGAATGAAGATGGAACAAAAAGTGTGAAATAAGGTATCTGAGAAAAAGGGATTCTAGTCATGTGAGGAAAGCCATTTCTTAGTTAGAAGGTGTCTTATAATCTTCAGCAGAAATACATTCATATCTTGAATATTTCCATATCTTCCATCATCTCTGTCAGTTCCTTACATCTCAGTCAAGGCTCGTTTAGATGTGCCGTGGAAATGCAGTGTGGACCCTGAGCTGAGGCTGAGCATCTTGTGGGAGCAAAAGGTCTATGAGTACTGAGGAATCTTCTGCTGTTGTGTACAGATGCTGACAAATTTACATTGTTTTCCCGGTCTACCCTAGTTAAATTGATGTCCATCTTTCTCTTTCAAGCAGCAGAAAGACTAATGGTATAACGTCATACACTTTCAGTGTCCCGTTCAAATATTGTGGACAGCACAACTGCTTTGGTTTTATATCCTGACAGAGTCCAAAATCCATTGCACCTGCAACTGTGACTTGAAGTAGGGTTTGCTGTTTTCTCAGTGCTTGGAGTGTCTTGAATATTCGTCACAACTGAAGTGGACTTATCTAATAGATGTTGTAAATCTATAGGTTTCCACAAAACCAGGTTGAATATGTTCTCCAGTATTACCCTCCTTGTGAGCAATGATGGCATCCCTGAGGTGCTAATATCTCAAAGTCACTTTGAAATTTTATTAGGCTTTCCTGGTCCTCTCATTTTTGTGAACAAATATGGCCAGTGTTAAATGAGCACTAAAAGAAATCTAAACTTAGCAAAGTGCTGATAAATGTTTGCTTTTTGGACACTGTTTTTTCACAAGGGTCTGCAAATCCCTTAAAAACAATTGCATGACAACTGTGAGTAGGGCTGGTCAGGACTTTTGTTCAACTAAATGTTTCCATCTGATAAAAGAAGTTCACTGAAAAGAAAGCTTTTTTAGGAACCTAGCACTTTTGGTGAAACTTAAACCAGAAGTGGTTCTGAAATCTTGGATGGGATTCCTGGCTGAGAGCACTTCCAGCATAGCCAGCGTTCTGGTGGACGAAGCACTGACTTGGGACACAGGACACATGGGTTCAAGTTCTCTGCTGTTTCTATTGGGAATCTGGCACTGCGCTTCGGCTGGGATGGTTCGACTGCTGGAAAAGTGCAGCTCTGTACAATGAGCAGGCAGAACTTGGTTATCCTCGTCCCACAAGAGGTCTTGAACACCGAGAACTATATATTTCTGTCCCTGCTGTTACCCCCTCATAGAAAAAAGGGCTATTAAAACAGGAGACACTAGAAAGGAACAGCTGGGGCTGAGTCCTCAGCTGAGTTTAGACTATCTAGGATTAAAACCTCTGTTGTCCTGGCTGTGGGTGAGGGTTTCAGTTCTTGCTTTTTACATGTCAGAGGCATCCTCTGCCCGGTACCTAGGTGGATCTTACAGTATAGCACTCTGATTCTTTTCAAATTAAAAAAAAAAAAATCTGAAGTATTTGGCATTTTTAAGGCAAATAGTTTTCCAAATCTTAAAAATCATGTGTGGCAGGAAAGACATTTTATAAAATTTCTGACTTTCTTTACAGATGAAGTATTGCTTCTGGAAGAAAGAATATTTCACTCCTGAGTCAGAAACTGCTCTGCATATAGTCTGTAAGGACCGTTAGTGGCCTATGGGTTACAGTTTGCAAGTCACTGGTTTCAGTACTGGTAATTGTAGACCTCTTATTGGTGCTACAGCTGGAGAATCAACAAGGACAGAGAGGAGAACTAGCCAGAAAAGAGTTATATACCTGAAATAACAGAAATTAAAGCATGTAATACTGTGATAAGTGCTGTTAAAATAACATGTTTTTCAGAAACCATAGAGCTATTTAAAGTGAGGTATTTATCACATAAAATAAAATTCTGTTATAACGAAATTAGGAAATTTTCATCTCTTGCAGTTGATCTCTTTTGTGTTTATACAGCAGAAATTTGGCAGTGAGGTTGTGGACTGTTTTGTGAGGAAGGGCAAGAAATGCTGCAACCTTCTTGTGTGGCTTCATTTACGACTTTGAGGTGCAATATAGTCAATCAAAAGGGACAGTGCTGTGTGTTCAGTAGGTTGAAGCAGGGGTCAGCTATTTTGAAAAGGTAACGTATTTCTTTAACACATTGCAGAAAGTTTTGGTGGAAAACCAACAATGTTCTTGATTGTATTTTTATTAATTTTGTACTGAATTATTAATCAAAGTTTTTAAAGGTAACAATTAATAGAAACAAAATGCTTAATCACATTTAGGTTGGAAAAAGCTCATGAAAGTTGCAGCAGCATTTCAGTAAAGCTCCCCCTCCCTTATGAACTACCTTAATAACTAGAATGAAATATCTTTCAGGCAAGTTTGTCCTGATTTTTCCTACACGTTATTAGTTACCCTTGTTCTACAAAGAAGGTGAAATTCACATCCTTCTAGAAGGACCAGTGCAGGACCACACCTTGTGTCATCCAGTGTTGAAAAAATGCAAATAGAAGATTTTTGGTATAGAAGGGGGAAGGAGGAAAAGAGACGGAGAGAGACTGAATAGGGAAATAGAAACTATGATCCCATTCGTGTGAGTGACTTATTGTATGTCCTTGTGCAAAACACCTTTCAATTTCTTGTAACTCTGTAGAAAGTTCCAGATGATTAGGTCAAGAAAAAGAGTGTAATAAAACAAGAAAAGTTACACTGAATCAGAGATGAATTTTGTGGTGAAAGAAAAAATAATGCCGTGAATGACAGGTCTTTGAACTGTGTTTTTTGCATAGGTTCTTCGAGAAAAAAGCATAGGTGATAGCACTTTCTGTGTATCTTCTGCTAAGAAGTTTAGAGTTTGTTGGCAAATTTTAATCAGAATTAGCATGTAGACAGAGATCTCAAAGGTGTTACGTGCCTAAAATAATTATCAATAAGGGTGGCTGATTAAAGGAGAGAAACCCTGTTGATGGTCACACTGAGACAGTGGCAGAGAAAACTCAGCTCTTATCCATAGAGTTTGGCAACAGCCCGTTGGGCAGTCAGCACAAGGGTAGAAGTCAAGCAACCAGCACATGAATAGTACATCAGCAAAGAGCATCTGTGGCTCCAGGGAAACTCATGATACGCCTTGCACAAACACAAAAAGTCAATGAGGTTTGGAGCAAATGAGGAATATTGCTGCTAGGAGATGGAGTAAAGGAACATTGAGAATGGTATGGAGAAATAATGCAAATAAGAGGAGGAACAGAAGGTCTTTTGTGGGTAGCGCTGGTATTGCAGGTATCTGGGGAAATGTGGAAGATCCAATGGAAGTACAATAGGAAACATGGCTTGACCTGAGCTTCTTGTCATGGAAGTGGAGGAGGCAGAAGATATCTGGTGTAAACGTGTTGGAACCCTGATTTTATTAATTTTCCTCAGGAGCCATTAGTTCCCTTTTACTTTGGGGATGGGGTGGTGTGTACTGTTCCTCCATTTAGGCAGAGCTGACTATGGTGGAGGTTTAAGTGCTTGCATCTCTGCATAAGGGTCCTTATCCCAAAGATAGATTTGAATTGCACAGGTTTTATTGGAAATATTGTACATATTTGCACACTGCGTTATTGAGAAAGAAGAGAATTTCTAGGTTTAATTTGACTCTGTTTTGCTAGTCACATTAAAATTTTCTTTGAAGATTGTAGATTAGAGATTTGTGTTCAGTCGGAGACGTTTCAAAAGAATCAGAAATATCCATATTCAAGAACCTTATGTTCTTTGGATGCTGATCAACATCTCTGTTTTTTTCCTTTGTGCCTCTTATTAGTTGAAGTAAAAGGATGTGTCATGCTACCTTCACTTTCCTTTTTTTTAGATCTTTGAGGCTATGCTTGGAAGTCAGTGTGTTTAATTTATCATTTCATGTTGGTTTATTCCCCACTTAAAACCATAACTAAAGCTGATGAAATCTTTCCTTTTCTCCCCAAGAAGTAAGATGTTTCGGTTTTTATGACAATTGCATAAAATCTTGGGTAGAATTTAATAAAATAATCGGTACGGATTAGTGTAAATTAGTGCATATACAAGGCAAGGGAGATATGTGATCAAGTCTTTCATCTGCGGATCAAAAACCAAAAGAAATCAGAACTTCAAACACTTTCAGTATGTAAATTTGTTGTTTTCTCACCAGCCTTACCAATATTCCATATGGATAACACAGTTTGTTGTTTGAAGGCGATGAGCTTGTTTCAATGAGAAGGTCTAGAAAAATAAATTTATAAACAGTAGAAAATAAAGATATCTGTGTGATCTTAGCTTTTCAAAAATCACAGAATGTTCGGGGTTGGAAGGGACCTCTGGGAATCATCTAGTCCAACCCCCCTGTTAAAGCAGGGTCACCCAGAGCAGGCTGCACAGCACCATGTCCAGGTTGGTTTTGAATATCTCCAGAGAAGGAGACTCCACAGCCTCCCTGGGCAGCCTGTGCCAGGGCTCCGTCACCCTCAGAGGGAAGAAGTTCTTCCTCATGTTCAGACGGAACTTCCTGTGCTTCAGTT
>Ga0065711_1003683_pt1 | contig 26802 bp, 12 predicted proteins | sample Hoacrofraction12_FD_59098 | JGI IMG/M metagenome (GOLD analysis project Ga0065711, IMG submission 59098) | Hoatzin crop microbial communities from Cojedes, Venezuela - Epithelial fraction 12 v2 (version 2) | ecosystem: Host-associated > Birds > Digestive system > Esophagus > Crop | place... | reverse complement strand
GGAAGGTAAAAATTCAGATCCATGGCGAGTTATAACCAAGTTTCCTGCACTCATTCAGTCACCCATTCACAGACTCAGAAAGGCCAGAGCACTGACTGGGTCACAATATTATCCCAACTGTATATAAGCTACCTTTTCCTTAATTCTAGCATAACTCCATTCTGCTGACCTTTGACATGGATGCAGACAGAGCTATAGTCTACTACAGACCGCTAGACCATCTGGACAGCAACTCTAAGCATAGTAATCCACACTCCAGATTAAAGCCACACATCTTGCCCATGGCAAGTGGAAGCCAGGTTATTTACTAGCTTCTGTTTCTCACCCACCATGCTCCAAAGCCTAATATTTTTGCACTGGCTCAGAATATATAGAAGCTATTCGGTTTGATTGAAATACCTCTGTCTCCAGTATACATTAATTCACAAGGCCACCAATTCCACTGGGAGAAACAGCAGTGGCTGTACCACTGCAAGGCCTGGTGCACTCTTCCAGTATTGGAAATCACGACGGATACACCCTGAGACAGCTGCATTAGCTAAGCAATGACAAGTATTAATATCTCCAGGGCTTTCCAAAACTGGTTAGAAAGTCACATTATTAAAATGAACTGATCTTGAAATCCCTTAAGTTACTTTATTCACATGAAGGAATGTTCATGGAACTGGGACCCATTAGCAAGAACAGCACTAATGTAATGACAACAATTAGTCTGCCTCCTTCCATGACGTTTAGTTCTCTTGAGCTCATCTGAAAAAAATGATGCAATTATTTTAATTAAGTGAGAATAGGCTTTGTGTTTTGAGCCTTTGAGCAGGTTTTGTATTAAGGAAGACTGTTTCTTTAACGAACATTTTAAGATTTTTGTGTCGTGTTTTATCAATGAAACTGTAGCAGTACTATTAATCCTTTTCCACTTAAAACATGCACCATCTTTGAGATATTTCTATAGGTTTTGCTTTCAATTATTAAAATACAATAACAAAAGCCTACTAATGAATGCTATTAAGAATTCTGCTGCTGGTTTTGGCAAAGGAAATTCAATTTTCAAGATATCTTTAGTAAAAAGGATTTAAAAGCTATTAAAACTTTTTTTATTGCAAAGCCAAAATAAGGAAATTTTGTTGATTGTAGAAAAATGTCAGCATAAAATAAAGGTTTTAAGACTAAATGTTGCTCTAAGGTCACCTTGTTTCCAACCTCTGACTTGTATAAGAATATGTCCCTAAACACTTAATTGAAGTAAGATCTTAAACTCTTTACATTTAAAGATCTTTCAGCACTTTACCATCTGTTCAGTGACATAGGTCATAAACACTGAAAGGAAGATTAAGGCACGTTGGAAGAAAGCCATCAATATTACTGAACCCGTTCTATGAAAACACCTCTAAGGATTCAGGAATCCAAGGCAAAACTGGTACAGGAAAACAAAATGGATCGAAAAACATTCAGAAAAGACATCTGCTACCGAAATGCATCACCACAAATTGATTTTAACTCATAAACTTTGCTTCCATATTTTGGGTGAATTTTAATAATTCTACCTGTAAAAGATTCAGAACTCTTCTAGCCATGTACATTTTAAAATGTGACAGACTCCTTATTTCTTCAAACATATACTGGTGTCATGAAACATAGAAAAAAATGGAGCTGCATTGTCTCTAGGAACAAGTCAGTCTCTCTCTTCATTCAGTGCTCTCCTCAGCTTCTGTGTCATCCAAGAGACAGCCTTACGAGGGTGTACTGTAAATCAAGTGAAAACAGTGGGATTAAGCCACGAAGCTTAAGTCCACAATGAAGATGAAGGTCGTCTTGCTCCCTTTTAGAAACACAGGCAGGTTACAGGGCAGCACAGAGCTGCAGGTGCACAAAGATGAAATAGCAAGGTGCTTGCTCAGCTACAAGGGTTAGTCTGGGAAGACGTAGCTGACAGGTGAGAGTGGAGAGCCTCCTGTAGAGCCACTAGTTTAGTCCATCCTTTGCTGAAAATAAAATGTCAGAATAATTCGTACAAAAAATAAGAAATCTGTCTGTAGTGACGTGAAGTAGATGGCTTGTATTTAAACAATCTGGGAGCCAGAAAGTCCTGTGCCCGGGAACTTCAGTAAAGAAATGTATGCATCTCCCATCCTTGTGATTTCTTCCTATGAATTATAATAATCAGGAGCAGTCCTTACCCATCCCCAGGCCATTACAAAGTTCCAGCCTCTACTGATAGGCCTAACAAACAAGAATTATTTATCTAAAGTCTAAATATCACGTAACTTCAAAAAAATTGGATGTGGCTCAGAACCATATTTTGGCTTTGAACTTTGTTATCAACGACACACTTTCATAGGGATTTACCTGATCTTAGACATTTTCTTTGGACTGGCAGAAGGGGTGTGGAAGTGACAATATGCTTTTCATTAATTACTAGCTATTTCAGAAAATAAACCATTTTTTCTTGTTTCTACCTTGAAAGAAAACACAAAGCTCACGTTCACATTCCTTATTAACATTTTAATGGGCAACTGTTCGTGAAACTGAAATGATTAGGTAAAGCAGTAATTTTTTAACTGGAATTTATGCCACAGTTTACAACATGCAATCAGTGTGTATTCTGAACAAAGGACAGAATGAAGCCTGAGCAATGAAGACAGAAATGTGATTTTGAATTGATGGAGGGCACTGAAATTTCCAATAGTGTCTTGAATGTAGAGGCATTCAAGTAATTGCTTAACTATGATGCCAATAAAAGATACTACAGACGCATTGTGTTCATATTCAATTACCAGCATGTCACTATGAAGTGTGGATCTCATTCTGCATTCCATTAAGATGGTGTAAATTCTTAAAATGATGTAGAACCTGTCATTTTAAAAGTTACACTGATTTACAACAGATAACCTGAAAGCAGAATACTTGTTCTTTCCAGGTTCAGGATGTTGGATCTCACCTCCAAACCCAACTGAGTCAACAGAATGATACATTTCGTAACCAAAGTCCAATGCCCCACAAACATAGACTTCCTCAGACATTGGAGGCAGCAACAACTTCTATCCCAAGTAAAGCAATCACTCTAAATCATTGTAACAGAGAAAACGTAGAGTAAGCAATACACATTTTTATTTGACAATAAAACACATGCATTTATCATAAATATTGAGAGTACAGAGATATATTCAACCATACACAGAGTAAGCAGGTAAGTCATGCTCAAGCTGGTTTCTAACTGGCTTGGCATAAGGATGAAAGAACTATCTCCTGGAATTCGAGTTTTCCAACCTCGACCCAGAGCACCAGGATCATCAGTCTGAACACAAAAAGTACTGCTGACTTCGGGTTTTCAGCAGTACCTACTACACTTGATCCTGAGCTGTAGCAAAGGTAGAGAACAACTACTCTAGTACAGTTTTAATAATGATATCAAGATGACAAAGCCTTCATCAATATCACTTTTTTTGAGAAATGTTTTCTGACCTCTGTGAAGTGTGCAAACAGCTGACACACAGCATATGGCTACAACAGGTTACAAGAGGGCAATGAGTTAAAACATCGACAAATCACAAATTTCAATCTCACCAAATAGACCAGAGCACGAGAAAGCACGAGCCTTAGGTCTTCAGAGCTTTGTGAGGTGTCACACTGCAAGATGTTTGCCAACTGGCACATTCTTAAAAGACTTCCCCAGACAAGAAGCTTTACTCAGTACGTGGCCCATTCTTCTCCCAATGGTACTGACAGACAATACAAATTATTTCTTTAGCAATAGCTGAACATTTCAGAACTACTGGGAGCAAGTAATTTTTTAGATGATCACCTACAACTCACCAGCTTCTAGGCAGCCAGCATCTCTTAAAAAAATGAGTGGCAAGTCATTAGAACACTGAAGTCTTGCAAGCCAGTATGTGAGTACCTCTCATTATGAATATTTTAATAGTGTATCATATGAAGACTTCTAGAGGCATTCGCATACTATGAAATTACTAACTTCCGTTGCATTACCACTGTTTTATACTTGAGAGGAGAATCACATTTCTTTTTAATGCTACAGATGACAGCAAGAAAGTGGCCGCCCTTTACAAAGAAAGTTCATTCGGCCACCTTGTCCATAGCTTCAGCTCATGGAACTTCTGTTCTTTTAAGTTACCCCATTTGTTTTCAAGGTGCTTCCACTAGCTAGCTTAGAACGACACCATCTGGCAGAAACACCGAGCTGGTGAACATCCTTAGATCTCAGTCTCAGCATTTTCTAACTGCAAACACAGAATGAACATGAATAACTGCTACATGGATGATGCTCTAGGGAGACCTTCAAGTGAGAGCCCCTCTCTCTCATGCCTGTTTTCAGAAGATGGAAGCTGAGCCTAGTAGTAGGAAGTCAAAAGGACTTTTAGTGACAAAAGTCCTGTTCCATCACACCTTCCTCGGGGACCTTGTCTGTTTAAAACACAAACGCATCCACAATGGTACATCAGGTTTCAGAAATCAATAGTTAGAGGAGGAATACGCGGGCTGTCCCATCATGACATTTTCAAAACTAAAATATTTTGGTTTTCAGTCCTGAGACACTTCTGTTACAAAATGCGATCAATAAGAATATGTTAAATGAAAAGGATTCAATCAAACTGTACCATTTCAATCAACTCAATCCAAAACTTGGGGATTTACAGCTTACAAAGATTGAAGAAAATCACCTTCTTTCCTTGGAACAAGAGAAAGGAAAGAAATAGTTTCTCACAATTCTATTTAGCATCTTGTTAAATTAAAGCTTGTATGCTTCCAAAGCTTTAGACTCTATGCCATCAATATGGCACAGGTAAATAAATCCTTATGCCAAGTTTTAAAATATGCTTCAAGTTTTTTGCTATTTAAATAAATATTGACAATGCCTAAATGCATCTCATCATCTCTGCTTCACTCTTAACAAATCTGAAAGGAAAATCCTGGCTAATGCTTTCCTGTTCTTCTGACAAGGACTGAGACTCTTTCATTATTTACCTGAATCATTTGCATAGTTCTCACAACAACTAAATCTGTCACAAAATAGAAGTATTCTTTGATTTGATATTATTTTTATTACTAAAGAATACCATTGCCAAAATGGTCACAAAATACAGAAAAAACACTGGCCATTTCTATTTACAATAGAAGATTTTTCTACATGATGTTCTATGGACATCCTCTTTTTTAAATTATAATTCTGCTCTATAATGAGACTCTTCAGATCATCTTGCTTTAATTTTCACATTCATTCTTCTTTGGTTACTGGAGCAGTATATGCTGCTGTGATTAGTGACTACACAGGTACAGCCACACCTGTCTGCATTACCTTTTCTCACTTTCTGAATGAATAGCATTGCTTTAGCTTAGTTTTGGTATGCTAATAATAAAGACACAGAGCAGTCAAAACCAGAGTTAATGGATACCAGGTTTGGTTGCAACACTTAAACATCAAGTTAGATCCAAGTATTTTTCCACTTTGATGAAGTTTGAATCTAGGCATTATATTTTCAGCCAATGTTACAAAGGAAAACCGAACTTTAATGAGTCCGTCCTTCAAAAGATATAGGAAGATATTCATGAATGTGTGACTCAGTATTCCAGCAGCTGAAAATACAGGTGGTCAGGACTACTGATCTGCCTTCCCAGAGACATGAAGGTGTTAGAACAGTACGCAGTGCACACAGAGCAGGTTTTCTGAACACAGAGAAGTCGTACTTCTTTACTTGTTGCGTAACTATTGTAAAACCACATGCCTAACAGGCATAAAATACAAAATGCATAGAGACAAGCAAGCAGGCATTTGATTCAATTAAAATATATCACTGGTAAGGTTTTCTTTGTCTGGGCTTTTACCAAAGAAATCAATGAATATATAAAGATTTTAAAAAATGAAAACTGGGCTTTTGAGAATTGGTCTTGAATTAATAGGATTTCTTAGGAAGCCACCAGTACAGACGGTATGACCTCTCACTTCAGATTGCAGAAAACTGCAGCATAGTTTTAACAGCTTGAGGCAGTATCACAGAGAGGACTGAATTCATCCCTGGTGTAACTCACCGGGGACAAGTTCAACCCAAACTGATTCTGTGCACTATTTTTGTTCAATGGGTATAAAGAAACTATATCTAATTAGAAGCAAATCACATATTTCAGAAAATTAAAACAATACAGCTGACTCATAATAGTACCAGAGTCTCTGTTCTCTCTTCTAATGCGGGAGCAGGTCTATAGTTAAATATAGAAAGCCTTTCTGTACGGTGACAGCTAGCTACTTAAGCAAGCAGAAAAGGGACACGAATATACCTGGTGCACTCCTCCTTTGCACTCTTCATGCGGGAAGACACAGTCATTAGAGATGCATGTATTATTTAAGGTTTGGTGGTAACAGAAAGCAAAGGTAAAGTACAGCAAAGGCTGCCTTAAGAAACTGCTAAACATTTGTTCAAAGCATTTAAGTTTGAATACCAGAAAACAAGTGTCCAAGAAAGCTCTGTAAACTACACTTTTCCATTTAATGAAACTAATTTCCCTCAGAAAGGTGATTAAAATAACATTTCCCCTTACCTTTATCTGGGCTGAGGCATTTAATGGTGCTTGCATCATCCATATTCCAGTGAGAGAATCAAACGAACAGAACACCAGAGGAAGCAGCAAAGACCTTATGTACATCACTGATATTGCAAAAGACTCTTTTAAATAACATTGCACGTTGGTCTTTAATGTAACATCAGAAGGTTCCTAAGGATGCTTGCTGCTTCTGGTCCGAGCAAGCTCATTTTTGATTCCCTGTATAGTAGTGTGTCAGGAGCTGCTGACAGTAGAAACCAGCACAGGAGCTCAATGAATGTTACCAGCCTTTCACTGCAACTCAAGTGTTCAGCCACCTGGGACAATCGTTTATTAACTCTTTGTTTCCCCACTCTAGGATAGGATATATGGATGTATTTCGCTTCGCCCCTTTGAAAAAGAACTGAAGGAAAAACTTGTGGATCTTAGGAAATAAGTACAAAAAATAGCTCACTTTAATTCCTCTAGGATGTATTTCATTCATTAGGCAATAAATATCAATGGGGGGCTACTTCATTTAAGAAGGAAGAAAAAAATTCTTTTTTATTTTAAGTCTTCCCTGTGTCCATACAGCATCCTACATGTTGTTAAATTCCCATACTTGCTTATATTGAGAAAGGACGTCTACAATTACTGATAAAAATAGGCAAGCTGTTCTCTTTGGACTTCTGTCTGATCTCCTTTCTTGGCAAAGACCACATATTTCCCTCCTTTTTAACTTGCAAGGGAATATTAACGCAGAATTAATGGCAAATGGCTAGCAAACAATGCACATTATTGTATGTTGTGTCCCAAAACACAATGCACAAGACAGATGCAGACCTTTGAGGTCTGCCTAAATTCTGGAGAATTTCAGCATCTTTGGATGATGGTACTGCCTAAAAGCTCCAACCAGAAATAGCTGCTGCCTGTCCTACATGCCACTGAAATAGGCTAAGACACAGGCTAAGACAATTTATGCCTTTGAGAACTTGAAATCTAAATAAATTGGATTGATAAATGAATGGAAAAGAATTATTCTCTGCTTTAGAAAAGGAAAACTAATGTATGGGGGCAGAGTAACAAGGACAACAGTACACTGCTCAAAATGTGACATATCTGCTGTAGAACCCTGCAGGCATTCACCCCACACAGATTTAGCAGGCGGTGTTGTTCTTGATCCTTTCCCCATCCCAACCGCAGAAAGTGAAGTCAATCCATTTGTGCTGTTTGACATCGCTCTGTTGCCTTACAACACATCATTTCAATCTTGACCTACTTAAGTACATGTGAGGTGCTGCGTAATGCTTACAGTTATCTTTCTCCCACCCCATTCAGTCTTTCCAAACTAGAAATGTTGAGTCTTATTCATAGTTTCTAGTTGTTACAGCTAGATTGTCTTGCTGTTTTCATTCTGTACCATCTTTGCATTTTAGGCATCCGTCAGCATTCCAGATAGATCAAGATCTTTGCAAGATTCGACAAAATCCCTACAATTTTCATTTAGGCATGAATCCCCTTGTCCTTACCATCTAAGGAATGATTTCAGAATTTGGCTCAAGTCTTTTTTCAGTAAAATATTATCCTATTTGCTTACTCGTTTTCAACACTAGCCATGTCCCCTGAGATATCATCTCCTGGGCAACCCAGTTCAGGAGTGCTTGAGGAGCACTTATTCTGGGAGCCTCCCGGGGCATCACGTATTTACACCACGCTACATTTGGGTTATTCCTATTGCATCCACTACATTTTTAATGCGTGCTTATCAGGGCAAATACCAAGGATCCTTGCTGCTGTACTGCACTGTGCAAGCCCCAGCTGACATAACACACGTGACTGGCAACGGCAGAAGGCACAAAGATATTGTGTACATCACAATGATTTTTTTTAACATATAAAGAAACTGTAAGCTGCATAATAGGTTGAGGTCTGGCAGTCATCATCCTCCAAGCTTTTAAAAGGAATGATAATTTCACATATATTCTGCTTGACTACTTATACACCACTATACTCAAGGATAACCATGGACAATTCTTTACCCAGAAAGCAATATAGATTTTATGTGCTGGTAAATTAATTGCTATTAAAAGACTCTAGTCCTCACCAAAAGCAAGTCAAGAACTAATTTAGAGTGCTTTAAAGGCAGAATACATGCAGCAGCTGCATATATTCTGAATGTACACAGCAAATCCTCACATAATCCAGTATTCTTTCAGTGATTTCCATCCAATTTAGACTTGCATATCTAATTTAAATAAACTAACCTAACAGGTAAAACACATTTATTAAGGACATAGCATTATCCCGTGCCCATGAAGGAAGCTGGTTTCATTAATGGAAGTGTTATTATTTAAAACAAAATGTTGAAAAAATAAGCATTCTGGGAGGTAACATTTCACCTTTCAAAGCTAACAGATTTCAACAGGACAATTATTTTTCAAGTCCACAAGAAAGGCAGCTCCAAAACTAATAATGAAAGTTAATCAAAATTCATTTAAAAGAGCACAAACACGATGAAGTTTTGGTCTGATTTGTTGGTGTGTGGAAAAAATAATCCATAGAAGTGTGGCAAATTATCTTGCCTGTTTTTCTTAATTATTAATTTATATTTTTCTCTTCCTTCCTCTGTATTGAATCCTACCTTTGCCAAACTACTCATATGTTGGCCTGAAACTTCAGAAAGAGAAATTAGAAACAGACAATAACAATGAAAGAGACCTCTTACTCTTACATCCAGACTGCTGTTATCAAGAAAGCCTGTTTATCAAACGACTTTCCAGATTGCATTTCTGTCTATCCTGAAGTAAATCAGGCTTCTTGGATTCACAGCAGCAAGAAGCCCCTTCTCTTAACAGTGACAACTACATCATGCAATGTGTTTAATAGAATGTTCCAGGTTTATCCTAAAGGTAATGAGCATTTCCGTGCCACTGTTCTTATTTCCTGTAGACAAGTACAGGTTATCAACAAATCCCTGTCTTGCACCATAAGGGAGAAGCAGGGCAAGCGCTGAAGCCCAGAAAACGTCTCTAAGACAACCTCCCTGGGGAACACAGGGCCAGGAAGATTTCACACTACAGGCTAGGCTCAATACAGTGCCAAGAGACAAATCTCCCATTTAACACCATCTATTCTTCACAACTTTATCACGAGACAGAGCAAATTAAAAGATACCAGCTAGGACTGATCAACTATTTCACTGATTAGCCACTCAAACTGATCAAAGCTTGTTGCTTTTCCAGGGTTTACCTTTTTTTTGTTTTTTTCAAAAAAGTTAACTATTCACATCTGAGACTGTAATAGATTCAGAATCAGTATTCAGTTACTGTACCAATTTCATAAAATGTTTTCTTTCTCTGGGAGTTTTTTGCTATGCAGTTAAAAGAGGGTCACAGAACAAGTGTCAGAGCAATGTTGAATGTGTTCACAATACATGCGAGTTTTTAGGAGTACAGATAACACAGATATTGCTGTCAGAGACCAAAGCATTTAACAACTAAAAGATGCTCTCACTCTAAGTAACATGTGGTCTAAAACACAGGAGATTTCTATATGAAAAGCCAATCCACTGACTCTTGAAATCAATGACAATTTTTAATGTGGCTTTCATGGACTCTGAATCACACCCAGAAGAGAACACGTGATAGGGAAAGGTCACTGGCACTCCAATTCAGAAAGCACAATGCTAGCATGGAACAAATCCATGCCATTGTCAGTTCCACATTATACAAAGCATAGCACGCCCTAATTCCTTCATTCTCCATTCTCAGCTCCCTAGTTCTACTAGCCAGAGCGGAAGAGTGACTTGTGGTGTGACACTGTCACATCACAAAGATTTAAATTCTAGGAAGGGACTAAAAGAGGACAAGAATTCTCTCAGTTCATACTTTCCCAAGTAGGCAGGGAAAGCACAACACAATGCTACTGACCAGCTAACACTTCTAGATAAAACAGCCCAGCTATTATGTGACAAAGATTTTATCTTGCTTCTCTTCAGCTAAGGCTGAAAAGCACAGCGCTCTGATGCACTACTACTCTCTCATCTGTAAAATACAGCAACCTGTATTAGTGTCCTTAACATTCATTTGGATGCAACTTCATCACATGGTTGTGACTCACTGGCAACTACAGATACCCAATCCATGTAAGATGTAAGTCTATCACACATCTCTACTACGCAGCCACAGCAGCACTTCAGCCCTGGCCACCATCCTGGCTAGCCAACTAGGCAAGGAACCACGCACTTCTAGAGCAACAGCATGAACTACCTAAGTTTCAGGTAACAGCCAAGGCTTCGTCTTGCGACAGTGCTACACACCATAAGGTTACACTAAAATTTGACTATATATTCATCTGCACATTCAGCCTTCATCCTGAGGCTCCAGAGGTGCTGCTGCCACATACTATGACAATCTAAGTCCTATTCTGTAACAGAAATAACATATCTTATCGCCCAACCCAGTGGAGGAGTGCTACCAATTCTGGGGACAAAATAAGGCAACTGAGAAATACAGCACAACAATGTTATACTGCGGTTAAAATTGGAGAATGTAACATCCACAATGCCAAGGACGTTCTAAATAACTCATGAAAGTAGAATACTTAGCTCTCATTAAAAGCCATCAAACTCCACGCCAGATAGTTCTGGATCTCACAATTCATGGCGTCACTTCAAGACCTTCTATAAATCAACTTTAACACATGTGGGTGTCTGTTCTTAAGTTTTTGTTCCCATAGTTACCAATGTACTTTACCACAGGAGAAAACAGCAGGTGGCTAAGACATAGAACAAAATCACTATTCTTTTAACCTATGAAGAGTTGGGAAATTTCAAATTAAGGTTTTATTGCCGAATGTTTACTGACAGTTACCAAGACTAGCACAATCAGATCAGTAAACTATAAGATCCTTCCATATGTTTATTAGTCAGTGAACAGTGAGTCCAACAACATCCAGTAAAATAATCAATTTCTAGCCTTGCATCTGATGATGCCATGGGGCTGCACAATCTGGTGCAGAAATTTAGTTTCCTCTTTTTTTGTAATTTGAAATACTCCCCAGGTCTCCTTGACACCTTTACATGTGCTTTCTGCAGAGAGAAGGTAAAAAAGCACACTGTGTACAAGATAGATTTCTCACAATGAAATTATCTTTGTGGGATAAAAACAGTAAAAACAAACACCAACTGTCTGGTCAACCAAAACAACGATTTACTTGAAGACTCCTATCAAAACTATCACAGCTTGCAAGGTAATATCTTTTCCATTTTCAACTAAAATAGAGGGTAAAATGCACTGACATTATTCTGGCATTGAATGTGCTGCAAATAACAACATGATGCTTTCCATTAATATGGTTTGTGACTTTTTGTATATTAAAATAAGATGTTGAATTACTGTGCGCGGTCCATTACCTTTTGCTTTTTTTAAGGCAGATGAACAAAGCTAATGTCATTCTCACGCCCGATGCCTACAGGCTCACTGTCACGTGTGTATGACAGCAGGGCAGGAATTAGAACTTAACAGTTAAATTTTCGTATCTGCTGTAGAAATCCTCTGCAACCCTCATTGGTTCATTACTCTGGGGCTCACCAGCCCATTTATAACAAGGAGATAACAACTGTTCCTTTGACTTTTGAGATCTTCTCTCCTGCTCCAAACACACATAACGGGGATTTTCAGCCTCTGCTCACCACAGCAACTCAGACACTGACAGGCCACTGTCAAGGTTCTTCCTTTTTGTTCCTTGATAAATTATGTGAATTGAGTGAGCAGGAAGTTGAGTATGGATGTCCTCAGCCTCAGTTCACCACAGTAAACAAAACCACCTTTCTCTTTGGCAGTTACAGCTTCCAGTTTACAGTAGCCTAAGTGAACTGTGCCTGTTCACCCTCTGCTAGGCACAACAGGGCAAATTCTGTTCTCGGCTTCAACCAGCCAGGACACAAAGTAGATAGTTCGACTTTGATTTGTACCACTGGCTTTTCAGGTGAAGCAACAATAATGGCTGCAATAGCTTTATGTCAGCATTTGGTATTTTGCAAGCTGCTCATCATTCTTTTGTATTTAAGGTGCAAGCATCCACTTGAAGCTTCTTTGGGCTTCCACTGGAGCTCCAATATCTTTGTTACAGAAGGGGTTGTAACATTCTAGACTCATAAATATTTTCTTAAAAGCCCCTTGCATTATCAGCTCCTTGTTCTGCTGATCTCAGAGCACAGTTTGCCCCTCTGTCAATCAAGACTGAATAAAAAGCAATTCTTACCAATTCTTCCAGCAGAAGCTGCAAGTGTATCTTCTCCATTACACTAGCTGATGTCAAAACTAATCTTTCTAAAGCCCATGTTGTTTACTGCAGGTCACAAAGCAGCTTTTAAATTTAACTTTAGGTCACTAGTAAAATCCTGGATTATCGACCAGTTTCACTAGCAAAATGATACTGTTACAGTAAGCCTTCAGTCTCCAGCAGCTTCTCAGAACCCCCACTGCTTGGCTGGCAATGGCAACCGGATAAGGAATATGGAACACACAAATCAGCTAAAAGACAGCATCGGCAGGGAGAGATCAGGTGCTGAGACAAGGAAGGAAGAAATGTTATAAATGTGAGGAGCTAGAAGTGTAGGAACCCAACGAGCAAAGGAAGTTTTCAAAATAGAGAAGAAAAATATCCTCTAGCTCAACAACATACTAATAATTGACATTATATTGTAACCATCCACAACATTGGAGTTTAAGTAGGAGTACAGTTTACTAATGCAATATTCTGGGGGTTAGCAGATAGCTGTTGTTTCCAGGCAAGAAAATGAATTACTAACTTAGTATGCAATCTTTCCATAATTGGTACTGACAGCAAACTCACTCCTTTCAACATTAGTTATGGTGGGCTTACTGCTCTTTAAAATGGATTGTATTTCTGTATTTCCAAGTCCAAATCAAGTAAAATTTCTGTTGAAGACAAAAGTCAAGACAACGTTAAGAAAGTTGTTTTAACTGAACTGGTTTAACCTGATTTTTTTTCACCACAACCTGTATTATTTCAGTCTTAGCTCCTTTTCCAATTCAGAGACTGGAAGAACTTAAGTACTTTGTTAACATATCTTCTTCAAAGACCCATAAATCATCTTGGCCATTCAAGATTTTCATGGAACCCACATTCTTCCAATAAAATCTGTATTAATCAAGGTTGGAAGATGCTTGTGTCTAGCCAAGAAGGGGGAAGGCAATAAGGAAAGAAGGGAAAGACAGTTTCAAATGCATCTTGGGGTCTTCGAAAGACTTAAGAACTAAAGCTGAGCTATGTCCCACGCTGAACCAGTACTGATGAGTTCTCAACTACTTTGATGAGGAGAGTACTCCATAGTGCTACAACTTCAGCAACACATATACCATAAGCCTTTATCCTGCACTTCTATTTCTTGTGGTGTTTTATAAACAAGTTTCCAACATGTTTTTAGACTTCTGACTAAGAATCTAGAAATGAGAGAAAGAATCATCTGGGCCACCTTGCCTAAGCAAAAACACTTTGGTAAGTAGTTTACATTGTCTGCAGGATATAAAATCTACAGCTGCTCCAGTGACAGCTGCAGACAGACAAATACAAGGCTTAGGCCGCTTTCTGCTGGAATGCATGCTACTGATTTTAAGATCATTAAAAGCAAAATATAAAAATCTCTTGGCTTTCTGCTCCTCTTTGTCCCTTCTGGTTTTATAATTGAGCAGTCAAATGCCACGTTATATCTTGCTGTACAATTGCTCTTGCTGTAATATCATTAAATATCTAACAAACTACAACCAGNCCATATGTAAAAAACAACCTTTGGTAGTGACTGTATGGCTACGCAGGTGCCTTGCCTCCAGCCACAGCTGTTTCCAAAATGTATGAAGTCTCTGCAAACAGAGTTCTTGGGTAAACATCTATCTGCCTTTCGGAAGGAGACAGCTAAGGGCAGGCAGATCTTAAGGGTATACCAGGAAGGAGCACTGTTTTAAGTTCAACCCTGCACTGTGGCATTCCTAACATCTATATTTTATGGAGAAAAAAGGGAAGAAAAATATTTTTATTCACCCACTAAGAGGAAGTCCCTGCTAGAAGTTATACAGTCAAGCTGAAGTATGCAGGCAGGAACACTCCCGCTGGTAGCACTCGTGAAGAATCACTAGTGCCCTCCTGACAGCAAGAGGTATTTTATTAGACCACACCAGCCACTGAAAATTTGATGTCTCTGCTATTTAAGATTAGAAGCTACTAAGCCTTTCTGAAGGCCGCTCTCAGAATTTGAAGTCTTATCGTCCCTCTTTGAAAAGCCTTTGTGCCAGTGGGAGGAATGAAGGGAAGGACATTTCTCAGGAACAAGATGCATATGGCAACCATTCAGCTTCAACCACACACCTAGCAGAAGCTTCTGTCACAGCCTTCTTGAGGAAGATCATAAGCCACTTAATTATTCTCTACCAGATTTTAAAAGATGGTTATGCCAGTAGACATGTTCATAAGTACCTAATTTTCAGAACCAAAGAGGCATCTACTACTTACTTACTTGAAGAGGACGCAGTCATCTAGGACTTTTGAAGACTGCATTAGCTGCCTACATGTATTTGGGAATGCAAATAATTTAAAAATCTATTCAACCTTTAAAGAGAGATTTTTAACTTCTGCCTTAGGCACATTTCAAGGCATTCTGTGAATAAAGTCCACTTGCATACTTTTCTGAAAGCTGCATTAACTGAATCTCAAATTCACATTGACCAAAATGAAGTCAAACTTTACTGAAACAGCCCTATTAGCCACTTCGGATTGTAATATTGATACTCACTAATTTGAACTGTTTGAATGTCTCCCTCTTGGCTTATACCCTGCTCTTGAAATCTAAATGCCCAAGAGCAGCAAAAGAAGTATTAAAAAAACCCGAAATGTTCCTTCAGAAGAAACCTCCTTTACTTCCACAGTCACACCTTTCAAGTACAACCTTAAAGGTGAAGACCAGAGTACGTGGCATTCCTCAGCAGTTGAGGCACTCATCTCTGGCCCGTGTTAACACACAACAGGACTGTGCTCGGTATCCAGTACAAACTGCAGTCTAAGAAATAGTTCAGGAGAATGTACACATATCTGAAAGGACTGATTTTCCACACGTTCTACTCTGCTGTGAAAGGGTGTGTGTTGGAGTGTACGTAGCACTGAACAGGATGATTGGCTTAATTCCTCATTCAGCTACTAACCTGAGGATCGTTTCCCTTCTCAGTGCCTCTACTGTTCTACCTCCCAACACTTTCCCTGTCTTTTCTACTTAGTTTTATAAACTCCTGAAGTGAGGGGCTAAATCCCAGCTACTACAGCACAGGCCTGGTTACTACAGATGCATCCAAGCAACAGAGACACAGCTCACAGATTAACATTAAATTACATCAAATCCCTTTGTTTCTCCACATATTTTTTCTCCCCTTAAAAACACAAATGCATTAAGATCCTTGCTTGAATGCAGCCCAACAAAATCCCTTTATTCTGTTTTTTTTCTGTTGGTAGTGGAACGGAGCATGCTCACAGCTCCCTTCCCTGTGCTTGTTCACATTACTGCTTTTGACATACTTTTACCCTACAGCCTGTTGTCTGCAAGGCTCAGTTTCCTCTACGAAGCTAGTGTCAGCGCTATTAGAGAGCTGCGAAAAAGGCACAAAACAACCATAATCAGAAGAGAATCATGGCTGCCAGAACTACATGAATTGTCTTTATAAACAAGTAATAATATGCTTCATGATAAATTGCTTCTTTGTTGTGTGCTGGGGACAAGATAAAAGATATCCAAAGACAGGAATGGAGCAAACAAGTTCATCTTTTCATTCTTCAGAAAAGAGAGCAGACAGAAGACACATATGACAAAATGTGTGTAACAAGTAGCACTTGGAAGTGAAACCTGTCCTGAGCCTATTCTCTCCTCAACATCAGAACTTCTAATTCATTCAGTCACAACTATGACCCAGATTTCTGAAGAGACATAGTTTTCAGACAGTTGAGCCATGAAGGGCTGAAAAACACATAGTGAGGTGGTCTTAATTACTTATTATTAATAGAAGACAACATATGTTTGCATATGTAAAAAACCAGCTGTGTTGCACTCAGTTCCATTGTTCCAAATAAACTGAAAAAGATAAATGCATTGCTCTGTATAAGCACTAAGTAGATGAAGCATTTATGCTTTGTTAAACTTTCCAGACACTCGAGGGTGTTTGAAATTATGATGCGTGTTAAATTTAAGCAGATTTATTATCCACGTGTTCTGAATGTAATGAACACTTCACTGCCTCACATTTCCCACTTAAAAAAATACCAAATTTTCCAAACAGAACACACACGTGTATCTTGCATAGGACTAACAGAAAACCTTCAGTCGTGTAGATACTCTGCAGTAACAGTGAATGCCTAATTTTAAATGTTTTCCAATAGCTATTTTATTTATGTGCACACAACCTAGTGCCCACAAGAGCAGTTACACTAAAACAGACTTCCGACAGGGTTGGGCATTTGTGAGCCAAAGGGAACTTTGGGAACTTCACGCTGGAAGTTCTTAAATAAAAAGTTTCATCATAAAACACTCTAGCTAATACACTCAGATCACTCTACCTGCTACCAACGAGAACAAAACAGTTTGTACTATAAGACCTCATATTTAGATAGTTGCAACTCTAATACATTCAACTTTGGATTAAAATTTTCCAAACTTTGTTTTCACACACACAACTGAAGCAAAGTATAAAGATGCAGCGACACACAGAAATTAGTATAGAGTGCGGAAATTACAGCTCACTAACTGCACTAATTCAGACTCTGGATGCTTATTAAGACGGAGTAACACACCTTATGGCACAGTAAAAAGGAATTTCAAAACAGAAGTTATTCCAGTGTACTTTGTGTTTTGTAATATATAAACTCCCTAAGTAGGTACTGTGGGGAGACGGGTGCAATTTCCGGTGTTAGATTTTCCATGTATAGATGAATACCCAAAATGAGATATCCAAGTCCTACTTGAAAATTCAGGGCTTGTTTCTTTACTTCCAAGCACTCTTCTTATGCAATGCTTTAATTTAAACTATCCTGAGTACTGGCGCAGAATTAATCAGGTCAGTGAATGGAGAATGCTAGCCCTGATTACTGCACCTTTAAATACATCTCTCTACTGTCAGTTCAACTGTTACTCTTCTATTTTTAAACTAGTTTCAAACTCAAGACCCACGGGGCAGCAGGGCAAGCCCTTCCCCAAAAGTGCCACTGACCAGAGGCCAACACCCTCAGCTCTTCAGTTTTTTTCCCCTTTTTCCTACAGCTTGTTTACTGGATTGTTAAGCATTCTGGCAGCAAATGGAAGGGGGTGGGGAAGAAGACGAGCTGCCACATTTCTAAAATTAGCATCTTGTGTCTCTGAGAAGCCTGTAGAGATTTAAAAAATTAGGTTTCTCTGCAAGATGCAGGGAGATGTGGAATTTAAACTGTGTTACACAGCTGACGTCTTAAGCTCTGTTTCATGCCAGAAAGCAAGTTCACCTTTGCTCCCCCCCCACCCTGCTTCCAGCTGTCCGTCAGAGACTATTACCACAAAATACCAAGTCCATTTTGTTATATAAAGTAATTGCATTCATTTGCCCTGTCACCCACAAGCAGCTCCATGACACCTTCCACATGAGCTTGCCTATGAAGTCAGGCTCATTCCCTTGACAGGTCACTCCCGCTGTGCTGTCAGAAAGGCATCGTGAGGACTGCAGTTCCTGTTCAGTGCGGTTTTCTCCCCTCAGCTGCCCTGTTTTGGTCCTCAGGTACCAGGTAATGCCTTGCTCAGAGAATGTGTTGTGTCCTTCTTCAGTCTTTAGAAGGCAAATATTCATAACAGAAGGTGCTGCAGTTAACTGCTGTATCACATTTGCATGTGTAGATATAGCCATTACTGTACTAATTCTAATTCCAGAGTAGAATGTGACATGTTTTTAACATACATACTATCATGAAAACACAATTAAAAGTGACAATATTTTCATCTTTGCTACTAATTAATAAAACCCAGCACTAAAAGAACTGATTGTGCCTCAGTTCCTGTCAATCACACTCATGCTACCAGTACCATTTGCTCTGTACAAAAATACCAGAAGCAGAAATAGCCATGTGTTGCAAAATCTTAAAACTCAGAATGTCGGTAGAAATGCAAGAGACTCGGGCATGAAACTCAAATTCCGCTCCAAGAACCACGAAGTGTGCCAAAGTCTTACTTTGGTTTACCTCTTGAAAGGAACCAAAGACTCAGCCATGGTAAAAAAAAAAAAAGCAGGCTAGCACAGTCAGATTTAAAACATATGGGACTAGAAATTTTTGTTCCAGAGTTCCCTTTTTTCAGCAATTATACTTATTCTACTCCTCTTACAAGTCTCTGTTCATGTCTTGTAACAACTATATTTGCTTAGACCATCTCACACCACTTCCTTCAGATGCCAGAAAACCATGAATTTTGGTTCAAAATGTTTTGTTTCATCAAAATAGTTACTGAATTAAAGAGTACATGAGACAGTATATATTACTCATGCTGTATATTATATATAATTAGTAGTATGCAGTATATATTACAGTATTGCTGGAAACCTTCAAGGCCAGGTTGGACGGGGCTCTGAGCAGCCTGGTCTAGTTGAAGATATCCCTGCTCACTGCAGGGGGTTTGGACCTCTAAAGGTCCCTTCCAACTCACAGCATTCTATGATTCTAATATATACTATGTATACTAATATATATAATCTTAAATGAGACAAGGTATTTCAAAACAACCAAAAAAATCTGTATATTTTATTCCAAAAGTGAAGAAACAGGTTTATTTGAACATTTGGTGGAATACTTTTGTATTTTCAGTCTGAAGTGAAAAACAAACAAAAAATCAGTTTCACAAAATATTTCACATTTGGTGAAACTCCACAGATCCAAAGTAAGTGATTTCATTCACATTACACTAGCCATCTCTAGTTTAGATGCTTACTACAGAATTCTTCTGGACCTGCTTTGAGTCTTGAAGTTAACAAAAGATGATTTTTTCAAGTACTTCCTGACTGGCAACAAAAATCTTCATAAACCTGAAGCAAAATCCAACAGAGCTAATAAGAGGGTTCAACAGACACAAGTTTAGGCCTTGTCACATCCTAAGCTTAGGGCTGTCCCACAAATACCACAGAGATACTGTAGTTCATAGCTTAACACAGGAACTTGCTGCAAGTTAACTCTCCACATATCACTGCTAAATTAAAACTACTGTCACCCCTTTTAGCTATTTCCTACTAATGAAATAAAAGCAGAGTTCTGTTTGTCTATTTAGGCAGTCTGAGCACCAAAAAACCAGCGTGCATGCTGCAGCTTCACTGTTCTTGGTGATACCCAGTATGCACTTCATGTCTGCTCTGACCTCTCAGGCACAGCCCTTCGAAATTCCCAGGATCAGCCTTTGTTACTAAAAGCTGAGCTTACTTAAAGGTGACCAATGGTCCCGAGGCATGAAAACCCCTTACTCTTCCTTTAAGCAAAACCCCCACCCCCAACAAACCAGTGAATTTAGTCTGTCCTCACTGCCCACAAGCAACGGTTTGTTCATTCTCGGCCATAAATTATGAATGCCCCCCTATACACATCTGTTACTCAAATCACCAGCTAAATAATGTATGAATAAATGAAGAGACTCCTCTGAAGGCAGAGAACTGTGGGGGACTAAACTTTGAATCATGTGCTACAGCAGCAAGCATCAAAGCTTTACTATCAGGTTTGACCCCAGCTGGGTTTTATTTTTTAAAAGGGTTAGAACTAACCTCTTCTGAACATGAGCAGCTAAACAGCAGGGGCATGGCATGAAAGCTTGCCCAGAAGTGCAGGGAAAGAATGAAATCCCAAATGAAGAAACTTGCTAGCAGCACAGGAGCAAAGGTCTTCACTACCTTGGATCAGTCTGAACTGGGACAGGAGGTCGCAAGTGAATTGGGCATTTTCTCCAGAACTACATTGGCAGGTAATTCCCACTAACAAAGACAGTGGTCTGGTTCAAGAGAACTGATGCAATTTGAAAGTACAAAGCCTGCAAATAAAACTAAAAGGTGAAGAAGGGCTGCTCAAGGAAGTTTCTAAGCTTATAAGCAGCTTACAATGACAGAAAATTAAAGACAAGTGACAGTCCTTGACAACAGTGACCTTATCAAACCACAGCCACACAGCTACACCCAGTAAGATCATAAACTTCATTATTCTTGGTAGTTCATTATAAGGCAAATCTGTAAACACATGTGCAAATAATTCATAGTTTCTGTTACACAGAGATCTTACTGCTGCTTCAGGCAAAAAAAATCTGCATTAAAATACATCTGCAAAATTGTATTTCAAAACACTACCACACTGCATTAGGCTGTATCTCCACATAAGACAAGTGAGGTACATTCCTGGAACATCCAATTAAAGCTTGTTACACCAACGCTTGAATAAATTTGAAATGAACCAAAATCGGCCTAACATATCAAAGGATAAAGGAAGTGTCCCAGTGTGATGGAGAAGGAAAGGGGAATTAGTTCCATCCTTGGATGCCTTATCTGATTACACTCTGTATCGAAGGAGTCAGAGCACCTAGTATTATGTGGAAGTACTTGTTTTAAACAATTTCTGATACATTACTAAAGACATCTGATCATTAGCTGGCATGTTGAATTCCCTACCAACATTATATAGATAAGCAATTTTTCTTTCTTCATCCACAGAAGTTGGTTGAGCTTGGCAGCACTAAAGCTTCATTACATTTACAGATCCAGCAAGTCAGTCAAAGTCAATTTACTGTGCTCATTGTCTTAATATTCTGCCCTTTTCTTGAGATGCAGACAACCTCCTGTTTTACACCAAGCAAGCTGAACTGCTACCTTTTCAAAGTTTGTGACAATAAAACCAGTACACCACCATTACAAATCCCTAATGGATGCAGATGACACTGGAGCAGGAAGAATGCATTTAAATGGTAGCTTTCTTCCTCTCGGAAGTCTTCACTGACAAAAGTTCCATGAAGGCAGTTGCTATAAAAAAAACACTCCACATTTTACTGTTCCATCTGAGAGTTATTTCAACTTGTTGACCAGCCTTTCTCCTTAAAACATAATGCAACAGAACAACAATTTGATTTAAGGATACTTCCACTAACATCTTCCATGTGCATGTTGATTCTTCTATACATCTTCAGCACTCCCATGCCTCTAGCTTATTAGATACCATTATACAGTAACTTCACACCTCCCTCAATATTAGTGTTCATGCTTTGTCCTTGTAAAATATTTTAAGTATCTTGAGGAAAGTTAACTTACCAAGCCTTACAGTCCATAGCAAATGAAAGATTCATAATGAAGGAATCTGTTTCCCTCCAAGACAGGCAGGGGAATGCATGGAAGGGAAAGCACCTACCACCTGTAGGCATTTTTTTCAGACAAAAGCAAAACCAGAAAGGATCATGTTACATTGCACCTCCAGAGAGAGGATTTATTGGCAGACAACAAGGCTTACAAACTGTGCATCTCTAGCATCAGTTCCAGCAGCAAACAAGGTAACCATGGAAGTTTCCATACTACTGCCGGGCCTGCCTGCTTTGGAAAACATGACCTTGCAATGGCAAAAAAAATATCAAGTCATGTTAAACCTGCCTGTGTGCCTTATTTAGCCACTGTATACAAATATTTGTAGATTAATAAAGCAAGACTTACTATATCTCCAATTCTTAAAGAGAAGGAAAAAATTGCTTTATCATGTAGCTGACGGAAGCCAAAGATGCAGGTGGCTTCTGAACAACGGCACTGACAAGCTGACCAGTTAATCTGAAATGATTGCAACCCGATAAAAAAAAAAAAGTCTAGCTTGTGTTTGTTGTTACAATTGAATCAATGACATGTATTCTTCATGCTCGAGCTCTTCAGCAACATACTAGTTATCCCTAAACTTGATAATGCAATTTCCTGAGTTACATCTGGGAGCTGCTTTTTCCGATACTAGATGGAAGAGTAAGGAAACTTAAGACACTACAGGTTGCATCTGTTGATAAAAATCACATTGCTTACTAGAGATGTAATAGACACAATCTGTTTAATGGCCACTATTCCTAATTTAAAAAAAAAAAAATACAGGCATACTGGCAGACTAAACATGAAAGCAGCTGTAGGATGCAAATTCAGTTTAGTTCAACTTCACAGCCACTGTAACATCCAAGAGTTATGTTGTCAAACCTACAGATAAATTAGCATGACATTCATGAAACTTACAGGTTTCTTGAATCATTGTATAGTAGAGATACAATACAAAAAATAGAAAATGGAATTTCAGATTCCAAATCTTACTCAAATTATAATTTCTACTGTAAACTTTGGGGTAAAAGTAGAAGCATCACCTTACAATACTGTTCTTCAGAAATGCTGAAATAAGTTTAGGTTGGAAGGGACCTCTGGAGATTATCTAGTGTAGCCACCTGCTCAAAGCAGGGCTAAAACCCCGGACTTAAGTCAGGTTGCTCTGTACTTGTCCTGTTAACTTTTGAAAATCTTCCAAAATGGAGATTCCACAGCCTCTTCAGGCAACTTGGTGTAGTACTTCACAGGTCTTAATCACTGTCATGGAGGTCTGTGTCCACCCATCATTCCCACCGCTGCCACATTCAAGTTTCCCTTGTTGCAGCTTGTGACCTTTGCTTCTTCCCTTTTCACTGTGCACCTCTGAGAACAGTCAGGATCCACCTGCTCTGTAAGTACCTATTAGCAACAGAGAACCACAATTACATCTCCTCCTTATTTCTCTCTTTTCCAAGCTAGTCAAGTGCAGTTCCCTCACCCTCTTTCCTTGCACATCATATGCTCCAGTCCCATGACATCTACTCAAGCGCTGCTGGAGTCTCAAGTTGGAAACATCAGCCATATGTCGGGGAACCAAAACTGGAAACAGTATTTGGTGGGGGCGCAGCAGCGACGCACAGGAGGGAATAATTCCCTCCCTTGCCTGGGCATCCATGTCCCTTGGACATCCTGCCAAGGCCACCACATGCATGGTTAGGGACCATGGCCACAGGGATGCTGCCGACTCAGACGTGACTTCACACCACAAGAGGAAAAGCTCTCCCATCAAATGCAGCAGGCTTTGAATTAGCCCTGAGAAGTGCAACCACTGTCAAGTACAGGAAGAGAAACAGAGAATGGCACATCTACAGACTGTTTAGTCTTCACAGAAATAGGAAATATGCCTTTATTTGTGTAGAAGGACACAGGAATTCAGTGCACAATCCACTGCATGAACTATAAAACTTAGACATAAAAAGCTCTGCCAATGCAGGCTAGTGTCTTCCAGGTAATTGGCAAAGCCTCCTTACTTTAATGTGTCTCATCCATTGAGAGCATAAACATCACCTGTTCAGGGGCTGAGGACAGATATAGTATTTATTTCTCCATTAAAAAAATGAATGGAAGAATCTGTCACTGCATCATCTCATGTCCCTAAATTATCTAGTTATGCTGCATGTTTCACAACAAAAAGATAGAATGGGACCTTCACACTTCTAACTTTCATTATCGATCAGAACAAAGTTTGAGGCAAAGCAAGAAATCTGCATAGCTTGGATGTTACTTGAAGTCAGTCAGCAACTTCTGTTGAGAAGTAAATGGCAAACTGCACACAGCACAATCAGTCCAGTCACCAGAATTCACAGTAGGAAAAAAAGCCAGGTTCTAAAGCAGACAGTAAAAACCCAGCACAGACTCTCTGGTGACAGTTACTGTCAAAGTTACTCTGATACCAAAACAGTATTTACAGGACATCAAAGCCATGATACACAATGCAGAGAATACAGACTTTATCCCTATGCTACCTGTCTGTAAGAAGCTTGAATCTAACATCTGGTACTTGCACTACTCAAAAAAGCTCTCCCAGTAGAGGATTAACCATAAGCATCTCAATAGTACTGTGGCAAATGCATGCTAGAAGAGTGGGGAAGGTTATATAAAGCCCATAGAGAGAAGAAAATGCAACAATGGAACTGTTCCGCTAGAAGAATATCCCTAAGGTCACTGTTTCCGTGGACACAGAAAAAAGAAGCCAGCACTACACCCTACAAGACAGTTAAGTGGTTGTTCAGTAGAGCTTAGAATAAACACCGATCTCCCCATGTAATGTTTTCTGAGGACCTGGCATCGCACAGCACTTGAATGCCTGCAGGTGCTTTGAACAGTTAGATGCATTCCATGCACTAGCTGTAATTTACTTGTCAGTCATTTACTTGACAAATTATCTACTCAAAATGGCTCATCACACAGGATACCTGAAGTGTTACAACTATCATTAAAGATGCAATAGCTTTATCCTCAAACAGAACAAAGATACAAGTAACATCATCCCCTATACAAATATGCTTTGTCATAAGGCTTGCAATTGACATATGCATATACAGAACCACAAAAAACACACAGCACTGGAGAATAAATTTAAGATCTAACATGTTAATGGCTTAAACTATGTACCACAGCCAAAGAAAGAGTGACTGCACAATCAAAACTGACCAGCATAACCTACAAGAGCAGAACTACTGTATAATCACTGAGAGAATGCCGGTACATCAGAACTGCCTGGCAGTTAGCATAAAGATTCCATTCCGGATAGCAGTGATTAATGACATTAAGAAATGATGTGCAGAGTTCAGCACACTGCATTGCTGTGTAGTCCCTCTCGTTTAAAAGCCAACCTTCATTTCCTCTATCAGTGAAGTTTGCAAGGTACACTTAAATGTAATGTCTATAGCTAATGAAACTGTTCCAAAGTAAACAAATTTGTCAGAGAATTATGAATTGCATTATCTTTAGCATTACCATTTCCCTGAAGCAGTACATATTTCATTCACAGTAAGTGGAATGGATTTTCATTTACTTAACAGTCTTTTTATTCATCTAGATACTATGGTCATAATTAATAAAACATCCCTGGTAAATCATAAAAGAGCTTTTGGAATGACAGTGTGCTGATAAGGTCTAAAAAAATATTATCCTCTAAACACACAGGGTCAAACAGCTAAATAAATATCTCTGGACAAGTGAGAAAAAAGGAATAGTAATGTGATGTTATCAAAGTACTACTAAAAACCAACTGTGCCCATAAGCACAAGTACAATTTATCCTCTAGCTAAAATCCTAGCGTATATGGTAAAAAGAGTAAATCCACCTACTGTGCTTCTGCGGTGGGCTTCCTAAATCCATTGTCTTGTAGAAATAAGAATGTTTTTCTCAATTGCCTATGTTAGAATGTAAAAATACTCAACATTTTCCCTTTGTCTTGCTCCCTCTTCTGCAAGTCCCTCTTCCTGTTCGTGTGAGAAGGCAGCTTAAATTTCATCCCATTTATTAGCTCAGTCACTGAGGAATCACTGTCAGTTTTCTGATGGTAGAAGCTCCTTTACTGTACACAACACCCGAAGATGCGGGGGAGAGAGAAGAGGTAGGATTTTATCTAAACTACTTTTTGCTGGAACAATTAACTCCTCATTGACTGATATCTTCCTAGTATCTCTAGAGTCAGTTGACACCGAAATGTCCATTCCTCTAAGGCAACAGGAAATTCTTTATGACAGCTGTTTAATGCTCATGTTCCTTCTTTTAATATTTCCTCTGCTTTTCTTTTCCACTGCTTAACAAGGAGCTATAGTCAGACACTGCCACAGCCACGATTTATAGCTATATGAGATATCCCTTTTTCAATTATGCCAGAGTGATTAAGGATCACAAATCCTATGGATTTCTAGAGCTCTCTATTAGAAATTTATTCTCCACCAACTAACACTTGCTTCTTCAGGTAGAATATTTAAAACCTAACCCTGAACATCCAAAATAACAGAACAAAATTATCTGCAAAGAAAAGAAATTCATTACCTCTAGAATAATAAAATGTGGATGCACCTGTATACATCTTCTAAAAAAGACACACAGTTTAGTAACACCACCCCATAGCCATCTAAGTACAATCAACTAGCACTGCAAAGGTTTTCACAAGTTCCATGTTTTCCTGGGAGTACTACATGCCCTGTAGATATATACATCTCTTAAGGGTTTTAACTTTTTAATCCCTGCCCACAGTAAAACTTCTGATGCAAAGGTTTACCTAGAGCTGCATGAGGAAAGCAAGTCAAAAGAACTAGATTTTCCCAACTAACCATTTTCTTCTGGAAGACATCATGTTGGATTAAACACAAACCAGCCTTTCCCCCCCCCCCCC
>Ga0065711_1032718_pt1 | contig 26803 bp, 11 predicted proteins | sample Hoacrofraction12_FD_59098 | JGI IMG/M metagenome (GOLD analysis project Ga0065711, IMG submission 59098) | Hoatzin crop microbial communities from Cojedes, Venezuela - Epithelial fraction 12 v2 (version 2) | ecosystem: Host-associated > Birds > Digestive system > Esophagus > Crop | place... | reverse complement strand
GAGCAGGTCGTTGGGCTGGGGGGGGGGCTGAATGAGGTCGCCGGGCTGTTTTCTGTGAGGGGTTCTCGCAGGGTGTAGGGCGTTTGGGATGATTTAACATCGCGGCTGCAGACGAGCCTTCTTTGTTTGCGAAAGATCGCTGTTCAAGGGCTGGCAGCGTTCACCAATTTATTGTGAGATACGCAGCGAGGAGTTGGTGTATACGAGTGGCTGAAATTCCATACGCAAGCCACACACACAAGCGACCCCTCAACAAACCGACACCGTATTAATCCTGCAATGTGATGGGCAGGGAGGGAAGTCATTGCTCAGGTTATTTGTGGCATGCAGAAGTGATCAGTCGCTTTGTGGCAAAGACCACGCAAAACTAACCTATTTCTTCACAAACGTGAAATCGATTAGACTTAAAGCCAGAGTTAGGTTTTTTTTTTCTTTTAATTTTCACTGCAGTATTACATGATTAAAATCTAACGTTTGAAAAACTTGATCAGTTCTCCAAAATGTTCACTTCTAGTATGCAAATACTAAAGACTGTCTTTCTCCCTTTCTCTCTCTTTTTTTTTTTTTTAATGTAGGCACTTGTTTGTGTGTGTGGAAGGGAGATTTCTTATATACTTTGCTTTTTGCAGCGTACTGTTGTGCCTTAGGTAGGTCACAATACAAAATGTGGTTCTTTGCCTGTTAAAAAAAAACTAAGCAGATTTTTTTTAATATCAAGTAAAGACCTGTTTTTATACTAATAATATCTTAAACACTAGATACAGGTTTGTAGGGAAAGAACCCTGTTGTTTTGTATTAATAGGAATGCTTTATGGTAAAAATAATGATTCTAAATGACAGAATATTGACATTGCCTGATTGTGTCTTCCTGTGGGTGAAGTGCTGCAGTCTGTATGAAGTACATGAGTCTTTTAAGCTTCCATAAATTTAAACATATTTTGTTTACAAAATTGTGCAGGACTGCATGGTGCAGTAGTAAAATCTGAAATTTTAGTGGCGTAAGAAATATTGCAAGGCACTGCAAAAGAAAAAAATTGCAGCTTCATGTTAAAACTGCTGTGGAAAAAATTGTTAGAATAAAGTAATACAGGGTATACGTAGTGACTAAAGTAACTGAAAGGGCTGGATACTTTGGAGTTTCTACAGAAAAAAACAAGTTGTGAACTGTGCTGTGATGTTCATCATTCAAGATGTTTGGATGGATGGCTGCTAAATTTATTTTAAGCAACATCTCTGTGAATGCTTGCCTGAAATATTTAAATTATATGCGCCATTAGGCAAATGGGTTTATCTTCCCATTGCTTGGCTAAAGGAATGTATTGGGAGGGCAAGGTTTGGAAGAACAATACAGTTTGACTGCATAGTCTCACCGCATAGTTTATCCTCGTGTATTGTTCAGAGATGCATAGAACGTTTTTCATTTGACACTGGTGATCTTTACAAAGTTGACGTTGCTGATTCTATTTCTATGCCATAGTTGCTGTCAACATAAATAACTATATTTCAATTAATATAACCATAGATTTGAGCTACTATTTAGCTAGAATAGGTGAAAAATAGTTCGCTTCTTCCTCCTTTGATTTTCATCTATTCATTCGAAAGCTCTGCAATGGATTTCAGTCTCAGCAATTCTTTAATATTGGAAGAAGTGGTAGGAGTTACAAACAGAGAGAGATTCCCATTATATCGAGTTAGGACACTGCATGAGGAATTATAAAATTCCTGCCTTTTGCTTATACTTCAGATTTTTTACAAACTGCAGTTTAGAGAAGGTATCTTCTCCTGAAGACCATCTGCATGCATATTACAGTTCTATAAAACTAAGCTTCTGTATTTGATTTTATGTAATGCAGCACATTATTTCTGCAGTGCTTTTGGTGGATCTTGGTTAGTGTCAGAATTCATACACTGTGAGGAGAACCTGTTAGAATTCTTGTGCTACCAGGCTTATAATTTGTTGCTCTTAATATTTTATTGTGTGAGTATAAATCATTGACACGAACATTGTAAACAAATGCTGTAGCAGCTAAGTGTGAGGTTACATTTAGCTTATGTCTTTACAGTTTAATGGGAGTATGACAGTATCTTGTCTAGTGTGAGTGCATTCTGTTCCTAATAGCCGTCTTAATAATTTCAAAGCAGAAAGGGTAGGTCAAATTTTTGACTCTGTTGCCTGTCTCTACAGAACAAGGAGGAAAAAGGCCAACTGTAGGGTTACACCAATATGGATAGAGAAAGAATTTATCAGGTGTGTTGCATGTAGTTACCTCATTCAGACTTCATATGAGTCACCTGGAAATTAGCATTGAGATTTTTATTAAGATTAAAATCCACATATTCTTAGAAAAGGTGTTCTTTTCGTAATGCAGAATGTTCAGCGTATACAAGTAACTTGGCAAAGGTATTTTCTCCAGGAAGGGGCTTTAGCAGTATCATTGGTTTAAGCATTAAAGTAAGAACAGGGAGGTCTTGAAGTATTCTATCAAATTCCAGGTCGGATGGGGACTGCACCTGTGCTGAAGCAAGAAGGTTAGCCACCTATCTCAAGGTCTGGAAAAAGTACCAGCTGTCTTACGTAATGAAGTGGGTTTTTTAACTCCCTCAACTAACTTGTGTAAAACAAAGCCAAACCCAAAAAACTGTGGTGCAGTTTTTTGTTCCGTGTTTGTCCTTTTCATTCCTACCCTTGCATTTCACAGGCAATCCAAAACAAGCTGCAAAGCTACTTTTGATTCTGTATGCTGAGGTTCTAGAGGTCTAGATCTTCTCCATTAGCTTAGGTTGCATTAATTTTAAAGAGTGTAGAAGATAACTAATTCTAGCAAATCTGATTGTTTTTATGTGTCTGCTTTTCTGCAATGTAAGAACAGCAGCTCAGTTTAGTAATATCCAGTCTTTTGAAAGGCTGACATCAACCCTCTAGCAGCCACATTTTCAAGATGTAGCATTTTTGGTGTGTAATGCATAAATGGATGATCATTTCACAGTAGGTGGACAGCATCTATTATTCATCATTAATTTATACACACTACATCAAACAAAATATAATTTGAGAGTCCTGCTAAGACTCGTTGATTGCCACTCTGTTTCAGGGTAGTTTGACATTTTGACCCACCAAAATACATGTCTTTCTTGGAACATCAGTTAATCTTGGGAATAAAAACTGTACAAGAGACCCAGTGGGAATGTATAAATGGGTGGTATTTTCAAATAGTTTAGTCTCCTGTAGGGAATGCTTGAATTTATTTATTGAAGCTCATATCTAGTCACTGCTCATTCCTACAAAGAACATGATTGAATATATTTCCTTAGAACAGTTGTCATTACTGGGAACATACCATTATTGACACAAATAGCCTTTTTCTGAAAATAATGTAGCTTAACTAAGGCAGGCACCATTATACCCCTGAAATGACTGGCTTTACTGTGGTTTTTTTTTTTGACTGATTGCTTTATCAAATTCTCTAGAAGTTGATACTGTCTTTATACCCTCATTTTTTGCTATGTAGTTATATTTTTGTTGTCCAGTCTAGATAAAATTGATGGAAATGTCACTGGTTCCAAGTAAGAGTCATCTAAAGTTGGTTCCAAGAGGCTGGCTGTAATGAAGTCAATGGATCTGCTTAATCATGTCTTTCAAAATCAGGCACTCTGAGGAATTAAGCCAGAAAAACAAAACCAGTGGGTACTTCTGTAGATATCCTAATCTGTGTTTTCTCAAGTGCAGACTTTTTGCACAAGATAGAAATTGTTTACTAGCACTAGTACACTGAGGAGAGAACCTGAGAGCCTGAGTATGCGCAGTTCTGCACCTCTCCAAACACCTCTTTGTGAGGGATATCTTGGTCTGATTCTGCAAGTCTTAATCCTCTGTAATCAGCTGATATTAATTACCATGAGACAAGCTGAGTGATTTTTGAATGCACAGTATATTTAGAAAGAGCAAAATTGTAATATTTAGATCATAGATTCCAGGCTGAGTAGCCCAAGAAAGTAATTTTCATCCAACATTTGTCTAGTGGTAGTATTACTGGTGGCAGTATCACAAAGTACTACGATCCATTAGGGATATGTGGACAGGATTGTCCTTCTCCGCTTCACTCTCCAGTTTATATTGCACTTGGAAGATTTTTCTGAACTACATGCAGTATGCTTTATGTTTACAGATCTGATGGCTTTCTTAGACAATTTAGGATCTTTGTTCCAGAAGGGCCTTGACCGCAGTGTCAGAATCTTCTGTGTATGCTTCAGTTGATGTAGTTTATAATCACACAGAATGGGAGGGGTTGGAAAGGACCTCTGTGGATCATCTAGTCCAACCCTCCTGCCAAAGCAGGGTCACCTAGAGCAGGCTGCACAGGACCTCGTCCAGGTGGGTTTTGAATATCTCCATAGAAGGAGGCTCCACAAGTCCTCTGGGCAGCCTGTTCCAGTGCTCCGTCACCCTCAAGGTAAAGCAGTTCTTCCTCGTGTTCAGCTGGAACTTCCTGTGTTCAGTTTATGCCCGTTGCCCTTTGTCCTGTTGCTGGGCACCACTGAAAACTGTCTGGCCCCATCCTCTTGATACCCACCAACCATAATTACCTTTTTCCTGCATCCCAGAGCACGTTTCAGAACCTGCACCAGGGTTTTCATGAGCTACTGTGCGGATATATGCCCGTGCACAACTAATCTGTTAGTTTATGATTTGTAGGTCAGGGAGAAATTGAGAATTTGCTATCTAAGCAGTGTCGTCTCTTTGCTGCTTCAGTGCTTACATGGCATCTCTAGTTGGCTGAAGATTAAAAGGACACTGTCAAGGTGTCTTTCACAATTTCATTTTTATTATTTACTTTGTTTGCATTATTATTACTGTCATAAGCCATTGGAAGCTTGAAGTCTAGTGCTTTGTCAACAGGCCTTTGTCCTCCAGAGCAGTTACTGTTTAGCTGCTTATTGTTTATTTAAGAGTTGTGAAGCATTTACTGTCTGGTGAAATACACTACTGAAGAGTTACAGCTTAAACATTGCAAGCAAGTGAGAAGGAAGAGGTGAGTAAATCATTTTGGGGCCAGTCCTGACACTGTGTAGTTATGGTAAACCCAAAATATTTATATATTTCTTCTTTTCCTTATTTCTTTCCAAACTTAATTTGGGAGTATAGAATTAGGCATCAGTGCTTCCTTTGCACAGTCATCCTTGAGAGTGGACTTTGCAGGGGATTGATATCAAGGCCTTCATTCTTAGTTGGATATATTTTGAATTATCTAATGAAGTAAGAATTCTTACAGGTGCAGTGGTATTGACTGGCTTTTTGCTGCTTAGCAGTAGCTTAATTTGGAGTTCTGCCCAGAAAAAAGTGTCTTGACAGGGTCTGGGCTTTGTATCACATGTGCCTTTTTCTTTTCTAAGCTGAATTTTTTTCCCCCGCTCTTATTTCTGCATAAAAGGAATGGTCGTGGGGTTTTTGTACAGAAAAATGCTACCTTAACTTGTTACTGTATGAAAGTCTTGTCTTAATTGATCTATATTTGTTGCAATGTGAAGTTATTGAAACTAGAGCTATAGTTTCCAGTAATTTATTTGCCTGTTCATCTGCTTTGGTGGTGTAATTTCTACCCATGAGTTGGAAGCGTATTAGTACAATTCTTCCGTGGGACCTTCTCATTACAGTAAACATATTCTATTTAATTTGGGTTATGTAGTGATAAAATTTTAAGTAACTGCTGTTCAGAACAGTGACAGAAGTGATTGCAGAGACTTTTACTGGATTATTCCTGTCTAAGAAACTGTGTTGCCGTGTTTGACTCATCAACAGTGTCCACGTCTACTGGATTCTCAGCTTGATGAGAGCTGAATGTATGTAGTGATGATATTGGGTAGACTTATTTTTGACAGTATACAGAGTACCAAAGGTTGCAGAGATTCCCCAGAGGAAAGCAAATTGCAGAGCGACTTCAAATATGGTTCATACAGCAGGGACTGTCTTGGGGAAGGAGAATCTGAGATGTGACACTTAGGTTGGGGTAGTTACAATAACTTCAGGCGTGTCAATTAGGTGCCTGAGTTAGAAAGGGCAGTCCCTTCTGGCTGCAAATAAAAAGAATCGATAGAGACAGACAGACTTCTCTGGAGGTTGATTCAGTCTGAGTCTGAATCCAGTGTTTTAACTGGCACTGAAGGAGCCTCTCTCTCTCTGCTCAGTAGCACATATGGAGATTAGTTTCCTAAATTATACGTGTACATCAGGTGCTGAAAGTGAGACAGTGTGAATATTATTTGTGTTATGTATACATCAAAACTTTGAAGAACTTTCACGTGGTAGGTATTGTAATGGCTCATTGAAGGGCTGAATTTTCTTTAGACAACTGTTCATACACCTCGCCTGTGAGGTTAATTGTACGAGGTTGAAGGGAACAAAATAGTTTTGGTCATTTTGCGCAGTTGTCAGAACTTTGAAAGAATGAAAGAGAGTGGTTGGTTGAGTTTCTTGTGATGTGTGTTGACGTAATATCACTCATAGCAGTCTAGCAGAAACCATAAGCTTGCTACCGCAAGAGTTTCTGTCTCTGTTTTGCTGTTGCTGGGAAAGAGAGGAAGCCTGAGGCAAGACTGCCTATGGAGAGAAAGATGGGCATGGGCGTGACTTAGTGTTATATTCGGGTTTGTCAATGAGAATCACTCTAGTGTCAACAGGAGATGCATGGGAAATACAATTAAAGTGTCTCATTAAAAGAGTGTTCCTTTAAAATGGTGCATTTTGTTGTTTTTGGTTTTTTTTAAGGAAATGCAAGTTTTATTAAATGTTGCAGTGCTGCTCTAGAATGTGCAGAGAATGCTGTAGTAATTGGCATAGATATTTTTAACAATATTCTGCTCTTTCCTGTGGGATATAATCCTGTGTATTTTGTTAATCCTCTACAATGGGTTAAAATGGCATAAAGATCAGATTGCTGGAAGTAGGAAGTCTTTTGTCTGTCATGTCTGGGTCAGTTTCTCCATTTTGATAGGCCAGTGACAATGAGTGTTCTTGTTTTGCTGTGTGTCTACTCTGAAGTATTTAAAAGAAAAATGGTTATATATGCCAACATTTATAGAGAGTTTCATACAATTGTGATAATATTATCTATACCTAACTTCTCAATACTTCACAAATCTTTGTCTTACGGTGTCTTTGTCTTATCTTTGTCTGCTGTTGTGTATTGCTGTCAAGTTTTGATTTAGAAATGAACTCTATTTAAAGAAGTAAAATAATCTAATCTTCTACAATTCTTAATCTGATGCAAGGAAGCTTCAGTCATGTTGATTAGTAAAATGACAATAACTATCCATAAAACTTTGATTCAGTTTTGCGTATCCGTAAGTGCAACAATGGTATTGAAAGCATAGTTTTATTGTATGCAGTAGCTAGAAGTTTAAGAGTTTTCCAGTATGTTTAAGACCTAGTCTCTTCTGCCTGAATAAATATCACATTTGACTTTATTTTATCAATGTAATGTCAAGTGAAGTCTCAAACGTGAATCCTAACTTAAACTGGCAGTGTTCTGCTTCTTTGCACCGCAGGCTGGGTCATGCCATGCTGGTAGAACTTCCCCATACATTTTTAGACTGGTTCTTCTTTAATACAGTGTGACAATACAAGTAGTGAGTTATTGACAGCAGCTGAAGTGAGACCATTATGACTGTAATCAATAACACACCTGCACAAAATAACAACTGCTACTAGGGACGCATTTTGTATTGATTCAGGAATTTATGCTGTCTCCACTACACCCAGTCTGCTACTTCCATAATTTATGTAATAAAATCTCTACTTTAGAGAAGCTGTTACTAAGTTAAATACAAACAAATGATGACATATCAAGATGTAAATTACATATTGAAGATTTTACTACAAGCAGAAATAGCACTTGCTAAGTTCTTGTGGGTTCTGATTCAGGACCAAGGCACTTCCTTACTGCAGGCTGAAAGATAATGGAAGTGAAGAACCGTGTTCCCTCTCCTGAGGCAGTATTTTAGAGGTGGAGGGTAAGACACTGCTTGTAATGTGATGTGGCAATGGAAGCTTATGGAGTTGTATAGTCCGTAAGTTTGAAACCTTAGCAGAATTTCTTTATCAGTAACGGTAACCCTTATTCCAGTTCTGTGCTTGAACTGGAATGTAATTTTCTCTGAATACTGATACATCCTTATGTGCCTCTCTCTGTTAGAGGAACACATGCTGAAAGATTGGTGCTGTCCTCTGATTTACTTTTCCAAGCCTACAGTGAGTAAAATTGAACAGAAGGTGCAGATTATGACCACGAATTTGGGAATACCGATGTTCCTTCAAAGCAATACCTGGCTTCAGAGAGAACATGTTTATTCCCTTACTTGCTACCTCTCTGTTTGTTTTGTTGATCAGCTGATTAGCCACGAGTCCAGTGGAAAATTACTATGTATTTATACTGAATAGAATAAAATCTCTTGGTGGGTTTTAAGCATGGTAAGAAAAATTAAACAGTGTATCACAAATGTTGGTGTGTGAAGCTTATATGAAGCTTCAAATTCAGTTGTTTGTGTAGATTCATGTATACTTAATTTAACCTTGATTTGACTGTCAAACAGGAAAATAAAATTTGCAAGTATTGCACACACCAAATTCCTAGATGTACAGCCTTCTATTTCTGATGGTGTTACCATCATTGTGTCCAAATATAGCTACAATTTGTCAACAGGGTTAATCTCAGTGTAGTCCAGAGAAATATGCATGTCTTCAAATTTATTGTTGTTCAGGTTACTAAATAAAATCTTAGTTCTTGGTGAACTTCTAGATCTTATTTGTTGCCTGTCTTCTGTTTAGTGGCATTATACCAAAACTCTATCTGCTGTAGGAACAATTACGGTATAAAAGGACTGGTTTTTACTTTAAATGTTCAAGACTCAGGACTAAGAAGCTCCACATCAGGACTGTTTAGTGAAATTCTTCCATACAAAGCTTGAACGAAATCGAATGAACTTTAAGTAGGATATTATATTCTTTTTTATGTAATGGTATATTGCATGTTGTTTTGTTGCTTAATGCTGAGATAAAATTCCCAAAGTGTGACAGAGAAGAATCCAGACAGAACAGTGTTCCTCAGACAATTTTCTTGGGATACTATGTGTAAGATAACCCACTGGTTCTTGAGAACATGTTTTGTGCTGATAATTTGCCCTATACAAAACAAGGATATTTTCTTGGAAGAATGTTTGCTGTGTTCTCTTTCTGACCAGTGTTTCATGATGATACGTTCCTGTAGGTGATAACTAGTCTTCAGATTTTACAGACTACTTGCTGCATTGATAGGGGTGGATGTTTCTGAATCCGAACCTGTGCTCATCTATCTGTTGAAGGAAATAACCACCTCATTTCATTTGTGACACCACAAACCACTTTTCACTGTTTTGAGGCAGAGAAGCAGTATGATAACTGAATTTCAGGAATTTTAGTTTTTAAGGGACTAAAGAAGTAATGTTAAACAGAACTCGACCTTGTTATGTTCATTTAGCTCTCCAGAAAAATCTAATATAACTTGTCTAGTGACATAGAGTCCAGTAACAGAATTCTTGTTTTGTATAGTTAGCAGTGGTTTTAAAATGGAAAATTAACTTAAACTCTAAATATTGCTAATTATATAAAGGTTGATCTTTTCACAATGCTAGGCAAGTATTTGCGTTTAGATGATGGAGAGATTGTACAGGATTCTGTTGTTCAAGGGATTTTACCTTCCTGACTGTTGGAACACACTCTCTTCCCAATGCAAAATTTTGATTTTTCTGGATAGTTACCATTGTACTTTTTCTAAGCCTTACTGAGAGGACGAAAAATGCACTGAGGAATTTCTTGACAAGTAGCAGAGGTCTGATGAGGTTTGCAGCCTGGCTTGCTCAGATTTTGTTTGAAGGAAGATCAGTGGTGGTTGAATCCTGAGTAAAAGTATGTGAGAACCTCTCTGTGATTTATAAAGAAGTGGATATGTTGGCTGAGACTTTCAGTGGTCCCTTAAGAATTTAGGCCCAAATTCTTAAAGTGATTTAGGCACCCAGTTCCTGTTAAATTCCATTATATTTCTTTACAATATTGTCACTGAAACCAAGGGAACTAGTTTTAAGAATCCTTCTGAAGGTTTGGATCACAGGTGTACACTTCCCTTGACTTGTTTCTCTTCGGTTTATGTGGTTGTTTCAGCTTTGTTTTCAAATAAAGATGAGTCGATTTGCTAAGATGTATTGAGAAGTATGTTTAAAGAATTAGATTATTGCAATAATTTAAAAAATGTACTTGCAGATCAGTTTGAGGAAAAAATGTCAGTTTCCTCAGACTACCAAACTAAGAGGAGCTTTTAGCATAAAACTTGATTTTTTGCTTGGCTTACTCTAGGGGATTTTTGATGTCCAAATATAAATGTATATTTGTATACATTTGTGATATCTCGTTAGCTACAGAGATTCAGGGGATTTGGAAGACTTGAGGTCATACAGTAAACACGAGACTTTGTTTTTCTTCGTGCTTGTTTAGAACTGCACACAGACGTTTAGTACATTCCCAAACCTGAGTAAAAGAAGTTCAGAGGTACAGCTGTGAAGAGTTTTAAAGTACAAAGTTTCCATTTATACTACTGTAAAGTATGTAATGAAGTCCAGTCTCCAGTTGAGATTGTGCAATTCAGAGAATATTGAACATCCACGCTTGCCTCAGGCTGTCTAGTGGAGTATATTGCCCACATTTAAACAAATGAATGCACAAATAAGGATAGGCATCCTTCCAAACAGTTCTGTCTATATTTAGCAAATTCTTCTCATTTCCCTCTCTGTAGGAGGGTAGTGATGTTGGTAACATTAGTATTGGCCAACAAAACTGTGAATGGCTTCAGCCCTGTCCTACAAGATATTTTCCTTTCCCATATTATTTTGACCTTGTGTGCTCTCCCTTTCTTTTGGATTAAATCTTTCTGTGTCCTAGATGAAAAATATGCTTCACATTCTCCATCTGAATGTAGAAATACATAAAAGAAAGTTCTCTAGGCCACGAAGGAATAGGAAGAACTTGAAAATTTCACAAGTTAAATGTTCTGAAATTTGTGAAAGATATAACTAAGTCAGGGGGGCAATACAAAGATATCTCCTTTTTATGGAAACGAAAGATACAGATTCTGTAACTCTTAACCTCATTTTATGTATCAATATTTGAAGGACTGCAGTGCTTCTTGTTAAAAATGCAGCAAGATTTCTATGTAACAATACCTTTAGAAAATACTGAATTCAGTATGTCTAGTTTTCTTAACTGATACTTGCATTTTCCTTTCTTAAACTTACATATTATTCAAATATGTATTAAAGATGATGCTGCAGCTGACAGGCGTGAAAGATGCAGTCTAATTCACAGTATAATCTGCATGATTTTCCTAAATAAATTACTAGCTTCAATTTAAGAAAACAGGAATAACTGTCTAATCTCATACTTGCTACATGGAGGTGTTTGTGTTTCAGTAGGGAGAACTTGTAGCTGTTAAATTTGGAAAGTAGCTGGTGAGAGTTGTCTTTTTCTCCCCCGCCCCCCCCCTTTGCTTTTTTTAAATGAGGGAGAGAAGTATTCCAAGCTCCCATCCACTTGAGGCCAGAACAAGACTAAACACAGGTTTTCATTAAATTAATTTCTTTCCTTCTGTGTTTTCATCAGGAAACAAGTTGTTTAACATTAATTTACAGAGAATAGCCTTTAGCTGTTGAACTTACCACATTGTTCAGCAAATGTCAAAATAAGATGCAAAATTTTATGTCCCATTGAATCGAAAATAGAGGAGTGGAAAAGCTTTGGAACTAGAGGGACAGAAAACTAGTCAAAGCAGATAGTCATAAACACCTGTAAGATCATCTGGTCCATCTTTTCAAGATTTCTCCATGTAGCGTACAAAATCTTTGCTTCAAACTGTAATGTTGTGTAGTAACTCAAGGAGGAGACCTCAAATTTCATTCCAGTTCCCCTTCTGCTAAGTTTGGAATAAGTTATTTCACTGGCTGGTTTGCTGTTTTTACTTCCAAGTACACTGTCTCTCAAGGCTTCGGTGTTTAAGGGCTTAGATACTGTTCCTGGGACAGCAGATTATGATGAACTGTATAATACTCATTTTGGTAATATAATACTTAAGATAGCATAGGTCATGTTTCCTGTGTCAGCTGCATCTCTGAACCTTGTGGGTCTGGGACAGTAGTCTGTGTTTAGCACTTCTTTCACTTTGTGATACTTATGGAAAATACTATTTCCTTTTCTTTCAAATATGAATTTGTATAGATTCCATAACCTTCATCTGCGTTCCTGCAGCTAAGTGCCTGGCTTTGGTATTTTAGGAAAATGAAGTAATATGTAGTAGTTACGTCTTAAAGAATATACTCTAAGCTGCCAGCATGTTATATCATTGCTTTGGCATCACAGAAACTGGAGCTGTAGAGTAAGCAAATGATTTCACATTGGAACTTCCACTGCAATTTAGCAGTGTGGGCTTTCCTCTGAATCTGGGCAGCTCTGCTGTTCTTCTGCCTTTTAAGCATCTTCTACATGTCAGCTTCCCAAGAACTGATCGTTCTGATGGTTGAAAATTTCTCCATACTTCAGCTTATTTAATTGGTTTCTATTTAGCCAGTTCATATTGGTTTAGCCTTGTGCTTCAGTGGCTTCTCTTTTTCTCTTTTTCTCTCTCTGAGAACTGCATGTTTAGTATATTTAGTGAGGACAGTTCTACCTCCTTTCAGCCTTTATTTTGCTGGGCTAAGTAATGCAAACTTTTATTCTCCGCTCATCAAATGGCTAGTCCATTCTCAGGTTGTTTCAGTAGTCCATATTCATGCTGAGTTGATCTTTCTCCGATATGGATTTCTGGGATATCATACTGAATTCCAGATGCAGTTCTTGTGCTGTCACATACACTGGTATTAGCAATTCCTGCCTTCTACTGAAAATCGTTCACTGTTAGATCTTAGTATTACCTTGTCCTTTCTCACATACAGCTCTCCCAGTTCTTATATAGTTGACTTAAGTTGACTAATACTTCTTTTTCCCTTCTCTCCTGGAGAAATCCAGGCTAAGTCTACCATTTTGAGTCTTACTGAAAATGTACGCATGCTAAAAAAGATGATTTTTTGGTTCTCAGGTGTAATCGAATGTAGTGTGTTTTGTTGCTTTTTCTGTCAGACTTCATGAAGTGACCGGTGTAAAGAACCAGGCACTAGATATTAGCAATAGTTTAGATAAATAGGGAATACCCCAACTAACCAGGCACTAGAGATTAAACAATAGTTTAGTTCAATAGGGACTATCCCAACTAACACTCAAATGAAATAGCTAAGCTTTATGTAAGAGAGTATACTGCTGTGCTCCTTTTCTCAGTATATTTCTCTTTTACTGTGTTTAGTTTGAGAGAGAATTCTAGTAACACCAACCATTTCAGGACCTTATGTCTAGAAAAGGTGGATTGAATGGCAGCACTCAAGAGGGTTGTCATCAGCAGCGCTGAGTCTAGTTGGAGGCCTGTAGCTAGTGGTGTCCCTCAGGGGTCAGTACTTGGCCCAGTCTTGTTCAGCTTATTCATCAATGACCTGGATGAAGAGATGGGGTGTACCCTCAGCAAGTTTGCTGATGGCACAAAATTGGGAGGAGTGACGGATACAGCGGAAGGCTGTGCTGCCATTCAGCGAGACCTTGACAGGCTAGAGAGTTGGGCACAGAGGAACCTGATGAAGTTCAGCAAGGTCAAGTGCAGGGTCCTGGACCTGGAGAGGAACAGCCTAATGCACCGGTACAGGCTTGGGGCTGACCTGCTGGAGAGCAGCTCTGTGGAGAGAGACCTGGGAGTGCTGATGGACAACAAGTTGACCATGAGCCAGCAATGTGCCCTGGCTGCCAAGAAGGCCAATGGGATCCTGGGATGCATTAGGAAGAGTGTGGCCAGCAGGTCGAGGGAGGTTCTCCTTCCCCTCTACTCTGCCCTAGTGAGGCCCCATTTGGAGTACTGTGTCCAGTTCTGGGCTCCCCAGTTCAAGAAAGACGAGGAACTACTGGAGAGAGTCCAGCGGAGGGCTACGAAGATTATCACAGAATCGCGGAATGTTAGGGGTTGGAAGGGACCTCTGTGAGTCATCTTGTCCACCCCCCCTGCGAAGCAGGGTCACCTAGAGCAGGTGATGATGAGGGGACTGGAGCATCTGTCCTATGAGGAAAGGCTGGGGGAGCTGGGCTTGTTTAGCCTGAAGAAGAGAAGTCTGAGAGGGGGCCTTAGAAATACCTATAAATATTTTAAGGGTGGGTGTCAGGAGGATGGGGCCAGACTCTTTTCAGTGGTGCCCAGCGACAGGACAGGGGGCAACGGGCACAAACTGAAGCACAGAAAGTTCCGTCTGAACATGAGGAAGAACTTCTTCCCTCTGAGGGTGACAAAGCCCTGGCACAGGTGGCCCAGGGAGGCTGTGAATTCTCCTCCTCTGGAGATATTCAAGACCCGCCTGGATGAGGTCCTGTGCAGCCTGCTGTAGGTGACCCTGCTTTGGCAGCGGCTTGGTCTAGATGATCCCCAGAGATCCCTTCCAACCCCTACCATTCTGTGATTACACGGGGAGTTTTAGAGAATGCTGGCATACTAGCCAGGGAACAGAGGGACTGAGGTCATTTTCCCCATCAGGAGATGGGCATTAGTTGTGATGAGAGAACGACAACAATTGGCAATAGACATTTTAAGCATAAATAAGGCTATATAATGGCTTTCTATTAGTTTTATATTTTGTGTTACAGGCTTACTACCTGTGCGATAATGAATAAATACTGCTGTATTTTGAAACTACTGTGGTTTACTTTATTAAACAAATTGGTTACTGATCCCTGCAATGAAAGAACTTGGAGGTGCCAAATGCAGATGTGTCTGTTGCAGTAATGCAGTTGGGAAAAGGAGGCTGTAGGCTAGAGTTTTAGTGTGCATGTGATTGTACTGTGTGGTTCCACCAATGATGCTGGAAGCAAGGCCTGTGAGAGAAACCTTCTGGCCCTTGAGAGGCCAAAAAAAAAAAAAATCTATGCTGTAGTTCATCATCATACCAAAAAGAAGCGAAAGACTAATAAGAATCGCAGAATAAACTCAACCTTTTCCTGTGAAAAGAGGTTGAAGTCTAGGGGAAAGCAGCTGGTCTCACAAAGGAGAGAGTGCTATTTTTTAATTTAAAATTTTTTAATGGTTTTTCTTAGGCAGTAAACTAAGATATTTTGGTATTATAAAAGCTTCAAAAACCGTAATGCAGGTATCTCTGTTAAAGGACAGAGCTATTGTTTCAGAAATAGATGAACTTGGAGCTGTACTCTGTAGGAGAAGTCCCAGTCTTTGGAGAGTTTCCAGCTTTGGTTAAATTCAAAAGGATAAGTGGTGTGGAGATCTCAGAAGCTTTACTGACTCCATAGTAGCTCAGTTAAGAAAACTAGAATTTCACAGTGTGTCTGATTTAAATGAGCTTTCTACTGTCTGTAGATCTGTTAAGTATATCTACATGTACTCATGAGACTGCTATACTGAGACTATAATTATTTTGTTTACCATTTTGAGATTGATGTGAATGGAATCAATACCAGTTTGCTTTTCATTACTGAGAGCATCTGAAATGTTGACCAACCTTACCTTTCTTGTGTCAAACAGATCACAAAGCCCTTGTATACACACCATTTGACCTTCCAGGACATTCTGCAAGGAACTGGCAGGCTTAGCATGGCACTTTTTTTCTGACTTGAAGAAATTAAATCTAATTAGGAGGATCCTACTAATACAGTGTAGATACAGATTACAGGTGCACACAGTGTGTGGAGAGTCCGGAGTGAAAATAGCTGTAATGAAGAAGAGGGGCGGGGAGAAGAACCTGAAATAGGCGGACTTATTTTAGAGTACAAGACTGATAATTTAGTGACTTCAGTAGCTGCACAGGTATAAAATATTTACAGCAAGTTGGAGAATTCTAGTGGGGGAAAATAAATCTCTCAAGGCATTTTCTTCTAGAGAATATAAAATGAGAAAGGAATTATGCACAAATACAACAATTACACAGTTTTAGTATTAGGAATTAACTGCCTGATATTCATTTCTCTCTTCTTCACACAGGTGTGGTTTGACTGAGTACACCTGAATTTCTTACGTCTTGTAAGAGGAGAATCATGAACAGAACTGACTTTTCCTTGGGAAACCTTTGGCATTTCACTGCCTGTTAACATTGTCTTTCTCACAGCAAATGTCACTTGTGACTTTTGTAATAAAGAATGAAAAAATACATGCTTGTGTACTCTTGTCATTTCACATGAAATCAGGTGACTGATTTCGGACAGAAATCTCGAGAGCATTGAGTTTATACAGGTTTTTCCCAGTTCCACCTCAGAATAACTGTTTGCATGTATTTTTGGAGGGAAGGAATATTAATAGTAGATTCTTCGTGAGAAACTAATTATTTAAACTATCTTTGACACTATGAAATTGAAAGAAATTTATTGGGTGTGTACAATAGCAAGACAAAACCCAACTGTTTTACAGTAGTTGTAATATCCAGGAGTAAAAAATACACGCTTGTTTTGTATGTCCTTGTGTGACTAGGGAATTTAGAGCAGTCATTGGAAGATGAAGGAATCCAGCTCTCTGCATTATTGGACCCAGAGGCCATACTGTGTCATTACTAATGCATGCAGGCATGTTCAATAAATTTCATGGTTATACATCTTATTGTCATTTTCAGAGCTCATTGATTTAAGCAGCTCCCACTGATGAAGAATACTACAACAGGCAGCATGGCCTAGTATGCTGATAGGTATGAAGTGAAGTCGTCTTTTGATCAGAAAGAGAGAAAAAAAGAATTACCGTAAGGGTGAACTGAACACTGGAGCAAGTTGCCCAGAGAGGTTCTGGAGATTATGTTCCTGGAGATTTTCAAAACCTGACTGGAAAAGATCCGGAGCAACTTGCTCGCAATTGATTCTGCTCTGAGCACGGAAATTGTACCAGGTGATCTCCAGTGGTCCTTTCCAACCTCAACTGTTCTTTGATTCTGTGAAAAGGTGGTGGTGAATGATTGAATATCCTTCAAATTATTCTGTCTTCTACAAGGAGAAGCAAAATTGCAAGGTTCCTGGTGGTGCAAAGGGCAGGAAGTCCAGAAAGGTATTTCAGGGATGCAAGGCAATCTCCCTTGACATTTCTCGCCAGTGGGTGTAACCCATCAGTGACTCTCGCAGCATAGGCAAGGGGTGTGAGGGGAGAGCTGGATGGACAGAGCTGTGGGCCAGGCTGGGATGTGGCTGCAGTTCTGAGGGTACTATTGGCAGCTGCATTTATGAAAGTCTGGTTTGTTTGGTTTTTTTGAACCAACTTAGTTGTATTCATTGAAGTTAACATTTAAGGTCAAACTCCTGCCTTTAGTGAAATAAAGAATTTTGAAAGGTTTATTTAAATTTAAAGGCTTCCACTATCCCTTTGTACAGCTGGCTTCAAAGCATATGGGTTGTAATCTTCTAATGAGTTTTGGCTTTGCCAGCAGATAGCTGTTTCTTCCACTGTCTTGTTTGTTTCTGTTAGGCGTTTTGTACTTTGTGAGTGATATTTGCAATTACTTTTCTACAATACCATGTTAGTAACAGCAGCAGGAAGCCATAGTTAGTTCAGCTGGAACATTTTGGCTTCTGAAGTTCTTGTTGTTGCATTGAGAGTAAGAAATAACCGCCTGCTTATCTTTGTGGTATTCTGAGTCCCTTCTTCCTTGCATCCCCTTTCCTTTTTCAGTACTACTTTATTGGTTAGACTTAAGAGAGATGGTAGGAATAGTCCAAGTTGATTGTAACAGATAGTGTCTGACGCGGATGTGTCTGTAACTAGGAAGATGAAAACAATGGACATTAAATATTTTGGACAAGCTGAAAGAAGTTTCTAAAATAGTTCATAATTGTCTTGCCTGTTTAGACTGGATAAACAGAGCAAAAATGATTTATTTATGCAGATTTCTGAAGAGCCTCAGAATTCCTGTGTTGTATTAAGCTGTATTTCTGCTCAGTGCTCACTGCTTTTTGTTGACATATTTAATGTTACCCGTAACTCTTGTCAGTGCAGTCCTCCTGTTAAGAATGTGATACTGCAGTGCAGTTGTGCGACCGGAGATCTGTGCTTGGTTTTCACCTGTACAACTGGTCTGCATTACAGTACCTTGAGGACATATTTGTAATATTAAAAGAAAGGTGCTTAGCCTTTGTTTGAAGTCTTCTCTCTGCAGAACTAGGTTACCTAATGAGCATGTTTTACTCATCTCGTGGGCACAAAGCCTGAGCAGTGAAATCTGTGGCAGCAAAATGAAACAATTTTTGAACCAAGTCATCATTTTCAGCATCGATAGAAAGTCATGCCCTTGTCAGCTGGCGTTGGTTCAACAGAAGGTGCCAGTCAGAATTGACTGCCTTATGCTGAGAGCTGTTCTTTAAGAGACCTTCAGCCTTTGCTATGTTTGGAATTGCTAACGTGGTGGGTCTTTTGAATGTTTATAAGAGACTTACTAAGGTAATCCTTACTGCACTTCTTCGGAGTATGTACTCCTTACTTCTCGGTAACTGGTCTGGCAGAAGGAAAGTTTGTTCAAGCTCATGACAGATCACTAGCTTAAGTGCTCTTCTTTCCATCATTTCTTCTCTCCTTAGTGTTCTGTGTTAAGCCATGATACATATTTGACAAGTTCAAAATACAACTCCACTTGTACTACTTCTGTAGTTTCAAAGTTGGCTTGGTTCTTGAGAAATTCAGACCTTCTGGGACGTGGAGTTTGGCAGACTAAACTTTTTAAGCAAGGTTGTAAGTGAAGACTGTAAATCTTGTTCTCTTGCTTTGCTGCTTGACTTAGCTAGTGTATTGCTGAGCTGTACTGTACATGGATATCCAAAATCGCATTACATCCACACCCCTTACAATTTTAAGAGTATGTTATTGCAGAAAGCTAAGGATATGTTTTAGTAGCAGGTGACTGTCATCAAGAATTGCTCTAGTTTGATCTTTTTTGCAGTGCATGTATGATACGCTTCAGTTTCTCTTCCCATGAATCAGATGCTGAATAGTGGTCAGTCTAATCAAGTGAAAATTACCAGAATGTGGAACAGACTTTTTGAGCTATGTTGCCCAAAGAAGGGAAAAAGTGATGACATACGTAGATGTAAGTTACACATAATTATAATTTCTTCCTGAAATCTTCCTAGGTGCTACAGGCATGTGTAGGTAGCAGAGTACCCAGATTTGTAGCTCAAGTCACATCTTGATTTTTATTGAAAATGTGAATTAAAACAGCTTGCTGTTCAGTTTTTGATTTTCTTAATCAGTGAGATTCTTAATAGTGATTTTTTTTTAATAGGCTGTAACTTTCCCCTTTTTTTAAAGAGTAGAAGCTTTTACAATAGTTCATAGAGAATTGCCATATTTTCTTGAGAAATAAATTTAGAAGGGTCAGTTTAGGATTTGTTGCAATCTTTTAAAACTTAAGCTATTATTGGCTTCTTTAAATCTGTAGTATTACACTACTGATGTCTGTTTATTATTTCTGATTATTATTGCTGTTTACATTTCTTTTTGGTTAGGGGAAATCGTGTGTTTACAGGGCAAGGAACGGCAAGATTTTGCCTCTGACCTCTGGATTGAATTGCTCAGCAGGCAATTGTCTGAATTGCTAATAAAAATGAAAGTTTTGAGAAAAATTTTTGCCTGAGGTTGATTTTGTACCGATACACATTTCTTATGATTCTACCATCTCCCTCACTGCTGCTTCTGGAACAACATGACCCCTTTAATGGAATTTTATTTTGTGACAAGCTGAATTTCCGTGTACGTGCTCTACTTGCTAGTATGTTACATGTCTGTGATGAGATTTCTCCTTTGTTCTGCAATAATTAAAAGCATTTGCTTATCAGAGATAAATAAAGCATCCTGTTTACTAATAAGATAAATTTTCCTGAAGTGTCATCCTGAATCACTGGAATTACTTTATTAAGATATAGGGTTGCCTTATAACTTGTAAATTACGAAATGAAACATAAAATTTACTGTGGAAGGTGAAGGCACACAGGGAGAGTATATGGGTTTTGTAAGGCAGCCAAACGCTGACTGGCTTACAAGAATGAGGGGGGGAAAAACCCAGTCTTCCTTCATAAAAGCAATCTGCAGATAGCTTTTTTCTTTTTTTTTTTTTAGATCTCTAAAAAAAAAAATCAGTTTCTCTGATTTTTCTGTTATTCCCATTGAGTGCTCATACATCTTTTGTGGGTCTGAGCATTCGTAATTTTTTTACTGGTATTAGTGGGTTCAGGTTGGGGCTTGTGTGTGAGCACTCTTCATTGAGGACTGTGGGGAAAAAAGAAAACCAAACCAAAAAAACCCGAAACAAACCCTAGTTATTGGTGAAACACTGGAACGCTTGCCCAGAGAGGTAGTGGAGGCCCCGTGCCTGGAAACATTCAAGGCCAGGTTGAACGGGGCTCTGAGCAACCTGGTCTAGTTGAAATGTCCCTGCTCACTGCAGGGGGGTTGGACTAGATGACCTCTAAAGGTCCCTTCCAACCCAAAGCATTCTGTGATTCTATTTGTGATATTGATTACTGAAATCCCTGCTGTTAGGGAGTACCCCGTCTGTCAGTGTGACTATCTTCCAAATCCAGTCTAGCCAGCAGCAGCAGGACCAGTGGCCAGTGGTGCGTCGGCGTTGTAGTGGTATAGCTACACTTGGGCATATGTATATTCCTCTGTGTCTTGCCCAATATGTAGTGATAACCAAGAATTCTATGGTACTGCCATTCAAGTATCCTGCTTCCCCTTTTTTAACTTTAGCAATTCTGTAGAGAAATCGAGGATCTAAAGGTGTTTAGATTTTAAGGTCAGGGTAAAGTTTATCCTCTTCTCTCCTGTAACCCCAGTGCTCCTTGCTCTTACTGATCCACATGAAATGAAGGTGCAAATTCCAGCTTGCAGCGTACCGATGGAATCAGATGTATTTCTAGTTTGGAAACAAAGGCAGGTAGAACAGTTAGAATTTTATATTTTTTGGAGTTAAAATAAACACAAAGAACAGTTGATCCGGACTTGGCTGAATGTAGCCCGGCACAGTGTTTTTGTTCCCTGGGAATTAACACTTTTCTATTATTGTTAACTTGATTTGAAAAATTCTCCAGTTTCCTTGTAACCTCAAGTATGTATGTTTTCTGTGGAAAATACTGTTGTATGTATGTAACAAGTGTTAGGTCATTGAAATAAAGCGTATGACCCACAAAAAATACATTTAAGCAAAGAGATAATGAGGAGAAACATGTTGACTATATTGCATCTTGTTACTGTACACTTAATTTCTTTTTGGATTTTGTGACCCAGAGATTTCAGGAGAAACTTGTCCACATTCTAGAGCATTCAAACCAGATAAAACATTTCTACTGTGAACTTTGATTTCAGGAATTAGGAACTCCAGAGGCTGATGAAAGTCTTGACTCGGCTGTTTTGAACTAGGAATAGCAGTGCAATTTTGGCAAGTGTTTGAGCTGTGAGGCTGTGTGTAGGGTTGTCCCGTTACTCATGTCAACAAGCCAATAGTCACATTAGTGACAGAGTTTGATCTCTCTCTTCTGTTTTTCAGGGATATCCGTAACTTTGAGTTGTGCTTTATGAGCAAGGAAAGGGGCCTAACAACTCGCCTGAAACGGTGGTAAGAGTTGTCAGAATTTCCTGACATATATTTTTCTTTCTTTTGTTAACTCCACATGTTCATGTCTATGAAATCTAGAAGGCAAAATTGTTACTAATTTAATCTGTCTTGCTATTGACCGTTCCAGACAGTCTCACAATTGTCATTCTTTAGCCAACAATAAAGTGGCAAAAGACTAAATTCATTTTATAGTGATAACCTTTAGTGACCTTTTTCTGAAGCAGTAGGACTGTTGAACTGAGTATGGCTAAAGTATGCAAGAGTTTGAATTAGTCTGCTTGGAATAGCAGAGCACCATATAAAACCAAATGTCTGTATAATCAAAATGTAGAATAATTAACTGCATATAATGTAAGTAATAATAAAGCTTCCAGAACTCCATAAATGGACCTTTTCAAAATGTTTTGTTCTGCTGCTGTCCTGCTTTTAGACAAGAGGTGAACTGGTTTCCCACCTTGTAACTGCCTGCTCTCAGCCACTCTGTTTTGTGTTCAGCTCTATGATTAGACTTCATTTGAGGTTGTTCTCTGAGCTCTCTCTGCAGCAGTCTGTGGCACATGAATGTAACACAGGTATAAATTCAGTGTTTATCTACTTGTGTGATGGGATGTATGGCTTTTTGCAGCGTTTGACCTTTCTGCAAACTTACTGGTTTTAAGGGAAGGGCCCTTGTCAGAACGGTACAGTCAGCATAGTCAAAGATCAAGCAATTAATTAGTTTGTATGTCTTCTGATGACTTGGGAAGTCATTTCTGAGAACTAGCCAGACGGAAGTTTTCTTACACAAGGAAAAGCCGTCTGCGCTGGGATAAAGGAACATAATTCAAAAAAGTTGGTCTTTTAAATGACTGAAACCAGAAGGCAGGTGTACTTGGTAAATGAATAAAATTCATTGATTAATTTAAGCTTTTAAAAGCCTTAATTTTCTAATTGAATTTCTTTTGATAGTCTCTTTCTAACTTTGTTTTAGGGAAAGTAGAATGTTCAGTGAAAGATGGGAATACAGTTTACACGATATAAGCAAAACTGGAAGTTACTGCTTCTTAGTATCCTAAACAATAGGTGGGAGCGTTGGGAGATTTCTTAGGAGATTTTTCAGCGTGACAAGTCATCGTGAGGGGAAAGTTGTAGTATTTAGAGCAAAGGAAAATAATTGTAGGGGTGAAAGGGAGTAAAGTGACAGAAACTGGGAGGAGTTACCTCTTACCAAACAGCCTCACCACTTGTTCAAAATTAGGAAAAAAGTAGCAGACCATCAAATGAGATGCTGTTTGTGGGTGCATGAGCAACCTAGTGTTATTCTGCAGCATATTTGTGAAGTAAAGGAATGTACAACTTTGAAAATGTTCCTTCTCTTTCTGCACTGAAGGAACAGTAGTAATTGTGCTATCATTACCATAGATATTTTTTACATAGTTCATGTCTAAGACTGATTTGCTTGTCTCAGAAGTGAGGTATGTTCACTACTCATTTTAAAGAGTATGTCACCCTTCATCAGGAGTGCCATACATTTTCAGAATGATGCTGCACTCAATTTATTACTTGCCAGTGCTGAGGAATGCTAGTTAGTTCCTTTACAAGTGCGAGTCATTGGCTGAGACTGCTCACTTATGTAACAATTCTAGGTGTCTTTTTTTGATTGATTATTGACTTGTGGTTTTAATGGTAAAATAGAATTGCATTTTTTTTGCCAGAGACATGTTAGTGGAAAATCTGAGAAGCTGGAGCCATTTGGAACTGCTCTTGCTCCCACTGAGGCCAGCAGTAGCATTTCTGTGGCTTTCGGTGGGAGTAATGTTACACTGTCTGAATGTGAAGACTTTTCATCTTCTTTCAAAAAACACTTATAATAGTCTGCTACAGCTAGAGCTATATGAAAACTAAGTAACTATTCTACTACTTGATGATGATAAAAAGATCTTTTCTAAGTAGGAGAAAGAAGTTTTAGCCATTTCTGTTATGCCAGCATATTGATTTTTTTTTGAATACCTACAGCCCTGAAAGTCATTGCACCATAAAAACTGGTTATCAAAAATTATTTTGCTTATATCATCCAGTGTGATTTATGATACTATATGCACGAGTAAGTCTAAACAGACAGATTGCCTGCTCACAAGACCAGAAGTTGCGCTGCAGGATGAATGCTTAGTGGAGTAGTGGTAGACATGGCCTAAATTCTACCATCACAGATGTTACTTGTCATGTAAACAGGGAATGCAGATTAGTGTGCAATTTCATGAATACACGTAAAGTCTTCAAACCTGTGTATTATTTCTCAACTCTTAGTAAAAGCTTAATATAATATTGAGTGACATTTTCATGGATTTGATTTAAGAAAAAGATTTACTCTTTTTTGAAGGTGAACACTTCAAAAAGTGAGATACTACCTCAGCTATGCAATAACTTTCATTAAGATTTTTTCTTTAATCCGCTGTAGAAAGATGCTATTACAAGTGAATTTGGCATAAAAGCTTCTAGCCAATGGTTGCCCAGAAATGACGGTGAAACTTTAAAAATAACTACCTTGTCAGAAATTAATACTGAAAAGATATTTCCAGAACTGCAGTTATGTGATTTAAATGGTCGGTTTTGATTGTAATATGCAAAATGGATTTGACTTGATTTGAAACGTATTTCAGACCTGAGCCATCCAGAACATGTGTTTTTATCTGTTATAATCATTTTTTTCCTTGTATTTATTTTATTTTTCCCCTAATTCATTACTCGTAGATGAATGTCTGCTTATTTTGAGTTTCTGCCATCTTTATTGGAGCAGTCAAGAACGATGAATTAATCTTGTTCGATTGATGGATTGCTATAGATTAATCAAACTCTTACTTAATGCGCTTGATACTTCTTGTGAGTAAGCTATTTTTTAAAAAATTGTCTGTAGTTAAGTTTATTATAAAATTAAGTCTTGGGCATGTCAGATTTTCTCCCACCTGGGAAGTGCAAGATATGACCCAAATACTCAAATGACCCAAAGATAGCATTTTAGTTTATAAACATTTGCAACATAAATGAGTCTGAGCTAAGTAGTTTTAGAAAGGAATTTCCCCTCCATGTACTGTGTGTTATATCTAGATGTTAATTAGTGATTTTTCATATGTAGCTCTCAGAAATTATTTTTGTCTGGTTTATCTGACACCAAGTTTACCTATTTTGAATTTGAACTTTCACTATTGTTGCTGCATGACATGGTTTACAGACTAGGTCTGATGAGTTACTCCATGTTATAGGGCTGAGAGGTTACCTCTACGTGATTAGTTAATGGTCATACAAATCTTCCGGAATTGCTGATGAGTCCTAATTTTGCCTTCATTATTATTCACACAATTGTAGTGCCTTTGGTGTTGTTGAATAGATTTAAAAAGGAAAGTTGGATACTTGTGTATGATATGCATGGATTTATCTTCTTATGTTTCTGATAGTCTCATTAGGAATTACTTTATAATTCCTAATTAAGAATGGTTGCTTTTTTGAAAGCCTGAGGAATTTGCCTTGGTGCTGCTTGTGACCTGGCGTAGTTTATTGATGATCATGTGGTCCAGGCAGCTGAAGAGCTGAACTGCTGCTGTTAACCTGGATGGGGCCTAGGTTGCAAGCCACTGTGATGTTGGAAGTTGCTGCCCTACATGCTTAGGTCTCCTTCTAACAAGGACGACAGTAGCAAGAGCAAACCTGGTGCTCTGCACCATGGCACAACATGCAGCAGGCTCTGGCTGTTTTCTTTCCTCCAGTTCACTGTTTGTGCAGCTACCTATGTACTGACAGAAGATAGATTGTATTACTACAAATAATATTTTGTGGTTTGATCAGGTAAGGTTTAATAAATTGTAATTCACTTTAGAGAGCATCAGAACTACTGGACTACTGATTATCAAGACAGCAGGCTTTTTGTAGTAGGGTGTAGTTAACTGATTTCTTGATGTGGCACAGATAACCAGTTTATGAGCAAAATGTCTTGCAAAAGTACTTATCTGTCTGAAGCAGAATTTCATTGACTTGCCTGGATAAGGTTGGCCCTAAAAGTGGACTTGCACGTAGCTGAAGTCTGTATGATACTTCATTATGTGCCTTCTTGCTTTCTGTTTCATGGCTCAGAGAAAACTTGCTTCATCTAAAATGCATTAGCATTCAAAATTTGTATGCTTTTCTGGACCTGAAAGACTGATAATCTGTAGACAGTATACGCGTATAGAAACATGCTAAGGTATGCCCATCAAAAGGAGTTGTACAGCTTGTCACATGTTGGCATTGAAAACAAACATCTAACTTCTGATCGAACTGTGTGTGTTTCGATTATGGGTAAACATACAGTATAACTCCTCTGTGATTACTTTGCTGGCATATTCCATGAAGCCATACTGAATTTCCCCGTATGGCTCTAATTTGGAGATTAAAAGTATAGGATTTAATCTGTACTTCCATTGCAAGAGTCATGGTAGACCTTGTTAGTATTCATTCGGTGTTCTTGGAAGTGTCTCTGGCAATACTGGAGTAATATTGGCATGGTCTATTAAAACTACAGTGAATAAAACTTTAAGACCCAATCTCTTGATTTACGTTTCTTACAGCAATATCTAAAAGAATCGGCAGGGCATAAATGTTAGGCAAATTTTCTCCTCGTATTTAGACGCCTTAAAGCCCCTTCCAAGCAGATAAAGGAAACTTAGATGATGAAAAGAATTAAACAATAAATATAAAGCATTGTCATAGAAATACCTTACTATACCTTCTCCTTAGTATGCTCCCCCTCAGAAACATATCCTCTTCACTTAACTTGAAATTGCAGAATGGATACAGATGCAATTGAAATGCAGCTCTTCTCAACTGCTGCACCATGCCATGGTGGCTGGTTTTGATTCTTGTTTCTTTCTTCAAATGTTAAAAAGTATACTTTATAAAAGAGGACAGGCACTTTTATTTGGCTTTTGCTACTTTCTTGATTTTTTGTAATTCCAGTATTATTCTTCCATTCTAAACTTTAAAATTATGTTGTAGAAAAAGCTTTATGGTGAGCGTTGATTAAACAGTGCTACTTTTTTTTTTTTTTTTCCTTAAAGCTAGGTGTGGTGTA
>Ga0065711_1005088_pt1 | contig 26804 bp, 13 predicted proteins | sample Hoacrofraction12_FD_59098 | JGI IMG/M metagenome (GOLD analysis project Ga0065711, IMG submission 59098) | Hoatzin crop microbial communities from Cojedes, Venezuela - Epithelial fraction 12 v2 (version 2) | ecosystem: Host-associated > Birds > Digestive system > Esophagus > Crop | place... | reverse complement strand
CAGCAGTGTGCCCTGGCTGCCAAGAAGGCCAATGGGATCCTGGGGTGCATTAAGAAGAGTGTGGCCAGCAGGTCGAGGGAGGTTCTCCTGCCCCTCTAGTCTGCCCTAGTGAGGCTGCATCTGGAGTACTCTGTCCAGTTCTGGGCTCCCCACTTCAAGAAAGATGAAGAGCTGCTGGAGAGAGTCCAGCGGAGGGCTACGAGGATGATGAGGGGACTGTAACATCTCTCCTACCTGTGCCGAGGTCAACTGTACGAGGTTCAACAAGGCCAAGTGCCAAGTCCTGCCCTTGGGTCACAACAAACCCATGCGATGCTACACGCTTGGGGAAGAGTGGCTGGAGAGCTGCCTGGCAGAAAAGGACCTTGGCGTGCTGGTTGACCGGGGGCCAAATGTGAGCTACCAGTGTGCCCAGGTGGTCAAGAAGGCCAACGGCATCCTGACTTGTATCAGGAATAATCTGGCCAGCAGGAGTAGGGAGGTGATCATGTCCCTGTACTTGGCACTGGTGAGGTCACATCTCAAGTACTGTGTTCAGTTTTGGGCCCCCGCACCACAAGAAGGACTTTGAGGTGCTGAAGTATGTTCAGAGAAGGGCAACAAGGCTGTTGAGGGGTCTGGAGAACAAGTCTTTTGATGAGCGGCTGAGGGAACTGAGATTGTTTAGTCTGGAGAAGAGGAAGCTGAGGGGAGACCTTACTGCTCTCTAAAACTACCTGAAAGGAGGTTGTAGTGAGGCAGATGCTGGTCTCTTCTCCCAAGTAACTAGCAGGAGGACAAGAGGCAATGGCCTCAAGTTGCATCAGGGGAGGTTTAGATTACATATTAGGAAAAAATTCTTTACTGGAAGAGTGGTCGGTCAGTCATTGGAACAGGCTGCCCGGTGAGGTGGTGGAGTGACCATCCCTGGAGGTGTTCAAAAAACATGTAGATGTGGCACTTCAGGATATGGTTTGGTAGGCATGGTGGTGCTGGGTTGACAATTGGACTTGGTGACCTTAGAGATCTTTTCCAACCTTAATGATTCTATGATTCTGTGATTCTATGATTCTATGATTTTCAGCAAAGTTGAGAGTGCTGAACTTCATGCTTATGAAATGGAGTATCTCAGTTTTTAAACTAGAAATATAATGAAATATAGGAAATATTCCCTAGCACCACAGTTAGGAAACCACACCCTTCTCTTTACCAATGAAGATTAATTCTTCTTCATGTATTTGCTAATGCTTTTCTTGCATGATGGTTGAATTTTGAGCTAATGGACTTTTTATCACTTCATTTGGGAAACTGTTTTACAGTTGAGTTGTCTTTTATTGTCACCCCATTTGGAAGCCTGTTGTGTGCCTTTATTTTCTTAATCTTACCCAATCCCTCCCATCTTTAATCCCTTAAATAACTAAGCAATTTATTTCACCACTTAAGGTTTTTATTTCTGCCTATATGCTTTATATATGCTATCTCTATTCTTTCTTTTTTATCACAGCTTTTATTAACTCGAATCTTCTGCCATCTAATTTTCTTTCCAAGTGTATGTCTCTCTTTTGTTGTAATGTGATGACGGTGCTGCAGATTGAACCCTGTTTCTGAGGCACAGTGAGAGAATAGAAAAGAACCTCACAGATTTATGGGTGAATTCTGCCCTTTTCAGTTTTCTGCAGAGGCACACTCAGCTTCCAGTATGTATAATTTGTACATTTGAAATTTGTTTTGGTCTACCTGACTTTGAACAAAACTAGTCTACTGGTTGTGAGCAACCTGCTTAATAAATTTTAACTTGTTATCCACTATGTGCAGCACTTGTTCTACTTTCCAATGGGTTGATTAAAATTTATGCATGCTGTGGGAGGGGACTCCAGGAATTTCAAGATGGTAAGTGAATATTTTCAGTGGGGACATATGATCACAAGTAAATAGAGGACATTGTTTTCCTTTGAATAGTCTTATTAAAAAAATCTTTCCTGCTAATGTGACAGAAAATAATATTTCAGATACTGTTTGTGTATGATACAATATTTGCATTGGCATCTCACCAGTATGACATTTTTCTTTGTTTTCTTGCAGCGTTGTTTTTTATACTAGTGAATCATCCATTATGCTCTTAAACAAAAACTAGCCTTTCATCCAAATGAAACATGTAGCCTTTGTTCAGCCTGTCAGTTTCAAAAGGAGTTAGTGTCATGTGGAAAAATAATAACTTTCCTTCTTGCTCACGTAATACTAAGAGGAATAAAATTTGGCAGACCTGTTGGGCAATCTGAGTTTTTCTTGTTCCTAAAATCTTTTGTGTTTTATATTCTGTGTACTGCTGTGGTCTGAAGGAGCTGAGGTTTTTGATATCCACAACGTTTATATTTGTCATATCATTTAATGTAGCTTGTGAGCTTTATTAAATAAAGGATTTTTCAGACATGGGATATGCTAGCATTGATTTGAAGGCCTTCTTGTTGAGGTCCATCTTTGTTTTGAAGTTATGACCTCTTAATGCTGGGTTTGTATCTCCTTAGTGTGAAAATTTAGCCTAACAGATGGTATAAGTACAGTCATGCCAAAGACACCGTATGTGCATCTGTTTTGATTATTGGGATCCGCATGACTGTTCAGGAGCTACACAAGCAATGGGGGTTTTCAGATCTTCAACACCTAAGGTGACCAGAATGAAACTACCTTTCTTCAAACACCTTTTAAAATTAAAATGAACAAACAATCATTTGTTATCATATAAAATGAATGTGTGGCTCCAGTGGTGCTCCACATGGAAGCAAGATTTTTTTAGAATAAAACTCCTGTTCCCAGGCAGTGCCCTGGAGGAGTCAACTATTGATGTCATTCTAACTTATGAAATCCACCAACATTTTCAATCTGAGTTTTGATCTAATTGTTGTAAAAACGTCCTATACACTAAAAGCTACTGATGACCTTCAAAAGTAGTTAACAAAGGCTTGTTCTCTGCTTTAGCAGATTCAGTATTTCAACTACTTTTCAAAAAGGTACATTGGATTCTTCATATGATTGTGGTTGATGAAGAGACTCTGAGGGATAGCTCTACTCTCATTTGTCCATTTGTTAATACAACATTTTTCTTCAGTAGCTAGACAATTTTTTAAAACCCCCAACCCCTATACTTTTTCAGATTCCCTAGGGGTTTCTATTGCAATGAATGACCTTTTGTCCTCTTACATTTTCAGTTTAGAATTATTTTTTTTCTTATACCTATTTTTTATTGTACCGTAAGAATCAATTGTGGTTATCTTAAAACTATTCCAGCTCTTGCCAACTGTTTGGGAAATCGGTCTTCTAAGACTTTGGCATTAAGTAGAAAAATTTCAGATTTATTTAATTGTATAAACTTATTCCTTCTATCCATATTTCTGGTGATAAAATTGCTTCCATGATACACATTTGGAAAGTTGAGAGTTGTCTTTGTGCTCATTCTGTCTCTGGAGCTCCATAATAAATGTCACCAAGTTGTAGTTTACCCTTGTAGAAATGTCTTTGAGTTTAAATGACATTGGACCAAGTTCTTCTGAACAGAATTAAGAGTAGCTATTGTACGGATTAATTTGGTCCACTGTATGCAGCCTGAATTGATTCAGGGAATTTCTGTCCTACAGACTGTTTTTAACCAGCATGGCTATTGACTATGACTTCCTCTCTTCCAGATTTGCAGAGAATGGGACCTATGGTTAGTAGAAGATTTTGCCTTGTTTTCCCTTCTCTACACAACTGCTGCGTCTTCTCATCACAGTCTGACGTGGTGGGACGCAGAACAACACAACAAAACGTACCACCTTCTTTGTGTAATGGCTTTAACCTAATACACCATATGAAGCTCCACAGTAAAGTTTAAAAATAGAAAGGAAAGCAGGGATAGAAAGTAGAAGGACAGTAAAGGAAGAAATATGTTTTAGATCATATCAGAAAAAGATGGAGAGTCATCCTTTGCTACAGAATCCCTTTCAAAGTTGTACAGTAAAGAAGTTAGGAACATCATGCTCATGAGTTCATGATAAAGGATGAACAGCATGGTCTCTACTGACTGGCGCTATGAAATCTGAGGCTTGGCACAGCCACAGCGGAAGCAGGAGGGCTGGAAGCCTGTGTAGGAGCCAGTCTGGAGAGGTAGTAGATTGATTAAAGTTGTCAGAGTTCCCATCACAGCCTCTTCTTTAACACATGCTGAGCCTGATGCAGGTTGACTGATAGGCACACCACTCCTTTCCACATCTTATCAGACGGGGAGTTAATGCTGGGCAGAAGGGTAGCTGGCACAGTGAATGCGTAGGCTTACTGTACACAAAATCATCCCACAGCTTAGCAATTTTCAGCTATCAGCAGCTGAGAATTGTTTTTGATGTGAGGAATTCCAGCTGCATTTTGAGAGATGACAAGACTTTTCAGAAGAAAGCCAGGATTCTCACAGTTGGCCGGCTAGAAATGAAAATGCCTGCCTCCCAGCTGGTGTCTCTTGTCACAGATTCACTGCTGCCTGGAGAGAGACCAGGGCTCTCCATAGCATGAGGATGGCCAGCAGAAGCACCAGTGATTTTGTCTGAGGGAAGCCTTGTGTTCTCCAGTTTGGAAGACATATGGTCAGTCTGATGCTCCCATCAGGTGTTCCTCTTCTCCATACAGCAGCGGGGCATGTATTCCTGCAGCTAGATGTTTATGGGGAGAATTGCTGTAGTCCCAAGGTCCAAGGTGCCAGTGAGGGAGAGAAAATGCCAAAGAAAGAGGGTGAAGTGCAGGAGAGAAACAGAAGCTTGTTAGGTGATGGTAACAGTTAAAAATCAAGGAGATAGCACCATGGTCCAGCCAGTCAATGGCAGGTGCTTACTGGGAACAGGGACCCACTGAGGAAAAGAAATAAATATTGCATTTCTAACTTGAGAAGCAGTAAACATTTTAGACAGAATTTGAAGGATTGTTTTTATTTTCTGGTGCGATCAGCATATCTCCAGGTTCCTTCCCCTGTGGCCTGGTAAGGCCACACCTCGAGTACTGTGTTCAGTTTTGGGCCCCTCACTACAAGAAAGACATTGAGCTGCTGGAGAGTGTCTAGAGAAGGGCAACGAAGCTGGTGAGGGGTCTGGAGAATGAGTCTTACAAGGAGCTGCTGAAGGAACTGGGGCTGTTTAGTCTGCAGAACAGGAGGCTGAGGGGGGACCTTACTGCTCTCTAAAACTACCTGAAAGGCTGTTGTAGGGAGGTGGGTGTTGGTCTCTTCTCCCAGCTAACTAGCGGTAAGAGGAGAGGCAATGGCCTCAAGTTGCATCAGGGGAGGTTTAGATTACATATTAGGAAGGAAAAATTTCTTTACTGGAAGAGTGGTCAGGCATTGGAGTAGGCTGTCCAGGGAAGTGGTGGAGTCACCATCCCTGGAGGTGTTTAAAAAACTTGTAGATGTGGCGCTTCAGGATATGGTTTGGTAGGCATGGTGGTGTTGGGGTGATGGTTGGACTTGGTGATCTTAGAGGTCTTTTCCAACCTATGATTCTATGATTCTGTGATTCCAGACAAGCACATCTCTGTATTTCTCGAAAACTTTTTTCACTGTTGTTATTTACACTATGAAAAAACATAAACACTTTGATTGATCTGCAGTCAGATGTTCCTATTCAACAGCTCAACGTAGAGATGGCGATGAGTGAAACTCTGATGTTGATGGCAGATAAGAAGGCTTATCAAAAGAGGAGTGCCAAAGGGACAGAAGAGTAACCCCTCCCTCTTTCTTCATAGGATCTTCCCCAGGGGTGAATAAAGCTTAAATCTGGTGTAAATCAGACTGTACTCAATCAAAGAGCTTAAATGATTCACAGATTTTGACCATTTTATGCACTAAGCCCAAGCGTGTGTTTATGTTTTAATTTGCTTGTGTGTAAAAAATTCTAATATTCGTAGTCCCCCAAGCTTCCTTGTACCATTAGGGAATCATATGGGAACTTTCTTGTTACCATTATGATCGTGGTTATTACTGCATTTATTACTTTGCATCTATTTATTGTGTCTAAGGAGTTGAGACATAGATGCTGGATTTCCCTGGTTACACAACATGGAACTGGTTTATTGGTTTCAAGCCAGGTACTCTGTGTGCTGAAGAGTTAAAGAAAGAGGTGAAATGTGATTTTGAGACGGAGCGAGAGCAGGACTTCCGGGACATAGATTTGCTGGGCTTATGCAATTTGTAATTCCTGAAGAAGGAAAATGCCTGCTGTTAATGGCTTTTACTGAGTTAAGCTTGCTTGGCTTTCTTTTCCCTCTTTGTAGGTAAACAAAGCAAATGCAGATGCAGGGCTGATCTGAAAAAAAGCTAGTAATTTCTTAAGCAAATGGAAACAAATCTGGAAACCACAACCCTGGCCACTTCCACCAGCCTGATCATGTGAACTAATATGACAACGGTGGTTCAGTTCTAAAACCCGAACATTTCCCTTGGTGCTGAACAACCTGCGTGCTGAGAAGTGACAGTCATCAGGCCGAGCATAACACCTGGCCTCCCAGTTCCCACCTCTCCACGCACAGCCTGGTGTCCCCAGACATCTCAAGCATCTTTATGTTCAAGTTTCAGTGGGGTACGTCCAGCTTTGAGTTCAGTTTTTGTTTGAAATGAACCTTCTGCAAAATCTCCTTGAAAGGTTAGATCTGTGTTGGGCAGAGCCAGGCCTTCCCAGCCTGTCACAGAAGTGATCTTTCTTAGCTGAGGCTTTAATTGATGGAAAACCTTCCGCCCTTTTCTCAGCCCCACAGCACATTGTATTTAGGCTGCCTTGTTGTCATCGCATCCTTTTCCCCACCCTTGTAGCAACAGCAAGCTGAGCACTTTTTCATTTCAGACTCCTATTTGTTTCTGAAAGAGATGAATGTTATTTAAAATTCCATCCCACCCACGATGTGAAACTAATAGATCTACTTAATTATGGGAAAACTATGTGCATGGGTATTAAGGAAAAAACCCTGAGATAATGTTTTTTGAATGCTGATTGCTAATGAGATCTAATGATACCAAACAGAGTGTCCTGCTCTAAGTACTTCAGCATGACAAATGTTTTAAAATTCTACTGAAAGAAACACCAAAATAAGTTATGGTGCCACTTAGCAAGACACCCTTGAGTGAAAGCAATAGGCACCAGCGAGTATTACTTCAGAAAGTGGGCCCAATTACACATATTACATATATATTTCCTTCTGAACATCCTTCCTTTCTTCTTAAACAGTCAAATTCCCAACTGATTTCACTGGGAGTTATGGCCGAGCAGGAATAAGCTTCACGTTACAGTTAATGTCAGCTTTCTGCAATATATGAAAAAGACATGTAAGGTTAAAAAAAAATGCTGATACCTCCTGTTGCTCAAAACACTTGAGTAGTCAGAATTAAATTCAGTAAATGATGACAGTTAAATTTGGTGATGAAGCATCTTTAATGTCTACGAAATTCTTCAGACAGTGTTATGTGACGGGGAAACTCATAGTCCCAAGAGAACCCTGGAGCCAGACATTTCACAAGGCTTCTAGTGGGGTATTTCCAGGCAATGGTTAATGCTCACAAAAAAGAGGGAAGATCAAACCACATGTTTTGGCAGAGCTGCTTCAAAGCTTCACAGTGGCGCAAATAAAATCCAAATATTGTTGCTAAAGGATAGCAGACTAGATCTTGCTGGAGTCACAGGTTTCCCACTGTGGGAAGCAAAGGAAGAGAAGAAGAGCCTTGTTAGCCTGGAGATCTGAGATAACAGACCTCAGCTCTTTGCATTTCAGAAATCAGCAGCAGACCTAGGTTTCCACGGCAGTATCCCAAAAACAGTGCTCAGAGGGCAGGGAAGCGTGCTGCTGCTGCTGCCGCCTCGTAGCTCTTCCCTTCCTGGAGCTGTGATGTGGTCAAAACAGGCAGCGGGATCATTTTGCTGCCACTTGCAAACTGTGATTCTAGGCAGTCTCCCGGATGTAAAGGTGGGATACGTAAGACTGCGCTGCTGCGCATGTGTGGATATTGCTGGAACCAATGCATGGATGAAGCACTGATTCCTCCTGGGTCATCGGTTATGAGCAGAATCCAGTTCATGAGTTACAAGTAAATGCTGTATGCACATCCAAGAGTGATGCTATTATACCAGGGCCCCAGGAAGAAAAGCAAACTTTCTCTTTATTTGGTTTTTCTTCAAATGACTAGGAAGTTTGGCTACAGAGAGAAGCACAAGGGGGAAGCAGAGTGATTTGTATTAAATAGCTCTTGTTTCATTTTAGAGAAACATTTACCTGGAATCAGTCATTACTGTCCCTCTCTGATGGCAGATTTCTATTTTGCTTGTAGCGAAGACCCATAATTCACTTAGTTAAGTGTTTGTGTATTCTGTATTACTTTGGCGATATACAACATGAATAAAACTGACACTTGCATTTCTTAGCAGAACTTTTATTTATGTATATCTAGAAGTATTTTAATAGTGTAAGGGTTATCAGGGCTAGTTTTATGCTTGATGAGAACTCCAGCAGAACTTAGATTCCTGCTTATATGCAGAAGAAGTGCTCCTTCTTTGCCTTATTACCATCCAGCCTCATACTTCAGGTGAGATTTTAGAGCTAGAGAAGACCTGAAAATCTGCAGTATGTGAAGGATTGATGTAATACAAAATCTTCTAAATGAATAGGAGAAAAAAGAGATTACTATGACACAGTGAGCATCAATATAGTTGAAACCAAAGACTACTGAAGGCGTAGGAAAGACTCTTATTTACTTTGACAGACTTTGAATAGGATCATGTTTTGTACAGAAAACTCTGAAGTGATTGTTTACTTCATGTGCTCTTCTACTTTCTTTCTCATTATTGTCCTCTTTCTTCAGTACAGATTAGCTTTTATGGAGAAAATCTTAAATTCTCTAATCTCAAAATGTCAGTGGCATTTGAAAGTACAAGTTTATTTAAAAAATATTCCTAGAAAAATATGTCTTAAAAACTTGTTCTGTTGTAATCTTGCTCAAAGAAAATTAAAAGACAATTTTTTTTGCTTGGCAGTAATAGCCTTTAACTAGCTGAGCTGCCATAGTGTCCCATGGGAATTCAAAGTTCAGGTGTATCAGACGCTGGCTTCTTATATATAAGCTGAGTCTTATTTAGACCACTCTTTGCCTCCTAGTATGTCCTTGGAGTGTGAATAAGTTTTTACTCTTGATTTTATTTCAAGATGACAAAAAAAATGACTGCTATTTTCCATAGGATGTGAATCTCACTTCTTGATGGATGAGTCCTTGTATAGAGTGGGTGTGGAATCTGAGACATTTTGGGCTTTGATCCCTGATACTGCTTAAGCATTGCAATCATACCATTCTTTCAAAACAGAAGACACAAACCAAAACAACCGCCCTGTAAGTCAGGGAATTTCTTGGTGTTTCTCAAGTAAGTGGAAACTAAGAGTGATCAATATTTTGTAAGAACGGGTGAAGAACAGCAACCGAAGTCACACAAAAAACTCCTGAGAAATAATCTGATCAATAAAGTATGTAAAGTACAACAGATATTACAAATATAAAAATACACACAAGTAGTCCTAGAAACAAATATTGTATACTTCTGGGCATTTTATAGAAACGCACACTTTCTATCCATGATATAATTAATGTTTAGTATATGTTTGTATACAATATTTCTGCAAATGTAAGTATATTACCTAACAATCAAGGCAAAACAAAAGAAAAATAAGCCACTTCCATCAGTTCCATTTTATCACCTTACTTATCCTGCAATGCGGCTTCATATACAGGTAAACTGTATGTTGTTTCAGAATTGCAGATATAGTAAGTGAAAGTCCACTTTATTTCATATTCTCAGCCCTAGTATGCCAGCCAGGTAAGCTTACATACATTTCTATTTATCACTACACAGAAGTAATCCTTTCATCAGTTTTCCAACCTAAGAGCACGAGCTTTCAATTTTATGTAAGCTATCAAGACAATCTCCTCTATTATGTTGTCCCCTCTATTACAGTATTTTATATCTCTCATAGCTTGTAAGAGTATTTTGCAAAAATAACTCATAAGCTTTTTCTCTCAATGTTTCTTCCTAAAAGAAAAGGTGTACCTCTAATAGTGGCTTGCAATACATCCTTCCAATTTACCAGAGGGATTTGCTTTGCTGTGTCTTCCCTTTTATCTTTTCTGGTCATGCCTCTATTGAAAGAAAAAGAAAAATAGCCAGCCCTCCCCAACAGCTAAAGTATATATAAAATATATTTAATAAAAGTTAATTCAAATCCTTTATGCAACTGAAAAAGTTGGACTTTCTGTCTTAGAGACTGAAACATTTGGGATTCCTATCTGCTCTATTCAGCAATGCTACCAGCTTTGTCTTTTGGTCTCACCTTTATTCTGCTGTGCTTAGTCTGAGCAGTGTTCAGGTGTCATCGTGGCTTCCTGTAACAATGATAATAACAGAAACAGATAATAAAAAAGATCAGTGTTTTCAATATCCCTGGAAAAATTTTCCCTGGCTACTGAAAGTAGCCAGACCTTTAGTTGCTATACAGAAGCTAGTCTTCCTTGTTTGCTCAAGGTGCTGAACATTAGACTTTTCTATTAAAACACAAATGGGAGTCAGCAAAAAAACACTAAATAAAAGATATACTACCTGAAATATCAGCATAGCTGTTGTTCTTATAATGATTTTACAAATACTCTAATAATACAGAATAAAAAAGTAAAACCAAGGTAGAAATTATTTGAAAGTTCCTATGACACACAAAAAAGAGTAGTGCAAAACTGTTCATGCTAGTTAGCGGAAAGAAACAGGCATTCCTAGGGTTTGGTTTCAGAAATTGCTAAGCAAGTAAACACCTAAATTAGTTCAAATGAATTGTGCATCTCAACTGCTATTTGTCATCACAGAAAGGAGAATATTTAAGTGAATATCTCACATGTAGACTCCTGTGTGATGCACTAAATTTAAACACATATCTCATGTAACCTGGCAAATCAGGAGGGGTGCACAGTGTAACATACTGTGCATCACATTGTGCCATGCCTTGAATCATATGTAGTGATTTACTGCCATTGATATAAGATGAAAAAACTGAGTAACCAAACAAAATAATAAATCCTTTGAAGGTAAAGAAATGGAAGGAAATGTCTGAGGTCCACTTGGTATTTAATTGTAAAAATAGCAATTTTCATTTCACTTTCAGTGAAGACAAATTTTGAAATAACCAGAAATTTTGAAAACCAGAAATGCTGTATTTTTACTGGTTCTGTTAATAATAGTCATATAGTAACAGGGTTCATAATATAATCACAGGATAAGGACCTCCATTCAAGTGCTTCTGTATGGAGTTATTCTAAATACAGTCTTAAATTTCCTATGATTTTTTCCTTGATCCAGGACCTAGATTATTTATATTTTTGTTGTAGTATGCCATGTGTGCAAATATTGATACAAAAGATAAAACTGAAGCGATCCAGAAGTATTTATACGTTGTTTGCAGGCAAACCGCAATATAAGCGAAGTGAGTTAGGACAGTAGAAAAATATATGCTTAAACTGCAAAGCAAATACACAAAGAAAATGAAATCAGATTATCACTATCATTATATACATTAATGTACTTAAAGAAGATATTTTGCCACCTGAAAATAAGTCACTAGTTTGAACTAGATTTTTTTGAAACCAGTTGCTGGTGACTAAGTTAGAAGAACTTCAGATTGAAGAGTAATTTTACATTTTCTCATCCTCCTTCTAAAGTTTCCGAACTGATTTTATGTACAATAGGATGGAAGAAGGAAGAAACTTGACTTTTTGAAATTTGCTTATTTTCTGCTTAAGAAAAGAGGTGGCATGTGCATAAACATCTCCCTCACTTTATGGTGTGCATTTTTCCTTTCAATAGCAGCAGAATTTCCACTTCTGGGCTTGATGGCCCTTTATCAGTTTTCATCAGGTGACAGATTCATGTTCTCCAGTTGTATGAAAGTGTCTGGCATAAATGCTTGTTGCTTCCATAGCCATATTCTTTTTGAAAAGTGTATCTCACAAGAGAACTTCAGGCATCAGAACAGCTTTTTTTCCCTCCTTCTTTGCTGCTATTCTGTACCACTGCACTGATGTCTCATTATACCTGTACAAGAAAGGCTATTATCCTTCACGCGTTTAGCTGCTGATCTAAATGAAAGCACATTATCTAAATAGTTGAATCAAGAAGCATACAACTAAAGCTCATTTCAGTCTGATCTGTATTTCCTGGTGCTTTAACAGGTTAACAGCTTCCTGTGAAATTACTTTATTCAAGGGTTTTCACCATAATTTGGTCATAATGTGGTCTAGACCAAATGGTAATAAGAACTTGCAGAAAACCTGCAGTTCATTTTTATTTTATGTCTCAGGAGGAAAACATATCTTTTCTAAATAATTCAGAAATTGCTTTCAGAAACAATATGCACATTATCAAAGATAGGTCTAATAGGGAATTTATCTAAGCGCACAGAGTGAGTATTCCAAATAGTTATCATAACACATGAATATCGTGATATTGGATATCTTCCTGTTAATATTAAATGGTCAGTTAGTTAAGTCCCTGCATATTTACCACAGTAATACTGAAAAAAGCACAAAAATTAAGTTCTTTTTTGACTGTCGTGCATTTATTTCATGCTCTCAGAGGATCTCAGTGGCACTGTAATAGTATTCCGTCTATGCCAACATATGTTATTATCATTGTGGAAGTTTATACTGGAGATCATTTTGTCATTAATCTAGGCTTCTGGAAAACTTCAGAACAGGAAGAGAATGTCATGGTAGAAATCAAACAAATATATCATCTAAAATCAACAGAAGTGGAAGTCAAGTATGCGTGCTGTATTTCCATTCCACACACTCTTTGCTGGTTGCAATACTAACATTTGTATGTGACGTAGGCTGAAAACATTTAATTGGCTTTTGAAGGAAATTAATCATATTTTACACTATTTTTGGGTATTTTTTTTCTTGCGTGGTTAAAAACTCCATATAAATAATGTAACCCGTAATGGCTTCAGTGTTGCACGTAGATTAAAAATGAGAATGTCCATTGCAATGCTTTTTCATATATACAAAAAACATCCTCATTTTCACCACAAAGATTCAGGAAATTTATCCAAATCTGATATATTCTTAAATATAGGCCAGATGTTTTACCTCTTCAGAAATCAATAAAAGGCTTTCTTCTGTTGTACCTCCCTGATTACCGATTTTATTTCCAGTCTTCCTACCTGTGTTATAGTAAGTGAAGACGGACTATTGTGCCTTCTCAAAAAGCAGGCACCTCCTAATTCCACATGGAAAAGAAAAGGTTTTGAACACAGATCCTTACCCTCACAACAGACCTTTACCCTCACATAGGTTTGAGGCACCAGGACACAGGGAAATGTGAAGGACAAGGGCCAAGAAAGACAAGCATATGAGCAACTCAGCCAGCAGATCTGAATCATAGAATCATAGAATAGTTTGGGCTGGAAGGGACCTTTAAAGGTCATCTAGTCCAACCTCTCTGCAATGAGCAGGAACATCTACAAATAGATCAGGTTGCTCAGAGCCCTAGCCAACTTGACCTTGAATGTTTCCAAGGATGCAGCATCTACCACCTCTCTGGACAACCTGTTCCAGTGTTTCACCATCTGAAGTGGCCATAAGTTCTGGTAGGGCTACATTTCATGGGCTCCTAAGCAACAGATTTCTTTTCTAGTGAAACAGCAGCCAGAAGAGTGACCGGCATATGTCTAAGCCTTGACAAAGGATAATGATTCTGCAGATGGGTGGTTACAAAATCTGTTGGGTGCATGATGTGGTATGGCTGTGTTGTCCTAGGGAAGACCTGTCTGGTAGACGGAGGCTTCAGAATAGAAATTGTTCAGCTGACACTTATACATGTTCCTGAGTTGCAGGCAGCCTTACACGTGCCAGCTTCCAACCAAATCTGAATTATGGACAGCAACCATTAGTCTTCCTCTAATTATGTGACTCTACCTACCAAGTGGGTGCATAGATAGTAAGAAGAGAATAACAGTGCTGGGTGTTGTTGTATCCTTATAGAAACAGATGAAGGATCTAAACTGGGGATTTAGATTTTCTTACTCTCTGAAGTATGTATTTTGTTAGAGATACCTGAACTTGCTCCCAACAAACTGGTGTGGCTCTCCAGCATAGCTCAGGCATTAGCTCAAGTCTGGGAAGCAGCGAAGCTGTGTTATCTCAGCATGCCACCCTGGGGAGAGCATTTCTGACTTTGTTGATTCCAGTTTTGGAACAGGCTTTGCTGCTGTGAGCTTGGGAATCTCTGTGCCACAGATGTTTGCATGCCCTGAAAAGCAAATCCAGCCTGTTATTCTGCATATATCAAATCTGACACACAGTTGCTGCCCTTATTGCTATCCTAGTCAAAACTATAAAAAATTGGAATTGATTTACTTATTTCATATCTTTATTCTTTCTTAATTGCCAGACTTGTTGGTCTCCTCTTTGAACTGTAGCATAACTCTCATGTCTGTGCTGCAGGGCTGTATTCAACATTTTGAACTCCATTCTGGATATCTGCCTTTCACATTTAGGCTGGGTGCTTGTTCGTGTTGCTGCTCAGGCAAGAACTTTCAAGTCATAAACTTTAGTTTTATGCTTTTCAACCATCATTTGCATAGAATCACAGGATCATAGAATGGTTTGCGTTGGAAGGCGTAATCGATGGCCTTGCTGGACTTGTCAAATGCAAGAGGAAAGACATACTTAGACTGAGGCGACAAGAGCTGAAGAGTTAAAAAAGGGAGCAATTAACTTGTGCTTATCTTATCAGACAAAAGTAAGGGGCGGATAGCCCATCACTGTAAACCCAGTGATCTGTGGGGCACCGTGGAGGCTGCGCAGCCAGAGATTTCTTCAGATAAAGTACAGATGGCCCCCAGATGCGCATACCAAGATGCCCGCTCTGAAGGCATGTCAAACTGCTGAGTCCCGCTTCTGATGACACGACATTCCATGCCAAGAGCCAATCGATACACAGTAATTGACTTAGTCCCACCTCGCAAAAAGATTTTCAAACATATAAAAATTGGCACTTGAAAACTCTCTTTGGGAGGAGGAGCCAAGCAAGAACTTTACCTGGTGGATGGGTCGATGGGCCTGAACCTCTCTTCCCCCCCAAGAAGGGACGCCTTTTTGGTAAGAGTCACGCCTCTGACTTTGTCAGATGTATCCCTGGGAACACACTGTTAACTAAAGTGCTACACCATTACTTTGACCTCAACTTTTGTAGACAGTGCATTTATCAATGGCAATCCCGAATCTGCGATACCTGTCGCTTGAATTAAATTACCCATTGTTTCAACCTTGCAAAAGTGTTTCAGTGAAAGTCGTTGGAAGGGCTTGGACAGGCAAGTTGAATCTGATAAGTGGCTACACACTTAACCCTTTAGACATAAACCGTTGACCAAGTCTGGAACTAGGAGTAGATCCAGCCACACCTAGACTCTGAGAGAGAGTTTAGAAAGCAGCGGGGTCTTCTCTGAACCTCGTGCCTCAACAGGAGGGCTCTCCTTTTGCCGCTCATCAGACTACCCTTACCCGCCTTTAACGTGACAGAAGGGACCCTAAAGATCATCTCGTTCCAACTCCCCTGCCATGGGCAGGGACACTTTCCACTAGACCAGGTTGCTCAAAGGGCCCAACCAGCCTGGCCTTCAACACTTCCAGGGAGGGGACATCCACAACTTGTCTGGGAAACCTGTTCCAGAGCCCAACCACCTTCATAGTAAATAATTTCTTCGTTAGATCTAATCTAAACCTACCTTCTTTCAGTTTAAAGCCATTACCCCTTGTTCTATCACTCCATGCCCTTGTAGTAAGTCCCTCTCCAGCTTTCTTGTAGGCCCCCTTCAGGTACTGGAAGATGGCTGTAAGGTCTCCCTGCAGTATTCTCTTCTCCAGGCTGAACAACCCCGACTGTTTCAGCCTGTCTTCATAGGAGAGGTGCTCCACCCCTTGGATCATCTTCATGGCTCTCCTCTGGACTCATTCCAACAAGTCCATGTCCTTCTTCTGTTGGGGGCCTCAGACCTGAAGGCAGTACTCCAAGTGTGGTCTCACCAGTGCAGAGAAGAGGGGAAGAATCACCTCCCTTGACCTGTGGGCCATGCTTCTTTTGATGCAGCCCAGGATGCGGCTGGCTTTCTGGGCTGTGAATGCACAGTGCCAGGTCATGTCAAGCTTCTCATCAACCAACACCCCAAAGTCCTTCTCTTCAGGGCTGCTCTCAATCCATTCTCTGCCCAGCCTGTATTTGTGCTGGGGATTGTCCTGACCCATGTGCAGGAACTTGCACTTGGCCTTGTTGAATCTCATGAGGTTTGCACAGGCCCACCCCTCAAGCCTGTCAAGGTCCCTCCAGATGGCATCCCTTCCCTCCAGCATGTTGACCACATCACACAGCTTGATGTCACTGGCAGACTTGTTGAGGGTTGACTCATTCCCACTGTCCATGTTGCCCACAAAGATGTTAAACAGCACTGGTCCCAATACCAGCCCCTAAGGAACACCACTTGTCACTGGTCTCCACTTGAACACGGAGCCGTTGACTGCAACTCTTTGAGTGCGACCATCCAGCAAATTCCTTATCCACCAGTCCATGTGTCTCCAGTTTAGAGACAAGGATGCCATGCAGGACAGTGCCAAATGCTTTGCACAAGTCCAGGTAGATGACACCAGTTGCTCTTCCCTTGTCCACCAATGCTGTAGTCCCATCGCAGAAGTCCCCCAAATTTGTCAGGCATGATTTGCCCTTAGTGAAACCATGTTGGCGGTCAGCAATCACCTCCTTCTGTTCCATGTGCCTTAGCATAGCTTTCAATCTTATAGGTTGAAAATGTTCACTCATCTGCTGCAGCAAAATTACTTTCCTGTCTAGTTTCTTTTTTTTTTCTCCCTACCTCTCTGTCCAGACTTGTCTCTTTCTCACTGTTCCGTTTCCTCCCACTTTCATCTGTCTTCTTTTCACTGGTCTCTTCCTAATTTTATTTTATTTTATTTTCTACAGATCTTCAGTTTAAAACCTCACCTCTGACTCATTCCCCTCAAAATGTATTCAAAGAAATATCTTCATTCCTCATATTTCTTGAAGACCCCTACAAGTGGGTTTTGTTTCTGAGGTTTTGGATAGATATTTCACTTCAATGACAGATATTTCAGGGTTCATATCACTGCATCAGAAATATAGCCAGTCCAGACTCATAAATCAGTATTACTAAGATGTATCTGAAGAACTGAAACTCTTTTATTGCAAACATCAGTGATAATATGGACCTCAGAATTGCCCTGGAATATGGATGAGTACAAACCATTTAGGAACAAATATTCTGGCTGATAACTGACAGCCAGCCAAAAGCAGCCCCTGATAAAGATAAATAACCTGTACTCAGGGAAATTTTTTGCATCATTAAACATGGTGAGCATATTAGCTAGCAGGGGGTGGAGCTGAGTCCCTAAAGAGATAAATCTAAATTATATGCGCTGCAGTGATCATAACAGTAATGCACCATCTTGGCTAACTAGCTGACATCAATGAGGAAGGGAATTTCAGTTTTAAATGAACCAAACTAAAGAGCATTGCAGTACGCATACAGATTAATTGGAGCACATTCATGAACTTTTTAGCCTCTTTCTGTGGTCTGTTTTCATTGGTGCCAAAGCACAAGGAGTTTAGACTTTTCTTGTCAGTCTGCATAATTTCTTTTCATGTTCTTATGTGCTTTGATTAGTTACTCCTTTATTTGCTTTCCATTAATCACAGTTGTATCAACTCTTGCCAAAAGTTTATAGACGGATAGTAGAAGTTTAGTGGAATTTTTTCATAAACAGGAAAGTACACTTAGTGATTATACACTTAATATTTCAGAAATGGAGACCTCTGAATCAAAGCAAAGAAAATATTTAGTTACACAGACATGTCTGAACAATCGAATTAAACTCTGTTAGGAGAACATATATTGGATGAAATGTTTTCCTTAAATGAAAGTAGTATATTTTTAAAAGCAAATCAAGTGTATTTTCCTAGGATGAGGAATGTCTTAGTGAAAGATAATTATCTGCTTTTAAATATTTGCCCTTTTTGTTTTCCGAAAAAGGTTTGGGTTCAAACTGCTAGAAGGTCCATGGAGTAAAAAGATGAATATTAATTGGCTGCAGCTGACTTGGTGTAACTTGCAGTTCTGTATTATTAAGGAGTCCATTTATTTCCTGTTGACATGGCAAGTAAGGAAATAAACTGCACGTAAAGAAAACATTTTTCAGTCAAAATCAAATATGCATTTTCATGAATAATTGGTTCACAGGTATGTTATTGGCCTTCTAGTAAGTAAATCTGATCAAGAGGCTCATAGATAAATCACAGGTTTTCCTTCTTGTATATAAAGATCCACGTGCAAATGTCTGAGCACATTTGATAATCTGGCCTGAAAGAAGCATCAGAGTACAGAAACGTGACCTGCGAAGGGCAGTGCTTTTGCTCCATTTCTTGCTTGGTCTCTGCTCCAGGGCTGTGATTGCAGCTAAACTACTCCCGTGCGTGCTCCTGGGCATCAGACCTGTGGTACCTAACCATCCATCAGATTGCCCGTTCTGCTTCTCCCCATGGGGAAACGATGATGAAAGGCAGGAATTGCTTACTTTGATGGTAGCAAGGAATTTTTCAGCTGGGTCCCTGTGAGGCTTGTGTTCCAGCTGGGAGGGCTGCAGTCACTCCATGGCCTGGATACATGGTTTAAATGGGCTGCTGCAAAACAAGGAACTTCAAAAGCTTTACCAGTGGCCAAAAGGGGCTTGTCCCTTACAGGAGCAAATGAAAAATGGCAATTAGCATTTTACAATGGTGTTGCACCCTGCGGAGATAAAACTTCTCAGAGTGGTTGCATTGTAGTTCAGAGTATTTAGCAAAATGAGAGATATACCAAGAGAGATGATCGAGTACACTTACTAGGCAAGTCCCTGTAAGATAACAAACAGAAAAATTACAACTTGACTGTGTGTGCTGAAACTGGTCAGCTGATTTCCAGTACTGAGCATTCAACAAAGTGGATGGAAGGCAGAAAATCTCTTGACCGCATGAAAAACTCCAGCTTCAAGTCCTGGTTCTGCAGAACACCTCAGTATGTACCTTAGCCCTCCTGCTACTGCTTAAAGCTGAACTTACATGCTTTGCTATCCTGGGTCTATACTGAGGAGGCAGGCAGCAGGAACTTTCTGAGGAGCTTACCAGAGCATTTGTATGCAAGAGAATAGCAAGGAAATGATAAAGAATAACTCCTACCTTGACTATAATAAAATGTAAGCCTAGAGATGATGGTACTGCTCCAGGTCTTTCTGTCAGTGCTGCTGAGTACGACACCGAGCTACCGGGTGCAAAATGTGGCTTTTGTGGAGGAGCTGTGAAACAACGATTTTGTTTCCAGTTTCTCTGTCATGAAGTATTTTAATTGGGTTCAGTAAATCAACCGGTTTTGATGCTGAATGGGAAAGCCCCAAGTGAAAGATCTTCTTTAGGCAGTCTTGACAGAAAATTGAAAAAAATAAAATCAGCAAAAATAATGTTTCCATAGAGTTCTCAGTTCTGTCACAATTTAACTGAAAATTTATGACCAATTCTGTATTACTTACAGATGCAAAATATGGATTATCCAGTCTCGTCTCCAACAATAGTGGCTACTACCATCACGCTTGAGAAAGTTCTGGATTTATACACATGAAGGACTAACATCAGCTAAAGTGAGTGAAGGACAAGAAATGTCAGCCAGGTTCTCTAAGCACTGCTTTGCTGTAAGTAGGCATTAATCTATTTTAAAAACTGCAGCCTTTAACTAGGTAATTTTTTCTCAAGAAAGGGTGATACAATTGGACTTCATTAAGGCTTCTGAGTTGTAAAAATGTTTTCCTAGACTGGTCGTTCCCTTTATCCTTTGCTCTCAGAAGAACTGATTCAGCAAGTTGCATCAGCTGAGGTGTAACTAGTTTAAACATTTGAATGGGCCTTTGATTTCTGTTCCTCTAGTCATGTGTTTCAGACTTGCTTATATAGTATATTAAACTGAAGACCTGTCTTCCTCTTACGTTCATTTCCTCTTTTAGGTCTTTATCTTTGCTTCATTTCTGTGTTTTTTTCTGTCTTGGTGTTCTTGTTTTTCTCATGCTTTCTGTTCCATCTTGTCTCTTCTCTTCCTCATTTCCTCTCTTTTATTTGAACTTTATTTAGAGATTTCTAATGGGGTAAAATAACTGAGTAAGGCAGAGTAGGAACGTAAAATTAACTTTAATTTTGAAGGCTGAGCAATTTCTCTCAGGTCCTGATTGAATACTCAGTTTCATGAGAGTCAGAAAATTTTTCACTTTATTGAAAAAACCAAAATTCCTTGAAGTCAATAGAAATCTTTCTACTGGCTTCAGTGGCCTCCTCCGTAAGGAGTACTCTGATGTTCCTTCTCCGGTTTGGGAAGATTCTAGAAATTTAGTAGAGTGCTACTTAGCTGCCTAGGGAAAAAAACAAACCAAACCAAATCAAACCAATGAACCAAACAAAAAAAAACAACAAGACAGTGCAAAATATTGTATTTCTTGTGTTTTACATGCCCAGAATTTTGCAATAGCCAAGATCCAGGGAGGAAAGATTAGTCCTGCCATCCATTTACTGAAGGCAAAAAATGCTTTGATATGTTTCTCTCAAGCTGTGAGTTATACAGCTTTGCGAAAATAGAGCAGAATAAACCCCAACACCCTTGTGATAAAATTCTGAGTAAGCAGTTCCATGCGGACTGTCATTTTCTTTCCTAATTGCAAATGCCTTCTAACACCTTTCCATCACTTTATTCAGCATTTTTAATAACCAACAGTAAATGTGAGTAAATCACATTGACCCTTAAGGTCCATATATAGATCAAAATATACACATACAGATTAAACATGTTGTTGCTTTTACTGCAATGTTATGCAAACATTTATATACCAGGTCAGTCTAGGGCACCATTGATATTGCTTGCCAACCAATTTATTTGTGAAGCCTGTGACCCTCTTTAATGTGCTTCTTCAAAGAGTGAGACCTAAGAGGCCCTTAGTTATGGCTGATGGAAAATTGACGTCTTTTTTTTTTTTTAGCTAGTAAAAGGTTTTGTATATTTCTTATGATTTATTTCTATCTTAAATGAAAAGCAAACTGATGGCAATTTAAAATCTGCTTGATGATGATTTTCCGAGATATTTAAAAACATACAGATTTGGATTCAGAGGAAATATTAAAATAATGTACTACAAAGTGTAACAGACTTTCATAATTTTTATCCACTTTCCCATTGGCCATAGGAAAGTATGTCTGTCTGTTTTTCCATAGTATGCTTTAGGATATTATCTTTCTTCAAAATGTTGTCACTTTAGCTAATAGAGTGTTCGGACTTGAGACAAAGATTTTTTTTTTAAAAAAAAACATTAATATGTGGTGATTTACTTATATTGCTCTCATTATTGTAACAGTTAGAATCTTACATTTGAATCATCAAGGCATGATTCAGAGAGGGGAAAACAACTTTAGAGCTGAATGCAAAACAGAGAATGTAAATCATAAGAAAACATTAATCTACCAGGGTTTAAAGTCAATTATGTTTTTAATGCACTCTGTTCTCAGTAGATCCTCAACAGAAGTACACACAGTACCGGATTAAAAACATGCGCTCATTAGGATTCAAAAAATGAATTTATAGCTTTTAATGTCAAGTATTTCTAATAATTTCTAAATTTAATTAGTGTGCAGTGTGCTCGATATCAACGCATTTTTGAATATGATTGCATTCTCAAACAATGATAAAAACTAAGGCCAGCTAAGGTGCATACATAGTTCAACTTCTTGAAGAAGGTATAAAGTACAAAGATATATGTATTTATCATTTAATTCTTCAAAAGCTAGCATAAACCCAAATCTTCTCTTTGTATGCAATCATTTTCAGTTTTAGCTCTTCACCTTTGTACGTTGTTCATCTGAAAACAGAAACACGAGCAAAACCATGTTTACATTTGTCTGCTCTCCTCTAATAGCTCATTATGTAGTTGACTGAGATTTTACAACATCCTGAGCAAGATGTTTTACCCAAGACAAGCATGCATTGTCCTGTTGAGTATTCTTGTTGGGTTTTTTTGATATACATTTTCCCTTAGGAGCCAATTCATCATCGTCGATCATGATGTAATTCTGGTAGTCAGGTGCTGATCCCTTTTAAATGTTGGTGATGAGAGCCCAACCTATGAATGGTCCATGGAAGCACGCTGGAGTGTGTGATATGATAAAGGGGGGGCAAAAAGTGCTTGCAGCCATGAAAAGGAAGCCTTTATCCTGCATTGCTAGCCACAGATTAGTAATTGGCAACTACCAGTAAATTCAGCAGGGTCTGAACGCTTCACAGAAGCTTGATGACACAAGATAAAAGTGACTGCATTTGTTCTGACTAGGAGATGAGTTCATTTGTCCGAGCAGCTCTTTGTAGGCTGTCTGAATGGCACTAGCACCCTAGTTTTGCATGTATTAAACGTGAATGGCTGTGTTCCATTAGGTGCTGCTCTCCTTCAGGCATTTGAAATATTGATAGTTGTTGAAAGAAAGAACACTAAGATAACAGGAAAGGCAGAGGGTTGCTCTGAAGGAATTTTTGACCATGGAGCTCACGACAGTTCCTTCTGTCTGCACCAGTTTGTGGTTGTTGCCAGTGTCATCTGGAGTTGCTCAGCTGGCATGTCATGGGCTGGGGCCAGCCCAAGGGGCCTGAACATTTTTTCTGCACATGTTTGCAAGCAGGCATTGGTGTGTGAGTGTGTGTGTGTGCGTGCATGCACACATGTGCTCATTTAGCCCATTGGTTTGCTCCAGATAAATCACAGTGCACCTAAAGTAAGACAGCAATGTTACTGGCCTGTGAAGGGTGGAGTAGTTCAGCAACTGTGGGATGGACTTTCTAGGGTCTCTTCAGAGAACACAAAACTCTGATGAGATGACAATGTTACATGATGTCTGATTTAGGTTGTCCAGTATTTTCTAATTATTGCCTTAGGCATGGAGAGCTGATGGTGAGGTAGAAGCTGGAGATATTTTCTGCAGCAGAGACAGGTTTCATCTCATTTTACTGGTCTTAGAAGCTCAGCATCTAGTCAAAATTTATTTCACCTCTCTTTGGTAGTCCAGGTTGAGTAAGAGGCAACCACATAAAGCAGTTCATCCCGGTTGTTTTAAACTCTACTCTGCTGTGAGATGAATCATTGTTTGGTCCCGTCTCTTATTCCATTGACTACAGAGGCAGTGAAAAGGAGTGCCTCAAAACAAAGAGCTGTCTTTCAGATGGCTAAAAGTATGTGAGATGAAGCCTACCCCAAGGGCTAAGTGGATTATTACACCTTTGCTTGGTATTAGCAGGTTTGTTTCTCTGAAGTAGACACTACTTGTAGCAGCCAGTATTTTCACTGCCTTTGTCACATAACTGTTGTGTGGGTCACGGACGTGTTTTCCAGATCTGTTTCACAGTTCATACCATAAATATTCCTTGCAGCTCTAGGCTTCTGTCTACATGTCAGATTAAAATGGGGTGAAGAGGCAATTAGTGCCATGAGATCCAGGTTCAGAATTCTATGCCATAGTGAGCTCAACTGTGGATTGAATTGTGGAAAACAGGCTAAGTGTTTTGAGCAGTATTATTACCTAATTACACTTACCTAATTACTTTTAAATTAGCATGAGTAGCCAAGGGTTCAGTATTCCCCATAAGAAGAGGCTTCTGTCCGAAGGAGTTGACAGCTTTTTGGAAGGTATTGCATGGGAAAATTATTGATTTCAGTCTACTTTGGTTTTTATAGTTCTTTCCTGTCATTTTATGTGTAGATAGACTAAAGGATTACTCAATTTTAAGTGTACTGTAAATTTTGTAAGTATGGATCATATTTTTACTTCATTCCTTTTTTCACAAAATGATTTTACTGTGGGATTGTGTTCATAGACTTACATTTCACAGAATTTTTACAACGATTAGCACAAAAATGAAACATGGACTGCACTACCTCTGCATATATTCCAGGGACGATTGCAGCGAAGTCTATGACTTTGACCCATTCAACGTTTTCAATTTGGTGTGTTAGCTATTTCCAGTCTCCTCTATTTCTAATTTTGGTACTTTGTGAGGAGGATGTAAAATAGTCAGTCCATCAATACACGTAACAATGAGAAGGTCAAAAATGCTGATGTTAGTGAATGGAAGAATAGCCTTCTTCAAAACCTGGTCACCTCCAAGCATGCTTGTACTCTGAAAAGTGGTATTACAAATGTTTATACTTATTGTCTTTCTATTTCTTTCTAATCAGATTTATTCAGTTTATTTTGTTAAGACGATGTCTTTTTTTCTAATTGCAATGTAAATGTTTCTCATGTTAGACTGTTATTTTAAATACTAACATTATTAAGAATAAAAGTTCTGCATTCAGAAGTAATGACTCTATCTACTGCAGCTGAAACCAGTAACTTCTTTTATATTTGAATGCTTCCCTAGTCATTGCTTAATATATACTTATGCAATGATTTCCCTTGGACTGTTCACATGCTTAGAATGTAATATGTGTATCATTACTGCCTGTTTCAGAATTGTCCCTCAGTTAACAATTATTTTAATCATATGCAAGTCAGGATGAACTTATTTGTAACTTTGTGTGTATACTCCAGACTGCATGGTTTCATGGGAATAAAATATGATAAATCACACACTTCAGATAAGCAGCTATGATGATTCAAAAGACACAAAGTTTACACATCTGTTGCATAAAGCAGTTCCATGTTTATACAATAACTTTCCAAAGAGGAAATGTGTTTTAATCATTCATGTTTTTTATTTCTCTGCCTGTTGTTCCCAGAAGCAAGTTCTTCTGGGCATCACATTAAAGCATTAAGAGATCCTAGTCAGTGATGCTGCAGCATCATTCCCAGCTGTATTTTGCCTTCTTTTGCTCAAATTGTGAACAAATCAAACTGTGATGTTTAAATTCTCACGAGAAAGAGTGCAGTGAGAGCCAAGTGGTATTCTAGTAAGGGACCAAATAGAAGCTACAAATACAAACATAATCTGGTTATTGCCCTACAAATGTGACTTTGCAGACTTTCCTGGATAATCTGTTTTGGATCGTTCTGTCACCATGCAGATGTACTTAATCCGGGATCCTGCTATTAAAATGAAACAAAAAGTTACATGGGATTCCATTAAAGAGCTCTTGGTGAAGCATAATGACAGAACATAGTAGAAAATGTGATTCAGTCAATTATATTGAATTGGTTGCGTAAATCTAAACACTGAAAGCTTCAGAAAGAATTAAAAAATTTCCATTAATTACAGAGGGACAGAAAGAATAAACATATTATTCTCCAGAAAACTGTGTTGAAGGATCTTTAAAATACTTAATATCACGGGATTACGATGATAAAAGCCCTTTGCACATTTGCTCACTTCAGTTTGTTTCATCTTCTTCAGCTGCTCTCTCACTGTTACACATTAAACATATATTTTGAAAGGATCTGTGCCAGTACATGTTTACAATGATGTAAAGGCCATAACCTTTTCATACCTCTTCATAGGACATTAGCCTTTAATTATTTCCATCTTCAGTTTCTGAAACTTCAGGTTTCAATTTTAAGAGGAGTGATTTCTGTAAATGCATCCTAATGTCTTCTGTATACTTGTCTTATCCTTATAACAGATGGTGGCATCTTCACAGAATTTTGGCACCTTTGGTTTTGAAAATTTTCCTTTATAGCAGAACCTCAACTTATTACCTAGGACAAGGAAGTTTAAGGTGAAGACAGGTAGACACTTTAATATTGATTGCCACTTATTTACATTCAAAAGGATCTCATGCAAGTTCTTATGCGAAAATTTGCATATTGGATAAACACAGTCTTTTCTTATATAATTGCTTGGTCTTCATACTCTTTTTAGTCTAGCTGTGCAATTCTTGGGAGGTTTGTTTTGACAGATATTGTTTGTGCAACTTTATATTGGCTCCTCAAAGGTTGGGTTTTTCATTTTGTTTGGCACATGCATTCACTTCTGTGATTCTGTTAAAATGTATGTAAGACACCTTCTTGCTTTACCTACAGAGTTTTCTTCAGATTTAAAGGCTATCTTGACCAGCTGCCTCAGCAGGTCGAAAGCTTATGGATAAGAACTGGACAGAGAGGCAACAAAGGGAACTTAGTGGTTGGTGTCTACTACAGGCCACAAGATCAAGAGGAGCTGACAGACGAAGCGTTCTTCCTCCAGCTCCGGGAGATTTTGCTCTCGCAGGCTCTCATCATACTGGGGGACTTCGACTACCCCGACATCTGCTGGAAAAGCAACACGGCAAGCTGTAGGCAATCCAGCAGGTTCCTAGAACGCATTGAGGACAACTTCTTAAGCCAGGTAGTAAGCACCCCTACCCGAGGGGATGCGATACTTGACCTGGTGGTCACCGATGGGAGTGAGCTCATTGGGAATATCAAGATCGGAGGCAGCCTGGGCTGCAGTGACCATGCACTGGTGGAACTAATGCTACTGAGGGAAATGGGAATAATGAAGAGCATAGTCAGGACCCTAAATTTTAGGAGGGCAAATTTCCAGCTCTTCAAGGAAATAGTCAGAAGGTCTCCCTGGGAAACAGTCCTCAGGGACAGGGGAACAGAACAGAGCTGGCAGGTCTTTAAGGATGTATTCCACAGAGCACAAGAGCTCTCGATCCCCAAGTGTAAGAAGTCAGGCAGAGAAGGGAAGAG
>Ga0065711_1003890_pt1 | contig 26805 bp, 22 predicted proteins | sample Hoacrofraction12_FD_59098 | JGI IMG/M metagenome (GOLD analysis project Ga0065711, IMG submission 59098) | Hoatzin crop microbial communities from Cojedes, Venezuela - Epithelial fraction 12 v2 (version 2) | ecosystem: Host-associated > Birds > Digestive system > Esophagus > Crop | place... | reverse complement strand
AAAAAAAAAAAAAAAGGTGATGGCATTTTTGCTGAGTGTTTTTGAGATAAAATGTGGGGGCACAAACGTGTTTTGGAGGCAGTTTATGAAGAGGAAGATGCTTACTGTTAGAATTCTTCCTAGCGGGTTTTTCCATGGTAGCTTAAAGATCTGCTGTACTCAGTCACGTTTTTTGGAGCAGAAAAAAAGAATCTCTTAACATTTCTGTTTTGTTGCCTAATCTAAGGAAAGCTTTTAGATAGTGCAGCTATACTGTCTGTCAGACCGGAGGTTCTGATGAGTGCCTGTTGAGTGAGCCTTAATGTAGTTTTTTTAATTTTTCTGTCCAGACCTTCTGCTAAACATGTTTCCCCTTTGCGGCAGTGATGAAAAGGATCGTTACTCGGTTGTTCCAGTTCCCAGAGGAGTGTTTGGCCTGAACTGACCTTTTCTTCTCTGGGGGCTAAGATGCAGGGTTGTGACCTGGGCTGCCTGAGTTTGCGATGTCATCCGTTGTTCTTGCTACGAGTATGATGACTTCCGAGGAGCTGGCACACAGCAAGGGCATCTTAATCCCCTGCAGCAACATTCACTGCAGGCTTCTAATTTCACACTTTTCCTCTTTGTGCTTATGAAAAAAGCTTCGGACAAAGGAGACAACATCTCGTATAACTCTTTTGTTCCAGAACACTTTAAACGCCAGTATGCTACTGCTGGATCAGGCAGTCTCAGTTGCTGTTTCTTGCCTCTGTGCCTCTCCTCTCACATGTATCAGTGCAGTGCTCTGGAGATATTAACACTGGTCCCAGAACAGTGTAATTAGTTTTTCAGTAGGGCTGTTAAGTCCAGGCACACTGCCGTGCTGCTGTAGCTCTAATAATTCTGTTCCTAGGGCTAGCTCCCTCTGAGTTAGCATAGTTATCTCTTTTGTGTGGAACTTGACTTACGTTCCTCATTAGCCTCTTTTTTTTGGCAAGTCTGTTAAATTGCTGAGTGACCCTTGGTAGCTGACTTAGTTACAGTGACCTCGTGCTCATTCATATATTGAGTAACATTGGTTTGATAGACGGGTTTGCTTTTCTTTTTGTAAAAAAAAATAAAGTTTTAGTTCAATTAAAACAGTGTTAAACAAACAGCTTGTTCACAGTTATCTACAGGTAAAAGGTAATTCTTTCGAAAGCTGAGGCGTTTAAAAATACGCTTTCCTTCTCAGTGTTTGAAATCTCTTTTTTTTTTTCTTTTTTCCCCTCTGCTGTAGTTACAAATCAGTGGTTTCTTCCTGCTGTAAGGGGAGATATTCCTCCAGGCTGTGCAGCACATGGATTTGTTTGTGATGGTACCAGAATACTAGTTTTTGGAGGAATGGTTGAATATGGAAGATACAGTAATGATATATATGAATTGCAGGTAGGAAATGTATGAAGATCCTTCACTTTGGAGGACTGTGTGATTTATCTATTTATGAACAAACACATTTTCTGTTACCGACTGCAGAGGAAGGTTAGATGAGCTTTGCTCTGCTCCAGTGAGAATAAACTTTTTAAATAGATTCTGAAGATGGCGAAAATCTAAATAGCTTTGAAAAAGAGACTTCCATCTAGTCTAAATAAAGTATAAAATATTTAATGTGTTGTGAAAGTTAGTTCTTAAGTGTCACTTTTAATGTATGTCCTAAGAAAAGCCCAGGTTTCTCTTAAAAATAAATCTGAAAATATGAGTATTAATATTATCTGAACTCTGTTGACTGTGAATGACTATAAATGAAGATATTTCTGAATGTATTTTTCTTGTCTTTAAGGCAAGTCGATGGCTCTGGAAAAAAGTAAAACCTCAAGCTCCTTCCACTGGATCACCACCTTGTCCTCGACTTGGCCACAGCTTTTCTTTATATGGTAACAAGTGCTATTTATTTGGTGGCCTGGCAAATGAAAGTGAGGATTCAAATAATAACGTTCCCAGGTATGCTGATTTGGTTTGAAATCAACGTCTTTAACAATAAATTACTAGATACAAAACTTTGAAGAGGAGCGTTCAAGGGAGGCTCTCCTGAGTACCGAGTACTCACATCTGAGTATTTGTGCAGTGGAGGGGTTACATGCTAAGAAGCTTAAATGTTTCTTCTGCTAATCGCACAATATGTAACGCTCACTGACAGCTCTAACACTTGTGGAGGGAAAGCTGAGTAGACTTGGGTATTATTCCTGGTATTTTGGGTGATGTTTTTAAGAATGGCTTGTTTGTTAGAATTACTTAAGTCAGCAAAGTCTCATGAGTCATCACGGAATTCACAATGGAAGTTTCCTCTGTAATGCTGTGGAAAACAGTTACAAATTCAACTGGAAATTTTTTAAAGTAACAGCTGAAGTTGCCTTTATTATTGGCAAATGGTGCTATAGTGCTGAAGCTTTATATTGACAGGTTCTGCAGTTCAGAGTGCTTATATCCCCTGAACGATAAACCGGCAGTTTTAAGCTCAGTAAACACGAGGTATCTGGTGTGAATGCCAAGATTCAAAGACCATTATCTGAAAATAACTTGTCGATAGATTCAGAACAAATGGCTAATTGTTTGCCAGCCTGAAGACATCAGAAAAGAAGCAGCTTCTTTTCCCCTTTGTTGCCCTAGAGTTGCAAAAATTCATCTCTACTGTCCCACATCATTGTGTATTGTTCACAACTTTGCAGTTTATTCCAAGTTTGTCCATACTAATTTCTGCTATGAATGTTGTTTACTGATTTTGAATATTTCTTTCATGTGATATAGTGTATCAAATATGATACGTAAGCATGTTTCCTTAGAGGCAACAAGTTATAATAGTTCATTTTTTGGTTTTAAATGCATTCAGTTCTGTTACTGTCCACAATGCCATCAAATGTTTTGAGATTTTAAAATGCTACACTCCCCAAGACGGAAGTCTGTAATGCTTGGAAGTGCTCAGGGTTTAAAGCTCACGTGTAATCTTGCTTAGAAGTGATTTTTTCATACTTTGATGCTAATACCCTAGATATTTGAACGATTTCTATGAACTGGAGCTGCAACACGGTTCTGGCGTTGTCGGCTGGAGTATTCCTGTGACCAAAGGGATCTTGCCGTCTCCCCGAGAATCTCACACAGCCATCGTATACTGCAGAAAAGATTTGGGAAGTCCAAAGATATATATTTTTGGAGGGATGTGTGGCTGTCGGCTTAATGATCTCTGGGAACTTGACATAGGTGAGTTGATTTGCTGGTAGAAGTCGGTGCAGGGGCCTTACTGGCTAAGAGGAAAAATTACAGTACATAATGATTAATGGCATGGTATGGTGCAGATGTTGTAGGGACTTACACCGTAGTGTTAACATTATGTAATTTTTTGAATTAAATAGGTGCAGCATTGTTTGCATAGATTATCCTCATTGATTTTGGTTACACTGTGAGATTGTTTACTTGGAGTGCTTTAAAGGCTGCCGCTGTGATAACCAAGCTGAATAACCATAATGAAACCATACTATATCTGTTTGATAAACTGGTAAACAATTAGTTTGTCAGTGTTTCCTGTGACTTTTAGAAGAAGCTATAAGTGCTTGTAATTGCACCTTCTTTCTTAAATTGGCCATCTTAAAAAGGTGAAATGTTGTTTCGTTCAATGTTAGAGGTATGTTCCTTCCTAAAATCCAGGTAGTGAAATACTCAGTAACAGGTTGTTTGAGGGTTTTTATTCTTTTTCTTTCAGAAACTATGACCTGGTCAAGACCAGAAACTAAAGGGACAGTACCACTTCCTCGCAGTCTCCATACGGCCAATGTAATAGGAAACAAGTATGTCTGTTGTTAAAAGCTCAACTCTAGAAAGGTACACGTAGTAGGAGAATGATGATGCTTATCCACTACTGCTCAGTATAAACCAGTATAAGCCCTGTAGAGTACTTTCCTGATTCTATTATCCTGCCTCAGTGGAACTCAAAAAGTACCATTGTTAATTTGAGAATATCAAACTGTCAGTGTTTCCATCTAGCAGGACAATCTGCCCAACCCACAAGCAGCTTTCCAGGTTTCTGAAGGCACCTTTGTGCCTTCTGGGGTGGTCTCAGCTGGACCTGAGCTGGCTCTGTCAGGGGCCAACTTGAGTGCCTCTGTGTCTGTGATACAGTGAACTTGCTATGCAAAGGAACTGCCCAAAGATCAGAACTAGTTCTAGGCAAAACCATTCCACGTTTTTGTGGGCCAGTTTTTCTGTAGTCTGTTCCTCATTACTTTGCGTCTTGCCAATATGGTTTGTTTTGGCAGATGGCATTGATCAAATGGACTGTTAAACATAGGTTTCAGTCCATTTTACATCAGTTTAGAAGCTGGTGTGCGGAGAGAGAGGCAAGAGGGGCAAGAAGTGTGAAAGACTTGTATGTTGTGATCCAACAACTTAGCTTTTTATTATATACTTAAAATGTTATTAGTTTGTACCTTACCTTATGTTTTTAAATTTTGATATCTGACTTAGATACTGGTCTTCTAATTTTAGAATGGTTTATTGAGAGGTCTGCAGTAAAGGGTTGTAGAAATTCTGCGTGAATGTGTGATTTTTGGAGAGTAGTAGCAGTTTGGTAGTTTGTAAAAAGATACTGTATTAACTTCTGTTTCTGGGAAGTTGTTTGAGGAGTTTGGGTTGGTTTTTTTTTGATCAGTTAACTTACTCAAAAATTTCAGAAGGTAGATGTCTGCAACAATACTTTCTAAAGAGAGTGGACACAAATAAATTCTGCTGTACAACCAGAGCTGTAAGGCACTGGATATTTTCTGTTTTGTCCTAGTTTGAGAGAGCACATGCAGCAGTTCTGGATGTTAATTGGCTTTTCTTTTCTTTTTCCCTCTTCCCTCTTTTCCTGTATTTCAGAATGTATGTTTTTGGTGGATGGGTTCCACAGTCAGCAGGAGGTGAAATTTCTGCTCATGATGGTGAATGGAAATGTACCGGTTCATTTTCTTATCTTAATTTGGGTTAGTGTTTCTGCCTTTCTGGGAGAGGGCATTTTGAATTACTACTTTCTTAGCAGAGTAGAATAAGTAATTTGAATACCCTGAGAAAAGTTTCAGGATACACAGTTGGAACCTTGGCTGACTAAAGAAGATGCCAGGTTTTTTACATCTTTCTTGAGAAGGAAGTTATTTATTATTATTATTTTTCTTTAAACATTCAGCAGGCTTGCTGATGCAAATTGTTGTTAATACAACTTTAATACTAAGTAATACAAATACTCCTGCTTCATTTATAGAAGAACACGAGAGACAGATCCTGAAATGAGTTTTTTCTAAGTGTAATAGTACTATCCCTGACTCCTCAACTTCTGATGTTGTATTTGCCTGAGACACACATCCAGGGGTCAGAAAATTCATCCTGTGTTAATTGATCACATCTTGCAAAGTAGTTGGAAAGTGACTTTCTCTTTGTAATATTGCAAATTTAAATGCAGTTGTCTAGAAAAACCAGAGGTGATTTATTTTCATTTTCTCTGAGTAGTTAAATATATTAACATCTGTGTTGCTTGTTTTGGAAAACATCTAGAAACTAAATTTTTTGAGTTTCGTTTACTAGATACCACAGAATGGATAGGTCTGATCTCAGATTGCCAGGAGGACAAAAGTAACTTGTTACCAGGGCCGAGAGCAGGACACTGTGCTGTAGCGGTTGGCACTCGTCTATATATCTGGAGTGGTAGAGATGGTTACAGAAAAGCTTGGAACAATCAAGTCTGCTGCAAAGATCTTTGGTACCTTGATACTGGTGAGTCAGAAATAAGAGACTTGTACTATGTTCCATGTTTTATTAACATGTGGGAAGCTGGCATCATTGATGATCAGAACATCTAAAGCTGTAACAAACTCAAAGATTGGTTACATTTTAAAGCTTATTTAAATAAACCACAGTTCACTGTTTATTGTTTGAAGGCTACAGCTATAACTTAAGCTGAAAAAAATAGCAAGGCTTGTTTAAAGCCTCTGAAAGAACTCTGTGGCTAGGTCCTGCATTGCATGCCATAGTCAGTAGATACAAGGTGCTAAAGGGGTTTACCTAAACTCGGGGTTCCTGGCCTCTCTTCTTAGTGATCTTTTCTGCTGCTACTTACTCTTTTTTATCAAACCCCTCCTTCTCTTGGTATTGTTGCTGCTGCTGCTTGTTCATCTCTTGGACTGCAACAAGATGCTGTTTAATCTGAGAAAGGACCACATTGTTCTTGGAGCTGAAGGGAGTTCTGGAGCACTAATCACTCCTTAGTCGCTGGCTTGATGGCAGGACGCTGAGCTGGTATTGGGAGAGGGGGAACTAGTATAGCATTTTTGGGAGGGAGTTGCCCACTCAAGCGGAAGCCTGAGAATGGTTACCGGAGACTGTGAAACATTCAGGAGATCGCATTTTTTTTTCTTTTTTTCTTTTTTTTTTTTCCCCTTCAGAAAGGTCAGAAGGTAAAAAACGGTAGCAGGGGAGGGATGTGCTGGAGAGTGCAGCCTAGTCAGGCATCAAGGCAAGGGAGAGGAGCAGGTCATTGGCATTGAATCATGCCTAGGCTTCAGCCTCTGCAGAAGAAGTTTGAGGGGAAGCTCTCTTTAGCTACAGGGAGCAAGCAAGAGGGAAGCACAATCTTCTGTGAATCTGTTCCAGGAATACGTAAGGCTTTAGGAGCCAGAGAGCTGCGTGCAGCCTTTTAGGAAAGGATAAGGATCTCTTACCTCTGTAAACCCGGTGATGGTGTATATACAACCCAAATACTAACTGGCAGCAGAAGAACCATTAAAACACAGAGTCAAAACTTCAGCGTTTTTGAACACTCCAGAATGGCACTTTATAATTTTCTGACTTGACTTGCCACCTTTGCTAGCTGCTTCTTGTTGAATCCGGTATATATTATACCTAAGTGAAAAACCATTGAGTTTGCTTACATTATATAGATATTTCTTAAAATGATAAAGGAGGGTAATTTCAAACATTCAATCTGTGTTTTATTGGTTTCTTGTAGAGAGACCTCCAGCACCATCACAGGTACAGCTGATTAGAGCTACAACCAACTCTTTTCAAGTGAAATGGGATGAAGTACCTACAGTTGAAGGATATCTTCTTCAATTACACGCTGATTCACCAGTGCCATCAGTGGCTGGAATACCTGGTACTGGGGTTCCTGAGACAGCAGCACTGAGTTCACAAGGTAGTAGCAGATCACATTACACTAATGTTTGTGCAAAGGTAGAGGATGACATAAGTAATAAATATGAGTTTGTTTTAAAAAACATAATTGTGAGAGAGAGCGAGCCTATTTCTTTGGTTAGTCCCAAAATGTGTGCATCATTATTATGGGAAATTCACCTTTACTTGTCTCTGTCGGTTTTGGCCAGCTATCTGAATATGAACATATTTGTACAGTGCTGGGCACAATTCGAGAAAGGAAATGGTGAGGAAGGGATTTTGTCTCACTCTTTGGCCATGCAGTTTCATCCCAGTCTTACAACCAAGTCTTCCTTCAGGCAACTTCGGGTCTCCCTCTTGCTTACTGGAATAGATTCCAACAAATATAGTGTTAAGTTTTATGTAACTGATTGGAATTTGCTTTTGTTTACCTGAAAGGTGGCTCTTCTCTGCATCAGAGTCCACAATCAGTGCCTAGTGTCCCTTATCCAGAAATGAAGTTGGATCATCCCAGCCAAACAAATAGTGTCATTCCTAATAACGTAAGTGTAAACTGAAAAATGCCTAAGTGGTAAAGTAGTGTGGGAAGCAAGAGAACTGCCAGAACACTTTCTCAGTTTTAGACGTTCCTGCATGCTTTTCAGGCCTTGGAAGAAAACCCAAAATCAAACAAAAAAAAGACACGTGCTGAAGTAGTTGTGTCTGTTTTTCTTACATCCTTTTTACTTTGATGATTGACAGACAGTCTTTAAAGTCCTCTTCCTGGTAATGCAGAAAGGAGGCTGCAACTGTGTTGATCTCCAGAATGCTAACTGGGAGCCTGATACCAGTAGAAATACTATTCATCCTTAAAATGGTGAAATTAATATGGGAGGCAAAAAGGATAAGGCATACTCCTCCTTTAGTAGTGATTATGGTAGTCTGCTTAGTTGTGGGTTCCTACTACAGTATAAGCCCAATTATTATCTGTTCTGGTTGTGCAGTGCTACATGTTCTACTGATTTGCCAATTTGAAAGGAGGAGAGAGGACAAACTCTGGCTAAAGGATCACATTTTTTAAAATTTAGACCTGTTCTTAACTGTGTAAGGTCTCAGGTCTGTATGGGATCCATAATGTATTCTTGTGGAAAACACATGCACTATAAATTTTACTGACAGTAGAAATATCTTAGGTATGTGCCAGGAAAGCAAAGGTTGAAAGCCTCTGTAACTGATTTTTCTCATCCCCTCAGATCCCCCCAGTAGACTAAATATATGCATCAGTGAGCTTCTATGTAATAACGTAAGAATGTGAGCTCACTCTTAGATAAAATTTAGTATGTGTCAGGGACGCTTCCAAGTCAGCTTAGAGTTGGACTCTTTGTTTTATAATGGCTAAGATAAGGTGGATTGTGAGGTTGGTTTCTTGTTTGAATTTGAAGTCCTAGGGGGATCTGTTGGAGGATTTTTGTTTGCTGTTTTTGAGCAGTCATTTTCATGCCATGTTTGCAACCGAAATTTCTGAACTTTGCAGTTAAACATTAACAAATGTGTTGTTTTGGTTAGGTGCAAGTTTCCCTTTCATCCAACTCATTATTAAAAGTAGAAGGAAAAGAAAAGGTTGCAGCACCTGAAAACAAGATTACGCAGGAGACTATGAAAAACCGTGCAGATGCTACAGGATTCAAAGAATCAAATGCCCCTTCTCTTTTGCCTGTTTGTGCTTCAAGTAAGATGACTATAGAATTAGAAATGAATTAAAAAGAGTTAAAATTAATCTCATAAACATAAAACAAAGTTATTTCTGTCTTGCAGTTTGAAATTTTTTTAGAGGCCTTTGTAGTTTAAAAAAACCCAACTTGTGCTAGTTATTACTGTACATATTTTTAGAAGATACAAGTAAAAATGAAATCTTAAGTTGTTTGAAGTGTTGCAAGGGACGTGATAGTCTCAATATATTAATTATTATGATGGCAAATGTGTCTCTTTAAACATAAATAGCTGTTTTTAACATGAAAGAACAGACTGACAGGGCCAGATTCATTATACAACACTAAGGTGATAACTCCAGGCTCTCTTTGACACTACTTCTGTCTGTTAGTAGTGAAAAGCTATTAGCTGATGTAAAATTTTAGGCAGCGTAGAGAGGAGCATGTTTCTCTCCGAATGTAGAGGAAATAGAAGATGACTAGGCACTGATTTAGGCATTTCACTGAAGTGCCTTAAGTTCAGTGTGGTGAATCCAGGCTCAGTCACCTCATCTGTTTATATTTGACTTTCATGTAATTTATAGGCTGTTGGATTTTCATTTTCTTCACAGTGTAATTTAAGTATTGTGTGGAAATTTTAGATCTTAGTGCTGAGTGAGAAACAGACATCCACAGTGGTTAATCTCAAGTTGATTGTCATAAATCCGTGATACTGATTTTTGTGGATACTTTCTCTTTATATTAGGACTTTTTTCCAGATTAATCATTTCGTAACCAAATAGGTATAGAATAGCAAGCTTAAAACAAATGAACTTGCCATTTTGATAGAACTGTTTACATATATCTGTTTATGACTATGCAGAGAGACTCTTGTTAAGTTACATACTTAAAGAAAGCATTAGCAATTAATATAATCAGATCTATTCTAACCTAAATCTGAGCTAAACTCTGGCTTTATATGAAACTAAAGCCATTAGATCAAGTTGAGATTTGTTAGGTGTTATCAGTACTGAATTCTGGCTAATATTTTCTTATTTTAAGGTCCTCAGACTTCAGCAAATGTAGGTGAATTACATGACTTGGACAAACGAACTGTAAATCCCGATGCTTCTGTATCCAGTACTGTCTCCAGCACACAAACTATGGTAACCCAGCAGGCTGTTAAAACTGAATCATCAAGTACAAATGGGGCAGTTGTTAAAGATGAAACTTCACTAACAACATTCAATTCAAAATCTGAAGGTTTGAAATGTGTTTCACATACTGTATTTTGAGCCATATATATCTAAGGCCATCAGAGTTCCTCTAGTGTGGTGGGATTCCCATCTTGGCTAGCACATGGGATTGAGATAGGGCTTTGGGCATTGAGGACCTTGGGCAGCCTGGATGATCTCTGCTGTGATTGGAACATCTTTTAAAATCAGGACATTCCTTTTGTACATATGTTTGTAAAGCACTTAGTTTCTTGTAAGTGAAAAGTCCTTTAAATCTTCATTTCTGCAGAAGCCCATTTTCTAAATAGCAGCGGCAGCCAGTTTTGGTGCCCATAGCACACTTGCTTTCATTCAGTGGTTGTCTGTTTATTTAGTCAGCAGAAGACTACGAATAGTAACCTTAGATGGTTTTGATTTTAAACAATTAACCTCTGGAACAGATGTGGCTGGCTCACCACTAGTCAACTGTGGTGACCTCTTCACAGTCTGCTTGAAATAGCCGAAATAAGCAGCAGCGTGGAAACTTAAGCATATTGGTAGTATTTCAGGTTTTGTTTTTTGCAAATATCAACAGGCTGTGCTTGTTTTGAATGTTAACTAAAGAACAGTATTCTCTTACTGGCGCTGTGCGAGTAGTGTAATTTTTACCAAACAGTACTGTATTTTAAAAACAAAAACCAGAAACACAAGTATAGAGTACTAATATTGCCTTGTGTTGCTCATGTGCTTATGTGGTTTGATTTATCCTTCTTTTTTTTTTCTTAAGATTCCATTTTAAATTTAATAAATGTTCTTTTCACCATTTGTTAGGATTGTTTAAAGATTAACTGCTCATGTTCAGAAGTCTGTATTGGTGTCAGAAACAATGCATTCAAATTAAGATTTCATGCTTAGACTATTCATACAGTATCATCAATATATGCCTCAATCTGGTATTTAGGTTATTTGTTCACAAATATTTCCTATTGATTTCATAATTCTGTCACTTTTTAGGATTTTCGAGTCCTGGCTTCTTTTTGTATTATCTGTAGCAGCCTGCAATGCCAGGCTCTTAGAATTGTTCTGTGAATGTGACACAAGCCAGAAGTGGTTGGTTGTGTTATAAATAGAACTGCATGCAAAAGAAGTCTGAGACATACTTTTGCAACAAATACTTGTAAATGGCTATTGAGGTCAACTCTCACGCTCTGTGGACTTTGGTAAATTTTTTGTATCACTTAAGCTTTTTAAATACAACTTTTTGTTTCTAGCTGCTGAACCTGCTTGTATCATGACTTCGACAAGGGTCAGTACTGGACAGACAAATGATTCGCATTCCTCTGTAAGTCTGAAAAAGTATAATCAAATTGGTGTATTTATTGTTCTGTTAATTAGTTGTAAGGGCTCTTCTATTTTCCTTTAATTATGTCTCTGAAAGAAATGCAATGTGTATTCAGGGCTTGAAGTGAATAATACAGGGGTGAACATTTCTGTTGTAAAACTAATTGCATTGTGTGGGTTTGATTTGAGTCTAAGTAGCAGTTGTGTAGTTGGGAGGAGATCCAAGTATGTGTTTCAGCTGTTGAATCATTTTTATCAACTGGCACAGTGGAATGGTCTCTCTGCTGCATGATGTGCAAATGTAAAATGTTCTTCTGTATGCACAACTGAATTTAAAATGAAGTATGTGTTAGAAAAGACTAGTGTTGGCTGCTGATCTGTAGGTTTGAAGCGTAACTAAACTGACATCTTGATGTTTTTCCCTAGAGGAGATGGGGACTGGCTATGCAAGCTGTAAATACTGCCTGAAAAAGTAAATGCTTCCTATTTCACCGCTTACAACTTAATACACAAAACCAGGGTGCCGCTGTGGCCACCAAAAGAGAGGAGCTAAAGATGGGAAGAAGCAGCTGCTACTGAAGGGTTGGGGTGCTTTTGCCAGGAGCATCTGCCACCCGTGCCCCTTTTCCATACTAGAGGGATCATGGCCTGTTGGTGCCGGGCGCACTGAGCATGCAGGCACCTTCCCTGGTGCCTGGAGACAAACAAGAAAGACGGTTTGTCTTTCTGGGTCAGCAGTTCCCATGCCCTCCACCACCGTTGCCCCATGAAGAGGCCCTGTTCTCAGCTGCAAGCAAGTTCAGCAGCGGCTTGAAAGAGAGCATGTTAGGGGCTGAGGTTAGCTGAATCCCAGGTAGAGCTACTGATGTCAGACCACACTGTGGAACTTACTGACCTCTGAGTGAAATTAACTCACAACCTGCTGCTACAGACACCTAGTTCTACAGCTTTAAACTTCTTCCCTTTTCCTGTTTAAACCAGAATGTCAGTGGTGACATCCCAGCTGTGTGTTTTTTAAATGGTGGACTGTGTCTAAATCACTGTATAAATACTAGGTGGTTTTGGACAGCATTTTAATGATATGTGCATAGTCATTTGAAGTATAAGTAACACTGGTATGACAGGTGGTTGTCTCTTGCATCTACTAGAGTCTTAACATTTTTTTATGTTATGTTGAAGTATGGGTAGTCTACATAACGTGTTCTTCAAATCCTAGAAAACTCCACAAAGGCAGATGGCACCGGTGAAAACAAGAGACCGACAGTGGTATGATGTTGGAATTTTTAAGAACAACAGTGCTGTGGTGAGCCAGTTCTACTTGCTGCCAGAGGAAGCACTGAGCATCTCTAACAAGGTAGCTGCTAATTCTTCTCTGACATAACTTGCACAAATGTATTTTGGAATCTGCTGCTCATATGGTTGACAATAAAATGTGGGATTTCTGATACTGCAGCAGGATCTGGTGCTTATAGGAGTTCTGTATTTTGTGACCTTTTTTTACTGTGAGGTAAAGGTAGTTCACCTTTTACTATTTCCTAAACCAGATGAATTTCCTTCTGTTGTTTTTGTACGATAATATGGAAGGTCTTATTTTGCTATTGCTAATTCTTTCTGTATTTCTGTTTCTAGCCTTAGGAAAGAATTTTGAACTTAGTGAACTTTCTAACCAGTAAAAATTCTTAAAAACTAAAAAAAACCCATAACTTTTTAATATGTTATTTCAGTACAGCATTGAAATGTTTTGAACAAAGTTTCTTCTCTGTTTCCAGAATCTTTGCTTTCAAATTGTTAAAGATCCTAAAAAGACATAGGCTAGGCTGTTCAAAAAGACTAGATACGGAACTGTAGTGGGGTTTGTATCACATTTCTCTAACTTAATATTGTTGCACATGTAGGTTTATATATGAAAATGCTATACGTGTGAAACTTGCAAAAATCTTGCGGTTTTGATGGTGAAAGTGTAAATTAATGATGTCCTAGCAAACTAGAAACAATAATGATGGGTATATGTTTTCTTGAGAGAAATAACAGAACAGAACAATTTCTTTGAAAGTACTTCACTGTAAATATTGCACATCTTAGTTTTAAAGAGGGTAGTACATTTTGCAGTGTTTACATTGATTGTAATTTCTTATACGTTATTCAGAAGGAAAATAGTTCCATGGAAAGTTTCAAGGATGCATCAGTACATATTTTAAACATGGACAGTAGCACATAATGTTTTAGAAACATATTTGTTACTAACTTACACTACTTTTCTTTAAAAACATTTTGATTACCTGTTTTTTTTGGGTTTTTTTTAGAGATGTAGTCTCACATTGCACATTAGATGAGCTGTTTTCATGTGAGCTAGTGCCTCAGTCAGAACCTTTTTAAAATTCTGATTTAAGTGCAAACGTGTTAGATTTTTCAGTTTCAATTAAACTTATTAATCTCAGTTTATCACTACATACTTTGTATTTTTTTAGGCTCATTGTGTTTAAAATATTTAAGAAATTAACACAAATGTTGCTTTATTTTCAGACGGAGAGCGCAGATGTACCAGACTATAGATTACTTAAGAAACAGGATCTTTTTCCAGGCACAGTGTACAGGTTCAGAGTTGCTGCAATTAATGGCTGTGGTGTTGGGCCTTTCAGCAAAATCAGTGAATTCAAGACTTGCATTCCAGGTTTTCCTGGAGCTCCTTCAACAGTCAAAATCACCAAGGTGAGAAATATAGGTAATTCTGGTTCTGATATATAAAATTCTGGTCACAAGCTTAATTTCAGAACTCTTGTTCTTAGTTGGTTTGTTGCTGGGGTTTTTTCAAGTTAAAATTGTCATATAAAATAGTGTCAGATGGTCACTTGGTTAATTCTGGTCAATGTAATATTCTTTAAGAAATTTGCTATAAAGAATTATTTTAAGTCTTAATAATCGTGTTATTGGATACACATCTTAATCATTTGACAATTTCCCCATGATTTTCTGCATCCTTAAATCTGTAGGGATTTACCATGCTTTTAAAAAAAAAAAAAGTCAAAAAACATCCTTACCTCCAAAGAGTGATGTTAGGTTAGAATTTTCAGATGATCTTTAGATGTTTTTTTGTACTTTTATAATTTTTTTTAATATGTGTATATATATATATATATATTTGAGTATCTAATGGTTACCTACATACTATCACATTTTCTCCCTTTTTCTTCAGAGTGTAGACTGTATCCATCTTTCTTGGGAGCCTCCTGCTTCACCCTCTGGAAATATTTTAGAATATTCTGCCTACTTAGCAATCCGTTCCACACAGTTACAGGAAAATCCAAGTCAGCTTGTGTTTATGAGAATATACTGTGGTCTTAAAACATCCTGTATAGTGACTGCTGCCCAGCTTTCCAATGCTCATGTTGATTACACTTCCCGACCTGCTATAGTGTTCAGAATTTCTGCAAAGAATGAGAGAGGATACGGCCCAGCCACGCAAGTTCGATGGCTTCAAGGTAAAGTCAGTGTCAGGCGCAGCATTTAAACGGGCTGTAGCTGTGGCGGAGAAAACGGCGTATGGTGTCTCTAGAACCAAGACTTTTCTCAGCAGTGCACGTGAACTTCTTGAAATGTTGTTTTCTTCCTTACGGAAGTTTTAAGAAAGTTGTTGAATTTGGCATAACATTTTAAAAGAAATTTTCACAAGCAAAGGCAAGCAAGTACTGAAATGCTGGTTATTGAGTCTGACCCAGTCCCTCAAATGATAAAAACCTAGTGAGCTTCAGATTTCCCGGAGCTTCACTTCAGCTCAAAAGTTTTTCATTCTAATAAGAAGTAATGCAGTTACATGCATGGATGTAATCAGAGTTTTTTTCAATCTTTTTCCCCTCCTTATTAGAAAAATTTTTCATAAGGTGATGTAAGGTGCATTTTTGAGACGCATAGACACTTTAAAGTCTCGATTACAGCCAGAAGAGGTTTTGTCATCTCCCTACACTTGAATTTGTAGACATTCACAATGAGTTGGGGATGGGAATGGATCCACTGAAAATAAATACTAGTTTTTAGCCAGGTCAGTTCAGGCTCACCTTTTAAGTAAGCCAGGGGCTCAAAACGAGGCATTTTGCTGGCTTCTCCTCTCATCCCACGCCTTCCCCTTTCTGGCATAGCTTTCAGCTAGTTGGGACCTGGCTTAGCTCAGCAAGAGCTCCTGTGAGTGTGGAGGAAGGTTAGGAAGGAAGGGCAGAGCGCAGGGAGCGTTCCCACCCCCTCAGGGAGCCATGGACGGCTGCGTCGGTTTCTCTGACCTCTCCGTTTGTGGGCTGATCCACAGGGCGTGGTTGAAAGCAAACCGCTGAATACATTGCTGCTTGTTTTTTAACATGTTTTCCTAAGGTGGAGAGCAGCAATGAAGAAGTTGTCTTCTGTGAGGTTTAGTGTGCCGATGCCGTTTTAACTCTTTAATTGTCAAGGGTTTTGACCACCATCTGTATCCCAGAACTCTGAAACAGTAGTTGGTTGAAAGTGTTTGACCACGTACACGATGTGAAATTACGAAACATTTAACATTGTCTCCCTTCTTTTTGCAGATATGAAAACATCAAGCTCAAAGTAGAAACAACATAATGAATCTCAAGTTTTGAATGTAGTGTTTAATGTAACTCTTGTACTATTTGTAAATGCTACAAATATTTTATTTTTGCATTGTTTTTATCTTAAAAATATATAACCTTTTTTACGTTTGAAACATCAGCGTTATACAGCCTTGCTCAGGTATGAGTACCATATAGAAACTATACTGAAGATGGTGGGGTGGAGGACCATGCTCTATCCAGTAGCTCTTTTTGGTAGTGGTAGATAAAATGTAAAAAATACACAGTGTCAAATTAAAAATAAATAAAAAATTGGCATATGCATTAGTATTTGAGGTAGAGTCCCCATGATTACTACAGATCTTGCGTAGATAATTCATAAGATTTGGTATATGAGCAAATTCTGTTTGATTTCAGTTCCTTAGGCCACATTCTTCATTGTGGTGCCTGAATACAAGGCAAAAAATTCCAGTTATTATATAGTAACTTAAAATGTATAAATATTTTAATATATACTTTTTTTGTAAAGAAATGATTTTTCTACTATTTGTAACAAATGTCTTAATCTTGAAAGATATCCCCTGAAGATTTAAAAGGAAAAAGATAAACTTAGTCATTTCTCTTATTACAAAAAACGTAAATTCATTGTAAATGCACTACTAATATTTAGAATTATCCTTTTGTAGTTGTAAAAATCTTCAACTTGTAAATACCAATGTTTACAAGGGACCTTTCTGGTCTTGTATTAAAACTTCCATGAGATTCATTCTCTTTTTTTTAAATCCATATGCTTTGCTTTTAGCATATGCTTGCTTTTTGCACTAATAATAACTTACCTCATTCCTGTGTTTGTAATCACTTGTGTTGCTTCCATAACGTTTCTGCAAAACTTCAATCTGAAAATTTTAACCAAAGTTTAGAATACATGGTAAGCAATTTTGCACATATTATATGGCAACTTTTGACATATTTATTCCAGTTAATCTTCTTCAGTGCTTGTTTGCTTTACCAGTATATTCTACCAATCGAGTTCAGTATCTCCCTTTTACTATGCATCATTTTACATTAACTAGCTAGCTGATAAATTCAACAAGCATTACTTCTAGGAATGGGTTGATCCATTCCTATGCTGAAACAAAAAATTTGTTCACAGTAGTGAAATAAAGGTAAACATTTTAAATGCTATTTATGTATCTATATATAAACCTATGTTTACCAAAGTGTAGAGGAAAATGGCTGAGTTAGACAAGGTCACTAGGTAAATAGATTGAGGCACTTAAATAAGTTTTATTTTAAAATCTAAATTATTTACTGTGCAATGAAGTTTATACTTTGCACTTTAATTTTGCCCCGAATGCCAAAAGACTGTACATCAAGGTAGAATTTCTTGCCTGTGCCGGTTAAATTTGTCTTAAGAGCGTTTGTAAATATAAAAACTAAAATAAATGATGTGCCTGGTTTGGTGGGAGAAGTATCACTAAAATACTGGAGATTTAACAGCTCAAGTATCCCAGAGCAGATTTAATAGCCAAGTTTTAGCTACCCTGAAAATCAGGGTTGTAATGGAAGTGCTGATACAGCCTTAATTATCACATCACATGCTATAATAGCATATAAAAAGTGCTGGGGACCATAAATTGCTATAATAGTGTTAAGTGTGACACGGGAGTAATAGACGCGGTTTTACTCCAGAGAAAAATCTTGTGGTTACGACAATGACAGATATCCCAGATTCACTTTAAACAATGTTTATAGTATGAATGTATAGGACTTTTCCTGACATTAACTGGCTTTAAAATATTTGTGTTTTAATGGTCCATTTCATCAGCTGCGATCTCACTACCAGTACTGTCTGAGAACTAAAATACCGTACACATGAACTGTTAACTAGAAGAATAGAACTTGGTTTTTCTTACTAGTACTGTGAAAGAAGCCTTTAGAGAAAACACTTGTGACTTTGATTTTGTAGGTGGATAGCTGTGATTGTAGAGTTGTTATTTAAGAATAAAATCTGTTGGGTATGTCTGGGTGGAGTTTTTTTGCACTTGGTTTTACATGCTTTGCACAATTTCTTTTTCGGTGGCTATGTCACAACTACCAAAGGGTAAAACTGTGGCATTTTCAAGGAAAGTATTATTTCCTCCTAAGTGTGCTTTCTTCAGCTGGCTTGACATAAGATGTCACTTTCTCTTCTTAGTCCAAGTTGGGTGATGTTGAATAGTGATCATACGCAAATCTTCAGTTCCTCACAGTTTTACTTCAACATGAAATTGTGGTACACGCTGTAAAATACACTTTGTGGTCTGTTTTTAGAACTGTATTTATAAGGTCTGAATCCCACCTGTTTGCCGATCAACTAGATATCAGACAAATAGCAATTGTTTGATTTTAAATTCGCTTGGAAGACTGTTGACACCAGCTCTTTGAGAATCTGTGTTCTCCGTTTATTTCATATATCACTGCAGGACGTGTAACAGAAGCTGAAGTCTATCAGATGACAGTATCCATATTGTAGAAATGTCTAGGTTTACTAAACTCCTTAGGGAAGTTGTGACTGTGTAAGTATAGGACAGTCGTGCCGGTTACGGCAGACACTGCTACAGCTTCACCTTAAGAATCTTCTTGTGAAAGTGGAAATGAAGTGAACAATAACCTACACTTTGTGTTTTCAAAGTAATTATAGCAATATCTTTTGAATGTAGTTTGGAGTAGAGCACATGATCACGCCATAAACTCTGAAGATACAATAATAAGTATTACTGTTGTTATCTGACATGTCAGGATAGCGAATTTGACGTGAACTTAGTCTTACAGCCTGTTACTTAATGACCTCTACAAGGAAACTGACATTTTGTACAATTCAAGTTGATCAGTCTGATTTCGAAGCATTGTTTGTTCTTTGTAATAAAGTGGTTGTCCTATCAAAGGCATTGTAAACGCTGAAGTGTGTGTCTGCTTTTTCAAAGGTGCACGTGTACCAACTTCACATTTCTGCCCTTCTTTAGAAACGGGGATGACCCAGAGAAGAGAGCGAGTGAGTATATTTGTCTTGGCGGGGAGAGGAAGGGTGTTTTAATGATAAGCATTATAATGCTGAGTGCTACTCTTTCATAACAGTTATTTCCCAGGTTACTTCTTGGTTACCTCATGGGTTTTTTTGGTAGTTGAGGTTTCCCAGTTTCCCCGCCCTCCTTCTCCTGCAGTTGCTGTGCCCTCGCCCTTGCTCCGGCCCCTTCCATGCCTCTGTGCCGTGCAGCTTGCTGGCTGTGGCCTCTGAAATGATGTTTTGAAATGACTTCCCCTGTCCGCACAGCGGTTACGTTGCTGCTCTTCGAAATGAGTGACAAAGAGTTTGCTACTGCTTTGTTCAGTGTGCTGAAAGGCTGGGCTATGAGCGAGCGCTTACCGTGCTCAGGAGGCTGCTGGTAAGGGTACAGATTGCGTGCATGTCCAACTCCACTCAAGATGTCAGCCTCGGGGCAAGCTGCGGAACTTTTGTGGCAGCTGATTATGGGGATCTCCTGGGGAAATAAGTAAGACATATTGCTAGAAGCAGGGGAGCAGAGAGGAGCGAGTGAACGGTCAATAGGATTGTTTGTAGACCTCTGTAAGAGACTTCACATAAGAAACTGCTAAAAGCTCTCTGCTCCAAATTGGTTCCTTTCTTCTGTTCCTAGTTATTGCAGTAGAGTAACTATTGTTCTCCCATTTCAGTTATTTGGGATCCTTGCATTAGTGGAAAACAAATGGGAAAACCTAAACAGTCAGTGAAGCATTCTCTCATTGTGCTTTTTTTCTTTCTGTTAACAAGATTTTCAGAGTAAGAGTTATTTTCTCTTTAAGACAGGCTTCAATTTGTTGTATGAATTTAAAACAACTCAGATTTTTTTTTTCTTTATAGCATTAGCTGGTTCCTGTTTATAACATTTTTTAGTGACCAAAAGGCAAGGGCTTTTATTCTGTGGCTTCCAGCTCTGAAAACACTGAAGCGTTTCCAGATTCCCAGGGCAAGGGTGGAGCACCGACTGCTGGCATTGTGTTAGCAGTGTCCCTCCTCCTGTTAGTAGTTGTGAAATCTTCATTTTGGTGTGTTTTCCATTCATCTGAAGCTATGTGGAGATCTCTTTTATTAAAATTTCCAGAAGTTAGTTGAAAGTAGCAGGAAGATGAGCTTAAAATAGATCCTCTTGCTCCATGGATGAGCCTTGAGGATGCTGGACCTCCAGTGCTTCCTCCAGAGAGAGGACATCCCCACGGCGTGCTGGGGACAGGGGGGGTAGGCTGGGCGTGCAGCTAGATCCTAGCCTGAATGAGCGGCGTCGGGTCTCGGCCACAGGATTTCTCTCTTGCGCCTGCAGCCCTGCTGTGGCCTCATGCAGGCCTGGTTTGGGAAATACTGCTAGGACAGAAACCAGAAGCCAAGGCCGCGTGTTGCCTGGTGGTGTGGTTTAACCCGGCGGGCGGCTGAACACCACACAGTCCCACTGGCACAGTGGGATGGGGGGGGATCGGCGGGAGGTAGAATTTGTAGGTGCCCTGGTTTCAGCTGGGATAGAGTTCATTTTCTTCCCAGTAGCTGCTCTGTTTTGGATTTAGTGCAAGAAGAATGTTTATAACACTGATGTTTGCAGTAGTTGCTGTGAAATCAAGGACTTTTTCCAGTCTCTGATGTTCAGCTGATGCTCAGGTGTGCAGGAGCTGGGGGGGAGCACAGCCAGCCCGAGCTGGCCAGTGGGAATATTCCATACCACAGACATCGTGCTCAGTTCATAAGTGAGGGTTGGCTGGGGGAAGGAACTCTTTTCCGTGAGTTTTGCAAAATGCATGAGTTCTGTGATTGCTGCTCGGGGACTGGCTGTGCAGTCAGTCATCGAGTGGTGACAAAAATTGCATTGTGTATTGCTTATCTTCCATTTTATTATTATTACTTCCTGTGTTGTCTTATTAAACTGTCTTTTATTTTATGTTTTTTTTACTTTTTGTCCATTCTCCTCCCCATCCCACTGGGGGAAGAGTGAACGAGCGGCTGTCACGTCCTGGTTGCCGGCTGCTGGGTTAAACCATGACAGTGGGTTGAGATAAAGAGAGTTTGATAGGACAGGAAAGGAAGGGGAAAAATAATAATAATGATAAAAGACTAAACAAAACAAGCGCTGTGCAATACAGCTGCTCACCACCCACCAACCGATGCCCAGCCAGTTCCAAGCAGCGGCCCCCGGTCAGCTTTCCCCTTAGTTTCTGTGCTGAGCATGACTCCATAGGGCAGGGGATGTCCCATCGGGTCAGCTGTCCCGGCTGTGCCCCCTCCCAGCTGCCTGTGCCCCCCAGCCCCCTCGCTGCCGGGGCGCAGCAAAGAGGCAGAAGCAGCAAAGCAAAGGAAAGGGAGGGGCTGGGCTGCATGGGGAAGAGGGGGAAGGAAGAGGAGGGCTGGGATGGGAGGAAGGCCCGAGAGATCTCTGCGAGGTGGTGGCCCTGTCTGTCCAGCTCTGCCCATATGTGCCTAATGCTGGGCCGTGGCAATCTGGCGTCTGAAAAGGCGCTGAGCGGCTCCTTGCTCTGTTCCTGAAATCCTTCAAAGCCTGAAGTACTTGGCATTACTGGTGGAACTTACAGCCCTGCCAATAACAAAAACAAGCAACAACCTACCAGATTGGGGCTGGGGTTGGTTTGCTGTCGGCGTTTTATTGCGGGAGTTCTTGCCTCTCACAAGCATCTGCTTTGAATGTGTGACATAATGGCCAAGTTGGTGCAGCAGCTCCTTAAAATGAAAATCCAGGCTTGGATATGGTTTCTTCATGGAGAAAAAGAGACAAAGCATTTCGGTCTGGGCCACGTGGTGAGCAGTGTTCGGAGAGTTATTTCTGTATCTGATGAAATGATACGATCCTGTTATCCACACATGGAAGTTATCAACATACAGTTATTTCCAAGTGACTCTTCCCAAGAGGCACGCTGGGTATGTGCCATCTCAGGAGGTTCAAAACCACCAGCTGCTTGGTTTTGTTTGCATCCTCTTTTGTTTGTTTGTTTGCTTGCAGTCTCTTATTTAAATGTTTTTTTTCCAGAGACTCTTAACTGCCTTTTAGGATAACGCCTCCTTCTTACATGCAGTGCTGAGAATTCTCCTTTAACAAAACGTTATTAGGTACAAGTAGTAGGTTGTAACTTTGAGCAGCATTAAGTGCCCCAAATTTTTCTTTTTAGCAGCAGCTTTGTAATTATTTCTTAATTGCACTTTGCCTAAGTGTGGCATATGACGGCACGGACTCGGCTTGCGGTGCGAGTGAGACAAAGTTTATTTTGCAGGCAGTGCTTTATACGCCTTTACCCAGACGCTCGTCCCCTGGGAACTTTCCACCCCGACAAGGCAGCTACTTGCACGAGTTTTCCCACCAAGCTTCTGAACAATCCACGGATCCACTGCGCGCTAGCGAGCGAATGCAGTTGCTGGTTCTGTGTGATCCACGCGCTTGCAGTTTCTAGCAAGAGAATGCTCCTTTCTTGTCTCCTTCAGCGCTCTGCTTATTGCCACAATTTGCTCTTTTCCCCGTCTCCCACACCTAAGTACGGAGGAGACTTTTGTATGTTGCTTTTATATGCTGTCTGCTCCGGAATGAAAGTGCTCAGAGCCTGGGAGCAGCTCTCTGAAATAACTGTCTTGAAGAAAAGGCTTCAGATTTCAATCTAAGAGCTTGAGGTTTCACCTACTTGTGTTACAGCATAAACGGCTCAGTATAAACGCAGGCTATGTACGTAGTTATTCTTCAAAGGTTAGTTACCGAGGTGAGGTTCCTGTATTTGTGCTGCTGTTAGAAGGTTAGGAAGATGACCTTGCTGCAGAAAGGTGCTGCTGGGGCATCTGAAGCAGGGAGCTGTCAAGCCAGCCAACACAGAGCTGCCAGTTATTGCCAGTATTCTTTTTTCCGGTGGGTGCAGAACTTGATCTCACTGCGTCCAGTCCTTGGAGCTCCTTGGAGCACTTTCAGCTGCTTGGTTTGCAAAATGTGGCTATTGCTGCTGGTTTTGAATGGAGTGAGAGTGGACTTGACCCCGGATGCCTCACTCCCCAGGCCCTGCAGTCTCCGTGTTGCCATCCCGAAGTGACGGAGCCCATTTCCCCGCGGCAGAAATGCTCCCCAGCAGGCTGCAGGCGAGAGGCCGGATCCTCTCCCTTCTCCCTCAGCGCGCAGCTCTTCCTGCCGGCTGGCTCCAGGCAGCCTCCTGCTCCCCGATGACTCTTCCCGGTGTGTTACATTGCACAGAGTAAAAATAGTATATACTCCTCCTGACTTGCTGTTGCATAGTGGTGACCTTGTTTGAGCTGCAGTGGTATTTCGAGTGAGATGGCATTTATAGCTGAACTGTGAGTCTCAGCTGTGCAGCTGGAAGTTGTTTGTGTTTGCTGTCTCCAGTCCTGTGGCCTTTGGGGTGGGAGATGCCCTCATCGCAGCAGTTGTGTCCCTGCCCTTACTTACCAAATTATTCTGTTGGTTTAAAAAAGGGTCTTCTGTGGTTTCGCCTCTCACTTCTGCCATGCTAAAGACGCACCTGAAGCAATTCATTTTCTAGAAACTAGAAATCAGTTTTCTGCTGTAGTTGCCACTGGGCAAGCTACAACCAGCGGCTGGGCCCATCCTCTACCCCCAGTTTGGGGAGAGCTGTGGACTGAGGCAGGGCAGGGAACCACTTTGAGGTGGCACAACCCCTTCTGGTTATTTTCTTGTGCACAGAGAAGCCACACAGTGACAGCAGTTTTGGAGCAGCAGGGCAGTGCTTTAGCCACTGTTGCCCCAACGGTGCGGGAGGACACATGCTGCGCCCTGAACAGGACCAAAAATCCGAGCTGATTCTGACCAGGAATAAATTGCTGCCAGAACCCTGTGTGCAGTGCGCTGTCGTCGATGTGCCTTCTGGGGCTGAGCCTGGAGCCACACAGTGCTGTGGTCTGTTAGCCAGAAACCAAACCCTGTCAGGCAGCTCTGTCCTAAAGAAGTCGGCTGCGGTCTCTGGCTGTGCGCGGGCTGGGCCAGACGGAGCACGAGGCAGACGCAGATTCGATCAGCAGCCTGAAGGATGCTCTGCTTAAACCCTCGATAGTTTTCCTTTGTACAGAAGCCGACCAGGTGCCACTGCTGCTGACAAACGGACCCTCTGGCTGTGTGCTGCAATAAGATACTCTGGGAAATGACCCTGGCGATTTGCCTGGAAGATCTCCTGAACCAGTGTAGCTGACCCCCTCCGAGCTGCCGCGCTGCCTCGCCTCTCCCCTGCTGCCTCGCCTCTCCCCTGCCCCCGCAGCCACACTTGGAGATGGCAATTTAATAAATGCAGCGCAGCTGCCACCAGGCTGGAAACTGTTCTGCACAGGAGCAAACCGCCCTCACTCCCTGGAGCCTTTGGCCTTGGATGTCACCGCAAGTTTCCAGAGAGCTTTCCATTAGATTTTTACATACCGAGGGGCAGAGGTGACATTGCAGTCCATTATCACGCCCGCTTCACAAATCAATAGGTAAACAGATCAATATTCCGTTGCTTCAATATAATTTCTTCAGCCTTTTAAAGGGTGGAAGTGTGAATGATTATGCCAGAACAATGTCTCTTAATTTTCAAAGAGGAGAAACTGGTCTGTGTTTTCGACTAGGTGCACGTCTTAAACTGTACCGCAGCCAAACAGCATCCTTCCCCCGCTGCTCTTTTCACCAAACCAGCTTGAAAGGGAAATATGAGAATAACCACCACTGTCCACATTATCAATATTTAACTTCTTCCTCTCGGACTGCTTGGGCCCTACATACAGTGTAGTTTCCCTATAGGGTTATTCATCTTAGAATCTACACACAGGGCGTGGAGGGGGGGTGTTCCTCTATAAACATGAGAAAATGCACTTCAAATTTAAGTGAAAAACTTCCTTCTGCTTTGCTCGGTACAAATCAAGACTGAAAAAAGCCTTGCCTGCACCACTCGGGAATGCAGCGACTTAAAAGCAAGTTGTCTTATCACTGTGAATGGAACTGAAGCAGCGAGTCTATGTGACTTAACCAGAACATTAATCACATTTAAAGCTCTGCAAAATGAAGAATTTTATAGCTATAAGCAAGGCTGCTGCCAGCTCTTATTATGAGTGCTAGCTGCTGGGGAAATACTGGCCCTTGGCTCTCCGTGTTGCTTTGCATTGAGGCAGCTCCTGCGTGCTTGCAGTTGCCCATACGCTTCCTCTCCTGCCAAAGGCAAGGGAGAAATCACGAATCGATGTTTACAACATGTTAACGAGCATCATCTTGAAACTCTGCAGTAGGGACCCTCTACTCGCCTGGCAGGATGCACGGTGCACCCAGGGTGCAGTGCAAGGAGGACAGCTGCCTATAGCCCACAGAACGCAGGCTGATTTTTCGCCACGGGCAGATAAGCGTGGGTCAGGAGGTATTTAGGACGGACCGCCTCATGCCAAGCCTCTTGCTGTGTTCTGGCTGCACCCTCCAGCCACGTGTTTTACTGTGCAGTAGCAATCACAGCGGAGGAATAAATAAAACAGTAAAGATGCAGACGTACATCAGCGAGACTGGTAAAGGCAGAGCCTCAGCTCCCATTAAGCCCGTAATGAAAACGGGATGTTGAAGAACGCCATCTAAATTAGCTTTCCTCATAACTGCATTTTAACTAGAGATGAGAGTATTTCTGTGCCTTCAAAGACACCACAAGCACTCTATAAAGAAAGATCAGAAGGATCAAGTCACACAGAAATTCATTAAAAAAAACTAACATAGTACAATTTGCTTGTGTCACGGAAAGACACCTAAAAAAAAAAAAATTACCGTTCTTGGAAAAAGATCTTTGAACATCACTGCTATTTCAAGCAGCCCTTCTCCAAGCTTTAGCACAGGCTGCCACGGCTGTCTCAAGCTCAAGCCCACTTTGGGGCTATGCTCCTTCAACAAAACAGGCTGAGAACCAGAGAGGGCAGTTTTGTAGGAGCAGCTGGGATACGGCCGGAATGCTCACTCTTGGTTTGGCTCTGAGCTACTTTTAAACTTCAAGTACTTACAAACAGAAAGGTGAGAACATGTATCGGTCGTTAAACAAAAATAAAGACTCCACAGTGGCTGTGCTACTACTGATATAAATTAAGTATTTCCTCAGGCCACATTTGTTTTACCAGTGTGACGGTACCCTGCAAACTTTATTAGGTGAGCGGTTTCAGAGAGATAAACAAAATGTTGCACTATATTTTCAGGGAGTGAGCGAGCAAGTTGGGTGCAGTTTTGTCCCTGGACCTCAGGGAAGAGAGGGAGAAGAAAAAAACCCAAAACAAAACAAAGAAACCCAAAGCAGTATCAGCTCTTTTGCTCATACAACGGTGTGTAAACCTCAAACTCGCAACACTTTAACCTAAACTCACAGAAGAGACAGCAGATTGAAAAATACAGCTGGTATCAAGCGGGACATGACTTTGGCCCCCCTTCTGCACATGCAGCTGCCCAACCTCTCCTAGCTTCTGCTTAGCTGTGATCACAGCTTTTTCCATTGCAAATTTGGGAACTTCAAGAAGAGGGTATGACGGCCTGAAATAAACGGAATACAAACAGAAGGGGCTCATGTAGCGATGGTGTTATTCATTTGTACATTTAATGAAAAACTCCATTTGTTCAGTCATAGCTGCTGAAGATTGACAGACTGGCACAAAACCCAGAACATCTGCCCAGATCGCCACGAAACACACTGGATCGCCCCCGGGGGCTCTGCCAGCATGATGCCGATTTGTAACAAACACTGTTCAAATCTGCAGACATAAACTTTTGTTTAGCAAAGAACTGGCTATTTCAGGCTTCCAGGATGTCTTAGTTTAAGCTATATTCCCAATATTAAAGTGTTACTTAAAAAAAAAAAAAAAAAAAAAAAAAA
>Ga0065711_1032719_pt1 | contig 26806 bp, 19 predicted proteins | sample Hoacrofraction12_FD_59098 | JGI IMG/M metagenome (GOLD analysis project Ga0065711, IMG submission 59098) | Hoatzin crop microbial communities from Cojedes, Venezuela - Epithelial fraction 12 v2 (version 2) | ecosystem: Host-associated > Birds > Digestive system > Esophagus > Crop | place... | reverse complement strand
CTGGACAAGGTCCTGTGCAGCCTGCTCTGGGTGACCCTGCTTCGGCAGGGGGTTGGACTGGGTGACCCACAGAGGTCCCTTCCAACCCTGAACATTCTGTGATTCTGTGAGAGCGGCGACTTTAATGTTTAAAGCGTCCCTGGCTGCAGGTGCAGCACACTGAAGTTATCAACATTTTATATGGTACACAGCAAGCTGACATTGACCCTAAGGCTTAATTTAGTAACAAGATTACTCAGAGAAAAGTAATGTACTGAAAACCTTTATGGGACAAGGAAATATGCCGAAAGTAAACTTGGCCAGTGTACTTAATAGATAGAAACCCATTTGTTTCTTTTTGAGACCTTAATTAAATTTCCCATGAATTCATTTGTAGTAACAGTAATAAGCACCATATATGGAAATCTCCAATGAACTGTTAGCAAGGTAATTTCCTGAATTTGGCTTATATCTTAATAATGTCTAAAGCCAGCTAGATTTTAAAATACAGCTGGTATATATTATTCTGTTCCAAGTATGAGGGTGTGTATGGACTTATTTGTGAGCCTGGGTGTGTAAAATAAATCTTTGGTGCTGCTTGACACCAAGTTTTATTGCCTGTAGAACAATGCTTGATCATATTCTGAAAAGCAGTAGGGAGAGAGTTAACATGATTTCTTCTGTTTGACAAAGAAGCCTTCAAGAGGGCAGTGCACGTACCTTGCTCACTCTGACAGCTCCTTGGATCACTGTCAGCAGCAGGGAGGGGGAGGCTTTGAGCCCAGCCACCTGGAATCAAGGAAGGCGAGATGTAAGCTCTCCCCTGCTCTACAGCCTTCTGGTAAAATGCAAAAGAGAAGGATATTAGAGGATATTATCTGCTCATCACTAGAGAAACAAACATCCAACATGCAACCCTACCTGCTTCTCAGGCATTTTTCCATGCATCGTATACGCAAACATGGTAAAAATAAGTAGCTGAATGGCAAAGAAGAAATGGTTATTGCTGACCGGTCAAGAAGAAATGGTCAAGGCTGATGACTGCATGGAGTAAGGAGACTTGCTCTAAGACAAGATGAGCTCCAGCAGTGGCTGCATGGAACTTTCTCCAGCAGCTGCATGTCATGTGCACTCAAAACCCAAGTGCTAATATGGGAGCTGTAATTAAAACAAGGCCAAGACTTCTAAACCCTTAACCTCCCTGCCATTAATTTGGGATGGTATTAAGTAAGTATTCCAGTCCTGACAGGGATAGGATAAGTCACAGTGCAGAGACACAAGCGATTATCTTGGGGCATGAAGATGAAATGAAGTGGGTGATAACAGTTGTGGCACACAAAGTATGTGGTCGCTCTTTGGAAGTGCCACAGGAATGCTGGGGAAGAGCCTCGTGAAGAAAAACACAGAACAGACATCTGCTGCAGAGGCTGCTGATGTTTCCTCTCATGCCCCAGGCAGGAGAGCACTATCTAAATAGCACAGAAGCAGAGTTCCTGCTCAGAGAGTGCAGCAGCCCAAAGATAAATTGAAGCCCATTTAAATCACTGGACTCATCCTCACAGATTTCAGTGAGATCCAGACCCAAGTGGGGAGAGTGTCAAGAAATACCCCACGGGATTAACCCTGCGCTCAACAGTGCAAGCTACCAAAGAGTTCACATACCTCAGAAGGAAGAGGCGTTATATTTGTCTTCATGCGTGTATGATACAAACCTTCTGCTTGCTGAGAAACTTCTTAGGCTCACACAATGACTCAGTTCAAAAGCTGAAAACCTGGCAGCATACCCACTTCATCCATAATCTCCTTTTTACAGTTATGCCAATACTCCTCATGCAGCAACACAGCTGCCACAGGGCTTAGGTTGCAGGTCAGGGTCTCCTTAGAACTAGAGGTGGGGATCCCAGCTGGATCTTTTCTCTTCTCCCTGAGACAAAGCAGGATGCGGAGATGTCTAGTGCTGTCTGTGCTATGGGAAACTTCTGCTCTGCAGAGCACCTCTCCCAAGCACTTTCAGAGCCACACTGCCAGGCAGCCTGGTGAGGGCTCTGTCCTCCTCCTGCCTGCTAAAATAGCCTGCCCTCATCACTGGCCAACAAGAAGGCACAGCTTGTCCTCATTAAGTATATAATCACTCCATTAGTCTCCAGCTTTCCAGAGATGCCATGGCCTTGATTATCACACCTGCCCAAGCAGTATTATTCTGCTATGACAAGCCTATGGAGAACCCCTCTGATGATGGGGGTGGATCTGCTACACCCCAACATCCTTCTCACCCCACTAGGGGTTTTGCTCTCACGAGATTTGTTACTGGTGTTGAAGTTTTATTGCTGCCCCACAATTTTGTGGACATTTACTCGAGTTTTTAAAGCTTCCTTCACCTAAAGGCAATGTGCCCGCAGGGGTACCCTCTGATTTTGCCACGACCTCTGTACTGCGGTCAGAGCAATCAGCAGTCTCATCAGCGATAGCTTCAAAGCAGACTGTGAGACCTGGGATGCAATGAGGATCTCTACCACATGTTAATGACTTGCAATATTAATATAAAGAATTCCCTAATGAGACACAAAGCCTGAGCCTGCACTTTTGCTCAGGGAAGACCCCCATTGGCACTTGCTCCATCCTCCTCCTCCTCCTCCGCTCCTCACGCCCTGGCTGTCCCCATCTCGCTGCCCTGCCAGGGTGCGCTGTGGGAGAAGGCAAGTCTCAGACCTCCACTGTCTCCTCTGGGCCATCTCCTGACTCTGAGGTGGTGGTGCAGGACCACCACTAGTCCTCAGCTTTCTGTTGTTCAGCCAAGCTCCCCATCCATCAGCTTCCCCAGACCGCTTTGGCAAGCCCTTCTCGTAACACAGAATTCATCTCAAGGCCTCCTTGCTGAAGCACTACACTATACTCCTTGTATCTTAGATCATCTGGGTGAAACTGGGAGAGATTTTCCACCCTGGGAAGCTCTGCTCTGGAGTGGTTTCCTTTGCCCGTCCCTCCAGGTTGTCTTCCCTGCCCGTTCCCAAGGAGCAGTGGCTGCGAAGGGCTGGCCTTGGGAGCCACCCTCACTCCAGGGGCAATATTCTGTTACTCTGAGTACATCCAGGCTCTGCAGAGAAATAATGAATGGATCATCACTTTGCTCTTATAAGCAAGAGGCAACCAACAAACCTATGATGTTTAACGGTCAAGAAAATAATCTAAACAAAATTGCCATAGGATTCAGGAAAGCTCAACCTGCTCCTGTTCATTTGTTTGTAGAAAGCAGCACACGTAACTGATACAACCACAAAATGAACAGGAGCTTAGCAAAGATTTTGTGTGAGAGGGACCCTTTGCATTTGACATGCTCTGTCACATTGAATTTTAATTACAGCTCCCCTCTGGTGCTGCCGAGGGAGGAGAATGCTAATGACGTGCGGGGAAGGCAGCAGCAATGGCAATCCCCAGCCCTGCACTTGCACAAAAGGCAAGGTCCCCAACCTGATGGCAAGGAGCAGCTGATACAGGTGTAATCAAAGTACAAATCTTGCTGGTTTAGTTCCTCTTTTAGCTCCTGCTACTTCACCCCAAATGGTGGGCTGCTGACTGGACTAAAATATATTTAAGTGAATTTATTGTATTCAACCATTGCAGGGAACAGCCCATTTGTGACAAGAAATCCACTGAAGGAAATCGGGGTTTATTTGACGAAATATGACCACAGATCACTTCTCAAATACACAGCAAGCCGTGGCTTTGAATTATTACAATGTCGTGATGCTGCTTGCTCAGTGTTGTGTGTATCAGGATCCTGCCTGTTGAGTTTTATAAAAACACCTTTGGGAAGAACCACTCAAAATATTTTGCATCACCATGGTGGGTCCTGAGCTCAAGTAATTCTGGCAGTGGTCACACGTAGGCTGCTTGCATGGAATAAGCGTTATATACACACTTAATGCTCTAAAACAATTACTGCCATTATCAGAACATCCCTACTGTTCTTTACCTGGAAACATAGAAAATGTCTTAACCAGATGGTGATCATTAAATATGCCAAGTGTTACCACAGCTAAATCTTCCAAATATAGGGAATGCTGATATGTATCTCAATAAAAGGTGATTGGGGCATTAGGAGTCCATGTATTGACTCCAGAAAAGGCAGCATGACTTTGGGATACAGAACCCACTTTCAAAACCTGTATAGATATTTAGAGGCTTCCCAGAGTATTACAGCTCCTCTAGGTCTAGATGAAGTCAGTCAAAGACATTCACAGTATTCAGCTGGGCATCCTGGGCATTGTGAAGACACTTCAGATCTCTTCTTGCTTCTCCCCTCAAAAAGAGAGAAACAAAATTTATATTTCTCAAAATGATCAAAAACACTGCTTAATTTTTTAATTTTTTTTTAATTACGCTATTCAGACATCAGGCAGCTTTCGCGGAAATGCAAAGTCTGCTTATCAGGACAAACGGCTGATCTACATAGATTGTGTGACAACTGCTAAAATCCTCTAGGATCAGAACAAAGACTTGCACCACGCTTTTGTTCTAAGAGCGCGATCTATTCCTGAGGGGAATTTCAGTGTTATATGGCTGTCTGCTTGCACAATAGAAAGATGTTTTGCCTGCATTATTGGGGTTAGTAATGCAATGTTTGCTATTTCATCACTTTATACTCCTAACAGAATAATTCGTATTACCTCACGCACTATTGATAGAACGGGGTTGCTTGGGAAAAAAAAAAAAGTTTTGACCCAGTGAAATAAATCAAACAGGAGTTTTATAAAATGAAACTACCATTTAAAGCTACAAAATCACCTATAAAGAGCAACACATGTTTCTGTGCTCCATTCTTTTTTTCTATAACTTATTCTCATCTCTTTTTTTCTCCTTCTGTCTTTCCTTTCTCTTATTCTCTAAGTAATAAGCTCATTTAAAAAATAAATTAATAAATATAATAATAAATAAATAAATAAAGCTCATTTAAAATTTCCCAGTGGATAAATAAATTTCTCAGGCTGGTTTATGCCACTTTACAGTAGCACAAGGTAAGGTAAGGTAAGATCTGTATCTTTCATATTGCAGCAACCCTTCTTTGAACCGCGGTGAGGGCTTCCTTGACGTTAGCGTTGAAGGTGTGTACGCGTTTTCCTCAGCACCATTTCTTTCTGCGTTTTCCCAGAACAGGATCCTGTCAATAAAGAGGCCACACAAGAGAGAACGAGCATCCTTATTCCAGAAGCACCTAGAAATTCCGGGTGGACAACTAAATTACTTACTTAAACCTAAAGTTTTATATTCTTTACATTTCTTTCGCAGGGTATAAAACATGCCCAGTCATTTTAAGTATTGCAAGATCTGGGGCTTTATATTTTGCACGAAAAAGTCTAATGGAATCTGGAGTGTTGATAAAGTCCTTAAAAAGGGCTGTCAGATTTCACAGGAGCAAGAAAAAGCTGAGCTTGAAAAAAAGCCATGAATCGTTTATTCCTCCCTCACGTGAATTTTTGAGGGTGGTTTTCAATACTCTGAAATGAAGCTGGAAGAGCTCCCGGCAGAGTTCAGGGTGTGACTGCATTGATGTAAGGGCATAAAGGCCAGCTGGGAATGTCTTTTGATTACAGAAGTATTTTTCAAAGGGATTTTAAGTAAAAAATAGTCATCCTTCTACACATTTATACATATTTTTGTATATATATGCTATATTAATGTATATTTACTTTCCCCAAGCTGTGTGCTCAGCAGCATGGCCAGCCCTGGGCCGGCCCGCATGGCTCCAGGCAGGCTGAGCTGCTCTGGCTCACACGCATGGCTTTCACGTGAACCCTCTATTCCCAGGTTACACAGGGAGTGAGAAAGTTGAGCCCTAATGAGTGGAGCCGCTGCCCCTCATGTAGCAAAAAAAGAAACATCTAATTCTACACCTGTAGAATTTTCTCCTCCAGTATCGTCATGGGTTTCATGTGTATAGCCTACCTGACCAGGACGGGCTCTGAACATCCACCAGCCACCCGTGCAAGAGGGAAACTGAAGCTTTAGGTTATCACAATTTCCCATCAGGGGAACCTCTAGTTGTTCCCTCATTAAACTTGGCAGACGAAGCTGAATGAAAACCATGTTGCGTTCTGTCCAGCATTTCAAGGGGTCTTTGCTAAATCAGAAATAAGTGCTTTAATCTGTGTAAGGAGATATTTTAAGCACAAAACTGTGTCTGGAAAGTCAAATCCTTTATGCGTCCCTCAGGCACACGAAAAGATCCCCCCTGGCAGAGCAGAAGAGTGCTGAAATCTGCTATAGCAACTGGCCGCTAGCAACGGTAACAAACACTCTGGTGTCCGATTATTTCAACTTTCTGAATTATTCTGTGAGAGGCAGAGAGAGCGGGAGGCTGACTGTGCACGGGGTTCAAACTTTGCACTCTGAAGGGCTCAAGCCTTAGCTTGGCTGGAGACAGAGAAGATCGTGGGCTTGATACCTTTGTGCCTCAGTTTCCCATCCCCAAAAGAGAAACAGTGTTTAGTTTCCTTTCTCACTCCCACATAGGATGCAGAAGCCCAGAAAAGTGGATAAACCAGAGGTCCCACATGAGTCAAAATTGTTGCTGGTATGTGTTTGTGCTGCATTTGCTAGAAATCCTGTTGGCTTAAGTAGGAATAAAAACTTGGACAGATATTTCCTGGCTGCTAGAGTGAATGGACTTCATATTTCAGTTGATTTTATGAAACAAAAAAGCGAGGTCATTTCCACTAAAAGGGGCTCATAAAGCTAGGCAGCTTCACAAGACGAGATTTTTGGACCGCTGCATTAGAGATAACAGAGCTTACACCTATGCCTTTGCTATGCAGTTGCTGGAGTACCCGTCTGTGCTGGAGACCCATGTGGAAACAAAGCAGACCTGAGCATTTCTGCAGCTTGCAAATGGCCAGTTCTCTTTAGACTGCACCTTTCTGAGGATTATCAGTTTGGGGAATTATCAATCAATTCACCTCCCTCAAACTTATTATTACCCCTTGTGCTGCCTAAAAGCAGAGAGGAGCCAGATCCCTGTGCTCCTCGGTGTGCTCCCTCCCTCCCTCCGGCCAAGGGAGAGGCTTAAAAATCCCCACAAAATGCTCAAGGATCTGCTTTTCTGCAATAAGAAGATTACAGTCGAAGCAGATAACCTTTTCACATGGTACCTGTGATGTACATTACATATCGCCTCTGGCAACATCAGGAGCTGCTGCTTGTAATGGAGGCTTACTCTACAAAAAAAATAATGGATTTTATCCACTCTGATGCCCGGAGGGGAATGGACCATCCGCCTTAATAGAAATTAGATCTATACGGCCCTTGAAACACCTGGCTTGGTTCACCCTCAAATGCCACCAAAATATACACATTTAATTGGGAAATTGTCAACACAAATGTCAAAATGTCTTACCGTGAGAAACAAGGGCAATTTACTTTAAAATTAACTACTCAATTGGTTTTCACATAAAAAGCAATGCACTGACTCCACCATGACAAGCTTGCTCATTTTTCATCTGTGCTATCTTATTATGCAGGATCCCACCAAATGATACTGTTTTGTCAGCCCACAGCAAAGCCCAGGAAAAAAAAATACTCTTCTATGCTAGCATTTTACGTGTAGGATTTGCCCAAAAGCCAGAAAGCTGGAATAGTATCGTAGTGATGAATAATACATAGCCAAAATGGATTGGTCATACGTAATCTGTTGGGTTATGAATCTCAGCTTTACAGCTGTTCTTTACAATCCTTTCTATTTTCTTGGTTTCATCTGACAAGGTTAAAAATAATCTTGTAACCCCCAAATGGCATTTTCTTCCCATCGGTAACTCCTCCGCTCTCAGCGAGCGCTACGTGGTGAGGTTTGCCGCGTGTGTGGATGCATTTAGTCTGCTTCTCAAGAAAAATGCAACATGCTGACAACCCCGGTCCCACTGAAAGCCGTGAGATGCTCGGCCAGGTCATCTGCCTCTGCTGCTGCCGCTTTCTTTCTCAAGCCCCTGTGACAGGTTTGATCTTGCGTCCAACACACTCTGCCACGCACAAGCAGCTCGCAATCTGACCCCAGAATAGACTTCATAAACCACAGAGCAAAATATGCTGCTAAGAGCATCCTTTTGAGGCCTAAGGACGTGGGATGTAACATTTGGATATCTGGATTAATGGGATCCCACTGTCAGGAAAGAGTAAGCATGGGGAAGGAATCCACAGGCTTTGCTTGGAGACAGGAGAGGTCAGTGGGAAATGGTATTTTGAAACAAGAAGTGAGAGCAGTTTTATCTAAAACATGGAGCTGATGTGAAAATCCAGCTGCAGGAAGCCTGGTGAGCAAACCCAGTTCACAGCCACGAGGTGCTCAGGCGGCATCAGGCTACGTCACCGTGTTTTGGAATCAAATACTTTGACTTTTGGTGTAAATATTGGGGAGGAGGGACTGGGGTTTATTTTCAAAGGCCTTAATTTTCTGCCAAAGGGAGAAGTTCTTTTGTCTTTGGTAAAACATCCAGTTTTGACAGAACACTTTCACCAGCATAGCTCCAGCTTCTGAACCATGCAGCTGCCGCAGGCTCCCATCGCCAGCACTGCCGCATCTGCACCAACCGATGCCTCCTGGGAGAGGATCGTCAGTGGTGAAGGAACCCAAGGCAATGGGCTAATACATGGCTTTTGCAGAGCACCAAATATATGAACAGACACACCCCCTCCCGCCCACCCCAGGAGCCTTGTCGTTCTCATACAACAATTTATGCACTTTATAGCAATGTCAGTGCCATCTGAGACGGGTAACATCTTGCTATATGTAATGTGTCAGAGGAGAAAGCAATTACAATACAGCACATGCCATCACAGCTGGAGGTCAACCTGTATAACACATGCTAGGGTAATTGCTAAGCTTTCTTATGATGCATAATATGATATGTAAAAAATGTAACATATCACAAAAAAAGAAAGAAAGCCTGGTCTCTGTTGGCCTCTTCCTTGAAGATGAAATGAAAAATGCGCAAAGTGCAGAAATTACTTCTAGTGAGTGACCTGATCTCAGAAGAATTCAGGTGCTTGTGTTCTGCATCACCTTTAAAAACACAGGAGGAAATCTGATAAGAAGAAGAATGGGATTATTGTCATTTGATGGTAACTTGACAGCTGGCCCCAGCCCAGCTCTCTTTGAAGTCAATGGAGAGATGACAATTTCATTAAGTCAGTGACAGTTTCATGAAGTCCTAGTGAAAGACTAATATGCGTTGCTTGCTCACCCCTGGTTTAAACCATAGGATGGATCACAGTTCTGTAAGCGGTTCACAGCCTGACGAAGGATGTGTTCCTGAGACGGGTACGGAGGTGCCGCATAACTCATAGTGACATATCACCTCCTTGATGAGCTGCTACTTTGCCTTTTTTTCACTCTTAAATCGCTATCAGAATATGGCTCTTACAGGCATATATAGTCTAAATGAGCCATTATCACAGCGAGGGTTGCTCTGGGAAGCGAATGGACCTTTCTGCTGGCTGCCTGACAGAGTGCTCGTGGAAGCTCGGTGCATCCAGTGCTGAGCAATGCTTTTAAAATCACCAAGAAAATTGGACCAGGCTTATTTTACCACACATCCAATACATACGAGGTTCAGTGCTCCCAGTGACTGCGATTGCACGTGTATCTCATCACATTTTTATCTGGAGGGAAGATGTGTGGTAACAGCCTTTGGGTGATACCGCATGAAGGCACCTGCCGTCTGAAAACCATTCAGTGCAGCCTGTAACTGGGTCTTCTTCATTACTGGGTGAAGTCTGCCCATGATGATTTCTCAAAACAGCTACAAGGAGATCGTACCAGGACAATACCCTGTTTGTATTTGGAGGAGGAACAAATGAAGCAAAGCCCTTCATCACAGATAACTATTTCCCATGATTGACTACATTCATTTTGATGCTTATGTAATAGGGTTCCTAATCTGCAGTGTGGCAGCAGGAGATAAAAATAAAGAGATAGATGAGAGAAAAGGTGAAGAAGCAAGAGGAACTCATTTTTTGAGTTTTGTCTCTGATGTGAAGAAATTAGGATTTGAGAAAACATTCCTGAATAGTGCTGGGAGAAAAGGCAGCATTATATTGCTTTAATACAAAAGGAAAAATGCTTCTGGAGTCCAGGGCCATTTGCACCTTAGAGCTGGGACTTAGACAAGCTTTTAAGGCCATTTTTTTTTTCAGAATAGGCCATTGATTTAAGATATTGCACAAGAAAAGAGCTAAGATCTGAATTTTCTGATGTGATTCCGCAGTCTCAATACAGTGAAACTTAAAAATAGCGACCAAGCTGATCAATGCTAAGCCCTGTCCCTGCTCTGGTTACCTGCTCTGGGTAATAGCTGTAACCCTCACCGGGACCTCAGTGGTGCTCTCAGAATTAATGCCTGGGAAGGATTTGAAAGATTATATGAAGTTCAGTGTCATGTACAAACCGAGGCCAGGAAATGTAGATAAATCATAAGCAAAATAATAAGGTTCTTTCAGGATTATTTCTATCACTAGGTCTTTGATTTAATTATTTGCCCAATTCCAGAATACAACCCAGAAACCACTTCTGATGCAAGCTATTCGGTAAGCAGAAGGAATTGTGCACAATTTTGATATATTGATTAAACTGCCACTGAATGATCTGAGATGAAGATGGAATACTCTGAAAGTAATACGATATGATTGAAGCTGAGACCTTCTATGAATTAGAATGGACGGCTTTTTCTGCTATGCTGATATAATTTATCAGAACACTAATAATGTTTATTACTTTAAGACTTACAGCTTGCTGGTTAGCTTTAGACAAAATTAAAGCTGCATGGGCCGAGCAAACCCATTTACTCTCAGGCATTTAAAGCTGGATGAGGCAAAGCATATGAAAAATGCAGTAGAGAAAAATCAGTGCTACTGAGATAACTCTGAAACTGAAGATGCCAGTGCAGAGGCAGCAGGTCCTTTCTGGACCAGTTAATCCCAAACTGGGATACGTGTCCTTCAGCCCCACTGGCTAGTCCGTCTGCCATACCCCAGCTTTCGCACCCATGTTTACAGAGCATCTTCATAGTGCCCAGCTGAGAGTCAAGAGCCCGCGACTCCCCTCTAGACATCGCTAGAAAACCATGAACTAATTAGTCAGAATGGAGGAATATGGTAACCATCACAATTTAAAATACAGGTCCGCTCTGCCTGTTGCTGGCCATGCTCCCAGCTGCAATTCAGTGGCCAGGGAAGACCCAGTTCTCTCTCAGAACTTGTATTTCCCACACAGGGCCAGAGAGAGATGGAGGTTTGTGTCCTTAAAGCATCTGACAGCTAAAATCCACATATTTATGAACTGTAACCATTTGAGACTCATTTTTCATCTCAAAATATACTGGGTTTAAATTTTCTGTGCTCTTTCCCTTCCTCCTATGGAGTTTTCCTGACAACTTCCCCTCTCCGACTTCGGCAGATCCCTACAACCCCAGTTCTGAGCACTCTTTCAACTAATTACACAGCTCCTCTCTCAACAACGTCATTCTCGTTAATAATTTATTAAATATGTTTGAGTCATCAGACCAAAATGGTCAGACAAAGACAGTGACTATGAAGTGGAAAATGTGTTGGTCAGGTTGCTTAATGAATTGCAGATGCATCCTCATAACCTGGAAAAACTGAAGCACGTCACATTTTCGGGGACAATAAAGCCCTGAAGTGCATTATGGATTTATGACCACAAGCAAAGCTACAGCATAAAGAAATATTCTCGTTACCTAAATATGCAAACATTCCAAGAATTCAGTATGCAAGAGAAAAGCAGAGATCTATTTGTCTAGTCTTACAAGCTATTTGCAAACTAATGAAAATGAACTTTTCTGCATTATATGATCACGGAGCGTGCAAAGAGCAATTTGTACTTCGACAGTGTTACTGCGTGGTTATGATTTAGGAGCCTCATCTGTCAGCCCCGCTGGCGCTGACGAGGCTCAGCAGCCCAGGCTGCGCGTTTTGCAGTTTGCACATCCCAAGCTGTGGCTGTCCCTGGCTGTTAGAGAAGTCAATATATGAAGGTAAAACACTTCTGGAGGAAGACTGTGCGTTTTCGGTCGATCCTGAGGGAATTTTAAAGGTAGCATTCCCTTCCATAGCTGAAACGTCTCCGCTGAGAAGCCGTCTCTGTTTCTGAGCAAGTGCAAGTTTGCAAGGCAAAGGTGTGGAGCTGCAGATGTGACTCCTCGAGGAGGCTCCGTGCTGAACAGACACCCGTGCCTGGCCGTGCTTCCCAGCGGCCGCTCTGCCAGCCGAGGACAGGTCCTTGCTACAAGCTTGTTGGGCTCCAACGATACGTCGCTGTTAGTCCTACCAGGGATGATCAGACAGCGGATTCAGCTTCACTGAGGTCCTGTTCTGCTTTCCGGAGAGGGAGGGGAAAAACATCCCCTCATGCTCAGATTTGAGGCTGAACAGTTTAATGGAGTGCTGAATCCACATCTCTGACCTTTCCTGTCTGCTGGGTGCCCTCCCCGTGACAGGGTGTGTACCCGTTCTGATAAATAAAGCTTTAAGGATGTAACTCCACATTATCTAACATCGAAACTAAACATTCTCTGTGTTACAAGGCTGTAATTTATTTAAATTTCTCGCTGAAGCATTGCGTCATCAAAGCCGCAAGCGCTGGCGGGCCCATCTGCCGAGGCAGTCGGGTGTGCGGAAGGGAGAGGTCACCAAGACGCTGAGGTGGCCACTGACAACCCATGCCTGGTTTTGGGGAGCAATCACAGGTTTCCCCTCCGCTTACTCTTTGCCATGAGCAAAACCCACTCACTGTTTGGAGGGAATTTCTGCCTCCTAAACCTGTAAGGTGACCTAATAGAAAGAAGTGAAGAGCATAGCACTGGTTTGTGCCATTTATAACGGCTCTGCTGTCTACAAATCAGTGATAAAAAAATCTCACTGGCATTTGCTGGTGGTGCCCACCACGAGTGCCTTGGTAGGAACAGCTCTGCCCGCTAAGTCAGTTCGATCATTTGCGATGAGCATTTCTCACGCACCCACGGCCCCCGCCGCTCGCTCGGCTGCGGGTTTGCTTCTTAGAGGTCCCCAGGCAAAGCTGTCTGGCTTCACAGATGTTAATTATTTGCGTCTACTGTTAATTAGCTGTCTGCAGTCGGTCATGCCGGAGCGCTGACTGCCTGGGAGCCTCTCCTCCCAGCCACGGGCTTTGTTCCCTGTCCCTCCCGTCTCCCCCTCCTCAGCTCCCAGCCAGAACATTTCATTTTAGTCACGGTGCCAGAGGCCAAACCCCAGAGGACCTTTGAAATTAAACACGTATGAAGTACAGTGGAGAGGGAGGGTGGGGAGAAAAGGGGGGAGAAAGGAGCAATTTCAGCTCCTCAGGCATGCATGTCGAGAGCTTTCGTGATGCCTCTCAGTGTATTTTTCTCAGCCGGCCACAAATCATGTCCTCGGCCGTCCGGGGGAAACTGCCTCTGTGGTGGAAATTTCCACACTTGCCTCAGTTGGTGTCCACTGCTCTTTGTTGTTGCTTTACTGCCTTCAAGACACTGTAAGTAATTGAATTTTTATAGAAAGAAGGGGGTTTTTGTTGCAGAAGAAGAAATTAATCCCTGCTTTGCTAAGAAATGCAACATCCAGGAAAAATTATCCTCCTGACATTTGCAGTTACAGGGAAACAAAAGTTGTTCATTCACCAAAGACTCCATAACTGAAGACGCATCACATAATTTTCAGTAAAAGAGGTTCATCACAGGACACATTTCCTAGCTGCATTAAGTCTGAATCGTATTTCATTTGTCAGGGTGTTAAACAAAAATAAGCGGTTTGGAATTTCAGCTAAACAGCTGTGAAGTAGCCTGGGAAAAAAAATTCACAGGAAATTATTTATTCATCCCTTTCCACCTGCAAATTGCCTGAGAACAGGTTGATTTCTTACCCAAATGTTACAGTGATTGTAAAAATGTTACCAAATGATTTTCACAAATGTTTCTTGCTTCATAATTTTCTGGTGACCGAGTCACCGCAGACATTTGACATCTGAAATTCAAATTTTGAGCCCTTCTGAGGGGATGCACAGGTTGCAGGAGCAGACCTGTGCTGCGCTGCACACACCCCCGATCTCTGTCGCGAGTGGTCTGCCGACACAGCCCCAGCCACCGCCGCTCATTGAGCATCCCAAAGCCAACGCAGGTTCCGTCGGCTCTGAGGGCAGCCATCATCGCCTGCTTTGTTTCTCCAGCCTGCGTCTTTGGGCTTCCTCCTGAGCTGCATGGTCATCTGCCCAGTCGCTCCTGGCCTGCCAAAGCTCAGAAGGACCGAACCGTCAGTGTGGTGTGAGCATGGTGGTCCCTCTGACCACCACTGCCAGCGCAGAGTCTCCTCTCCCCTGGGCTGCCTCAGTGGCTTCTCCTCTCTCCCGTTAGCACGCAAACTCCTCAGGGCAGAGGTTCTATCTGTAGCACCTAGCTCATTTGGCTCATGGTTGTTAGTCCTAGGTGCAACGGTCACACACGCAATAAATAATAACAACACACCCGAAGTTCCTGTCAGAGGGTACTCTTTCTCCAGTGTCCATCAGAAACTCATTCGCTGGTGCGTTCAACCAGAAGCGAACACAAAGGATATGCAAACACCATCACCAAGCATGCTTAAAAATTCACATGAATATTCATGGAGATGGGATTATTTTGCATTGCTCGGCCCCCTCTCCTTCTGTCATTGATAGAGAAATGCCACCAGGAGGTGGGGGTTGGGGCTGTTTAAGCACTCACTGCCTCGACCACCAGCAGATGCTCTGATGCTTGCGTGTGGTGGACTGGCTGGTGCCGGTGGCTGGAGAGGACAGGCATCGCCCACAGCTGCCACCGCGGCTCCCACGCCTCTGCTGCCCGTCGCACCCTCCAGCTTGGCGGAGTTGGGCCATTGCGTTTCAGAGAGCAAAAACTGAGATGAGATATGCAAAAGATTTTTAAGGGTTTAAAGTAAATGTTTTGAGCAAAAGCATCCAAGATTTGATGGCTAATATTGTCCTTGCTGAAAAAGCCCTGACAAATGCCATGGAGGTAGCTCTGCTTGGAGGTCTTCAGTAAGAAACCAGTGTGATGCCGTAATTACACTCCTGCCCTTCCCCAGATTAGCCAGTTCTGATCCTAAATGGGTCTTTCTTTTAGAAGTCAGACTTCTGTTTCTGTTGGGCTTAAAATGTCTCCTTTTACAACAGCTTTTCCTTGGCTTTCCCCAGGATTCCCTTCCCTGCTTCCTAAAGCAAAGCAGCTAAGCAGAGTTTCTGTTGCGAGGGCTCCCCGCAGCCCGCAGCACCATGAGCTGTGTCATTTGACGTGTCCGCATCCTCACGTGCGTGGGCTGGAGTGTTCAGGTGTCACTTACAGGCTGCGCGAGGTTTAGGAACTCAGCGATGCCAACGCTGTTGGGATGTTTGGAGTGCTGGGAACTGCAGGGGCAATCCCTGCTCTGTGGGAAATGGCACAGGTAGGATTTTCAGGGCTCCCTGGGATGAGAAATGAGAGCGCACCCCAGTATCCCGCTTCTCTGTGCGGTGCAGGGCACAGAAGTGCTTCTCATCAGCTCCTAAATCACCACTTTTGAGATGACTCAAATGCTGCTGACTTACCCCGAAGCACTGTGTTGTAAGCTGTGGCCCCTCTGCGGCCGGTTCACAAGCAGCCTAAGCACGCCTGCAGCGGGGCGACCGGGGAGGCTGCAGGAGGTAACCTGGCAATGAAGCGGAGATGCTCCCTGGTAATAAACGTGAGGTCGTAAAAACATCTTTACTATCTGCAGAGCAAAGTGAGAAGGGAGAGCAGGGAGCCATCTCACTGCAGCTTTACGCTAAATGAATTACAGAAGGAGAAAGTGAGGGAATAACACTGGAATTAAAAGGCTTTAAGATGGAAAGTGGTGGTTGAGCCAGGGAAGCGAAGGGCGTGTAGATGATCTTAACAAAGCTTGAGAGAAGGTGAAGGCAGGAGGGCTCCTAAATCAGCTGGAGAAACTGCTGCATGGAGGAGAGGAAAGATGGCAGCACAACTGTGGCCCTACCTGGGATTCCTGCAGGGATGCTTTCCAAGGAGATGTGGGAGAAAAAGGAAGACGCTCCTCTGCTCTGAGGTAGCACAACTCCCATGTCTTTAGTGGAGCTGTGCCATTAGATCCATTCCGCTGCCACCCGGCCGGTGGCAAAGCCGGTGCAGGATGGTGGGGATGGAAGATGCTGTAGCTCAGTGACAGCGGGTTCCCACCACAGGCAGGAACATCAGTGGCTTTGGTCTGACTAGTTTGGGTCAAATTGTGGAAAGTATGGAAATACTAACCAGCTAGAGTGTGATTAGTTGCCAAAAAAATCTTAGCACAGCTGAGAAGACAGTCTGGATGGCCCAGCTGTCCTGGCAGTTGTCTTGGCAGGTCTTGAGGGTGCCTGGCCAAACTAGCATCAGTATCAAAGATGATTTAAATAAGTTAATGGATTGGACTGAGTTGTGTTGATCTCTTTATATCATCATTGTGGACCATCAGCTGTCAACAAAGGAAAATGCTACTGAACGATATATTTGAGGTGGTTTGATTTTGTGGAGCTGTCAACAGCAATGAAAAAAACTATTCCATGAGAAAATTAGAAAATGGTGCCCCAGGAAACAAAATGCTCGAAGGCCATAATAACAATTTCAAACATTCCACTTTGGGCTTAGTACTTCTTCATTTCAGGAGGGAGGGGAGAGGAGAGAGGGGAAAACTAATGAGGAAAGGGTCCTGCATGTGTTAATCCTGCATGGTGGGGCAAGCGGCTGGCGGAAGAGATGCTTGGTCCCCGAAGGAATCAGGAGTGGGCATCCCCCGGGACCCCAGGGGTTAAGGCCAGGCGGGCGCAGGTGCAGGGGCCGCACGCCGACATCTGAACGCAAAGTGAAAAATCACCTCTTGCAGAATCTGGTAAGCGGCCGGGGAAGCTCGGCTGTGCAAGGCAATTTAAGCTCAATAAGCCTGGAAGAAATGGAGAGATAAATCAGCACAATAAAATACGATGCAGCAACCCTGGGTGGCTGTTGTGACGCTTGATCGTTTTGCGCGTTGGGTTCTGCTGGCACTCGTGGAGCTGGCGAGGCTGTGCAAATCAAGGATCGGTGAAGAACGGCTCCCAGGAAAGGAAATGGCTGAATGTCCCACATTAAAGCTTTTCATACTCCCTTAAATGAGGTGACATTTTGCCTGCATGGAATTATTTACAGCACCGTTGTGCCTGTTGACAGCGTTGTCTTTACACTGCTGGCCCCTACCAGAATGCCCCAGGAGCATCCAAAATAGCAAAAGAAGGAGCACCCTCACCTTCTGGCAAAAGATCGCTGGCCTATGGCAGAACAGGAAATTAAAAACTTCATTTGTCATCTTCCAAGTATGACATGACCTCTGCATCATAGGAAGAAATCTACGCCATAAGGTTAAATCACTACTTATCTACTTAATGTCAATCGGACATTAAGCAGATTGGTTGGGAGATTTGATTTATTTATTTTTAAATGGGAACCCAAACAACTTAATACTCCTCCTTGACTTAATCTGCCATCAGGCTGGGTATCCAGTTTGTTGTGTTTGTTTATTTATTTCTTTATGCCTCTTTTCGCCTCCTGTGGCCTGTGGGTTCCTGTGGGAGCAGACGCTCTGTAACTGGGCTGTTGCAGCAATGGATGAAGCCCACACAGAGGTTACCCTTGATGTGCAGCCATCTGCATCGGCTACACTGGCTTTAGGAGCAGTTTTTAAGCATAGGCTCTTGTGGATTATCTACGTGCTTCAGTGAATGCAAATCAACTTGCAGTTAAGATTAAGATACAACAATTTCCATCTCTGGAAAGTGTCCGATTATTAATGGAAAAAAGTAGTAAAATGGCATGCAGGTAGCAAGATATAGTCAGCAATTTGAAGAACGCTGGAATTGGGAGCCTTTTACGGTCTAAGAAAGCAGAAAATGTAGATCTAAGATGGCATTCACTAAACATGACCCAAACTGTTCTAATCCTCTGCCATGAAATCGTCATCTTCTAAGCTGTAACATATTAAGTACACCTAAGAAATAAATCTGGTTTAATACCCTTTTAGACAGCTGTACCCCTGAAATGAAGGGCAGTGAGTTGCTACCTCACTTTTATTCTTTTGACCTCGGTTCCCTGCTAGTTTGGTACAGATAAAGGAGGTTTGAGAGAAACTAGCAAGGACCTGATGACAATTTAATCGCTGCGATGATTACCATGTGGTAATTAAAGGCTTGCTGCTGTGAGATGCTCTATACTTTCAGTGCCTTCCCAGACTAATTTTTATCCTGGTAGTGAATAGTCTTTTCTAAATGAGCAGGGTGGGATTTTCAAAAGCACGTGTAAGAGCCCAGGCAACTTCAGTTTTAATGAGACAGATGCTTCTGGATAATTTCTGGAAGCCTTCTCTTATTGTGTTCTAATCAGAGATTTTGTTTGTTTGTTTATACAGTATAAACAGGTGTAAATGCTGCTCCTCTTCTAGACATAAAAATCTATGGAATCCAGCCTTCCCTGCTAACCTGCACGGGCCTGAACAAACCCAGAACGCTTCTTCTGGTTTCTAAACTCTATTCTCCATTGCAAGAAGAGAAGAAAACAAGGCATACTCTAGTCCAAGGAGTCTCACTGCAGTGCTTCCCATCTCTGTGAAGCAGTTACACCATTCTGAAGTCAGATGTTAAAAATCTCAGCGGGCTTTAAGGTTGGCTTTAAGGTTTTTTCCTGATGCAGCCTAGTGCCCCCCACCTTTCTCATACACAGACACATTCTGTATTCTCTAAATCCTCGCTGCCAGAATCTTTTTCTGACCTCTTCTTTAAACCTTCTGGAAGTGAAATGCCTACACTATCGTGTAATGGAAAAGAATATTTGCAGAAAGTGCAGAGAGTATTCTGATTGTGGAACAAGCTTTAAAATCCCTATATGAAATTGTCCAGAACTCATTTGAAAGGGTCTCCAGCAGGGCCCTGAGGATACTAATTAGCCTTAATGGCCCTGACCAGCCTCACCTGGTGCCTCCACCCCCTCCCACAGGCCCAGGAGCCTATTTAAACTCAGCTGGGGACATCCTCTCCATTTTCTGAGTCATGCAGGAGGAGTGCTGGTCCCTAGCTCAACCATGCTTGGCAGCAGACCCTGCCACAGAGACTGAATTTCATGCTTGGCCATGGATCTGCCTCCTTTGTGAGTTTGTTGTGTGATCTGGACTATACCTGAAGCTGGTCACCAGGTCTGTGCCTGCCTTGCCTAGCCCTGGCTGGTAAGGTCCCTACTCTGCTGTGCTGCTCCATGTCCTTTAAGGATCTGCTGTTGCTCTCTCCTCCCTGATGGTCTCTTTGCAAGAGGTAGGATCAACTATACCAAAATCTTATGCAGAAAATGCTTTCCTAACCTGTTCTTTAAATGCTATGAAGCATTTTCACTACTACTGTACTGTAGAAGTGAGGTTTTTGAGTGTGTGTTGCTGATGCAATATCTGGAGGTATTGTGGCAGTGGTGAGATTTGTACGAGTGCATTTTTTCATTGAGGTTGTGTGGATTATATTTGAAGGATTGGAATTGTAAGGTAAGCATGCTGCAAAAGCGGGGCTTAGATGATGAGCTTTGCCATGGTTGTTTTTACTAGATTTTTTGGGGGGGCGGAACATTTGATGTATGGCTTTATCTTCATGGAGCTATATGACATTCTCCTTTGAGTTACAGATAGGTTTCACGGACATGCTTGTAGGCTCTGTCCATTGATATACGGGGAGGCCAAGACTCTCCATGAGTGTAATTGCACAGTTGACTCATTCACCAGAAGATGTTTCAGTGTACCCATGAAGAGCACTCTGGATGCTGAGAGCACTAATGGAAGGTCAACAAGTTCATTTCAGATGCTTCAGGGTCAGAGACTGATCTATGTTGCATTACTGAAGAGACAGAGTAAGTCTCATGGGCTGAATGTCATAATTTCTCCTTGACACTAGCATAACAAAACCCTTTGGAGCAGGTTCAGCTCTTATGATCAAATAAACAGGATCCAACAAGCAGGATTCTGTTTGTTGGAATTGTGTCCTTTGACCCTCTTGTAGTATTTTTAGCTGGTTAAATGCCGCTAGTGTTATGCTATTTTCTATCTTCATGTGCCTTCCCAGACTGGCTGGTGGAAAGGCAAAACAAAAAGCCCTCACATCAAACTTACATGTAGCCGTCAAGATATGCCTGACAGCTAGCAGAATGGCTGTGCTTCTGGTTTATGGCTGTCAAATGTGCCTGGAGATAGAAGCAAAGTAGCCTCAAGGTCTGTCCGTGATACAGGAGAGCTATAATAAGTGTAAAGTAGTCCTTTTATTGATGCATCAGAAACTTTGACAGCCCTTCCTTAGTGAGCAAACAAAATCACAGGACAATAAAGTGGTGGAGAACAGGCTTGGGCTCACTATAAAACGTTCTGTAGAAAGAGAAACTAATAGGTGAAGTCCAAGAGCATTTATTTTATGGTAGGATGGAAGCTTACACGGGGTCTTGCAAGCAGCCTTTCTCCTCTGCGACCCAGCAGTGCTGCAGTTACAGCCACTAGTTCTGGGTATGTGTGCAGTGGCTGTCCTTGGGGCTTGCCCTGCCCAGCTGTGAGTGGTGACCCTCCAGCAAACCAGGGCTTCAGGGCAAATAAAAAAGCCCCTCCAGACCCTCATTTCTTTAGCCTCTTGTGATGGAGTAGTCCATAGTGACTGTAGTGAGCATGGCTGATGTTTGGGTCTTTGGTAGAGCTCAAAATACGTAGTTTAGCAAAGATTGGAAAGGAAAATAGGTAATATTCTGGAGGCACTTAGAGCTAAAGACATGTAGAAGGTGTCTGTGCATGAGGATGGATTTGTGAGGAGGACTGGGATGCAGGAGTGTAACTTTCTCACTGGTCAAGCTGTTCCCCTTTCTGATCCTCAGCTAACTTCATCTTTAAAAAAGTAAGGGAAGCTGCTAATAATTATCTTTGTAATGTGCATTTGGATCTCCTTGTGGGACAGTAGTGTTTTTATTAATACACAGCAAGGTCTATAGGTCCCCTTGGTGCACGAAGGCCAGACTTTAAATGGTTTGGATGGCCCTTTGAAATAAGGGGGACACCGCTTGAATCTTTAGGGGCTAATATGACTGCAGGAGCAAATTGGGAAATTGTTTTATAAGTGTGTTTCCAAAATTTAATGAATATTCAAATAATTCTGAATACACAAATCTATCAGGAATATGAATGTAGAAACTTTTTACAATTTCTGAGGAGACAGAAATAAATAGGGATGCAGAGAAATGCTCAGAAGCAGAATCCCTTCTAGCATTAATGGTGCCACAGAGATAGGAGTATGTGTCCTGTGGAAAGAAATATTCTTGCTCAGGAGTGGTTAGGAGACCTACAGCAATCACTGGGTGAAATGTAATGGCTTGTGGAGTGCAAGGTGGTTGGACTGAATGACTGCAACAAGCCACTCTGCCTTTAATTCTATGGAAACCACAATAGGATCAGTGAATAATGAAGCCAGAGAAATGCAAGAAAAGCCCAGCAGATTGTGCTGTCAGCCATCAGAATAACCATCATTTCTCTGAGAACCGCTTTAGTGATAAAAGGAGTGACACTCATGCCTTCAGCTTGTTTTCTCTTGTTATGATTGAGCATAGATAAAAGGGGAATGTCTGTGAGAGCATGTGCAGGACCTGGGTGTGTTGCGTGTCCTGCTGTGAGCCTGCAGAGCTGCCTCTTGCTTAGAAAAACTAAGGGCCTAGAAAGCAAAAATTTGAAAAATTGTTCAGCTCCTTCTGAAGACTTTATCTGCAGTCTCTGTGGTCAGATATTGTGTCCAGTTGTGTGTAGCAGATGGTATCTCATCTGCAATATAAATGGATAATGTGAGGAGATGGGATAGATCATTGCAAGCTCAAAGAATGGATATGCAGGGAGATGCCACGAGTGAAGCTCAGGTTCACTCCTCTAATTTTAGTCCCTTAAATTTGGGCATTGAAGTCAGTCTGCAAGAAGGGCAGAAAAACGTGGTTTTATCACCAAGTCTTTCCTTAACATGGGGAGAATAAAACTGGTGGTGGGACACTGGGTATAAGTATCACCCCTACATGTAGGGAAGAGCAAACTATCAATACTACTGGTGGTTAGTCATTACCATTTCTAATTGCATTTGTAGTATTTTAGAAGAATATCTGTTAACAGAACCACATTTAAATGAAAACTGAAGATTGCGCAGCAATATTTAAGAGATTATTTACTGTAGGACATAATGAGCAATCCCAGTCTTTGCCCATGTTTAAGCAACATTGTATTGATGTATCTTAGTGCCTTAGAATGGCATCAGTGTACCTGAATTTGAGGCTGGGGTAACAAAAAATAAATCAAAACCCTACAAGTTTGTTCAATGAGCTCTTTAAAGCAAGACAACTTCTGAAAGTTGTGTATGGGCGCATTGTTTAATAAAAAGCAAGAATGCCATCTGTTTCACTTCTGTTTGAGCCTGGGCGCAGCCCTAATAGCCCAGTTTCTGGCACTTGGGAGACTTAAATTTTAGTCACCTCTCTGCTGGTATGCTAACTGGACAGTGCTATTTCTCATCTCCCAGTTTTCTGATATGCAAACCAGGGAAAGTAGCAACAACTCCTTTGTAAAGCAGCCCCTCTGAACCCTGTGTGCAAGCCAAGGCGCTGTTACAGAAGTGCTGTAGCTTTAACCTCTTACAGAGTACGTTGAAAGCCCTTGTGGCTGGGGGCAATATTGAAACTGGACAGGGTACCAAGAACTTATCTCAATAACCAGCAAAATCCTTATTCCCAGTGATATTCCAGCATCTGTTAGAGAATCTTCATATCGCAGATCTCATTTTTGGCCACAAATATGTCAGGAAAGACCCTTTGTCAGGGAAGGGTAAGGAAAGCGCTGCTGATATAGGACGGTTTCTCTTGCATGTGGTTACTGGTGCTGAATGCATCCCCCACCCTCTGTTCGATAACTGGTGTTAAGGGAAGCAGCTTAAAAAAAGATAATCAGTAAAAAGTTGTTAATTATTTTGGACAATACACAAGGATGTACGCCTGGAAGCAGAACAGGAGTTGTGTAAAGGTGACAGGGCTGCAGTGTCTTCCTCTACCTCTGCAAGCTATGTAAAAGTGGCTGGTGCAAACATGCTGCTCACATCAGGAATATGCTGGTGCCCCAGCAATACCCCAGGAGCCCCACTGAGGGCTGAGATTAAACATGTACAAAGATATTTGCTGAATTTGGACCTTGGGCTTGGATCCTGGCATCTAAAAGTTGGCTTTGTAAAGAGTTTCTCAGGGCTCAGCTCTGCTGGTGTATTTTTATCACAACAGTTTGTGTGTTTTGGCAGTTAAGGTAAATTACATCATTTTACTCTATCTTTATGCATTATTTACCTCATTTCCTTTTCTAAAAATACACAGAAGTTGACTGTTCAAAGATATGAATCTGAAAACAGATAAAGAAAAGCCAGCAACCCCTTGTCTTCCACTTCTTCATGTGAACCAAATCAGCCATGTCAAACCACACAGAGATGCTGCTTGTGAAAGGACTTGCTGAGGAACAGATCCCAGGATATTTTGGAGAATTAAAAAAAGGAGGAAAGTAGGAAGGGTGGGGGGGCTTCAGCTTCCTTTTCTTATGGAGGAGGGCTGTGCTCAGGAGAGTGACCATCAGCCCCACGGAGCTCTGTGCAGCTGCCTGAAGCTCTCGCCTGTCCTGGAGGCTCCATGATAGAAACATGGGAAAGCAGTTTGCACAAGCACAAAAGGAATGTGTATGGTCAAGATCTTTCTATCCAGCTCAGCAGACCTGTTCTGACAGGGGAAAGACAACTCATAACTGGGAAATCCTTTTGGATGGGAGCATCCCAATTACTTTTCAGGACTGAGCACCTTTTAGAATCTGCAGGTTCTGGTTTAGATTTGAAGCACCACAGGTGGCTTGTGGCATTGCTGGAGCTTGTGCGAGGTGGCTGTGGGAATTTGGAGTTGACTGTAGTCTACCTTGGATTGTTTCGAACATATTGTGTGCCCATACCGTAAAGTTTTATTCACACATTTGAAACTCCACCACCTGCTTTTGAAAAGAATATGGATTGCTTGCAAGCTGTTTGCTGTCATTCTCTTCCGGAGGTTTGTGTTCCACAGCAGGTGCACAGCTCCAGCATGTGAGTGCTTGTCTTGGCTTTAGGACAAAATCAGCCAACTTAGCTGAAATCAGCAACAAAAGCATTCTGAGCCAAGCTGGCTGACTTCACATAAGAGTATATCCTGTTTTGCCAGTTGACCTGCAGAGGAGGTATGTCCAGCCACGGAAAGTGGTTTATTGCTGGAGGGATAATCTTTTTCCAGCTCCAGAAGAACCTGAGAGAGGATTTTTGGCATCAGCCCAAATAGCAACTCTTCCCCCAAAGGCCCCCCAAAACTGGATACCTGCTGCTAGCACACCTGGGTGAACACTGGCAGTGCAGAGAACATGAAATACAGCAAGTCTGTGCCTTGCTACCGCTCAGGTGATGCTCACTGTAGGATCTGTACATCTCAGTGTTGAACTACATAAACAGCTCCTCTTCGCTGGGGTCTCCCAGCAGAATGCTGCAGTGGGTTGGACTTCGCAGTCCATTTAGCCTGGCATTGCAGTGTTCATCCTAAATAATAAATGATACCCACTCTGGCATTTTGTACAGATTGATATCAGTGGTAGATCTCAGCAGAGAGGTGAAGTACCTTTTAAAACATTAATATTCTTCCCTTGTTATAAAGCGATTTTGCAAAGAGCTATAGTCAGTGCTGGGGTCTACCTTCCACGTAAAGAAAGTAGCATAAACTCAGCCATTTTTCCCAAGATATCTTTAACCCAATTTGACTCTCATGTCCATAGGCTTTAGATATTTACTTAAGTTGATATTCAGAAAATAAGGCTTCAGGGCTAGGAATGCAGGGTGTTTTTTTCAGACTGCCAAAGCTTCAGGAAATAGATATGTTGACTAATTGTGCTGCAATGCATTTAATCTCTGGAGTTTTGAATTCTATAAATAGCTGTTGGCTGAGGAAGGCAAAAGGACTTTATTGTTCAGTTCTGCTTTGAGTTCTGCTCCCTGTCATGCAGTGGGATTTCTCACCAAACCTGAGGCATCTTAATGTGAGACATGTAGTCTGAACTAGCTTGGTTGAAAGTGGGTGGACTTCTTCATGGCTTGCTGTGAACCACATTCTCAGGTTCCTCACGCTGTGCTTGAGGCCAAGAGACCCTGTGGATTTGTCAGACACCTACCACAACCAGGTTGTGGTGTAGGTTGGTATCTCAGGGTCAAGTGCAAAACCAGTAGAGACTACTTGGCTGAAAAATTTTGCCCTGCATTCCTCCATCAACTAAATCGGAAGGTATTCTCTGCTGTTGTGCACTGGTATCGCTGATTTTCTGTACATACTTGATTCAGGTGCATCTGCACTATTTTCTGCAAGCTTTTGACTTTATTATAATCCAGCTGTAAACCAGATAAAGAGCATTTTTTTCAGCTACCATAAATATTGGCTGATGTTTCCTGTTGAAAGGAAGCTCACTCCTCTGTCTCTAGCCTGATTTAGGATTATTTGTGAAAGGCAAATGGATGCACACATCGCATCAAAATATCTGTCAGGGTAGTTTCCACTAACGAAGTATAACATGCAGGAAGGAGAGCATGGTGAATTTTAATGGTTGAACTAGTAGGTGGTAGTTAGAATTTCTTGTGATACAGAATGCTTTTTAGGGACATTGCACAGTGGTTGTTCATCTTCTGCAGTACAGAGCCCACTGGGGGCTGCTGGTGGTTGGAAATTAGGCAGGGATCAGCACTGAGATAGTGGTACCTGTAGCTGAAATAATGTATTTGGTATTCCTAGGGAGCAGACCAACTCTATTGCACGAATGTGCAGGAAACTTGTGGTCCTGTGAGTAAAGCAGGCAGAAAGGATCTGCAAGATGCAGAGTATACAGAAGAAAGTTTTGAAGGGTGATGTGCAAAACCTGATGACCTGAAGCTGTTACTGCATTGCTCTTGACTTGTGGCAACTTGGAGCAGAAAAGGCAAATGTTGCCACCTTCCTGGCAATGGGAAACATTAGGGAGTGCTTCTCAGTCCCTGAGTCACAATCCCAGAGGAAATGAAGGAAGGAAAAAAATCAGCTGGCAGTGAAAAACAGGCATGGGGGCCCTCAGGTGTAAGCAGAAGTGAGGAAGGAGAGGCAAGAGAATGAGCTGGATGGACAGCATTAGCAAGGTTGATGCAGTAAGTACCAAGAGAGCATGAACAGGTCATTGCTAAAATGGGTGCAATATAGCCAAGGAAATTCTGTATGAGTGTAGATGGAGATGTGTGCAAAATATGTGAGTCAAGCTGTGTTTATTACTTTGCTTTGAGAAGCTCTGGGTAGCTTGGTACTGTAGTCTGTAGAAGTGATAAATAGGAAGACCTGGCGCTGCTGGGGATAACCATTATTTGATATGAGAGAATTCTGTGACCAAAAAAAAAATCCTATTTACCTAGGAGGGTCTTGTGATCCTCTTGGTTTTGATTAAGTGAATGAACAAGAGTTTGTGAAATTTCTGGAAAAACAACAGCGTATTTCTTCATGGCAATGTATTAAGGGGAATTTCCTCACGGTGCAATTGCTGTTTTAGCTGCAGTGATTTGTTTTGTGGAATATACAGGACTTGCTGTGGTGTTGCTTACCACTGCAAGGATGACAGAAGGCCCTGACCAGCGGAAACCTCCGGCTGTCACCCGAGAGAAGGTGAC
>Ga0065711_1032716_pt1 | contig 26811 bp, 19 predicted proteins | sample Hoacrofraction12_FD_59098 | JGI IMG/M metagenome (GOLD analysis project Ga0065711, IMG submission 59098) | Hoatzin crop microbial communities from Cojedes, Venezuela - Epithelial fraction 12 v2 (version 2) | ecosystem: Host-associated > Birds > Digestive system > Esophagus > Crop | place... | reverse complement strand
TTCCGTCTGAACATGAGGAAGAACTTCTTCCCTCTGAGGGTGACGGAGCACTGGCACAGGCTGCCCAGGGAGGTTGTGGAGTCTCCTTCTCTGGAGATATTCAAGCCTCGCCTGGACAAGGTCCTGTGCACCTTGCTGTAGGTGACCCTGCTTCGGCAGGAGGGTTGGACTAGATGACCCACAGAGGTGCCTTCCAACCCCTACTATTCTGTGATTCTGTGATTCTGTGATTCTGTGATCTGCAAAACTTCAGATTTCTACAATGTGGAAGTTTCCATGTGACCTACTTGTCTGCTTGTCTGATTTGCCTTTCTGTTCACTGCAGAGGAAAAACTGTATTTCAAGGGCCTGTTGCATCTCATGGTAGGGCAAAGGTCTAGCAGAGTGTGGAGAACCTGACCAGAAGACATTGAGGAGATGGTGATCCACATAAAATTTAAACTAAGCAGGTGCGTTGTGCTGCACATACAGCTTGGCTTTCAGGGCTGTGCTGGGCTGCACAGATTCCTGGGCTTCAGGATAAAGTCAGCCAGCTCACTGGAGTGGAGGAGCCAGTAGGCAGCTCCAGCTGGGTACCTTCCTGGCCTTGCCTTGCCTATATCTAACACTGCAGCAAGCTCTCATGTGAACACCTGTCCTGCTTGACTGTAGGAATGATGAATAAAGTTGTTTCCTTGCAAGAAGGTCCTGCGATAGCTTGAATGATCCAAATGGGGGGCATCTCTTACAGACAGGGTCTGCAAAGTGTGCTGTATGTGGGTTGGAAATGCTGCACCCCTCAGCGTTTTCAGCATCTAAAGGGAAGCAAGATTGTAATCTACACTATTGTGTCTTTCTTTATAGTGTTAGCTCTTGTAAATGGAGTTTGACAAAGTCCAAGTGTCTTTCTTACTGGAACCATAATGGACCAGCACCTCTTGGTGCAAAACACAGGATGCAGATGAGTCTTGTTCTGATAGCAGCTAGTCCTCTCTGCTGCACTATGAAGACGTTCTAGCAGAAGCTCGGGAGCAGAAACCTGTGCTACAGGCCTCAGAAGTTAGGCTGGTTTCCCACCCAGCAACTGGAAAGAGTCCAATCGATGCATACAGATACTCAGTATTTGACTTACTGATTTAAAGGTATATTTTGGTAATCCTAGAATCATAAAATGGCTTGGGTTGGAAGGGAGCTTCAAGATCATCTAGATCCAACCCCCATGCCCTGAGCAGGGACACCTTCCACTAGACCAGGTTGCTCAAAGCCCCAACCAACCTGGCCTTGAACATTTCCAGTGAGGGGCAGATGCAGCATCTCTAGGCAACCTGGTCCAGTGTCTCACCACCATAATAGTAAGGAATTTCTTTCTTGTATTTAATCTATATCTACCCTCTTTCTGTTTAAAGCCATTGCCCCTTGTCCTGTCACTACATGCTTTCGTAAAAAGTCCCTCTCCAGCTCTCTTATAGGCATCCTTCAAGTACTGGAAGGCTGCAATAAGGTCTTCCTGGAGCCTTCTCTTCTCCAGGCTGAACAGCCCCAGCTCTCCCAGCCTTTCCTCACAGGAAAAGTGTTCCAGCCCTCCGATCATGTTTGCGGCCTCCTTTGCACCCGCTCTAACAGGTCCATGTCTTTCCTGTGCTGAGGGCTCCAGAGCTGGATGCAAGACTCCAGGTGAGGTCTCACTGGAGTGGAGTAGAGGGGCAGAATCACCTCCCTTGACCAGCTGGCAAAAATTCTTTGGCATACTTAGCACATTAAAATTACTTAACAAAATATCTGCAATGCTGGTTTATCTATTCCTGCTGAGTCCTAATTTTAATCAAAATAGGCCTTGACAGATATGTGCAAGAAGAAAATCTAGATAAGAAGAAAAAGTAATCTTGTATTTTTTATTTTTAAAATAAAGTCATTACAATAAATACAGGGAATTTGTGAACAGTATTTCTCAGTGCAGATCACATGTGCTAGCTAAAATGGCAGATTGCTTTACTCTTCACAAATATTGGTGAGTTTGTGGTTAAGAATTACTAGTGCTTATATCCCATTCTCCAAACTGCTAATTGCCTTTAGTCATTGTACAAAAGACCCACAAAAACATAGGTTGGAAGGGACTTCCAACAGGTCACCAGCCCTACCTTCTGCTCCAAGCAGGACTATTGCCAGCACTAGATGAAATCATCTATGGCTTTACCTTGCTGACTCTTGCGTTGCCTTGTCATATTGAGATGCCTCGTAGCTGTGTTTTTTCGTTGCTATTGATAAGCCAGTTATTTGTTATTTTTTTCAGCTTGGAAATTGTATTGTAGCAATGAGCAAAAAGAAGAAGACAAAACCCCATGGGACAGGCTGGCAACACAGTGACAATCACTCTGGCTAATTTATACTGGTATTTCTGCAATTGCTGCTTGTAATGTGTGTGTATATATGCAGATTGGGTAATATCTTGTTAGGGTGGAGGAAAGGATCAGGCTTTTATAGTAGACTGTGTCCAAAGACAAACTGATGTCATGCAGTTGCAAAATTTAAAATGCTGATTTATGTAGTACAAACAAAAGAGCTTTTTAAAAACTGAAGGAGAATTCTTGGCCTTGGTGTTTGTCAAGCGTCGTTTGAAGTTGTGTGACTTTTTGGCACCACTCTTCAAAAGGAAGTAGAGAGATTAGACAATGAGCAGGGGAACAGCCAAAAAACAAAGATGATAATTTTATGAAAAATGATGCAAGAGAAACAATTTAACCTAGAGAAGAGAAAACTGAGAGGGAAAAGTTTTCAAGTATGTGGCAACTTGCTGCTGAAGATAACAGCCATCAGTTACTATGAGTAGCAGTTAAGAGCCAAGCAGGAAGACACTTTCATTTGCTCTCATGGAGTATAAGGTTGGATATCAGTTCTAGATGTCGCTACATTATGACATTATGGAATTAGCATCTCAAGAGGCTTTGAAGAGTGGATTAGCTAAAATCTACCTGCTTTATGAGATCACGCTTAAAATAAAGAGGTTGTTACCTTGCAGTCCAAGCTAGCTTGCTTCTTTCTGATTTCTCTGTATTTGGAAGAAGGAATGGTTTGAACACCAAACCGACATATGAGCTGTAGGGAATCTTCCTCTTCACAGGTATTTCAGTTTGGTGGGAGACTTGGCACATCAGCTGAGAGCATGGCAAATTAATTAATCTAATATGACTAAAAGAACATAATGGTCCTTTCAACTTGTCATAGCATTCTGAGGCTGGAAAAGGTTCAGTGAGCTGTACTTGGCTAAATTTTCTGGCAAAATGCTTGTCTGTGAAATTTCCACCTCTTAGTGCCAGCTGGGAACAGCACCAGGAGTACCAGCCTGGATTTGGGTACCCTCCTCTCATCACTTTTGCATAATTTAAGGATCTGTCTTTTGAAGTAGCTAACTGAACTGCTAGAGTTCTTTTGTATTATAGCACTCCCCACAAATCTGAATACATTGGGCTGAAGAGGCATTGAATTCCATTTTACATGTATGTTAATAAGACACCGAATGATAAGGTGCCCTGGTGTGGGGATCCTGACTATGAAACTAAGGATTTCATGCAGAAACTTCATACTTCCTCACTGGCATAGCAGGAATTTTATACAGAGGTAAGACCCACTTCTGCAGTATTCATTGATGTATTTTGAACTCCTACCACAGCAATTTAAAAATAAATAAATTATGTACAAAAGTTTAGTTTTCCCCCATCATGGATGGTCAGTCTAAGAGATGTTCGAATCAGAGAATGTTTTGGGTTGGAAGGGACCTTTAGAGGTTCTCTAGTCCAACCCCCCCAGAAGTTACATTTGTTTACTTTTGTTTGGTTTTTTCACTATGAAGAATGAAAGGATAGGAACACCAAACAGACCTGGTTCTTATCAGGCATTTATGTTCATAAATACTTCCTTGGGACTGTCTTTAGTGGCACCTTGCTGGAATACACTTGCTTTTTTTTTTTTTTTAATTGCACAGAGCACACAGCTTCTGTCTTTGTTCTTTGTTGCCATTGATGTCAGTGTTTATGACAGAAGCGCTCACACTGTCACTGTTGGAATGGCTACGCAGTTTCTCATTCTCTCTGTTTTGTCACAAGCAATTTCTCATTAAGAATATACTGTTGGTATAGAGGAATTTGGAAGCCGGAGAATGCAGAAGGAGAATTTGACTTCTTAACAAATTATCTGTCTGTCCTTGTTTACTGAGCAAACTTCACATTCCTCATTCTCAGCAGAGTATGTTACTGCTCTGGAAGACCGATATATGGGAGTAAATAAAACATATATTGGTTTCATTATTTGGCTTTTTGCCCCTTCCATCCTTGAGATATTTTCTCAAGCTGCTTTGCAGTTATTAACTTTGAGTATGTAGAAGACAGGACTGGATGGGTAAGTGTGCTGTTGGTTATACATTTATCAGTCATTTATGCATGCATGACTGGATATTTTCACTTATCATATAAGTGGATGTCAGTTAGTCGCATGTTCCTGAGGGGCTGATGGGGTAATTTAAACTTTTGGGTGATCAGTTTTTGTAAAGAACAATACAGGCTTTCCTAGCAGTACTGGATTTATGGAATGTCTCCAGAGCTTGGATAATCTCAAAATGGTCAATCAGGGTTTTGATAATAAGAATCTGTTCATTAAAAGAAAACATGGGGCAGGAAATGGAGCCACTCATCACTTAGCACTATCAGGAAATTGGAAGTGAAATTTATTATCCACTAGACAAGAACAGCTCTTTGTCTGAGGGTCAACAATTATAAACCCGTTGGAAATTAAATGATAATGATACTTGTCTTTCTATTTTAAGTATCAAGAATTTTTCCCAGGGCTGTTGGTGTCGATGTAGCTTGAGATTTATCATGACTAGGCCGCTTAAGAGAAACAGTTAGCATAGCTGGACAGGCCACTGGAAAGGACAGCTAAGAATAAACATGGTGTGGGTTAGCAAAAACAAGATGTGTTGAAGGACGTGGAGGCAGCCTGTTGCTATTGGCGTTAGTGCATAGTTACCAATCATAAGGGAATGTGGGGTGCGTGAACAGCGCGTGATTTACGTCTGTAGCCTATCCGAATAAGCGTGATCGCGTGTGCAGATATGGAAAATGTTTATAACCACGCAAGCAGAGCAATAAATGGGAATCGGCTGTGCATTGTATCAATGTGTGAGAGTCATTCCTGTCCCTGCATGGATGCTGAAACTCAGCACAGGGCTAAAGAAAAGTTTGCTCATGGACAGCCAATTAGTCACAGTGCAGTTCTGGTACAGTAGAGCTTCTGTGCAAATCAGCTCATTCCAGTTTTTCTTCTAAAGAGGTCTAAGAGGTTGATGTGATAATAGGCCAAATCCATTCAAAGAATATAAGGTTCCCCAATGAAAATGTAAATTCTTCTTCATCTAGGAAGCTCCCCGTCATGATAACAAGGTCCTTTAATGTTTTTTTCAGTGTAAATGACAGAGAAAAGTCTCTTTTTCTTCACGGAGCATGGCGAGGTAGTTGGGGCAGTTTTGTACATTCTAGATGCATACTATTTCTCATTCGTTTTCTCCAGATGTAACAGCACAATGAGAAAATGGAATAGTACAGTGAGATGGAACACTGTTTTATTTTTCTCAGTGCATTTCTTTGATATACTCCTTTGACATACCACGTTTTAGAACCTCTGCTGATATAAGTGCTTATTCCTAAATTTGCAGTTGTATTTCAAAAAACTTGTAACCATTTATTTATGAACAGGATATTTTGTGGTTGCTAGTGGCACAGAACTGTGGCTTAGGTGACAGGGGTCTGGTTCTTAGTGATGCTGCAAACTTCTTCTTTGTCTGGCAAATGATTGTCCTCCAGTTCCTGCCAGCTCTTGCAGAGGGTAAACTGCTGATTCCTGTATATCTCCATATGTACCTAGGAGATGGGCCACAGGGAGGAACAGGTAGGGAGGAAAACCCTGTGTCCTGTTGTGCCTTAGATATCCATGGGCAAAATGGAGATAATGCAATTGCTGTATTATATACTTACTATCTACCATTTATAACTTGGAGCGATTACTTAGAGCAAAATAAAACCTCTGGAGCAGCAAATGCACCGTACTTTTTATTGCCTTGTGCTTGCTCTTCAATATGAGACTGCAAGGCAGCAATACCACTTTAGTACTGGGCAGAACTCCTGAAGGATACTGCAATGTGAATAGTAACAATCAGAGGGAAAGGAAAGAACTAACACACTGCAAACCTGGGGCAAAATGGCATGCTAAAATTTAAAAGATCTATACAAAATAGAGAAAAACAAATTGCTTCTTTTGATATAGAGAATAGTTTCTATAGTTTTCTATAGCTTTTTTGTAGTTTCACTACTTAAATCCATGTGCAAGTGAAATCAAAGCACTCCCTACTGGCAAATAGGAAGTCACTGCTGATGTGACAGCTCTCTGGGGGACCTCAGTTTTAATTTCCTTTGTACTTCGTTGTGATCACCTATGAGCAAGTTTAACACTCATTTTGAAGTCCAGGGGAACAGTTAATTTGTGGGTAGTGTGTCAGCAGCAAATGATTGCTATAAATAGTTTCTTTTGATGGTCTTTGATTTAACAGAGCTATTTTTTATTCAGGCTTTATGCCTAACTCTAAAGCTGACAAACAATCGTTTGGTTGTCACAGTAATCTTTGTGCAAAGGTAATTTCGGTCTTGAAAGGAAGAGCTGACACAGTGTAGGTAGCAGAACTAGGTCACTGTTTCTGAGAGGAATCACTAGAGTATATTATTTAATTTCTAGTCAAAAGACAGACTACTGGGTTCTCCTATGATTTATACCTGAATAATAGCAATATTCAGTGTCAGTGACAGACGTTTCCAGCAAAGTTCAAAAAGAAAAGGGTATGTTTCCCCTCTTCTTCCTAGTTGTTGTTTGCAATGTAAGGCTGCACAAATAAAGCATTCTTTTGTGCTCAGTTCTTTCAAGGGGATGGATTTCTTTCCTGGTTAAGAAATAAATCAGGAATCAGCTCAGATTTTTCTGTTTCATAGTGAGAGACAGATAAAAGCAGGATCCTCTTGGGAAGAGACATTCAGTAGGAAAATGTTCTAGGTAGGGGCTGTGAGGAACATAGGAGATGAAAGAGTTATGGGAGAAAGATTTAAGCAATAGACAAACCAAGGTGTGGTGTTTTGACAGTGAAATTTTGAAAATATTAGAGTCCAGTCGCTAAATCTAGCTTGGGGCTTGTGGGCAGATACCAGCTGATCATGCTGGTCTCTGTGCAGGATAGCTTCAAAATCTCACTTGTAATTCACATTTTTTTTCGGTATGGAAAGGTCAGAATCTAGTCATGTCTGTTTCTTTCCACAGGAAAGATCACCTACTGTGATACCAGAACATATGTGTGTTTAACCTTGTGGATGTTGCTGTAATTTGTCTAAGTGCTGTTAGCTTTATGTTGAACAGTCACCATTCATTAGGAGAGCTGTAGTCTTGAATGCTGTGGCTAGATACGAAGTAGCTAAGTTGGTGAAACATCTTTGGACTGAGAATTTAGTGCTGGAGCATTTCTTAGGGACTGGAGATGAAAAATATTTCCAAGAAGCACTGGAATTTTCTAACTTGTACATTGCTTTGAAAATTTATCCAATGAGAGGTATGAAAACACCACATTATTTTTAAACTTAAATGTGTTTTTATTTTTCTATTATTTCTTTGGGCTTTGTCTTTGCAGTCAGAACTACTGATGATGAGAAGCCATGGTGCAGCAGAACTGTTTAGTAGAAGATAAATAGTATCCTTTAGGTTTCTTCAGTTACAGCCTTGAAGACTATCAGAGTCTATGCATACAGTTAAGATGATCACAATAACATTCCTTAAAGTGGCTTTAATCCTCCTGGGCTGTGCACTGTTTACCAGTAGGTTTAGGGAGTCATAATGAACAAATTGGTAGTTGTAGCAACCTTGCACTGGTCTGACACATTCTGAGCTGTGCTTGTTGACTGCAATTACAGCCGTCAGCAAGGTAGTTTAGACAAAGTGATTTTGTTTCTTGTACTTTTGCAGTCACTATTTGCTGCAGCCATGAAACTATGCTTCCAGTTGCTGAGGCATCTCTCTATGTCTCAGGTTTTCTATTTCCTTATGCACAAAAGTGGTTAAATCCTGTTCCAGTGTACTTCTTGTGCCAACAAAGATAGATGCAGATAACCTCCTGAAAGTGACTTGCCTTTTTCTGGCTTGGGCTGAACGTGATTCTCCCTTCAGGGCACAGCACTACACTCAGACAAACTGATTTCTGAATAAGTGTAAGCACATATATGTACGGGTCACTGTGGGACAACTGTGATTTTTAAGGCAGAAAACTGAATAAACTGCATCTTTGTTGTACTAAAAGACTGGAAAATATGTCTGCCATTTGCAGAAAACTAATAATGTGAGAATCATCTTTCTTCAAAAGAGGGAATCTAAAGAATTTGTATTTGCTGTCATGGCAAAATTATTAGCTGATACAAAGAGAATAAAAGAGGGTTAAAAGTTTTTAATATAGTTAACAGCAATGCCAATTCACTCTTATGATTTCTCTGGGCAGGACTGATACTGAACTCTCCTGTGTCTTCCTGAATTTTAGACTTTAAACAGTTTTACAGTTTTAAAACTATAATAGAAAATTACTGTATTTCAGGCAGCTACTCAACAGTGTTTTGCCACAGTTTATTTTCTGTTATGTGGTAGCTAATAAACTGGTCAATAGGTAAATATTCATGCGAGGTTGATGAAGTAGTTAAATGATTTGAATACAGCTGTATTGCTGTTCCGATAATCTAGCTGTTTATTCGTGTGTATGTATGCAAACCCCTGATGTACATTTCTGGTTAGATATGTGTAAGCAGAGTCAGTGAGTTCTGGACAAGGGTATCTTTATGCTTGCATGGACCCTGGCTGCCAGAGCGTTCCTGAGAGGGCTGTAAGACCTGTCCTGTTTATGCTGAGGGAAATGGCCAGAGACTTGAACTACAGTAGTAGGGACCCTGCTGTACCCCAAACAGCCTCTGACTCTGTCCTGTGCCAGGCTAGTGCTCTTCTGCTGCATTGTCCTTGTGGTGAGTATTTCCCCTCTGTATTTGAGAAGCCAACTCAGGATCTGACACTTTTTTTGTGTGTGTGTGGCCTGCCCTTCCAGCTTGAGTATCAGGCATTGCAAGTCCTCTGTAGCTCCTTAACGTAGTATGGATACAGATTTTACACACACAAGAACTCTTTCCAAGCCAAAATGAACAAACAAAACTGTGAAACTGGTAGTAATGCAGCTCTGCTAATTTTCTGCGTAATGGATCCTGACTAAGGGTATTTTTGGCCCCGTCCACTTTGCTGTTAAAAGTGTCTGGATGAGGTAAACTGGCCAGCATGGTGAGCTTTACAGAGTGAGTTTTTTTGTCTGCCCAGGCTGTTTGGTTATCAGACGTAACCAAAATGTGCAGTAGGGCTACATTCCTAGCTGTCTTAAATCATCTGACAGAGCTATGTCTGGGATGGTTTTTAATTTCATTTATGGCTAAAAAACTTGTACCTTATTTCTGTGTTTTGTGTGTCGGTGTCAAGGTGTCTTTGATACATCTCAGGCAGGCTATTGCCGTGTCCGTGGGGTGAACATAGGGCTAATGTTGTTGAATTCGTTCCAATGAATTTGAGTCAGTTAGGAAGTACACATGAGTGCAGAGATGAGTTGGTTGCCTGAGTACTTTTACATGAGTAGGCTGTGATAAAGAGTTACCTTCTTGGAATATGATAAATGTGAAGACATACTAAATAGCTCTCTGTCAGAATAATGGAATAAGTCTACAGAGGTTTTCTGTGACTTCAGTGCTCTGCAGCTTGCTATGAATGTGTGAGATTACTTTTTTGAAGTTAAGTCTTTAGGCATTTTGCAGGTGAGTTTTGCTTCATATTGAGGAATTACATACAAAGCAGTATAAAATTATTTAACATGGTGTTGATCGGCAATAAATAACCTGCATCTCAGGGTAGCACATGAGTCTTGCTTGGTGTACATAATGATCAGCCAGTATAAATATTCTTAAAGAAGTTGTGTACGCTTTGTGAGAACTGAGATGATGTTAGTTTTTACACTTGTGTGACTGCAGAATCTGAATTAGAGATCATTCCTGATACAAGGACAAACTGGTGGCAAAATACTTAAGTATATTTGCAGCTTTGCTTTTTTACGAAGCCTGTGTATTTTCAGAGAATGCAGATGAAGCTTGATGCCTTGATTACTGCAAAGATCTTTGCTTCCTCACAACACCAGAGGTTCTTCATTCTCTCAACAAATTAAAAGCCCTTTTCTAGGCCTCTGTATTTTGAAGTTCCTTTCTTTTGTTTCTCAGTTGTTCCCTGTTACGATTTCACTTCTTCCACATAAACCCCATTGGCTTCATATAATGCTATACTTTCTCCCCTTTCTCCTTCTGTCCTGTCTCCCACTTCATATGGCTAAAAGTCTTGAGTCAATCATAAAGAAAGGTATGCGCAAACTGTCATGTGGGTCAGTGTCCCACTCTGAATCACTGCTATTGCTTCTTTGCATTGCCATAGATTTAGGAATATTAATTATACAAATGAGATTCTGCACTCTATGCAATGAAAAATTGAGCTTAAATGTTCCCCTGTAGGTGGGACAGAACATAGGAAAACATCAGTTCTGAATCAAGTCCACTCCCCTCTTTTGATGACAGCAGAGTCACATAATCTTGCTCATAAATGTATCAAATGCAGTCCAAAGGTAGTTTGATTGTTGGACTCATTATTAGTGGAACTCTGGTCAAGGTTGTTTTTACTTAGATGGCTAATTTCCATCCATTTCTCCTGAGTGAATATTACCCATAAACATTTTTTTACCTCCCTTGTTTTGATCTACACTGGTATCTTACAGTAAGAACTGTGATCCCATTCAGCTTCTGTTTTGCTAGATTGCCTGACTTAGCTCTGTTTCTTTCTTCAGGTGAGAGAGACTTTTTCATTCATCTGGTGGTCATAGACCTTCTATGTCTGTGTTCCAGTTAAAAGCACATTTCCTGAAGTATGAGCAAACTGGACCTCAATGGTCTATCTTTGTGCAATCTCACTGTAGTTCTGTGCAGAGGTACTAATATTTCCTGTTAGAAAGAAATTTTAACATTTATACATATAAGTTTTTATAGTTCCTGAAGGAAATCCATGAACGATAAGTCTAAGTATTGCATATATATTTTCACTGCTGCGTCACATTTTACTTCCTAATAATTTGGTGGTTATACAGCTCTTTCTTTTCGCTCTGCAGCTGCCTACTGATAAACCCATATCCTGTAACAGAAATTTCTCTTCTGGATTTGCACAGTGGGACAAGGGTGCTTAATGTTGCACTGTCTGGTGCTTTTTGTATGATATTACAGTCGCCCTCTGTGTTGGAAAAGCTTTGTGACTTCAACAAATTTCATCAGTACGCTCTTGCTTTCTTTACTCTTACCCTTTTCTCTACACAGCTCTTAAAGTCACCGATCTCCTTGAAATCTGATTTCTTTTGGACTATAAAACTCCTCTCACAACACCACACCACACTACCCCACAGGGTGTTTCCTTTGTCTAGTTCCTCACTTGCTCACAATTCTGCTGAGCTGGCTTCTCTAGGTAAGTGCTTTGTGATACTTCAGGAGGGATTTTTAAATGAGATTCAGGTCTGGTTCAAGTCTAGTTCATTTCCTATGTTTTATTTTCCTTTCTTTGTTGTTAGTATCATGTTGGCTGTCTCTAGACAAGCAACCTTACTGAAAAATATGTGAAAAATCTTTGCAACTCAGTCTGCAGTTTGATGCAGGGATGGGAAATAATTGGTTCCCCTGTTTTCCTTCACTGCATGAGAGGTCTCCAGGTTTGCTTCTGCCTAACATGGGGTAGGCAAAACATGAAAACTAGACCAAAATGTTTAGTTATCTTAAATTCCTCCATTCGCATGGTTGCTCCACTTTTTTTTGTTCTTCTACTTATCTCTCCAAAGGATCTATTATTTTTGCTGGAGTTCATAGTCAGCCTGGCTTCTGCCAGTGCTCTTTCTTCTGAACCGTAAGATGTATCGTGTATTCACTGGCCCATTCTTCCCTAATTTGCAAGTCCACAAGTTTTTCTTTCTCTGGTTTTAAAAAAAAAATGCTGCTAAGAGAAAGACTTTGTCTGTACTTTGATGTATTTTAGATTAATGCCTAACTGACCAGAGATAAGGCTGTGAAGTAAACATATGTGATTCTGAGTGCCATCTTTGGCCTGTCTGTAAAAATGAGTACATTTGTATATCAATGTAATAGTGTGAAATTAATGGTACAATCTGACGTTTACGGAGTTTTGATTTGCTATTAGCATTTCCATTTGGCAATTACAACTCAGTATAGCAATTCATTGACTTTATACTTTAATGACTAAGAATTCTATGTATTTATATAAATTAAAAATTCAATAATGTTTCTACATCTTATCAGCATGATGAATCCATTCTGTTACTACCAGATTAATAATGTACCCAATCTCTTTCTACAACATGAAAACCAAATTGGTTACTTCTTTTATTATGAGCCCATTCTCTTGTGGTGTGTGTTGAAGAACATAAAAAAAAACCTTCTTCATTTTTGGTTTAATAACTGCAGGAAAGAAAATCTGGAGAATTAGACCATATATAGCAAGACATTAAAAAAGGTAGTTATATTATTTTCAGTTTATGAAAAGGAGTCACATACTCAAAAGCCTTGATTTTTTTAATCAAATTTCCTGAAAATTAACACTGGGCTAGTGATAATGACCTAACTCTGATAAGTGCTTTAGTTAGGTAGCTCAATTTATAATATTTATAAATTTGAGATATCCAGTTAAAATGCTATTGCAGAAAGATGATCAATAACATCTAGTTAGCCTAGATTATCATTACGAAGATTTTAAATGATAGTTCTTGATACCTTCTTTCCTATTATTGATACCTGCTTTCCCGGATCAATACAAGAGACACAGTGGTGGGATGGTAGAGAAAACATTTGATTTTGAATTAACAAGATGCTAAGATTTGAAATGCTGAATCAAATGGGGGCAAGCTGGAAGCTAAAAAAGGCAGCTGTGGTCAGGAAGAGCAAAGTAGACTTACTGTATCTGCTGGAAATGAAATACTGTAAATGAGTAAAATTTTACTGTGCCCTGAAGAAATTTAGCTTTGTGTTTGGTCAGTTTACTTTTGTACAGGATGATTTGATATACAATACGTACAGAATGATTTGATATACAATACACATGTGAAAAAAAGTCTAGGTCCACTTCATTATTAGTGTGGGAGGATCACAGATTTTAGGGCCAGACAAGGCAGTTGGCACAAGTGGTCTGAGATTTACCGCCCAAATCTAAAATGCAGATTTGGATTCCCAGTTTGGTCCATGACCGAAGGAAAGCATTGCTAATATTCAGATATGATGAGTTGGTCTGGGTTTCGATACTGAAAAAATTCAAGTTTGTGTCTAATGAAAATAGATCAAAACAGTGTGATGAGCATTCATAGAAGAGTGTGATCAAGGAGACCTTTGAAACTAAAATGGAGAGGGCAAGTTCTGTGTTCCCCATATTTGCTGAAGCCTTGCTACCTTAATCTATAATAATAGCCCAATTTAAATAGGACAAGTAAGCACAAATGGAAATTAATGAGAAACAAATTTGAAACAGATGGGAGGAAACAGTTTTCCATGCAGAAAAGACTAAGCTTTGGTAATGACCACAGAGGTGAGGTTGTTGCAGAGGTAATTTAGAGGAAAGAATAATGGACTGTGTTATAACTTCAATATGATAAGGATCTGAAATGACATTGTATGGCCTTGCCTTAATATCTCAGGCCATACCTTCTTTTAGGTTGCTCCCTTTGCATCTCTCAAGTTGTCTTTTACAGTGCTGTACCTTCTTTGTTCCAGCAAACTGCTTGTTATCATAATGCTGACAGAGATCTAGCCTCCACTGCCAACCATTTTCCAGTTATATTTGCTTTTCTGAGAGGAAAGGAAACGGTGGAAAAGCTTCTAAAAGAACAGTTTCACTTTTGGTCCTGGGAACGTAGAAATATATCTGAGTTGCAGTTGAGATTTACTGATTGAGCCACAATAGAAGAGAGTGAAGTTTGATCCTGCTCAGGCAAGTTACAAGCTCCAGGTGGCTTTACCTTTAAACCATTGCAGACTATTGAATCATAGATGAAAATGGACAAAATTTTTACTGTCACTATGCCAATTCATTTTAAACACTGTGTTGCATGTTACATTGCAGGAGTTTTCTGAAATATCTTTAGCTTAGTTCTTCTCACTTCAGTTAGCCAGTATGGAAATATAGACTCACAGGAACTCATTATGGAGTCAGTTCCTTGTACATCCAAGCGAACTATGAAATCAGTTAGGAGCCAAAAGGGAATCTGCAGCACTGTAGATAAAGCAAATGGTAACACTAACATATGTATTCTTTGCATTTCTAATTTGCTCTTTCCAGTAACATGTACTACATGAATTGGTGGAGAAGAAAAATCAATGCTGATAAATAATGTAATTATATACATAAAGCGTTTATAATGAAAAAGAAACACAGCTGCTATTTGCAGATTTCCACTTATAGAAAACTAATATTTTCCAGTATTATTTTAGAAAATGCTGTTATGATTTGACACAGAGATGTTCTGTGAACAAGATCCTATGCTTTACTGCACTTGTAAATCACCATTGAAGAAAAGAAATAGAGAAAGCAAATGAAGAAACTTCTTTTGTCACTGAAATATACCCTCTAAGCAGGCAGCAAATTTGAGAATTAGATGTTCTGATCATCAGCTGGTGACAGACAAAGAAACAGCTTGGCTTTCCAGCTCCTGGGAACGTCCTGTTTGTGATCGGGAATACAGCTGTTTGTTTGTACTCTGCGCCTTTAGTCAGAGGTGAAAAAGTGATAACATTGTTTCAATTAAAAACTGGAAAAAATTCAGTTTCTTGTGAACATTGTCAACTCATTTCCTAAATGCTAGCACTGCTGTATGACCTTGCAACTCCATACAAACATACAGCTTTCAAATTCTTCGAGCTTTTAGGAGGATTATGTTGCACTCACGTAGCTGTTTTTCAGTGCTTTAAGATTTTGATTTCTTAGGTATCTTTATGGTTATGCAATGCAACCTCATGTGCTGGTCAGCAGCTTTCACAGGTACTTGGATTAAAATGAGAAGGATTTTTCAAGATTCATTGTAAAGCAGTTAACACGGGGAGCAGGGTAGAGAAGACGTATTCCCTTTTGAACATAAACCAATTTATTTTATGAGAGTCCTGATGCTTACAAAATATAGCGGGCTATCTTCTGCTTCAGCAGTTGAGACGGTGGTGGTGTATTGCTGTCACACCTCCGTTTGACAAAGCAGTGTGCTGGCTTCAGTGCAAGGATCTGTGCGGCTCAGTGCTTGCTGGAAGGGACACACAGCTTGGTAATGGCCCTTGTTGCAGATTCCTGATTTTTGGGGAAAATGTAGCAGTGGTTACAAAGCAGTTTCAGACACCCCTGAGGTTTAAAAAATCCTTGATTTCTTGGCTGCATTTCAGTTCATGGTATGATACTGAGATTGCCTTGTCTTTCTATCAGTTCTGCAATACCCTCGTTCGTGTACTGGTGTTGATAATTTTAGGTACATCATCTGCCTTTGAGGATGCTGACCGTGAGGTTAAACTGACCCTGTAGGTCAGGACAGGAGTAGCTGTCATTGTGCTTGAGGGATGTGGAGAAGATGTGGAGGGTAGTGCGTTGCGTGAAGGCTGTAATGATCTCAGGGTTTGCTTACGGAGGAGGAGATAAAGTAGGCAGCACAGAGACCCGTTCTGCCCAACCTCCTGCTCACATCATTCTGAAGGCTCTGGGAGGTTTTTCCATGAGGTAATGGGGTGGAGTTTTTCATTGTAGTGGTTTTATCTTATGGAACATATCCAGCTCTGCGAGGTTATTTCATTTCACATAAGCTGCTGATTGATTGACTAGATGTCGCTTAAGATTATAGTCTGAGTGGTAGCAAGCTGGCTGAAGTACAGCCCAGGTGAGACAGAAGTAAATTTGGTTGCTTATAGGGACCATCTGGTAGTGGACTAAACATCAGCTCCCTGTTATATGATTGTTAGTCCTTTATAAGCCTGCTTCCCCCCCAAAAGAAGGAATAGCTTTGTTCACCCAACTTAGTCTGAGGAGAAGAGCTCTGAACAAGGATGAAATATCAGCTAAAAAACACTTATATGTTAAAATAAATGTGACTAATATGCACAAATACATATAAAATGGGCAGTACGAGGTACTCATAAGAGTGCTTAGCTTTCTAGTGGTCTGAAAGAAGCTTTGGAACATTTTGCACCAGAACAATGTCATGTGTTTGTCCTTGGATTTCTTTAATAACAAGGATGCACAGGCAGAAAGGAATTGGAAGCTGCCTTGTGCTAGAAGTGAGCAGGACATCCTGCCGGAGTTTCTGTTGTGTGGTTGATGCTGCCCTGAAATGACTAGGGAAGTGCCTTGGTTGCTACACAACAGTCAGTCTTCCTGACCCTCTGTGCAGTGGGTCACTTCAACTTTTAGCAAATGTTTTCCTTCTGAGGTGGATTTTTGGCTACTACTGTTTGTAGGCTATTCATATCCACCGTTAAATACAGACTCCAGATGCGAAGTTCAGTTGCTGTTTCCAGCTTCCCCCAAATTCGAGTTACTTAGCACAGTATGTGATATGTTGTGAAGAAAGAATATATGGCAGTTATAATAAATGTGTGAAATGGGATTTTTTCTTTATAGTGACAAAAGCAAGGAAATATTTGTGAATGTATATATGTACATATTTTAGTGTAGGCAAAGGGTAAGGTGGCCAGTCACTTACAGGAAGTTGAGTATTTACTAACTGATCACCATACTTCAGTAAATTTACCATTTAAATATATTTTTTTAAAACACAAAATCAGAGTTTTAAACAGACTGTTAACTTTAGCTGTTAACAAAATTAAGGTAATTAAAATAAGCAGTAATGTCCACCATAAAAATTGATAGTAATGAGATATTCTTTGTTTGCTGAAGCTCAAAATATGTTTGAAATTGTCTGCCAGGTTGAAATCAGGATTAATGGTGTCCTGTATTGTCAAGCATTCCTGGCTGATAAAGATAAATTGTTGCAGATTGAGACCACACATTACAAGCAAAACAGTTGTTGTTTGCCATGTATACAAAAATGAGAGTATATCTTCACTGAAGAGTTTTTTCCCTGTAGAAATGTGAAAGTTTAATAAAGCATGAAACACAATTGATCTTTGAATGCCTGACAAATCAAGGGCAGGTTTATGAACCATTTTGAAGAGAAGTAAGAAAATGCTGGCTTTAGAAGGTTGTTTCTATGAAGAAAACTTGTGTTTTCATTCCAGTCTTAATGTCATGCTAGCTTTGTTTTTGTGAACTCTGAAAAACTGACTTCCAATTTTAGGTTGATACAAAGACTTTGATTTCGTAGCTTAATAAGAATCATTAAATATGGATGCTGATACCTGGTTAGTACTGTCTCTGCAGGTTAAAGTGAAATAATTAATGTAAAATCATCTGCCTGTGTGATTCTTCTTGTCCTAGGCTTAAGAATTCAGCTCTGAAGACTCTTAGGTGTAAAAAGAATATAGCATGGAGAAAAATCTTTGCTTGTGAAAAAAGTAATTGTACAAAGTAAAGTTTTGTATGAATTATCTAGGAAAATATTTTTTGGCTACTTGGAATTTAGTAAAGACTTTCTTCAGGTATGTTTAGCCCCAAAAGTGCTGTGATAATAGTGCTTTTTTTCTAAGGACTCTAGAGGAAATCTGACTTTACTGTCTCACCTGCCAGTGATTTCACCTTTGGTCTTAGCAGCATCAGAAATATAGCGCTTCTGAATGCTTTTGAAATGCCTACACTATATTCCTGCCTGTAGCACTGAATATTTTATTCTCTTTATTTTGATTTATTGTTTTAGTGGAGCCTGTGAACCTGTTGCTATTGTAGAGTCTAGCTGGGTAACCTGCATGAAAAATCATGTAAATTTGGCATGAAAAATCTGCATTGTCTGCAGCTGGAACTGACTAGAGCTGGTTTTCTAACAAGTACAGTAAACGAACGATTTTTAAAACCCCCAGGTTTTCTGGATTCTTGTTGCTTTCAAAGAGCCCCATCCAGCATTCAGAAGCTGGCTCTGGATGAAGGGATTTTTACAGGTAAACTGTGTTGCTCCTCTTCCAGACTGCCAGAGAGCATTGCTGAAAACATTCATTCCCACTCTTTAGCGGGTGCAGTTGTCACTTTTTATTTGAACACAGCAGTATTAACTGATGGGAACTCAGTGAATGAAAATATCTGTATTCACTGCCACTATTTTCAGTTGGAAAGGAAGATGCTGCTATGGGCACTTCTGATGAAGTGAAACTTAACTGTGTAACCACAAATTAAAGACGGTTAGTAACATATCTCTGCAAAAATGTGTAGTTTCAAAGATGCAGTGAACTATTCTGTCTGTGCATAATTTATGATGTTCTGAGAGTGTTGTCACATGAATCAATTACCTTTACTGTATTACCAATTTGATGCCAGTATTGTTTCACTCTTGCTGCATGTGCAGTTGAATTGCGTGGAGTAATGCTTTTTTGCAGTGAAGTTTTAAAACACATATTCATGTAACATCTTCCCATGCAGATATCTTTATTTAGTTTTAAAAACTGATAAGGTCAATTTTCCATCTCACAATGGGGCTCCTAAGATTTGAAGACTAGTCTAGCTTTTAGGAGCAACCTGTGTTTTGTATCTTACCCCTGCATGAGGCTGACACTTCAGCCCTGTTTTGTCAGCCCAGGACAGATAGTGAAGAGCAAGGAACAGCAGAGGCTGGTGAATTTGCAACCATGTATTTGCAATCATTTGAATCATGCAACCATGAATTTGCAACCATCAGCAACTGACATCTTCTACCTGGACTTGTGCAAAGCATTTGACTCTGTCCAGCACAAATTCCTTTTCTCTAAATTGGAGAGACATGGACTTGCTGGATGAACCACTCTGTGGATAAGGAACAGTCACACTCAAAGAGTTGTGGTCAACGACTTGATGTCCAAGTGGAGACCAGTGACGAGTGGCATTTCTCAGGGTCCAGGGACCAGTGCTGTTTAACATCATTGTCCGCGACATGGGCAGTGGGATTGAGTGCACCCTCATCAAGATTGCTGATGACACCAAGCTGTGTGGTCAGCATGCTGGAGGGGTAGGGATGCCATCCAGAGGGATCCTGACAGGCTCGAGAGGTGGGCCTGTGCAAACCTCATGAGGTTCAACAAAGCCAAGTGTAAGGTCCTGCACATGGGTCAGGGCAATCCCAAGAACAAATACAGACTGGGCAGAGAATGGATTTAGAGTGGCCCTGAGGAGAAGGACTTGGGGCTGCTGGTTGATGAGAAGCTCAACATGACCTGGCAATGTGAGCTTGCAGCCCAGAAGGCCAACTGTCTCCTGGGCTGCATCAAAAGCAGTGTGTTCAGCAGGTCGAAGGAGGTGATTCTGCCCCTCTACTCCGCTCTGGTGAGACCTCACCTGGAGTCCTGCGTCCAGCTGTGGAGCCCTCAGCACAGGAAAGACATGGACCTGTTGGAGCAGGTCCAGAAGAGGGCCACAAAAATGATCAGATGGATGGAACACATTTCCTGTGAGGAAAGGCTGAGATAGCTGGGCTGTTCAGCCTGGAGAAGAGAAGGCTGCGGGGAGATCTTACGGCCTGCCAGTACCTGAAGGGGTCTACAAGAGAGCTGGAGAGGGACGTTTTACAAGGACATGTAGTGACAGGACAAGGGGTAATGGCTTTAAAATGAAAGAAGGTAGACTTTGATTGGATATAGGGAAGAAATTTTTTACTGTGATGGTCGTGAGGCACTGGACCAGGTTGCCCAGAGAAATAGTGGATACCCCCGTGACTGGCAGTGTTCAAGGCCAGGTTGGATGGGATTTTGAACAATCTGGTCTAGTGGAAGGTGTCCCTGGCCATGGCAGAGGGGTTGGAACTAGATGATCTGTAAGGTCTCTTCCAACCCAAACCATTCTATGATTCTGTGTTTCTATGATTTTCTGTTCTTACTTATCCTCTCTCTCCCTTCATGATGTGCATCAGGGGTACAGGAAAGAAGTGAACTTACTCTTTGTGTGTTGTTGCCACAGCTGTCTGTGAAGTCCAAAAAGCAGAGATGAGCTGTTAAGGACAGTAGTAGTTCTATAGATTGTTGTTTAAGATCTTGGTCAGTGAGCTTTTTCTTACAAGCTGTCTAGCAGTGGGAGGGAAGCACAAGCTTTATATGATGCTCCAGAAATTGCTCCCTGATACAGAACAGTCTCTTGTGCAATCTAATTTAATATGGAAGAAGAAAAAGTAATTTCCAAATTCTCTTAATGTCCTTTTATAGGGGTCTGAACGTTTCTCTTGGTTTGTGGGACTCAGAACCAAAAGCTAATAGGTTTTCACAAGAAAAGCTTTTAGGGTACATTGAGGTCCTATTGGAGTATCATGGACTTCCAGATGAGTTTTGTAGGCTACAGGATTATCCTGAACCTGCTGAACATTCTGTATTTTGCATAATAACTGTCTGAGATTCTTCAATAGTTAAAAATCAGCTGGGGTAATTTTTCGTTCTTAGTGGAACATGCCACAAAGATGTTGGAATAAATGCAAAATAGGCAATCCTGGAAAGAATTTGAAGAATTCCAGTGGAAGTTTCATTTCTCTTTCAGAAAGTGATTGTCTAAGAGAAATGTATGGTTTCTTCAGAGAAGCTATGTAACAAAAGATATTGGTGAAACATCTCTTATTTGTCTTTGGGTTTTTTTTTTTCTTTCCTGAAAGGAAAAATATATAAAATAATGATAATGAGGAAGATAAAGTTGTAGAATGACCTGACTCTTTTGAACCTTATCCATCGCATGCTTGTCTGTGACCATGGGGGGTTCAGCGCAAAGACCCATGCAGTCTCTCCTGAGCATATGTATGAGAACAAATGTTCTTTTTGCTAATAAAATACTTGGTTAGAACCACCAGACAGCATCGTGGGTATTTGGATTTTGACACAGATGGAACAGAAAGAGGAACAAGTTTCCTCTTCTGCTTCTTTCATTCATTCTGTACATGAATCATGACACCACCTGCTTGTGATTCAATGGTACAAGTGCCAGTACAGGGGCAGGTTTGCATTTCTCCCACAGCTTCCGAAAGGAGCCATTCCTAGGTCTTATGGCTAGCACAGGTAAAGGAGAGTCAGTCATTTGGCATTCTGGTTTTGGCTGTGTTGCCTACTGTCTGTACATTATTAAAAATTACTTACAGTAATTTTTCTGACTTGGTTTCTTTGGAACTAAGAGGGGGAAATCGTCATTCTTGTTGTTTAAAAGTCCTGACCTTGGTATAGAGACAACTGGTTTTGGTTAACTGTACTAAACTCAATGTATTGAGAAAAAAATGGTTTCACCCTTTGCGAAAGGCTGACATTTCATCTCCCTTTCAAATTGGAATCGAAAATCAGAGTATCAGAACACTTCAGGGAACAAAAAGTTGTTCTGAATAAAGAATGTCTAAATGCATATCTCAGACTTTATTTCAAACAAAATAGGCTATTTCAGAACAATATGTTTAGAAACAGTTTTTTGAAATGGGAAGTTTAGTTTACAAAAAAATTACCTTTATGGCTTGGTTCTCTGGAGCTGGAAAGAAAAATCAATAATATTGTTGACATTGTCAACAAAAATACTGTTTTATACAATGTGATTATCCAGAGAGGAAAGTTTCAAAGTGTTAAATTTCACGTAGCTTTTAGCACTGAAAATTCTGGATGGACACTGCCATGTTGTACTGAGCAGCTTTTTAACTAAGATACTGTCCTCCAGGGCCCTCTTGATGACACAGAGAAGTAATAATCTGGCAGTAACTGGATGATGGAGAGCTACTAGGATGAAGGAGAGCTCCCTTAGTAGAGTAAGAACTGAAGACTATGTGTTTCTCCAATCTGAAGAATAGTCATGAAATTATTCTTTGTTTTGATACTTGTAAATGTAAAATTTCCACTTACTAGAGTGATTCTAATTAAACTAAAGTAGATCCTTGCTGTTTTGAGAAGACAGGAAATCTCAGAGATAAAGAGGCTCTTAAATAATGCTACTTAGAAAAACTTGACTTGTTGTTTTAGAGAGGGATAGGAAACCTCTAAGATAGAGAGACTCCTAAATAATGTTATTTGGACAGCTTGGCCTTGGGAGGGTAGATGCACCAAACTACAGAGATAAAGAGGCACCAAGAGGGCAACAAGATCAGAGCAAAACAACCTGGAAGGACACAGTATACGTGATCTTAGAACTGAGTTTACGCTAACAGACATGCGTGAAAGACATTAACATATGCTAATTAGTTCTTGGAAAAGCCATGAATATGCTAAGCATTTCTCAGAAATATAATGAATATGTATATTGTAATTGTACTTAACCTGAAATGACAGAGTATCTGGCGCGCACGTTTGGAGGAGACATCCCCCATGTGCCTGACACCGTAATAAAGAATAATAAGTCTTAGTAGTCTTCTGACTATTGAGTCTTCAATTCCGGATTTTCATGGCATCAGTATGTTGCAGGAAGAGCAGCATCAAGTCAGATGTGGAAAGACTGTAAGATAAAAATATAAAGAAGCAACGTTCATTAGAACTAGACTGATCAATCTGTCTTTCTTTGTTGAAAGTGAGGGTCTATACCCAATGCATCGTGTGTAGATGCACCCAAGTTGACTCCAAATCATTTCATCTGAAGCCTGAAGCAATTTAGCTGCTCTAAGAGAATGCTTCATTTGAGGTGACTGATAAATCTTCTTGAGAAACTATCCCAGGCATAGTGTGCCAGTAGCACGTCTTTCCTGCTTCCAGAATCTTGGCATTGTGCTGCCCTGTGCTGCATGGGCATCCAGACTTCTAATACAGTTCTTTGCACAACGCTGTGTTGCACAATGTAGACACATTCTTATATATGAAAGAAAACTGACAGGGTCATTTAGGGCAGCTTATTAAAATGAGATGAGGATTGTAATTAGTTGTATTTTTGCATTCTTTTCAGTTCAGTCCACTCTGAAAGGAAAAAAAAAAAAGATCCTTTCTTCAGATGAGAAATTATAAAAAATAGTAGGTATATTTTGAAATTCTTTTTCAGAGAATACTTGAAGGAAAGTTGATAATGTAGTGTGCTTTTGGTCGGTGATCAATTTGGTGGATATGGTCTAATTACTATGTTCTTGGGAGACAGAAAGAATTTCAGAATTAAACTTTGCATTAGAATGAGCAGTAAGATGCTGTGCCAGTGTCTGACCAGGTCATGCTTTCTCATCAGTGGAGAGATGGGCAGTGTTGGGAGTGAAATTTTTCTGTGGTTCATCTCGTCCTAAAGTGGACTCCCACATAGGCCAGGTAAACCACACCCAAGGCTGCATTAGTGGGATTATAACCAGCTCTCCCTTGACTGTACAGGGAAGATAGACACCTAAGCTGTGGACGTGTACATGATAAACACGTGAAATTAAGTGAGATGAATTTCACTTACGTTAGGCTCCTCTTTTCCATTTCTCTTTCCTATGTCCTCTATCCTTTTTGATTCCCATTTCTTATATATATTTCCTTTTCATTTGGTGTTTCTTTTTGTTTCTTGCATGTTGCTTCCTTGGAAGTTCTTGAAGCTCTTTCTCCCTTTGATTTAGTCATCAGAAAATGCTGTGTATCTTACATACTGGTGTAGTTTTCTTCAGTGTTTCTGAGCCAAAAACCACTGTAACAAGGGAGAAATATTTGTGGAGTCTGGCCAAAGTCTTATTTCAGTACAGACAAGTAGTTTCTTCTTTTAAGATGTAGCAGACCTTGCTGAGTGAGCAGAGCGTGTTCCTCAACAGTCATGTTCTGCCTCCTGTTCAAAAATGTAGTTCTAAGAAAATGAGTATTTCCTTAATTGTGAGTGGGTTTTCTTCCTCTACAAGTCAGGAGTGTTTTGAGTGTGTAGAGAGACCTGTGGGTGATGATGAAGTCCTTTCTCTAGCATAATATTAAATGTAAACATCCAACAGAGATTGCAAAGGTGGAGCACAGATTGTTGATGTTAGTGCATTTTTGCTGGCCTTGCCAAAGCTTTCCTTCCACTGAGTCTTCATTCCCTTACCAGGTGTGAAAAGAAAGCTTCAGCTAGGAACCTGACATGCTTTTAGTCAGTCTTGTAAACTCGGTACAGAGCCTATGTCCTTCTACTAGCAATGGCAGTGCCATGTTCCTGAGCTGCAGGACTCAAGAGCTGGGGTGCAGGTGCACCCCCCTGGGGCTACTCCAACCTTGTGGAGCAGAGGAATGAGGAAGGGAGATCATGTGAGGCTCAGGTTCGGGGAGGAGCAGAGGCACAAGCCCCTCTGCTTTGCTTCCCCTGGTGAAAGGTGGGAAAATACCTTGCACCAAGCACTTCCTCAAGGGATGCTCTGGTGTTAGCGAAGGTGGTGTTCTTTGGACATCATGGCCCTGGTTTGCTCCATGTATGTTAAGAGCGTGTTGGGGAGGTCTGTGAGGATTCCTGGCTTAGATGCTCCTTGCAGTGCACATGTTTGTCAGGGATGTGCCAAGAGTTCCTGAACGCATGTCAGTCTGTAGAAATGGCGTCAGTCCGTGCTGTCTTCTCATCTCCCTGAGTGTGTGTGTGAGCTTTGCTTGTGAGAGATCTGCTGTTTCTCTCTTACATTTTTCAAAACCAATGCCCCCAGCGAGAAATGACATGATGGGGTGCATGTTCTGACCTGACAGTGGAATAACTGTACAGTTCACAAAAACAATAAGGACTGAACTGTGTGTTTGATCTGCCACTTGTGCCACTACCTAAACACCTGGTGTCTCCTCTGGCTGCCTTCCCAGCAGAGTGAGAGCACAGTGACACCACCTCCTCCCTTCAGAGCTATGAACTGTTCCATCATTTCTGGAAGCAGATGTCAAAAATCCAACTTTAGATTAATTAGTCAGTAAGAAACCCTGAGCAGTGACCTGTTCTTAAATGTGTGTTCTGAAAGCTAAATCATTAGACGGGAAAGTATGTCAGGACGCAGGTGGGAATAATTCCTACACCCACAGACAATTTCCAGAAGTTGCAAAGGTGATGAAGAATTTGCTATTCAATTTTGTTTCATACATAACTTCTTTTCTTTATCTCTGTAATAAAAACATATACCCATGAATTGAACAATGAAGCTCATAATTTATGTTAAGGCTATATGTCAAACTTTGTAGAAGAAGAACAAGACACTGAAACTATAACTGCTGTTAATAATGATGAAAAAAAGTTGCAGATCAGTCCCCAAAACATACCAAATATGTGGCAATACAGCACACTGTATTTCTGTAAGATAACGGTTGTCTGAAGTTAAGTTTTATTTGTTTCTTCTTGCTCCCATCCTCCTGCTGCTGGATGTTTTGCTGAATCTAGACTTAAAAAGTATTCCGTGTTGTGATAGTAAAAAGCTTTTGTGACAGTAAACATTGTCATTTCAGTAAACACTTTCCATGGGAATGGGCATTGTAACAGAGCATTACCAATGCATAGCCCACATTCAGCTACTCTGATACAGTAGTTGGCATGTGCATTTTACTCCATTTTGACTATGACAAAAATTTACCTGGGGAACATGTAAGAACCTTTCTGAAGCTGTAAGATGGGTTAAATTCTTTAGTTAGCTAGTTGCAAGAAGAAATAGAGCAATGTATTCTGTTCTTGGGTGTTCGTGTTGGGAAATATTGGGTTCAAAGAAAGGGGGTGTGGGGGAGGGAAAATCCTGTCCTGAGCAATGAGAACGACTATTTTTAACTCCTGCTAAGACGTATAGATCACCTATTTCCTTTGTTTTCCCTAGCCCAGCAGGCCTGCTACCGTTTTTATGACTCTTTTCCTCTTAAACGCATCTGATGGTCCAAAATGAAGTTGAGACTTGTACCTTTGTGATTCCTTTGCAGATACTTTACCAATGTACATCCACTTATCTGCTAATACTATAAAAAGGAGAATTAGGAGATAGAATTAACTGTCTCTATTTACCTGCAGGGTTTTCTGTAAACTTCTCTGGCTGTGTAAATCGTAGTATTAGACTGCAGGAACCCCCCCCAAACAGACTGTGATGCAGAACTTAGCCCATGGACTTCAGTACTCAGAGGGAGAGCATGACCAGAAACTTCTGTTCTCCTAGGAGGGGGGTGGAGGGGAGGGAGAGATCCACTCCTGAGTTCAGCAGCAAAGTCAGCATCTCCAAAATAGCACAGAGGAAACTGCACAAAATAAAAATACCTCTCCATGTTACTTCACATATCTTATGATGTTTGCGCCCCTGTGTGGGTAGTCTCTAATCAGCAGTGTAGAAAAATTTCATATGAAGAAGTTCAGACATCACTAAGCGACCTCACAGCCTCATTGGAAATATGCCATTTGTTAATTACATATGAAGGCAATGTTGTTGGCTCCCAGCAGACTAAAGGAGATAAACTTGATGACTTGTGGCCTTTTGAAGTGCATCTGTTTACCTTCTCCTTTTCCAAAAAATATTTTATGACCACTTTCTTTCAAAATGTACATACCCTCTGCTTGTATGAGTTAGGCACAATATTGCAGTTTTTACTCAGAAGAAAAAAGGGATTACATAAAAAGCTGTAATTACAGCAAGTAGGAAGAATATATAATATATAATATATAATATATAATATATAATATATAATATATAATATA
>Ga0065711_1004954_pt1 | contig 26811 bp, 18 predicted proteins | sample Hoacrofraction12_FD_59098 | JGI IMG/M metagenome (GOLD analysis project Ga0065711, IMG submission 59098) | Hoatzin crop microbial communities from Cojedes, Venezuela - Epithelial fraction 12 v2 (version 2) | ecosystem: Host-associated > Birds > Digestive system > Esophagus > Crop | place... | reverse complement strand
TTTTTTTTTTTTTTTTTTTTTTTTTTTCCTTCTTAGTTCCCCAGCATGTAACTTTAATATATTTTGCCTTGCTCTTTTCTCGTGGTTCACCATTTGGTTTAATGTGGCTCCAGCAGGTATGTGCTGCTTGGCTTGCAGGGCAGACCGGTATGGTTGGCTGGCTGTTCAGAGCTGGAGAGTTTTCACATGCCTTTGGGGCCAGCCATCAGCTGGGGAGCTCATGTGTTTGGTGCGGCTGCAGTTGTGATGCACCTGCCCAGGCCTCAGTGCACTTTCCGCTTCTCCTACCCAGCAAACCAAAAGGACTGCCTGATTGCTTTCATTCAGCCTACAAGATGTTAATGCTGTGGATAACGCTGTCAGGCATGGGAAGGACATAAGCCAGGAATATGAAACTAAACCTTTTCAGAGGCAGCATTTCTGAACGTGTAAAAATGACAATTCATGAATTGCAACTAAATATTCTCAAATATCAAATATATAAAATATGAAATTCACATATCTGCAGTGCAACTTGCTTTTTGAAGTTGAAGCTTCTAAGATTGTTGATTAGACTGCTTCATTGTCTGATTTTAATGTGAAAATCAGTTTTAGTGATGCAGTTCTGCAGCAGTTTTTCTTATGGCCGTATTCAACGATGAGACGGATAATAATTGTGGTGCCTTGCTTCAGGCAATTAGCTAAGGAATAATGAACACAGAACTTACAGACCCTTTCTTTAAAACTAGTTTTTTCGAACTGATGTATATTCTTCCCCATTGAAACAGCCTCCTAGGAGGAAACCACAAGTTATAATAGCTGCTTCTAATGTTTTCAGGACCATGTAGTTTAACATGCAAATCCTGGATTGAATGTCTCTGGGAATAATATGAAAAAGACAGATTTTATTGTAGGAAAAAAATCTTAATTTATGTAGCAGTGCAGAAAAATTTGGATAGCCTTCTGAAATTTACATATATATCAATTAACGTGACAATATGAAATAATTTGTGGTCTGGTTTTGTTTAAGGTTAATATTTAAAATATTCTTTTCATTAGAACTTTAACCTGAAGGTTACTCTTCCTGGTTTGAAAGAAGACACACAAATCTGTAAAATCAGATTGCAGCCTGGTAAGTATTCCTAAAATATTTAGTGAGTTTCTGTTGAACTTTATCTTGACGCTATTAGTGAAATGCTGATTCTCCCAAGAAGGTATTATTCTAGCAGCTGGAATTTGTCTGCTTACATGAAACTGATTTTTCACTTCTTTTTTAAACTATTTTAATTCTTTTTCTAACCTAGCACTGTTGAATGAATGAATTTATCTTCTTGATTTTCTTCGGCATTAAGTCCTTTAACTTGTACAAATCTGCATTGACCTGGAAAACATCATGTGAATGAATAAATGCTCATTCAGTTTCTAACCCCAGCAAAGGGGGGATGCTTTGGCAGTTGGGATTGTGTCTGAAATTGTAATGTTACGTGTTGAGTTTATCATAATGCAAGAGTCCACTGCCCTTACCACAATTTTATGTTCTGTGGATGTCTTCATCCTGAGAATTCCTTTATATGATACCTGTTATCCCTTGTTACTTGGGTTTTTCTGGATTTGGCAGATAAGGTATAGTTTGAAGGCTGATTTTTTGGCCTACCAGATTACCAAACTTCAGGCTTTCCCATCTCATTTTGCAGAAAAAATGTGTACTTCAAGCATTCTTAGACCAACAATGTACAGTTTATTCCATTATTCTTTACCTTTTGAAGAGTTAAGGCTTCATGTAGAAAATGGAATGGAACGACCTGACTTTAGACAGATTGTATTGTGTTTTGCTTAGTTATTTACCTTGGACTGAAGACAACTTCATCTTTCATTAGAATCCTTTGCTTTTTGCATTGTAGAGATGCTTATTGGGCTTATCCTTGGCTTTTAGAGCTTCTTTTTGAGGAAGGAGTGAATAAAAGCTACTTCGGTCTTTCCTGTTCTTCAACTAGTGAGATTGAAGTGGAAGTTTTAATAAATGGTGCATAAAGAATGTTTCTGAAAACTGACCTTCTTTGTTCCTTCAGAACTTGTCTTTTAATAGTAATCTATTACTTCCTTCTCGTTTTTAAAACTAATGAAATAATTACATGTTCCAGGGGGTAGACTTATTTGAATAGCTTCACTATCCAAGTAATGCCAACAAAATTTTCTTTTGCTTTTCTTTGCATGCAAGTTGTAGCTGTGGTGACTTTGGTAATTAAACTGCTGTACGTCATGATTGATCAGATACCTCAATATTAATATCTTTGGTTTTAACATGTCAGGAGAAATCTCCAAGTTTCTTTTTGATGAATGTGAATCCATATAGTATGTAAACAGCACTGTACATGCTGAAGTTCATCATGTTTGTCTGACTATTCCTTACTGAATTCATTCAAAAAATTGGCAGGTGGTATATGTTGAAGGACAAGGAAGTCTAGAAATTCTCAACATAAAGCAATACACTTGAATTGGTCTAAATGGTTTGTTACCACAAGTATCTTGGTAGCTTGGCTTTAAAAACTTTTTGAGATAGCAAAAACTGAAATCCAGTGCCTCACAAGTTATCTAAAATATAACCACTGTTCCGCAATTGTGCATGTTTACAGGTCCTCCTCGTCAATTGAAAGTAAAACCAGATTCTGAAATTCTAAAGATTGAAAATGGTACAGCTTTCCCCTTTCAGGTTGAAGTACTGGATGAATCGGGAAATATAACAGCACAGCCCAAGTTGATAGTTCATTGTAAGGTAAACTGCATTTCATTACATGTCATGAGGATTTTGATACTTGCTTTTTAAAGGGCTGGGAAAAGAGCCTATTTTGGCATCTAGATAGAATTTATTAACTTTAATAATGGTTTTGAAGTTTCTGTAGCTTGGTAGCCGTAACTGTGATTCTCATGCCTCACCTGTTATGAGTCATTCGGTAAGTTTCTGAATCAGAGGAACCTGGCCTTAAAAATGGAAGAGAAGATATGTGAGGATATATACCTATAATTCTGACGTATGTTAGGTCATACTTGCAGTATACAATGCTAAAATTTGTTCAGGAAAAAACTTGGTACAGCTTACTTTCGATTTTTTTGAAGATGAAAATGCAAGTCTAGTGCCTAAAAATAATACTAGATAATGACTATTACCATAAGCACTTATCTAAGTTCAGAAAGGAATGCAGGTGTTACTGTGGCATTTAGAAGTAAAAAACTTTTGCCCTTTTAGACCTATTTTTTTTTTAACAACTCAAGAAAGTGAATTTTCTAATTCTAGTGAAATCAGACTTCCAGCAAGAATAGGTAAACAAAAATGCTTTTCTCACTGCAAAATAGTCTGCATTACTTTTACACTTTATATGTATACATTTTCTTCCTGTACACTGAGTCTGCAGTAGTATGATGACACGTTGAACTTGATATTTCAAACCTTTTAATGCATGATTTTTGGAAAATTAAGGAGGTTTATTTAACAACTTAATTGAATTTATTGCCATAATGGTAAAAGAGACTACTGTTTATGTGTTAATACAAAACAATTGAATAGATAGTAAATTTTACTTCTGTCACTTCTTCCTTTCTTTCACACATCTCTTATCACCTGTGAAAAAATGTAGATGTTGATCTTGCAGGCTTCTGGAAAACTGAAATCTATCAAATTAATCTGTAAATAATCCTATATATAGTTGGACTTGTACATATAATAATTTCTGGAATAAACCTAGTAGTTCTGTAAAAGAAGCCTGAAGTTTAATTTTACATTTTAAATAGTTTTTAGGTGCTTCAAACCTTCCTGTGTATTCTGTGGACTGTAGTAATGCAGGAACAAACATTTTAACTGGTCCAGTTATACATGTACAGAATATCAAGAAAGGCCAGATGCTGAAAGCAAGGATTGAAATACTTGTAAGTATTGACTCGGATGCTCGGATAAACAAAAGATTGAAAACAGTTTATTGTATTGTCTTACTACTGTACTGAAGTCTTTCATAAATCAACTTAACCCCCAGAAGTTACTGTTTCAGTTACCAAAACACTGATAATCAGGTGGCTGCCGTTTTTCCTCTCTGGGAAATCATAAAAAGGCCAAGAATTTTTTTCCATTTTTTCTTCACCTCTGACTCTTTATTTCTGAAAACCCTGAAGTGTTTCAGAAATTTACATTATTTCTGGGATACTTCTTTCCCTTTTTACTCCCTGGATCCTTCTGACAAATTACCTTCATTACATAAGCATTTAGAGCCAGACTAGGTATGGCAACATGTTCCCCAAAACTTTAGTGAAGAAAGATACATTTTTTTTCAAAGGTTAAAAAATAATAGCTGTTTGTAAGATTTCAGTCTTAAAGCTCTTCAAGTTTGAATTTCTTAAATGCTGTTGAACATCCCAGTTCTGTGGTAGTCAGGAGAGCCACACTGCTGGAGAAAATAAGACCTGTGTTGTTTTACCCTGAAAAATGTGTGAACAAATACTAATATGACAAGATGACCTACATGAAAGGATACTTATTGTTACTCTTAAGAAGTATTTTGTAAATTGTATAACATGGTACTTTTGGAATAGAAAACATTTTCGAAATAGCTCGCAGCAGTTCTAGTAGTTGTAAGTATCCTGGTGTATTCTTTTGATTTACTTTTGACAAGTCAAGCTGATTTGGTGTTTGGACACCTGATCACACCTGGTAATCCAGAGTAGTGCCATAGGCAATTACAGAGTGATGTTCATTCATATATGTATATTTAATATCTTAATTGTGTATCCTTTTTTTTTTTCCCCATGTATAGAATTGTAAAGATGTGCCACCAGTGGAAAAGATTATTAAACTTCTTCCTAGCAGTCATGTTGCAAGACTACAGGTCTTAAGTATGGACGGACAAAAAGCTATTCAAATTAAACATCAGGATGAAATTAATTGGGTTGCTGGCGATATCATGCACAACCTTATATTTCAGATGTATGATGAAGGAGAAAGGGAGATACACATAACTCCAGCTGTGGCAGAAAAAATCAAGGCAAGTAGTTTTGAGTGAACAGCAGCATAGTATGGGGGAGAGATACAGTGCTGATCTCTAAAACACATAGACATCAGACTATGAAAGAATATTCCTTAAGACTGTATTATGAAACATGGGGGCTTCACTGCTTAATAAACTTTTAAAAATAATTTTATTAAAATTGTGTCATTAATGAGATCGAGACATTTAATGAAATGTTAAATAATGCTTCAGGGTGGTATTACTATGAAAAGCAGGTTAGTAATTTCCACTGCTTCTCCTAAACACACTAATAATTCCGATATAGTTATGATTCGTTAGATCTGGGGTTTTCCCAACATTTCGGAACCTTGAATAGGCATGTTCCTTCATGAAGATTTTCTTACCTATCTTATCCCTCTGTCTGCATACATATGTGGAGCCCAATACAAATGTAGAGATTCACCAATTATGTGACAATTTTTGGTGAGGTTTTTTCAGAATCAGCTCTTTCCTAACTTAACATAAGTGAGGGAAACTTAATGTATGTTTTGTTTTGGGAAAACAGCGTTGATTACTGTTGGGAAATGCACAGGCTTTCCATTGAAAGCTTCCGTTGCCTGTATGTTACTTCAGCATATTTAGAATGACCACGAGTGTATTATGTAGCGAGTCATTAAGAGTTTAGCTTTCGATTAATTTAAGAAATTTTAATTTTAGGTTAACTGGACACCTAAAATTAACAAAGAACAGTTGATTCAGGGATTATTACCTGATGTAAAAGTGCCAACATCAGTGAAAGATGTACGTTACTGTCTAATTACTTATCTGGATGACCATGTGTCTTTGGAGAGTGCATTCACAGTCAGGTTTGTTCATTTGAAATACTTTTTTTATGAATTATGTTGTTGGCAAAGGATTGTAGATCTCTACTTTGGGGTAAAATAATCTTTCTACAGAAGCTGAAATAATGAAAGCAGTTGGCAAATTAACAGGGGAATGTAGGTTTGGTGTGGTAGGTGGAGATTTTTATGCAAATTGTTTAGAGATGAGAACATTATCTATGTGAAAGATTGCATCACGATCTGTTTGTATCCAGCCCTATAATCACTTTTGTGAGTGTACATACATTGAAGAAAGTTATTGCTATCTTTGAAAACTTTCAGTAAACATTAGCTTAGTTTTACTGAAGAGTCAGGTCACTGGTTACCAAAGAGAAATATCACTACGGAGTTAATTGTTACCCTTATAGAGGTTATTACTTTGAAGCTAAAGATAGAATTTATCTAGCCAAGTGCTGGATGCCTGAATCTGGTATCTCAGTCAAAAGTGACAGGCTGTAAACTGAACTTTAAAATTGCCTGTTTATCACTCCTAGTGAGTCTAGGCAATTAACTCTACTTAATGTATGTTTATAAAGTTTGTTGAGACGAATCTGATTCTAAATTACTTTAATGTGTTTTGTGTGTCCTTAGTAGGTTAAAATTAAGTAATAGTTCACAGCACACTGATGCCAGGAGTAAATCTGCAGCAATTAGACATTTCACAGGTCTACAGTAGAGAAAAAAAATTACATGACCAAGCATTAAGATTCTTTAAAGTTTTGGGAGCATAATGCTTGTAAAAAGCTGTCCATGATGCAGCACTGTCAGAGACAGAAAAAATTTCAGTTAAAAGGTATTTTCTGTTTTAAGGAGAGCAGAAAAGCAGACTGAATTGATACCTCTCTTCTTGAAAGGAAGTGAAACAGTGAATTGATTTATTGAATATTTTTAATACATTTTTGCTTGTCATTGAAAAGCAGTCTCAAATCTGGGAACTTCTATTTAGGAATTATTCTATGGTAGCTGTCATAAAAATTAATGGGAGGTCATTCTAATGGGATTTTTATAGATCTCAACGTAATTTTTAGCTTAGAACACGCAAAAGGAGTAAAAACCATTGTGTTGGATATTTCTTAAATCTTAGATAACTTACAGATGTCAGATAACTTCTAAATATTTGGGGAGCCAGCACATAACATATGTTAACCTTTGTCAAGTAAACGGAAGGAAATGCTGAGATTGTTTAAAAGCACCCCAGAAGTATCTTTAAGAGATTAGTGTTAAGCAGTTTAGGCTGATAACTTCTGCTTTATCATAGCAAAAGAGGAAATGGAAATCTGGTGAGTTTTTTTATAGTTGTTCATCTTCTCCATCATTTTTGCAATGTGCTCTGGTTTTGTTGTGCTTTTAAGGAAAAACTGTATCACTAAAAATTACAAGCTATGTTAGTTGTAATCAGATCATTAAGAAGTCGGCAAATATTTTCATAGCAAGGGAGACTGTGATACCTTTATATTTACACACCAGGATTACTGTTGATATTATAATTGGGTTTACAGTAATAGATGTATTTTAATACGTAGACAATTGTATGTTACTTTGGCTTAGAAGTGTTGGGAATGGTTTTTTTCAAGATTTAATATACACCAAACTTGAAATCTGCTTTATGTGGCTAATGGTCTGATCTATGGTAAAATACTGGTAGGCAAGTTATAAAGATAAGGTAAAATCCCATAACATTGCTGTGGTTTGTTATGTAAGTAGTCTCTGATAAGCCCCCTCTCATAAGATTGAGGTGAAATCTACTATGTAACTTGTGTGCGCATGTGGCTTCATCCTGTAAATATGTTCAAGGATAAAATTTAAAAAAAATCCAATTTCAAATGCTTTATCATGCATGCTGTTATAAGTGATTACCTTCATGAGAAGGATCATAAGTCAATTTTCATGTGCTTAGACCACTTCCTGATGAACCCAGACACATTAAATGTAAATTAAAAGGACCAAACACACTGCAGATGGGTGAAGAACTACAAAGTGAAATTGGTGAGTATTTGCATATTTGTCAATTTCTTGTAAGATACATTTCTTTTTCTTTGCAGTTTATTACCCTGTATGTATATATAATTCACTCTCGATGAGAGTGAATTATTTTAATATGAACTATTTTAATGTGAAAAACAGGTTTACATTCTCATTCATGGAAGGATGAGCAGACTTCTCTAATTGTCATTTTACAATTCTGGAGTTACTCTCCAATAAAATTTGGCTCTTGGTTTGTACATTAGGACATTCATCACACTGAGTTCAAATTGCTCATTAATTTTTGTTTAGTTTGTGTATTCTGAAATCTTACACGCTGTAACAGCATTCAGACTATTTCAAAGACATGGACTTCAAAGTGAAAGATTTTGAGGTTAACTTTAACCCAAGAGGAAGGCATGTTTGGGATCAGTTTTTTCATTCTCCTTCAGTTTCTGTACGCAGCTGCTACATGTCATAGTAAGAAACTAAAAATTCTTACAGTGTTTTGGAACATTAAAAGCTTGTGTGTGAGCAAAGCAAAACACAGAGGACAAACTAACAGCTTGAAAAACAGCTTTCAGTTTTGAGATTTTTTCTTTTTTTCTTTTAACTTTATAGCAAGAAATTATCTTTTTATTCAAAAATGTGGGAAGCACAAATGTGATATGACTACATAGATACATTTATTTTTTTGATACCCACAAGGTAGATGGGATCTTATCAATGTATATAAATACCTGAAGAGAGACTGTAAAGAAAATGGAGCCAGGCTCTTCCCAGTGGTGTTCAGTGCCAGGAAAAGGGGCCGTGGGCACAACCTGAAACACAGGAGGTTCCCTCTGAACATCAGGAAACACTTTATCACTGTGAGGGTGACCGAGCACTGGCACAGGTTGCCCAGAGAGACTGCGGAGTCTCCATCCTTGGAGATGTTCAAAAGCCCTATGGACATGGTGCTGGGCAACTGGCTCTGAGTGGCTCTGCTTGAGCAGAGGGTTGGACCAGGTGACCTCCGGAGATCCCTTCCAACCTCAGCCACATTGATTCAGTGATACTCATGTAAATTTTCTCTATATTGTGTGCGTGTTATATACATTTATACTCTATACGTTGTGTAAAGTTTCATTAAAGCAGCTGCTGAGGTAATCGTCTTAATAATAATTTTAATCGTCATCATCTTTGTTAACAGATGTAATGATTACAGATCAGTATGGAAATCAGGTTCAGACAGTGACATCTGCATGTGTAAATTCCTTGGGAGTTTCTGGGCCTGGACTTGATAAATCAAATTTGAAAATAACTTGGCAGGTATTTATAAGATGTCATATAGTTTATTTCTTTGTGGCCTTTGTGTGGTAATTGTCTTAATTCTGTCACACAGGATTGAATCAAAACTGTGGAAAGGTAGTCAAATTAAACACTAGTTGGTAAACTGTGAGAAGGCAGAGACTTAAAGCATTAAAATTGTATGATCGTGTTCTGAGGAATACAGCAGCATCTGTTAAAAACTTTATCACTACTGCAGGTATAGAATATGGGGGGCCAGTTCACTTCATGCTTGAGTCAGGTTTGCTTTGTTTCTAGTCCATTGGTCTATATCTTTTCTTCTAACTTGTTTTTAGTCTTTTCTTCAGTCTTTCTTTATGGTGGTACAGTTGATTTTATGGTCTTTTGAAGAACCGTGTAGAACTGACTAATGATACTGTCTGCCATAGCTTAACTTAAAATCCATTCTGTACCTTTTAAAATATGTTGGATATAACTAAGTTGTACAGAACTCTTGCACATTGAAAAACAGGTTCTTGAGAAATGCTTGAGTTTGAAACTGATCACTTCTTACACAAGAAGTCCATTTAAATTTAACAAAAGGACTAGAATAAATTTTTAGTCCACTGTCTCGCAGTAAAAACAGCAAATAGTGTCTAGCAGGCATAAATACTAAAGTAACATATTGAAAAAAGAAAAGAATATACTTCCCTTTATTTGTTCTTGATAAACTCTTTTTATTTCTCAACAGGAGAGTACTCTAACAATGAGTGTAAAAGGTATTCGATTTAAACCTTGTTTACTTGGAAGCAAAGAATTGTGCTTCGCTTGGCGTGAATTTTCTGACTTTCTCCGAGTAAATTTAACTGCAGGATCCCCTGCTAAATTACAGTTTGTGGATTGGCCAGAGTTAGAAAAGGTAAGTTGAATAGTTTTGGTTTGGAAAGAAACAACGGGGTCACTAGTCAGCAGGTCTTTTATTTCCAGAGCTTCTTGGAGCACAGGATACAAAGCTGAAAACAGAGTTCTTAGTATTGATGCTTCTAAAAATTGACAGAATGTGACAGCTCTAGAGATGTTTTATTCAATACAGGACAACGTAACACAAGCAAAATAAAGTATTTTGCAATCTAATTGTATAGATATATTTTAAATGGGACTGTAGATGTGAAGCATTTTTCACACAACAGCTAACTACATTAGTTTTTTAGAAGTAAACTTATTTTGGAGTAATCTCAAGTCGTGTGTGTATTTACAACACTGTATCCTTTAATATCTCATAAACTGTTTATTCTGTCCCAACTGGCCTTCTACAGATACTATTTTTCTTTTCTTTGTTGCAGCAGTTTTACTGTGGGCTGGATCCTAACACCCGTCTTCCACTGCTGTTTGCCAAAGATACTGTCCTTAATGGTAGTAATAGTTGACAGCTCATCTCTCCTTTATCTGTCATTGGGGATTTTTGAGGTTTAGGCTGTAGGAAGGCAGTCCCAAATTTACTTAAGTTTACAAGTGTTTACAGTCAGAAAGTAGGCAAGGGAGTACAGTACTCATATCAAATGAAGAGGATGGAGATTTTTGGTAACATCAATTTATTTGCTGGGGTTTTGGGTTTTTTTCAATGTTTACTTTGAATATTCAAATGACAGTGCTGAAGCAGAAAGCAAAATAGGAGAGTGGAAGGAGGTAAAAGAAAATTTTATCTCTGACTAGAGAGCAGGAATAAAGATTGGCCTGTGGAGAAAATTGAGAAGGAAGTTATTGAAAAGTGAAACAGAAGATTGAGGGAGTATCATAACTGGTTTTACACTCTAGAAAGCTCTCAAGGTGCGTCAGAAGATAAACTTTTGAGGCCATTTGCTCTTTCTACAACAAGGAAACTGTATGATAAGCCTCTTCAGAAGCGTGTCCTTCCTTTTAGTTGCATCAACACGAGTAATATGTGCATTTCAATTGAAGTAGTGCATTTTATAATGACAAGAGAATGTAAATGGGAAAACTCTAGAAATACCTTCCTGGAGTTTTACAATTCCGTCATGGTCTGTTACGAGAGACAAATAGTATGGAAAAGGCAGACACTGTTGCTCTGGGGGTTCCTGACCTGCCATGAGTGTCTGATATACCTAGAACAGAATACTATAATGCATTTGTATCTCTTCCAGCCTGTTGCAGTGATAAATGGTAGAGAATTGCAGAAGCCCCTTATTGTTCAGCTGTGTGATCAGTGGGGAAATCCGACTCCTGAACCGAATGTCAAAATCAACCTTACAAAGGGTAACAACTTAAAGGTAAGCATAGGCCTTATTATGTGAACTGTTTAACACAATTTTTTATTGTCACAGCTCCATTATCTTCTGCATTATCAAGACATTTTTGGAAAAATGAATATAATATTGTAAAGGCACAAAAGAATAATTAATCTCATATAACAGTAGCGTCAACGAGTAATGTAAACAGTTGTCAGGACAGAGTGCTGAGCTCCCCTTCATTATAACAGTCACAAATATAACAAAATTCCTGTAGCAGTGTCCAAGTGTAATTAGTATACATTCTGGATCTTCTGCTAACCTTTTATTACTGAGTAATAACAACAATGATGATATGGTCCAAACCGGCAACCAGGTCATTTTTATCTGGTGGTTCTTTGATTGTGCTTCCTGAATGTATGACGTGGTCTGTGTGTAAAGCTAGTCAGCAGGTTTGCTTACTACTTGGTTATCTCTGTGAAAAACATTGACAGCATAAACCAAATTAAAACAATGAGGATGCAAATCTGATCCAAATTTAAGTGGTTACTGTCCTTTCCATTAGAGAGGTCTGAGTGTCAGATAGTCTGCACATTGGTCTGTACAAAGAAAGGAATTTGACAGAATACTTCATTCATTAGAATGTTTGTTCTTGTTATTGGAAAAAAAAGTCAAACTGTCAAACATTCTTAACTGCTGGAGCAAAGACTGTTGTATTGAATGTGTACATTCTCCATACAGGATATATTAATCCACCTCTGGACATAACATTTTCTCATGCAGGGCTGGTCTTACTCCCTTTTTGTTCCTGCTTGCCATGCATTCGTGTCCCTCAGTTCTCTCGGAACACACAGCAGTCAAGAACTTCTTTTGCTCACCCCCCAAGAACTGTACCACAGCCTCGCCTTTCCCTAAATTTAACTGTGCTACCATTAATTATTTTTATTGGATTTTTTTTAAAGGAAATTTCTTTGTCTTGAAAGGTTTTCTTCTCGCTCTTTTGAATCTCTTGCTATAGAAGCCTGACTCGCAGTTTGGGACTTTTTTGTTTCCCCCAATTACTGCCTTTATGATGGCATCTGCAGCTTCCTCGAGGCTTCTGGTTATGTTGTTCTCAAGAGAACACACAACCTTGACGGTAACACTATGTGATTGTGCTGCCTGATCTAAGAGATGTTGTGGTGGCATGCTGTGTCTTTTTGGGTATTATGCTTTCCTCCAGGGAGGACCAGTAGCATGTCTTAGAAAGTCTGCATGCTCTTTATCCAAGTGCGATGCGTCCAGGATAAAGTGTTCTGAAAGCCAAGGTGGACCATTGTTATAATGTGTTTATTACAGTGCACTCTCGCAAGGCTTAACACCGGTAAGAGTTACTTTCATACATTAGCAGAGCAACCAACTGCATGTTTGCAGTTGCAGATCAGTATTCATGGGTATCTTGGAGAACCTCTTTTAGAGAATTGTCTTGCCTTATCATTTCAAATAGGTTGTATGCACAGTCTCCCAAAGGAAATGAGAAGCTTCTGCTAAACTGAATTTCTCAGATAAGCTGTCTGTCTGTATTTCACATCCCGATCTACGCCTGATGCTCAGTGGTTGCAGCATGCAAGTGCTGTACTCCATATCGCTGTCTTACAGGTCCAAAACTAAATGACTGTGGCTGAACAGAAACACGATGAACTCTTATGTGCAGCTCAGTAGTGGAAATGCACAAAGCACTGGTTCCTGTAAAAATTGAAAGTTTCTGTTCTGTGATGTACAGTACAGACTTACTTTGTTCAGTTGAATAGGGTGCGAGGATGGTGAGGCACCAGGACAGGTTGCCCAGAGAAGCTGTGGCTGCCCCCTCCCTGGCAGTGTCCAAGGCCATGTTGGATGGGGCTTTGAGCAGCCTGGTGCAGTGGAAGGTGTCCCTGCTCATGGCAGGGGGGTTGGAACTAGATAATCTTCAAGGTTCCTTCCAGCACAAACCTTTTTATGATTCTATGAATATACTCTTCAAAAGAGTTTATGAATAATGCCTGGCTATTTTCTTAAGTATATCTTTACAGTGCTGCTTTCATTTGAACCATTAAGCACACATTTTTTGCCATTGCTTTTCTCTAGTGACATGATAGGGTAAATTCATACTCCCATAGCTGATCAATTGTGAATCAACTTTCACAATTTTTTTTTTCCTAAAGTAGTTTCATTATTTTAACTTACTGACATGAGATTTGGGAAACAAAATAATTTTGAAGAAGGTTGCCCACTTCAGATATTCCAAAAACATTGTTTTTATGCAAGTGGACGCTAGACACTTAGTCTCCTGAAATTTGTGCTGAAATAGCAAAGAGAAAGCAATTTCATGCCAAAACCCTATTCAGATAATGACAAACATTTGCACCATATTGTTGCGTTATATCATCAGTGAAAAAGATTTTTTCCTTTGTTAGATAGAAATTCATTACAGAAGAACTCAGAATGTATCCATGTCTTCCTCCAAACTTTAAAGCTACTGTCTCAGGTTCCTTTGATAGATTGAGGAGATACTTGTTAGGTAAGGCCAAGGCAGCATGCACACCAATTTGCAGAAGTAGCAGCTTCTGCTTACTTTAAATAGTGTATTAGTATTCTTTAAGATTCACTCCTGTTTCTGTGAGAGGATAAGCATTCTCTGCCTGCTACACTGGAGTCCATAGTTTCAGAAAGGTGTGGTTGATGAGGAAAGTGAAGTGATAGCTTCTCTGCCGTTTAATGTGTAAAGGCAGGTCTGACTTAATGGTACTGCCAATTGTAAGATTTCACTTTCAGTGCCAGGGAAGTAAGTGCGGCAGAGACAGGGTGCACGTAGAAAACACACCCTGAAGAACACCAGTGAGTTAAAGGGGTGTTATTTGCTAACAATGGGATTCAGTGAGAATTCCTTGAAGTCAATAGACTAGTAGAATAGTAGAATTTCTGTTGACTTTCTATTGACTTCAAAGGACTTAGAATCAGAGCTAATTAACGTGCTACATAAGTAGGAGGAGTATAAGGCATTAGTGGTGTTATCCTAAAGCAACCCTGACGAGAAGTTATCGTTATTAGCGTTTCATTAAATGCCATTTCTTACAGTATAGAGATTAGTTCTTGTTTGTCATTAATAAGGTACTGTACTTCACTTGTCGTAGCACTTTTCTTTAAGTTGTCTAGCAGTCCAACATTTTTGAATGGGGGAAGGGAAGAGAGACACAGATATTTTACTTGGTTTTACTCTAGTTGTATCATCCTTTAATTTTTGCTAGACGGGAATCTGTGCAGACTGGAGAAAGAAAGTAAAAGGAAATAAATAGATTCTAGAAGGTTTTAGAATCTGAAAATTACTCAGGTTAAGGCATGCTATGAATGGCATGGTAGCATCAATAGCAATGAAACAAATAACATTAATAAAATATTTTAACATACTAATGAACAAAAATATCCTAGTTCAGATAAAGTGATTGTCTTAAAAAACTGATAGAGAAAATTCTGAAACCTTTTAATATTGTATTCATAACAATGTATCTTTCCCTAATTTAGAGTGCAAAAGTACAAAGAAGCTATTGCTCAAAGAGAAAGACAGTATGCAGGCAAATCAGATACACATTTTATTCTAAGACTTGATACTTCTTCTGTGTCATTGAAAGAATAAAAAAATATTTTTTTTTGACAGATTGTTCCTCCAACCCAGCAACATAAAACAGATGAAAATGGTAGGGCTAACCTGGGAGTTATTAGTATTCATGCACCTAGGTAAGTAGTGAAAACTATACGGAAAAAAATTGAATTCTGAAATGTCGCTTGCTAGATGCATTTAAGCTGCACATTTCATAAAGTGCCTACCAAGAATTAATCAAGAACTAAGGTCAGACATCTGTTATTTATATGCCGGTGGAAGGCCAGGTAGTAAGCTTTAAGAAATTAAGTGCTTAACTAAATAAAATTCAATAGCTGCTTCTTTTGGTCTTCCGAGAATCTGCTGCTCTAATTTTCTGAATCGTGTTTTTTCTGGTTACGGTAAAACACAGCTTATAATTGTCAACTTGTACCTAGCACAGATAGTGTCATAAACCTACTAAAATATTTGAAATGTGCAGCCTTTGGCTGACCAGATCCAGATACTGTGCTTTCAAAGTAGGAACACGTTTTAGGTGTGTTGAAACCCCACTTCCTCTGGGTGCTAGCTATTGTTTTAAAGGACTAGGTAAAGTATCCAAAAGAACTTTAAACATATGTATTTATTTTTTCTTACCTGCGATAGAACTAATGAAGTCTGATTTCCTGCAGATGTGTGTCCTGTGGCTTCTGCTTCTTCACATCAGTTGCCCTGGCTCCCCTTACACCCACATGTCCCACCTGACTTCAAATTCATTATTTCTATATCCTCCTCATGTTCACAGTCCTGCTGCCCACTCCCTGCATCTCTAAGCTTTTCTTGCAAGACTAGGGTGGCTTTAGGTAGCACAGAAGCTAGCAATACATGCTTGCTTTTCAATTTCTGAGGTATTTCATGGCAGTTAGTATTTTTGCATTCATATCTGCAGGATTTGATTCATGATCTTGTTTTGCATTTGGAAGAAAATCTATTTTAAATGCTATTGATGGTGCGCAGTGCATTTACAATGCCTGCATCTTTGTAGAAGAATGATGAATATTAGTTACCAATATATTTCTGGAGATTAGAAGCAGGTGTGCTCCATGGTAACATCAAACTATTTATAGCATAATCAAAACCGGCTCAGGAGTACAGCCTCTATGCAGTTAAATACCGTATTCCCAGTTCTGTTTAAGAACTTGAATAGCAAATTTTCTTGGAAATTTTAGAGCAATGAAGTCATTATATACTTGAATGTGAGTTGTACGAGGTTCACGCTTTGGAAACTGTCAAAGCAGAATGGTCCTCAAACAGCATTTTAATTAGCTGTGCTTGCTTTCCACCTTAGTGTCTTCTGCAACTTAAAGCTGTAGCTGCTAGTGTCTTACAAACAGGGAATGAAGCATGACCAAGCTAACGAAATATTAAAGCAAAATTAAATTTAATACGCTAATATCTTAAGAATATCTTAAACTTATGATTTTACTTGTCTAACTGCATTAACACTTCCATTTTTTTTCTTCCCTCTACTACTGATAACTTTTAGATACTTTTTCATGATGCTTTCCTGTACAGGAATGACTTAAATTCTGTTGAAAATTGTCTTTTCAGAAGAGATATTTTACATCAGTTTTCATGATTTCTGTATATTTCAGGGGAGAGCACACTTTACAGCTTAAAGCCTCATACAACAAGATCACATTAGACTGTCCTATAATCACATTCAGTGTCTTGCCTGATCCCGAGAAACCTGTCCGCTTGAATGTTAAATATGACAAAAATGCTGCTTTTCCAGCAGGAGGTACCTTCCCTGGTAAGTATAAGGATTCTTTGCTGGAAACCAATAACTCACGAACTTTGTAAAACTATGAAAAACTGTTTTGATGATTCTCCTGGTGTATTTTCTTACTCTTTTTTTATCTGTTTTGTCTCAGTTCTTTGTAACAGCCGTATCTGAGATGCCCCTGTAACACTTGGAGAGAAAAGACATGTACATCATGTTTGGAAAGCATTTCAATAGACCTCTTACTTATTTGTTCCAAATTATTGGCTTTATCTGTCTAAAAATGGTAAAACTACAGAATCTCTTCTCTGTCCTCAATGAAATATCGTATTTCATTTTTTGATCTTCCCAAAAGACAGTCTGAGCTAGTTCATGCGTGTTTTCCCTCATTTTCTGTGGAATAGTAACAAAGGTGGTAGCAATGAAATCATAGGCCAGCTGTGAGCCAAGAGGAACCAAAAAGTGATCAGAAGTATGCCAGGGACAGCACAAAATATTCTTCTCTCTTGTTGTATTCCCTCACAAAAGGATGATCTTTGCTTTCTAACTAAGGCTACTGAGTCATAAAAGAAAAAAACCCGTCTCATGCTTTATATCCCAGTTGTATTCACAAGGAGGAAAACAGATAAAGAGCAAGTTATGACCAGGAGGGGACATCTTGTGCTAAAAGCAAAACAAACTTCTGCTTTTTCCTATCTGATCGAGGGTGGGAAGGCTCTGCAGAGGGATCTGGACAGACTGGATCAATGGGCCAAGGTCAATCACCAGAGGTTCAACAAGGCCAACTGCCGGGTCCTGCAGTTCAGTCACAACAACCCCATGCAACGCTGCAGGCTTGGGGAGGAGTGGCTGGAAAGCTGCCCGGTGGAAAACGACCTGGGGGTGCTGCTCAACAGCCGGCTGAACATGAGCCAGCAGTGTACCCAGGTGGCCAAGAAGGCCAACGGCATCCTGGCTTGTGTCAGGAATAGTGTGGCCAGCAGGAGTAGGGAGTGCCTCTGGACTTGGCACTGGTGAGGCCGCACCTCGAGTACTGTGTTCAGTTTTGGGCCCCTCACTACAAGAAGGACATTGAGTTGCTGGAGCGTGTCCAGAGAAGGGCAACGAGGCTGGTGAGGGGTCTAGAGCACAAGTCTTATGAGGAGTGGCTGAGGGAGCTGGAGCTGTTTAGTCTGGAGGAGGCTGAGGGGGGACCTTATTGACAAGTACCTGAAAGGAGGTTGTAGTGAGGCAGATGTTGGTCTCTTCTCCCAAGTAACTACCGATAGGACTAGAGGCAATGGCCTCAAGTTGCATCAGGAGAGGTTTAGATTGGGTATTGGGAAAAATTTCTTTACTGAAAGAGTGGTCAGGCACTGGAACAGGCTGCCCAGGGAGGTGGTTGAGTCCCCATCCTGGAGGCGTTCAAAAAACATGTAGATGTGGCATGGTGGTTTAGGACGTGGTTTAGTAGGCATAGTGTTGTTGGGTGGATGGTTGGACTTGATGATCTTAGAGGTCTTTTCCAATCTTAATGATTCTGTGAATCTATAAGGAAACTTTGACATGAATAAGAGACCTATACTAACTCATTCCATTAATTCAGGAAATAAAAGTTGTCTTTACAATAACCATGGGAGATACGGTTCTTGAATTTGCCAGTGAAGTGTACAAATTTACTAGCCCTTCTTCCAGAAATTTCTTCCGTTCAATTTGCAGTCATGAAATTTGCACTATGAAACCACGATACAAAGATATTCTTCCGAAAGCCAAAGTCCTGTCTAAATTAGAATAGAAAGCAAGTAGATTCTGTCACTTTAAATACAATCCTATATTAAGGAAGGCAAGAAAATACTTCAGTAACAGTTTAGTAAAATTAAAAAAAAAATATTTGAGACTTGGGAAACCTGTGTATTTTGTCAGTGGTGCCTGTGAAGGGGAGTAAGGTAGTTTCCAAACTGATTTTTTTCCCCTTTGATCCCATCCTTGTTTTAAAAGAAAAAATAAAAAAAATAAAAATCACATTTTAACCTTCTGTAGATGACTTTTAGACGTATTTGATGAAGTGAATACTAACACATTTCCTATTCTGAATGGTATTCACTTAAGAATTATAAATTAATTTAGGCATGAGATTTCCAAGTTACTAACTCTAATACGCTAATACTACTTACTTTGGCCTTTATTTGAAAGGAATAAATTAAGGTGGAAAATCTGATGCAGTTACCAAAAATTTCCAGGAGAGGTCAGGGAGACTTTTGATCAGTAGATATGTTTTCAGTACTGGGCAGTTGTTGGAAGGAATATAAAGAATATAATTAAGTCAGTACATGGATAAATGTAGAAACGGGAGCAGGTTGGGAACTACATGACTTGTACAGGAAAGTGGTGCCTTGCAAATGTGTTTGAAGTTGACAGCTGTGTGAATGTTAACGATCCCGCTGATACAGAGTACTTGGTTCCTTAACCAAAGGCTCATAATGTATACTGTTGCAGGACACTGTCCTTCCTATACTTGTCTTTCCCTTGCGTTAAGGTGGACTTGAAACCAGAAAAAACTGTCTGTCTAGGGAGTGTTTTCAGTTCTGTCACTGTTTCACAGTGTGATTTCAGCACAAGCATCTGAATTTTTCCCACCTGTTCTCTGTACTGCTTTGTAAATACATCTGGATTCCCAGATGATAAACATCACTCAAAGATGGCGGAAAAAAAAAATCAGAAAATCTGCTTCATATGAATGCATTTGTTGTATCCCAGGCCTGTATGAAATACCTGCAACATCTAATCAAAATTTGGAACAAATAGGATTTATTTGTAGTACTAGGAGTTGAGATGCAGAATACCTCCCACAAATAAGAGGTCTGTGGTGTGGCGGCTTGTTTCTTGACCAAAGAAGGTTCATATTCAAAGATAATAATTATACTGTCATAACTTGATGAGGCGACATTTGTATGGAAAGAGGCTTTTGTTCTTTAAAATACTCCATACAGTGTTATGAACTTGACTAAATTCATGAGGTATTTTTGTTTTATGAAATAGCATACTATAGAAGCATAGAATCACAGAGTGGTTTTGGGTTGGAAGGGACCTGTAAACATCATCTAGCTCCACCCTCCCTGCGAAACAGACATTTTTCAAATGTAGTGTGTAGTACAAATCAACCAGGGTTTGAGAGAGGAAGAGAATTAAACAGCTTCTTCAGGAGATAACATAGTATATAATGACATCAAATTTTGCTATAAAATTAGATATCAGATTCCTTATTAGCAGCCTCATATTTAATTAACATCCTAATTATTGGATTTAGTTGTGAACTGGGTACACCTGAGGGCAGGCACTGTAATCTTGGAGGAAGTCATGCCTGAGTTTTTTATACGCATCAAAGGATAGTCCTTTCTTAAAGTGCAAAATTTTGTTCTAAGGGAGCAGTGCAGCTTCAGTTACATGCATAAAATCCACCTGTAATCATAGTGTCAAAGTGCTTAGTTCACGTTTTCGACTAGAAGAAGAGTAGCTTTATTCTAGTTTGGATTCCATTTCCTTCAGACTACTAAACTATGGAATATATAGGCAAAACTAAATTTTTCAGATTGGGATATAAAATGGCAAGTGTTTTGACTGCAAACCAGTCAACAGCAAATAGAGGAGTGAAACGTGTCCCTATATCCTACTTCTAACAGATTTAAGTATGTGACATTAGTCTGTAAGAAGCAGCCATACTCAGCTTCATATTCATAGCCTGAGTCCTTCTCTTCATTGCAGCGTGGCTAACAGATGGGGAAAATGGGAGTGGTGTTGTACAGTCTCTTTACAACTACTGCACCTTTCTATCCAGCAGTTCAATGGCTAAAGCACTTGTGAAGGAAGAGGGAGATCTGGATTTCCTGTCCTTGAAGGAAGGAACCACCTTCTTAACTAGCTAATGATTGTTCTTTCCTGAGAGCAAGAAGAAGCCTGGCTTGCTATTTTGACGAGACTGATAATCTGGGGAAGGCAGACTTCAAATTTGAGGGTTTTTTTTAAAGCTGTCGTTGGATGAAGTTGATGGGGGTTTTTTCTATGGATTGTTACCTGGTCTAATTACAGGGCTAGGGAGAGAAGGTTTTCCGTATCTGGTTTTAATTTTTTTGTTGTTTGGGTTCTGTTTGGAATGTGGGGTTTCTGGGGTTTTTTTCTCTAGATATGAGGGAGACACAGAAATTAATGGAGTTTAGTCTTCTTAATCCTGAAAAAAAAAACTTGAAAAAATGCTGTCTTTCACTCTACAGATTTTATGGTTAGTGTTCTTTCTGAAGATGACAACATTATTAAAAATATTAATCCAGCACGGATTTCTATGAAAATGTGGGAAGCGCTGAACAGCGGAACTAGGATACCAATTGATGTAAGTCATCAAAATGCATTTTCAAAATGGGTATCAGAATGCCAGCATAGGACAAACATTTATAGTAGAAACCTTCTTTCATTTAACTTAGATCAATATCCTGTTCTACATTACACATCAGTCGTATTTGTTTATCAATATCTGTCATGTTACAAGTTATCAGACTGCTCAGATCTCAAGACTATAGTAAGGGCAAAAATGCTACTGCTCTGCAGAAGCTACCTAATAGCAGGAAGACTATTAAAAGTTGCCACCCTGAATTTTTCAAAGAAAAGACTGTGAGAATTAAGAATATGAAACTAGCATCGAAATTATAGGTGATCTCACTGAATTACTGTATACTGTCAGTACGGCCAATCATTAAGACTTGATAGTGTATTAGAAGTAAGGTACTTTAACTTTTCGTATACTGCATTAAATTTTTTGCATCTTTTCAGGTTACAACATTTAGCTGTAGTAAAGTGAAGGATGACAAGGAAGATGGCTTCTTCTACTTCAGGTATGGCAGCATTTATGCTATAATTACTGATGCAACTTACTGTACAAAATACATAGTTTGAAATAGAAACAAGCGTTTTAGGTTTTGGTAATAACAATCTATTGTAGAGTTAGTATGATACAGTGCTATGAAATGGTAAAATATATTAGCAAGATGCAATGAACAAAAGGATTGAATTCTTCCCTAGATACATTTGACGTTTGTTCAGTCTGAGAGTAAAGAAGACAAGAGTCTAAGATAATATATTAGAATACATGATAAGAAGTGCTAGCAATGAAGGGACTACATCATCTGCTTGTCACTTGTCTGGTAACATTCCTAAATTCTTTTCAATGTTACATTCAACTGCTGTAGCATTGCAGGTTGGACAAAGTGAACTTAACTCTGGTTTAGCACCTTCTGTAGCTGTGTGTTAATCCTGAACCATGACCTTGGCCCTGTCAGTGCAGTGGTCTTTCCTTGGGTTACTTATTCAGAGATGGTGTCTTATATGACAGGCAGCAGAACTAGAGCTTACCATAACCTGGTGCCTGACTGCCACATTCTTTCTACATCTATTCCTGGCAGGCATACTATGGGATCAGTTAAATAGTTGTGGTACTGGCTGTTGATTCAAGCGCTTGCCTTCTAGGAACAGACTTTCCTTCTGCTTTTAGAAAGCAGACTTCAGGATCACCTTAATGCAGCAGATACCACTGTTGCACACCTGATCCTGGTTCTTGCATCAGAGGAACAGAGGCTGCTGCAGCTCAGCTATATCAAGATTCCAGGAGCATCTGGTGGCAGCACTTCAAGAGGTGATAGGAAGTTTCCTAACTTGCCTCTCAGCTGTGGCTCTCTTCCCTTTTGAGGCACATGATAGAGTTCAGGAAGCCAGGCATCCAGTTTGTAATCCTTGAGAATCCATGTGCTTTCAAGACTTTCCTGTAGCGTAAAGTCTTCCATGCTTTTTTCCTGGGGAGCTGAGGTGCTTGAATCTAGGGTTTTGAATCAGCTTGATACGCAGTGTGAATGTAGCTCCATCTGTAATTCCCTTTGTCATATCCAGCCACGAAACTATCCCGTCTAGAAAAGCAGTTGACATGACCTTTGTTTATTCCAGCTTTTTAGCTCCCCACGTGGTGTACAGCAACATCTTGTATTTATATATGAAGGCTTTCTCATGTAAGAGATTACAACGTATTCAACAAGTTGTTTAAGCATGACTTTTTGTATCATTACCAAGATCTGTCTTTACCTTGAAGGCGCTCAAGGTTCCAAAGCCTTCTAAGGTAGAGTTTGGCAGCTATGGGAAAAGAAGGCTCCCAAATAAGGGTGCAGTTTTGCTTTTAATGGAGTAGAGCTTACTGTGTGGATAGTCCCAGGTTATGGAATGAACTTGTCCGGAAAGCAAGGATCACTGCAGACTTGCACTAAGTACAGGGTGCATCTCTGTGACCTTGGTCATTCTGAGAAATTCGTAGTTATAAGCAGCAAAACATAAGAACTCCCTAAAACCTTATTAAAACAAGGCACTCTGCATCATGTATTTGTACCTCCAGAAAAAGGAGACTGGAATGAATGTGCCAAAGTGTAGTCATGCTAATAAATGTTCTCCTGTTGTCCTGGTTTCACAGCTGGGATAGAGTTAATTTTCCTCTCAGTGGCTGCTCTGTTTTGGATTTAGTACAAGAAGCATGTTGATAACACTGATGTTTTAATTGTTGCTAAGAAATCGAGGACTTTTTTGCAGTCTCACAGATTCAGCTAACAAGCAGGTGTGCAGGAGCTGGGAGGGAGCGCAGCCAGGCAGCTAGCCCAGGCTGGCCAAGGGGAATATCCCATATCATGGACGTCATGCTCTGAGTTGGCCAGGGGGAGGCAGGAACCTTTCTTGCTTCTCTCATTTCTGTGAGTTCAAATGCTCTTTTATCCGGGAGTTCGAACTTTTCCAGGAGTGTAGTCTTTTGGGGGAGTTTTGCAAAACTGGCAAAATCCTCGAGTTCGGGGTTCTGTGATTGCTTCTCTGGGACTGACTGCAAATCAGTGATTGGGTGGTGAGAAAATTGTATTGTATATAGTTTGTTTTGCATATGCATTATTAGCATTAGTATTAGTATTTCCTTTGTTGTCTTATTAAACTGCCTTTTTCTCAACCCATGAGTTTTACCTTTTGTCCATTTCTCCTCCCCATCCCGCTGGGGCGGAAGGGAAGGAGTGAGCGAGTGGCTGCCTAGTGCTTGGTTGCCGGGGTTAAACCATGACACCTGGGAAAAGCACTATGGTGATCAGTGTGTTATAAAGTAACCCATATAGAGTTGAATATGAAATTATTAAAATCTTGACATTGGTACCGGTAGCTTACTAGTTGTCCAGAAATGTCCAGAATTAAAACTCCCAACATTTTTTGAAAAATTTGAAAGAACAGACAGTAGAGACTACCCATCAGCACCCCTTGTAGGAAAGTACATTACTCATTGCTGACAGTGTCTGTGGCATCACTGGCTACCACCTGATTTCTCTCAAGTTTTCCCGTCCTTGGCACAGTCACAGATGTTTTTTATGTACTTAACACCAATCAGTAGCATGGGTGCTATTACACAGTCTTACAACTTGTGTAACAGTTGTGCAGTTTCTTCTTTTTCTAAAGCATATGTCTGGTTAGATGGTGTTCAGCCATGAGATCTGTAGCAGATTATTTATAACTCAGTTTTTTAATGCATCCTGACAAGGCAGATGCTGCTTTCAATCTTAACCTAGATAAAATGCAGGAAAGAAGGTAGAATTGTTCCTTCTCTATATGAAAAACAAAACGGAAAGGTCATGGCCTGTTCTAGAAATAAGTAAAGCTTTGGGATTTTGTTTTTTACAAGTTAAGCATCCCAGGGAATCTTGCATCTTACTTCTTCCTGAAACAAAATAAGAGGAAAGAAATTGCTTAATGTTATTGACAAAACAGATAAAATGCTGTATGCTGAAAACAAAAATCTCATTAACCAGTTCAAGAGTGCCACAAGTCATCCTCTAAGAGAAATGTTAGAGACTGTTCGCATCTCCTCAAAAGTTTCTAAGCATTTGGAAGTCACTGCTATCCCTCGTATAAACACTGTGGTGATCTTCTGGGTGCTGTTAGTCCTTCCTTGGTAGGTGAAGTTCTGTTTATAGCAGCAGAAGTGCAAGTGTCTGTCTTCCCTTTGTATTTTGATGTTAGAGGTTCTTTGCCAGTAGTCTGCACTCTGGAACACTGTGAGGTAGAATGGAAGCTCTTTACTCTCTCACTATGCTCAACCTTGACTATTGGTCCAAGTTACCCAACTTTGTACGCCTGCTGAGTAAGAGGAGGAATTAGCTACTCAGATTTTATATAAATTCAAGCCAAATGATTAGATTTGGAGGGAATTTGTTGTTGTTGCAGATATAAATATCTGTATGCTCAGTTTCAGTAGCTTTATGAAAATTCATTGAATGGGAAGTGAAATGAAATAGACTTGCAGATTTCTGAATAATAGGGCCACGACAAATGTCCTGTCAGCTAGTAGAGACAAACTCTTGGTGCAGACTTTCCTTATCCAGGCTTCCAAAAGCTTTTTTCTAGTTCCTGAGGACTTTTCGTGGCATTCTTGCTGAAGGAGGAGTGTTAAGGAGGAGTACTAAAACATGTCATGCCTTAACAGGACTTTCTAACTAGTTTGGAGGACTACTCAGAATTTGAATTGTTTGCATACTTACATAATTGTCACCTCAATATCGACTCACTTTTGCTTGGTTTTTGGTTTTGATTTATTTAGGGATAAAGTGGTTCCAGAGAGAGTGGGCACTTACAGTATCCAGTTTACCTTTGCAATGGATAAGACAAATATCCTCAGCAGTGACCAGGTTTGAATCTACAATTAATTATATGTAGCCAAGAACATATAATACAGAGTCATCTGGGAGAAATATTATGATACTTTGTAGATTTCAGAATGCAAATAGTTTCACTTGCAAGCTTTGCAAAAAATTGTATTTTTATTTTTGGTAGTTATTGATTTCAGACTGTTGGTTATCAAAATATGTTTTAATTAGCTTTTATAAATAAGCAGAAATTTTGTGGAATAACAGAGCTGCATAATTTGCAACCTAGTAGAACTGGTTTATAGCCGTGCTAATTTATTTCAAGATTGTCAGTAAATTTCACACGCATTTGTTTCAGTATTTTTTGAGCAACCCATGTGTGCAGGTGAATTGCAGTGAATTATATCAGTCTTTATTTTATTTTGTTTTGTTTTATTCTTCCTCCTTTTTCTGCTAGATTATAGTTGAAGTTGTACCTAATGACCCTGTACGCTTGTTACCTGATTCTTTACCAGCTACTCCAGCAGTTTCCAATGTTCGAACTCTTACTAGCCGTACGCTGGTCAAGGATTTGTGCCTCCGTGTAACGGTAACTATACTTCAATACAAAATCATAATTAGGGAAGTATATAAGACTGCTGAAAATATCTTGAATTTTGCTGTAAGGCATTGCTGCTATCTCTGTGCAGATCAACTTCACAAAAAAGATGTAAATCAGTGATTTCTAGTATGTGACAGGTGCATCTTGTTTTATTTACATACAGATGACCAAAACTAAAACGTGCAATCCTTGCTGTCAGGCATCTCAGTTGAAACCCATTTCTTGTTGCCATAGGGAAGAAATGTTTCGCAAGTGGATTCTAGTGGGAGAACACGTATATAGACAGCAGATGTTTCTCTCCATGGTTTTTTTTCCAGGAGACAGTTTCTCTTAGAAATCTTGCATTATGAACAGTGAGGTTTCCTGGGCTTTGAACATTCACGGGGTTACAGGGTGATCACTTACCAGTTACCGCCATGGGCAAAACAGACTCGACTTGTGGAAAATTAATTTAATTTATCACCAATTAAAATAGATTTGAGCAGTGAGTAACAACGACAAAAAAAGTAAAGCAGCACCTTCCACCCCACACTTACCCAGGCTCAGCTTTGCTGCAGACTCCTCTGCCCTTCCCCGAGTGGCGCAGGGGGATGGGGGACGGGGGTCATGGTCAGTCCATAACAGCCCCCCTCTGCCGCTCCCTCCTCCTCGCAGTTTCCCTGCTCTAGTGCAAGTCCCTCCACCCTGCTCTAGTGCGAGTCCCTGCTTGGACTGTGGTCCTTCGTGACCTGCTCCAGCGTGAGGCCTCTCCACAGCCCGCAGTCCCTCAGGAAATCGCCACATGCTCTGGCGTAGGGCTCTGCCGTGGTCTCCCCACAGGCTGCAGGGG
>Ga0065711_1032717_pt1 | contig 26813 bp, 11 predicted proteins | sample Hoacrofraction12_FD_59098 | JGI IMG/M metagenome (GOLD analysis project Ga0065711, IMG submission 59098) | Hoatzin crop microbial communities from Cojedes, Venezuela - Epithelial fraction 12 v2 (version 2) | ecosystem: Host-associated > Birds > Digestive system > Esophagus > Crop | place... | reverse complement strand
CGGGCTCCGTGCTGGCGGCGGTGGCCCTGCCCGGTGCCGGCGCGGCCGCCCGGGGGGCGGAAGGGGACCGCCGGGGCCTAGGCTCCGGCCGTTTCCCTGGGTGGGTTTGCCACAGCCGCCATCTTCCCCCGACAACGTGTCTGCCGCCCGTCCCTGCCCCGCTGCTCTTTCCAAGCGGGAGCCCCGGCGCCGGGGGAAGCGGGGCGTCCTGCCGACCGCCCGGCGCGGGCATGGGGGCGGCGGCCGGGCTCAGCCCCGGAGCTGTCCGTGGTGGCGATCGGCCCAGCCCCGGGAGCTGTCCGTGGTGGCGGCGGGCTCAGCCCCGGAGCTGTGCCCGGCGACGGGGCTCATCCCCTGAAGCTGTGCCCGGCGGCGGGGCTCATCCCCGGGAGCTGTGCCCGGCGGCGGGGCTCCAGCCCCGGAGCTGCCCGCGGCGTTGCCGCTCCTGCAGCCCAGCGCGGCGGCCCTGACCCAGCGGCACCGGGTCTCGTCCTGCCGCTGCTGCCCGGGCGTGGGGGGACGGGGTCAAGAGTGGGCTTCCCCTTGCTCTGTGCCCCAGATGAGAGGGGAGAACCGGTCTCATTGGAGGTGCGGGGATCCCGCTCGGCGAGCGGCGTGGGTTGTGTCCTTCCCCAGCCCGGCTCGGAGGCACTGAGTAAACTCAAGAAAACTGTTCTCCCTCCATGGCGGAGTAATGACACGGACTTCTAATGGCTTAAAAATAAGCAAAGCTGCTAGTATTTTGGGCATGACTTTTATGAGTGCTGTGAGGCTGAAGCGCAAAACATTTTTTTATGCCAAAATTAGTATCATATCTTGGACACGTTAACTGCAGCTGGCCCTTCACACTCAGTACCTGGAAGCCGTCTTCTGGGCTTGAGTTGCTGACTTTGGAAGTCTGTTTCGAAGATTCATTGCATTATTGTTAGTGTCATAATGAAAGCTTCAGATATCATTTGTGTGACAGCTACTGAACTGTGAGGTGGTCGCCTAAAAATATTTTAATATCTGTGTAAAAAGATATTTTATTGGGCAAACATTTCAAAGAATGACAGGGTAACATGAGCACTGGAAATAAAGTGCCATATCTCATTTTATCACTAAATATCTCTCAGTCTCACACTATATGGTTTGCTTGCTATTGTGATAGTTTAATTTTAAAGCAATTTAAACTCCCTCACATTGCTAAATCCTGTGGCATATCAAAATAGATGCAATTTTTTTTGTCTAAAATCTCTGCACTCTTAAAAATTATTAACAAAGAAGGAAATGGAAAATTATTCAAGTTACAATATAAATATGTAATAATAGCATTACAGTTTTTAAGAAGGCTCCTGTCAACTTTTGTTGTGGGTGATAACATTTATGTTCCAATATAAAGTATGATTTCAGTATGATACTAGGATCAGCTTGAACCGTTAAGCTTACAAATGAAGAGTAAAGTGTTCGCAAGTAAAGACAAGGTAAAACCAAATTAAGGAATGAAGCAGAACTGTTTTAATTTGTAATTGTCAGAATCCTGGAAACAGGCAGTGGACAAAAGAAAGGTCTTCATCAAATCTAAAGATAAACTGTAGACTTCATGTGGAGTTTAGTTTCTCATTATGTCTCACTGAAGCTTCCGCTTGAGTTCTGTATAAGCCGTGAGGGAAATGATATGGTGTAAAGTTTAGACACAAAGAATAGCCTAAAACTGCTCTCTTAGGAAAATGCTGTTGCCAATGGAATTTGGATAGATGGCTCATGATATTTTACAGGATACTGAGAAGTGATCTGGTGTCAGGTGAACAACTCACTGGTTTCATTTTTCTTAAATTGAGGTAGCTCCTTGAACCATCAAGTAGATGTTTATTCTGAAAATATATACAGATTTATTAAGCACAGCCCTCCGCCAAAGTCATACCAGAACTTGTTGTGCATTTTTAAGTAGATATTACTGAGTTTAATTCTCTTGACAGGTGTTTTCCTTCTGTCAACGGAAGAGAAAGAAAAAGAAAGAAAAACCCCATATTTATATGAATGAACTACTGTTATTGCATAGAGATAAATACAGAGTTCAATCCTGCAGCCTTTGTTCAAGTGTAATTCTCCTCGAAGGCAAGCTTCTTTTGAAGTGGAAGGTATTTTTGTCTGACTAAGCAATAAAATTGTGTCATTTCATTCCATGGAGAAATATGGAAGGATAAAAAAAGATGCTGAAAACAAGAGTTGACATTTAGCGATATTATCACAAGAACCCTTCAAATGTTGTAGAAGGGGGCAAGCATGGATTTCCTCTAACTTTTTTGATAATTTATGGTAATTGAGTGTCAGTATGAATGGCTAGTCCCTGGGCTCTACTTCCTTTCTCCATTCTATTTCTATTTTGTGCTTTTCAAATACTCATGCTGTGCCCATCACTGTGGTATTTGAGTATCTTCCAAAAGTGCATTAAGTAGTGTGACTCACATCTGTAATGTGGACTATTTATTCTTTTCCTTTCACTCCCTGGGGTAAATATGTGTGGATTTAAAACAGATACATAACTTCTTCTCCTTATGCTTGTTTTACTCTTCTTGGGGAAAGGAGATGCAGATGGTATTGAGTTGTAATCTGTAGCAACTAATAGTGATCAAGTCAGCATGAATTCTTGCCAGGATTTGCTGGAACATGATGGCATGGAAAGCAGAAGCTTTCCAGATTTGCTTTCTCCTTTGGCCTGGTTTGGTCTGTGAAATACGCCTAGCTACAGTTGTGCACTGTCTTCCTGTGGCAGAGCTTCCTCTTTAAAAAGAAGGGTGGGGAGAAAACTCTGCTGCTTTGACTGTCTCTCTTCTGGAATTTTTGGGACCCTTGGAGTGCATTTTGAATGTCATGTGTGGGGAAGGTGCCTTTTTGACAAGGTTGTTGAAAGTATGTTTTGCACGATAGTTAGTATGCATAATGGATGACACTTAGAGAGAGTGAATTTGTGATTGTATGCTGGGTGTAAGTCCTCTGCTGTCATATGAGTATTTACATGTTTTCAAATTGTATCTTTGTGGATCTTTTACATTCATGTGTATAGCATTGAACTTTTGATGACAGCTTTTCCTTTACATTATGCACATCCTTCCTCTTACAAATTCTAGTTCTATGTGTGTAAGTTATCTAACACATTTTAGATAGCGCGTTTACTCCATATGGATTGATTTGTGGGATCAGTCTTGTGCTCTTTTACTTTTCATTTGTACTTTATTTTATATCAAAGGCCTGGCTTGAGAGGATGCACACAGAAAAAAGATTTGTAGAAGATGCTAGGATACTGACATTATTTGTAAAGACTTAGTTTCAGCCCATATGAAGTGCATATACACTTTTCTACTTGCAGTATCAGGAGTTGCCAGCTCCTTTGCCTAACTATTCTAAAGATAAAATGCTCTCCTTTTAAAGTCAGACTCGCAGCTCCGAAAATGCATGCATTTCAGCTTTACATGGGTATGGGCAGTTTGGCCCAGCAGAAGGCAAGTTTTCTCAAGAGAAATTTCGTTATGAAATCATCCAGCTTTTCATACATTTGCAAAGCATCACAGGTTTGCCATGAGGTCCTTATAAAAAGATCTCTTTTGTATGTGTGCATGGTTGAAATCAAGTGGCGTTGTCATCTATCCAGGGGTAGAAGACAGATGGAAACATGCTGGGCTAGCTAGAGAAAGGTGGCTCTCTGTTACCCACCAGTGTCACATCCGTGGTCAGCTCTAGGCAGGTACGACTGACTGCAAGCTGGTGTGTGTGCAGTTGCTGTGTCCGTGATTGCACAGCCATGGCAAAAATTGTGTAGCTACACTGACTGAAACAAAATCTCTGACAAGCCGACCTCAAAGCACCTAGACTGTATGGGCTCTGTATGGCACAGTGGCTGAGCGAGACGTGGGGCAGGATGCTGGGCCTGGGGGAGAGGAAGCACCAGATTGATGGCTGTGAGTCACATCAGCATAAATATCTGCCTTACAGAGCTATTGTGCTGCTTTATAAATAATTGTCCTGGTTTATAAACAATCAACTCCGGTTTATGCTGCTTTAAAAGCATTGTTTGTTTAGGATTTGGATTTTGGGGCTGAAGGGGTGTCAAAGACGTAGGTGGTGATTATTCGTTTTGTTTTTTTGAAAACAGAGATATGTGTATGGGAGTTTTGAAAGCTTATAGGGTAATGCAAAAAGATTTGCTTTTGGCTACGTAGTAAACTAGGGCTCCAAGCAGTGTCAGTTGCTCAAGTTATCCTTCCGTAACTTTACACTGTGTTTTTTCTGAATCTGGATTGCTGATCAGAGCAGTCCATTTCTACACCACTCATCATTTTGCGTTTCTTTCTATGTATTAGAAAATAAAATACAGTCAAGGTGACTTTAAAGTAATCACTTTATGCAGTGTAAAATAAGCGATAGTGGAGGTTGTATGAAAAGATACGGTTGAGGAAGACAGTTGTCCCCTTCCCTGCCTTGTCCTCCCCTGCCCTCTTCCCTGCTCTTTTCCCTTCCTACTACCTCATTCTCTGCTCTCTCCTAATATTATTTATCTTGTCCTCTTTCTTTTGTTTCAACAATTTGTGCTGCTTTTTGGGCCTCTCTCAAAATTGTCATTATTCCTTACTCTTCTTTCTTACCACATGCTTAGACACTTTATACTGTAGATAATAATTGTCAGGATGTTATGGCTTGTACCATTTGCTCTTCAAGAAGACCCAGTGTTTACAACTGTTCTCTAAAGCATCTAGCACACTTTTGGGCACAGTCTGCAAATAACCGCGGTAGTACTTCCTCTTAGTGACTAAGCAGAATGTATTTGGAGATTATACAGACTGGCAGTTATGCTAATTACTGGGTTTGCTAATGTTAGTGTTGAGTAAAATTTCAGAAGGCTGCAATAGTGCTGATGTTCCCACATTCAAAAAGTACAAGCAGGATGGGTTGGATGTAGAAAGGCCTGACATCATACGAGGCCAAAAAATAGAAAAGCTGATACAGGATTTAGTTAACAAAGTAGATATGTAACAGCAGCCAGTATATGCTTTCTGAAATATTGTCAAATAAATCTGCTTTTGTATTCTTCGAAGTAAAAAGAAAAAAACACTTAATTTTAGACTTTAAAGGCAAGAGTGTAGGTCACACTTTAAGGTGCTAGGACTGTATCCTAGAAAGCGGTGGTTGGGTGAAATTCAGTGGTCTCTGGAAGCGAGGTTAAGGGGCTGAGTGGTCCATTCTGTATTTTCTCTGCATGCATCTGTGAGCTGGGTAACATCTAAATAACTGAGAATGTCAAATAATTGATTTTTCCATTCAAACAACAGCTTAATTTGTGTGTATATTGTAAGTGCAAAAATACAGAGAAGTGATAGGTTACTGATATAAAATGTGTTTTTACCCTGCCAATGAAGTCTTAAAATACTTGCAGCATATTTGAAGTGCCATAATAAGGAGGAAAAAGTAATATAATGATTTGAACTTTGAAATTTAATCTCATGGAGTGTGAAATTAGGCATGTATACAAATGTTCAGTTTTTATCTGTAAGGTAGGCTTTACAGTCTTTTGAACTTTCTTCAGCTGAGTGCCACCTGTCACCCCTCTGCTTCCCTGACTTCGTTAAAGTTTTACTGTCGTATTCACAGTCAGTGAGAAGGCTGTGAAAGTTTTGAAGTCCATTAGGCCTACCTTTTCCAAGAAGCATTTTTCTTTTTTTTTGTGTTGCAGTCTTTCCTTTTTTCTAAAATCTTATCTGATGGCTTTTTTGACAGGACCATGGGCAGATAAAACCCAAAAGAACACAAGAAATAATGAGTTATGATCTCTTCTATTCTTGTTTGACTGCAACAGACATTACACCTTAACAATAAGCTTTGAGGTGGGGATGATTTTTTGAGTTAAGATTAGATCGTGTGGGCTGCCTTAATCATATGTCTTACTATATCAGTTAATAGCTACAAGTTATCATAGATAACCTAATCTCTTTAAAAGTGAGCAGCAGTGAGTCTTCTTAATTTAGATTTGTAAGCGGGAAGAATCTCTTTAAATACTGATTGTTTAAAAATGGCATTCAAACACAGTTGTCTTTCAGACAAATTAATTCACATTAGAAATCTTAAGCTCAAATCAAACCACACTGTTTTCAATGCTTACTGGGTTTAGATTTTGTCTCTTTTGCAGGACTGTGGTGTAACAAGAGGAACCGTTATGTCCTGGAATTATAACTGTCTGTTGAGGGTTTATTAGAGTTTATTAATCAGAATAATTTACATCTAATCAGGTAGTGCTTTTGTAAACTCTGTAAACTCCAGCAACTGCATCTTGTGATGTGTTAAATTTCTGGTGATACAACAAAATTGCAGAATCCGTGCTGTGCTGAAAAGCTGCTTCTGCACGATACTCTGTTTCACTGTTTCTTCGTGTTGTTTCTCCAAGGTATTGTCTTGAAGCTGCAAAGGGATCAGTCAGGACTGAGATTATAAGAGTTAATGTAACAGTGTAAGATTGTATAGGGCAGTAGTAGTGCATTTAAGAGGTTAATACATATCATTTTTGGAGAGTAAGAGTTCAAAGTAATTTATACCGTTTTTTTCTGCTGTTTTCATTGGAGGTGGAAGACAGTCTTCTACAGTCTTGAATTCAAATATCATCTATCATCACATTTCTCTGCCTAAACATGTTTTCAGTGTGATCTTAGTTGCATTTTGATAAACTGAAATGAAATTAATTCATTTTGATAGTGGAGTTTATAATAGTCTACATTATGTCTCTCTTGGAGTTTTGGAGTTCTGAAGTTTTGATGTGAGAGCCTAAAAAATATCTTTAATTTAGACTTAAAACTCTTATATTAAAACCATAGTGAGATATCTTGTTTGCTCTTGCAGGAGTTAGCAAGAGTTGAACTTGTGTTTCAAAAAAGTCCAAGTGCTTCTGTTTAGAAAAATCACAAATAAAATCTTTAAACTTGAAATAAAACATAAAAAGTTGTTTTCTTTCTACTGTCTGTATCGGGTTGTTTTTTTCTTCTTGAATCTCATACGAGGTTGTTTCAATACTTCCTGATAACTTATTATTTCTTTATGTAACATTAATATTTTTAAGGTGAATGGTTTCTTATAGCAAAAAATATATTGTATTTGTACATAGAATATCTCACAAGTCATATACCATTACTAGGTATTTGATATAACTTGGCCTTTCTGTTCTATGTATTTGTGAGGTCAGTCTTTCTTTAGAATGTGTATTAGCTTGAGCATACGAGGGACATAAAATGTTTTGACCTTTAAACAAAATTAAGACTTAGAAACAGTCGGCCTTTCTGGAAAATCTTTTGCAACCATCTTTCAGAAGTGACTACTCCAGTGTGTCAGCAAGAAATCTTTTTCCATATACTGTTACTCTAACGCTCGGTGCATTTATACATGTTTTTCTTTACAGAAAGGATGAGCGAGAAGTAATGCCTCTAAAGCTGTTATAGAATCATAGAATCATAGGAAGTTTTGGGTCGGAAGGGACCCCTAGAGGTCATCTAGTCCAGCCCCCCTGCAGCGAGCAGGGACACCGCTAGCTAGATCAGGTTGCTCAGAGGCCTGGTCTTGAATGTTTCCAGGGATGGGGCCTCCACTACCTGTTATAAAGCCACATGACACAATAATAGAAATGAATAATAGAAAATAGGGCTGGTTGGGACCTCAAGAGGTCTTCCAATTCATCCTTTGCCTCGAGGTATGACCAACTACAAGGCAGCAATTCCTGACACTTGTTGGTCTAAGCTAGTGATTCCCAACTGTGAGGGCCCACCTAGTCAGTGAAATAAATAGGCTTCATGGCCGAGGCAAGGGCACATAACAGACGACACATAGAATTTGAGCTGATCAGCTCTGCAGGAGTTGTGCTACCTACACAGGAGAAAGTGAGGCTAAATAGGTCTTAGGGTAAAGCTCCTGGATCCAAAATGAAACTTTTACAGTTTTTTCAAATGATGGTTTGCTATTGAAAGGTATGAGAACAATGAATCCAGCTACTGACCTAACCAGAGATGGAGATTCCTTGGACTCCCTAGGTAATTTGTCTCAGTTACTCAGAGTCATTATCCTTACCACTAGATTTTTTTCCCTACCGTTAAACCTAAATCTCTTTCCTGTTATTTGCTACTTACTCTGTCCTCAATGGAAATGCAAAACAGTCTGTTACTTTTCTTTTTGCAGCAACCTTTTATATATTTCACGAATATGATCATATCTCCACCTGTAGATTCTCATAATCTCCTTTCTGTAGACTCAATAAGTCACATTTTCTAGACTTTTGACCATTCTTGTTGCTGTTCTTTATATACTTTCTGTTTTTTTTAAATACAGTGTCCAAAATGAGACACAGTATTCCAAATGAAAGTGTATGGGGAGAGCACAAGGAGAACATTGTGTGTCTTGCACAGAACACTTTCCTTGTGCAGTCAGTGTTGTGTGTGTTTGGGTTTTTTGTTGTGGTGTAGCATTATGGACTCATGGTCAGCCTGTGATCTGTTATACCTTCAGCATGCTATTCTGAAGAACTGCTGTTGAATCAATCATTCCTTGTTTTGTATTTTGAAGTTGATTACCTCAGCTATGCATAGTGTTTTTCTTCATCCCCATTGAGTTGTATTCTGTCTGTATCAGATGCGTCTTATGAATTTTGCATTAGAGTGCTTAAATCAAATGCACAAACAGCCCTTGGAGCAAGAATGAGGATTTGCCTCTAGACAGTGTCCTAATCACAGAGCTATTTAGACTTTCTCTTCCTTGTCCACATGTTCATATTCCTGACTGAATAGTTGCACAACTTCACTGGTAGGATGCAGAATAACCTTATTCCAGTTTTGCCCATAGCTCGTTTGTTAGGGGAGAGAGAGCCGTCTTCAAATCTCCTCAAGCTGAGAAGGGTCTACAACACAGGTCTTGCACCTCCTTGGAAAGACTTAACTGCTACTGGATTGTAAGGGAAACAGTTGTGTCCTCCGCTATAGTTATTCAGTCCATGGAAGCTGCTGTCTGACTTACAACAAATATGACAAAAAATTTTGAGGTCCCAAAGATAGTTAATTACTAAGGGTCTAATGAAAACAAATAGATGGGTAGTGGAAAGGGGTTGTCCACACTCCTGACTGTGGAAAAGTCTGCTCACACCAGATTAGATACCAAGGAATCCTTATAGGGGCCAGCCAACCATACACATAAAAATAAATCAATCATGAGCTGTGAGTCCTCACAAAATCAGACTTCTTTAGGTTCAGCACTCATAGAACGCCTTGATTAATGAAAATGATTGCCTCAGTTTCGATATCTTTTTCGTTCCCATGTTACAACATTTAGAGCTGGGGTTAAGGATTGAGCCTGGAGAATCTCTGGGATTCTTCTGACCAGACATGAATATCTACAATATAAGACATCTACATCTGAAATCGCTTAGATTCAGTTTAAAGCAAATGGAAATAGAAAGGTGCCTTTAGGATGGGATTAATCTCATCTTAAATTAGACATTTAAAATAGGCTAGAAGAATTGCAGAGCCTATTTCTGACTATGGACTTCAAAAGAAGATAGAGTGAGTATGTCAGATGTAGAGGTCTACCTTGTGGACATCTTGAGCTAGGTAAGTTGAATCTCACCCTCATAGTTCTGCTTTTGAAAGTAACTCCCCATTATTTTGTCTTATAAGAATGCCATGGCCACTTTCCCTACTGGCACTGACTTTTATGGTTCTGTAGATTTCTTTAGAAACCTGTTTGTCAGTCTGTACCTTTTGCTCATATTTCAATCAATTATTAATTAGGACATGCTCATTTATCCACTATTTATCTACTATTTGAGAGTCATTGCTGGGAACCTGAGTATGTTCCCCTTCTACTCCAAGGTTATTCTTAGGTTTTGTTGTATCTTTTATATCAAATTCAGAAAACCTTCGAAGAATGAGATCTGAAAGAAGACCTTGGAATACAAGATCTTTCTAGCATGTAGGGTTAATTATACCTGTCAACAAAAGTACATTGCAAAGAAAATATTCACATGCCATTCACCAATGAGAATGCTTAGTGGATATTTTAAGCCAGCAGAAAGAATCTCATAGCTGAAGCTAGTCTGGTTGCTAAACGAGAAGTTGCAAACGCAGGATTTGTCTGCTACTTGTAAACTTAAAACAGTGTAACATTAGGACCCAAAGAAAACTCTATAAACTCAATTTAAGTCGATAATTTCTTTCCGTAACTCACTGTACTGGATTTATGTGACAATGTTTTGGTAGCTTGGGGGCTTACAGGGGTGGCTTCTGTGAGAAGCTGCTAGAAGCTTCCCCTATGTCCAAGACGGACTCACCGCTGGCCAAGGCCAAGCCCATCAGCATTGGTGTTAGTGCCTCTGTGCTAACATATTTAAGAACGGGAGAAAAAAAGGCATGATGGCAATGTCAGATGGAGAGAGAAATGAAAATATGTGAGGGAAATCTCTGCAGACCCCAAGGTCAGCAAAGTAGGAAGGGGAGGAGGTGCTCCAGGTGCCAGAGCAGAGATTCCCCTGCAGCATGTAGTGAAGACCATGGTGAGGAAGGCTGTCCACCTGCAGCCCATGGAGGTCCAGAGTGGAGCAGATACCTACCTGCAGCCAGTGGATGACCCCACGCCGGAGCAGGTGGATGCCTGAAGGAGGCTGTAAGCCCATGGGAAACCCATGTTGGAGCAGGCTCCTGGAAGGACCTGTGAACCCAAGGAGAGAGCAGCCCATGCTGGAGTAGGCTTTCTGGCAGGACTTGTGACCCCATGGGGGACCCGCACTGGAGCAGTCTGCTCCTGAAGGATTGACCCTGTGGGAAGGACCCATACTGGAGCAGTTTGTGAAGAACTGCAGCCTGTGGGAAGGACTCACATTGGAGAAGTTCGTGGAGCGCTGTGTCCCGTGAGAGGGACCCCCCACACTGGAGCAGGGGAAGAGTGTGAGGAGGAAGGAGCAGCAAAGACAAAGTGTGATGAACTGACCACAACCCCCACTCCCTGTCTCCATGTGCCACTTGGAGAGGAGGAGGTAGAGAAATTCAGGAATAAAGTTTATCCCAGGAATTAGGGAGGGGTGGGGGGAAGGTGTTTTTAAGATTTGATTTTAATTCTCATTATCCTACTGTGATTTGATTGGTGATTAATTAAACAAATTTCCCCAAATCAAGTCTGTTTTGCCCCTGACAGCAATTGGTGAGTGAACTTTCCTTGTCCTTATCTTGACCTGTGAGCCTTTCATTGTATGTTTTCTCCCTTGTCCAGCTGAGAAGGGGAGTGACAGAGGGACTTTTGTGGGCACCTGGCGTCTAGCCAGGGTCAACCCACCACACTCACACATTATCTGTCTTTTGCTATGTGTCAGTGGAAGTTAGAGAGATTTCAATGTATGCTTTGAATATCTTCTATGCTTTGAATTTCTTCTTTTCTGCCAGTTAACCATTGCTTTAAAAATACTTACTTAGCTACTGTGTATCTACAAGTTGATAGGTCACTTTTGATAGTAGTCTGTTAAAAACATACTATTGAATTGCTATGCATTCTGAATTCAGCACTTCCTTGCTTTAGAAACCTGGATAAACAGGTATCTGTGGAAGAAATCAAATATATTTTTGCTGAATCAGGCCCAACAACAGTTTGGGAACATGGGTTTTCATTCAACATGCTTTCATTAATTTGGTTAGTCATTGCGATTATGATTCATTTCATTCTGTGTGACTGACTGATGCACAGTAAGTGACAGCTGAACCATGTATTGTCTAACAGCTAGAAAAGTAGCATCACTGTCACGTTTCGAAGGCTGAGGATTATACTTTTATTAAACATGTGTTTTGTACTAAAGTTAAAATGCTTCGGGAAAATGTTACTTTTTTCAAGCTGCTTATAGCATTATAGATAGGAAATATCACAGTAAACAATATGAACTATTTAAAAATAAGAACTTAATTTTAATTATGAATAGAATTATTCTTCTTGTTCTGATTTTTAATAATTTATCGGCTTTTTTGGATTGGGTGTAAAATTATGCCTGTCGATGGTTTGCTGATAGTCTGATTTACATAGAAGTGTCAGGTTTGAGGAGAGAATTTAACTGTATGGGAAATATTTCTCAAGTGCTGATATTAATTCCATGCTAATATTTATCACATCAAAAGACATTTCAAGTGAAGCAGTAATTTTAATTATTCTGCTGAACTTACAAAAAATGCCAGGGAAATTGAAAAGTTATCAGGTTGTAAAGTTTAGCAAAACTCCAATGTGATGGAAAGAAAATTGTATTTTTACCTAGTAGCCACATTTCTTTTGAAAAATTGTATCTTTCATGTTTAAAAATATGTATCAGAAAATCCAAATATGATTCTTTCCTGAGCTGTTTATGGTTTATCTGAAAAAATGCTGTAGAGGGTGCTATGAAGGCACTGAGCCAAGAGTAGGTATTTTCAGGGTAGACTACAGAGAAAGTACTTGGTATTTGAAAGCACTGAATTATTCTGTCTGCTTGATATCTGAACATGCAGGTGGCCAAAGATGAATGAAATTTGATGGACTATAGCTGAGCATTGATGTACATTTATATATTTTGAATTTATTTAGGCATGGTTGGAAGATTAGTGATTTTAGCTACTTTGTAGTGTTTATACAAACATGTCTTCTGCAGAATTTACCAGGTGTTCTTGTCTAAAATTTGATCTGAGTTGCATATTTGAAAAGTCTTTATAACACAGATATTCTTTTGTATAAAAGCAGCTGCTATTTGGAGAAAGACAAAATAAACATTTAGTCAGATTTTTAACTGTTAGTATGAATGGTCATATTTATTCTGCACAAATAAGAGTGATAATAGTTGTAGAATTAGACCATGATCACACTGACACTTGTGCCGCCAGTTAAATTCTCAGACATAAATAACTATTCCTTAACTCAGTAGGACCAGTTATTGGGAAGTAAGAGATAAATTAATTAAAAGGAATATGGGTTAAAATGGTGCCTTTATTTAGACTTTATAATTTTGTCTAATAACACTGTAAAATAATAATAAAAAAAGCACTCACTGAAACTGTAGTTTCACTATGGAAGTTGAGTCATGGTTCAATAGTTAATAAGTTTCAGGTCTTTTTTAGTTTTTAACCATCGTGCTTGTAAAGAATATACAATATACTTCACAAATTACAACATTTACTCTTTTAATAAGAAAGAATTGCCTGACAGTTTATCAGTAAAATTCATTAGTTCAGTAGGTCATTAAATAATTAAAGACATTGGTGTATATTTCTGCTGTTATTATTGAAATAATTGAATGATATACTCCTGATGAAACCCCACTTGGAGTACTGCATTCAGCTCTGGGGCTCCCAGCATAAGCAGGACATGTACCTGTTGGAGTGTGTCCAGAGGAGGGCCACAAAAATGATCAGAGGGCTGGAGCACCTCTCCTGTGAGGACAGGCTGAGAGAGTTGGGGCTGTTCAGCCTGGAGAAGAGAAAGCTCCAGGGACACCTTGTAGCCGCCTTCCAGTACCTGAAAGGGGCCTACAAGAAAGCTGGAGAAGGACTTTATACAAGGGCATGTAGCAATAAGACAAGGAGTAATGCCTTTAAAGTAAAAGAGGGTAGATTTAGATTAGCTATAAGGAGGAAATTCTTTACTGTGAGGGTTTTAGGTGCTGGCACAGGTTGCCTGTAGAAGCTGTGGATGCCCCTCCCTGGCAGTGTTCAAGTCCAGGCTGGATGGGGCTTTGAGCAACCTGGTCTAGTGGCAGGTGTCCCTGCCCGTGGCAGGGGGGTTGGAACTAGGTGATTTTTAAGGTCCCTTCCACCCAAACCATTCTATGATTCTATGATAATTTCATTTTTAGATTAAATAAGGAGTAGTTTAGAATTGGTAACATTTTTTGTCACTCTGTAGCCACAAGTTTTTTCTTTGAGGAGGGTTTAGGAGTGTTTTATCATGGTAATCCATGAAAAATTTGCCTTTCAAAGGGACTGCTGTTCCTAATACAAATAAGACTAAGCACTTCCTATGTAATAATAATGACCTATTTTAAAACAGCTCCTGCCTCCCATTGGCACTGCTGGGTGTTCAGTAAAGCTGCCTGCAAGAAAGATGGTGGCTTGTGTTAAAAGAGGGAAATTGCCATTATATTGCCTTTAAATATCTTCTATCTTTGACATAAGTAACTTTTGTTCAGTATTTATAAAGTTACTGAATGGTATTATCGTGATGTGGAAGGAGATTTATATAGGAACTCTGCTGTGCATTTCCATTGCTTGATATATTTGGTAATCATTAGTAGCTTTTTTAGGGATGGTTTGAACATCTGCATGATAGTTTTTATATTTGCATTACTGAAACGTATTCCAGCCTTAGTTTCAGTTTAATAAAGTGTTTCTTCAAAAATTTTCTCTGTGTGTATTTAAACAAAGGGGGGAAAGGATTGTTGTTGAATTCTTGCCTGTCAACCTGATTATTCTTTGCCTTTTAATTAACAGTTAATAGTATCGTAATAAGTGAAAAACGTACAGAAGAATTTATACTGAAGCATGTAACTTACTAGATTCATAACTAAAAATTGTATCTCTTCTTTTCTGGTATGAAGTATGTATTTGTATTGAGTTTGTGTGTCCAGGTGTTGGGGGAGTGCTACAGGGGTGCCTTCTGTGAGCAGACACCAGGTGCTGCCCTCAGGTCAGACAGAGCTGGCGTCAGCAATCTCCAAGGTGGACCCATTGCAGGCCAAAGCTGAGCCCATCAGAGACACCAGAGGCGTCTCTGCGATAACATGCTTAAGATAAAAAATGCTGCGCAGCAGCTGTGAGAGAGAGGAGTGAGAAAAATGGGAGAGAAAAAACTCCTATGCGGAGCGGGAGGAGGTGCTCCAGGTGCTGGAGCAGAGGTTCCCCTGCAGCCGGTGGAGAAGTCCATGTTGAGGCAGGCTGTCTACCTGCAGCCCGTGAAGATCCATGGTGGAGCAGATCTCCACCTGCAGCCCAGGGAGGATCCCATGCTGGAGCAGGTGGATGCCTGAAGGAGGCTGTGACCCCATGGAGAGCCCATGCTGGAGCAGGCTCCTGACAGGACCTGTGGCCCATGGAGAGAAGCCCACGGTGCAGCAGGTTCGCTGGCAGGACCAGTGGCCCACGGGGGGACCCCTGCCAGAGCAGTCCATTCCTGAAGGACTGCACCCTATGGAAAGGACTGTGCTGGAACAGTTCTTGAAGAGCTGCAGCCCATGGGAAGGACACATGTTGGAGCAGTTCATTAAGGACTGTATCCTGTGTGAAGGACCTCAAACTGGAGCAGTGGAAAAGTGTGAGGAGGAAAGAGTGGCAAAGATGAAGTGTTACAGACTGACCACAATGCCCATTCCCCATCCACCTGTGTGTCTCAGGGTGAGGAGGTAGAAGATTCAGGAGTGAAGCTGAGGCTCAGAATAAGGAAGGGGTGGGGAGAAAGTGTTTTTAGCTCTTTTTTTATGTCCACTGTGCTACCCTGTTATTAATTGACAATAATGTAAATTAATCTTCCCAAAGTGCAGTCTGTTTTGCCCGTGATGGTAACTGGGGACCGATCTCCCTGTCGTTAACTCATGAGCTTTTCCATCTTATTTACTGCCTTGTCCTGCTGAAGAAGGGGAATGAGAGAGCGGCTGGGTGGGTGTCTGTCAGCCAGCCAAGGTCAACCCACCGCAGTATTTTGCAACTATATTAACAAAGACTAATTTGAGCCTAGTGACGCCACTCTTTCTGGGTTCCCTGAGGAATCAACATCAACACAGCAAGAGGAAGAGAGGCTTATCTAGAAGGCAGCTCTGAGGGGTGAAATTTGGCTCCAGAACCTCAGGCAGTTTTTTGCTGTCAGTGAACTCCATGGCCAGCTCAGCTTTTCTTTTCTGCCTCCGTGACACCATCATGGCCCTGGTGCAAGTGGTGCTTCTTGTGAAAATTAACTCTATCCCAGATGAACCCAGGACAACTGGCTAGTGAAACTGCTTCAGGGAAGTTAAGCTAATAAAAAATATTTCCCCCTTTACCATTTTGGCAGAGCATTTTTTTAAGCTTCAAAAAAGAAACTGATCTGGTTTACTGTACCATCTCACAAGCTGCTGAGCTAGCACAACTGAGGGGCTGGGAGAGATTAGGTACAGTACTTTTGGAGTTTCTGGGAGCAATTGACTTATTCCACCATTATTTCTACAGGCTATAATGACTGGTCACGTTGCAGTCATTGAGAAAAGCAGCAGTCAACACGTATGAAATAATTTCTGATTTTGAAGGTGCTGTTTGAGGTCTATGAGTCAATGCAGACAAAATTAGTGTCCTGAGGTTTTCTCATGAAGAAAACAAAGAAAATACTCATAAAATTTTGCAGTTGAGTAACCAGAGTTGGAAGACCATTGCCAGTGTTAGTTCAGCTAGAACTAGGTTTTGTGTCTCCGTATCAAAAAGTGTATGCAGGTTTTTTCTCAAACACTTCTAAAACTCTGATTTTCTGACATAATGGAGTAGGTTTGTTCAGCTCATAGGAAGTGGAAAGAAAGGAAAGAGAAAATACCTTAGATGAAGCTGGCTAAGTGAATGGGCTCTAGTAAGCTGTGTTGTTGCATTTTCCAATGTGATCTGGGACATAAATAATGAAAGATGTGTAGCAAAGGTCCTAGCTGTAATCGCTGCACACACAAGCTTTTATATTTTCACAGGTGACTGGACACTCTTTTTACTGTGTAAAATAATGGGAGAGCTGCTTTGCCCCTAGTATTTCAGTTTTTGTATGTAGATAAGATCTGATGTTTCAAATTATATGATGGCTTTGGCTCTAAATTTGCTTGCAATTTAATTGAAATATAGGATACATGGATATTTGTAAAAAAAGGACATATAAATAATTCTGTTGTAATTTAATCTGTTACTAAAATATAATTTTAAATAGTGAATCCTTCAGATTATAACAATTATGATTGAATTTCAATATGTGAGGGTCATGAAGTCATAAACTATTGGAAGTTTGTAAGATTGCACAGAGAAACACAAAGTGTGAACTTACCATTGCTACTGTCTATGCCAACACATAAGAAAAAGATACACCTTGCATCAAAGCATTTACATTTTTTCTAATTGTAATAAAAGTAATTTATTCTGCTACCTTATACACTTGCAGACTTACTTGTGCATCTGATATGTAGCCTCAGTGACTTAATTGAATTTTTTGACTAAATGACTGAGAAATACAGTAATTAAAAATATTACCATGCTAGTAGCAATTTGCTGAATGTCTACCTAGCCATCTTATTTTTAAGCAAGGCTATATTTAGAGGGACATTTCATTCTTTCAGAAGAGAAATGAATCTATTTGGACTAGGACTATTATGTAGGACTATTAAATATTCATATATTTTGTACTACTTAGTTGCTAATATTAGACCAGTATTCATTAGGCGCTACATTCTACTATTGGCTAGAAATTTTTTTATTTTTCTTGGATTGCTATAACAGCCATCTTTGATCTGCATTTTATTGAAAAATAGAACAGCTGTCCTCATTCTTATGCCTCCCTTCTGGAATGCTAGTAAAAATTACTAGAGAAGCAGTATTTTAACATATTATCACGCGTTATACCCCAAAATGAGTGCGATGGTCCTCCTTTCAGAATCAAAGCCCACTCTTCTGGAATGATCTGCTGCCCACAAATATGAATAAATTATACATTTTTAAAATGTCATATTCACTCAGAAGCCAGCAATTTTATTAAAGCTAACTTCCTTTTGAACAGTTTTTTTGTAAATATCAGACACAAATTTCTGGAGGGTATAGTAAGATTTTACTTTTCACAGGTTAATATTCAGACTGTCTCAGTGGCTGGTTTAACAAATGTCCAAAGTCTGACTGGATTAGAGTGACTCCATTACTGGTTTGTACTGCTGGCTTAAATGCCTGTGTTGTTATAAAATGAAGTACTAAAAGGTCTTTCCTCCTAATTCTGTATGTAAAGAAGATGCACTTATATTAGATGTTTCTCTCTGTAGAAAATGAGGATGGAACTTCAAAAGAGATCTAACGAAGATGATAATGGAATTATTCTGAAAGAAGGAAGATGTTATGGAGGGCACGTTCATCTTAAACAAGACTTTTTTTTTTCCATCCAGGAAAAGATATATTGCTTCCAGAGCTCCAAATATGTTTTAAATTATGTAAGTGCTAGTTTAATATCTTTAATTTTACTTACATTTAAGTTATACAGATAGAATTTTCCAATTTTTGTATTTTTATATCCATTTCATATATAAAAGTGTTCGGAGATGACCATTTAAGTCTGCCAGACCTATATATTTTAATGCAGATTAATTTTAAATTATACACTTTCCTCAACTCATTTTTTATGGATGGAACTTGTAAGAAAATACTTGCATTAGACTGTATCAATGGCAAAGAAAACACTTTATCGCTTTATTGTGATGCTTTCCTGAAAATTTTGTTTCCATAATAAAATGAATGAGACTGATTTTGGTTTAACTTGCATTCTTTTCTTCCATTATAAGTCTACCGGTGTTGTTAGATCCCTCTTGATTTAATCTTATCGTCAAAGAAAAAAAAGTAGGCCCATTATTCCTCATCATTTATGTCAAAATCTATAATGGGCATGCGGGAGTGAGAGACTGCAGGAAGCCTTGTTCCTCTCCTGTAGAATTTAAGTAGTGAATTTGTAGCTCCTGAACTGACATTGCTGCCTGTGGAAGAGCGGAGAGAACAGCAACCTAAAGTCAGGCGTAGTGCCTGTCCTGGGGAAATCTTGAAACAAATAAAAACCCATTCTGCCGTGTTGGAATTGTATTCTTTGGCCTCAAAATTCATCTTCCGTTCTCACTTGATACAGAGGACCTTTGCTGTATTATCATAATCACTCTACTGGCTTCCAAATTTTCTTACATTTACTGTTAACACTGCTTGAGCTGGAGGTGCATGTATTGAAAGAATGGATTGTAGATTGGCTGCTAATATTTTGCTGATGTCTTAATTATTCTTACACAGTGAGGTGTTTTCTGGTAATTTCTTCAAAGATTGATAATATTTTTGCTTCTTAGAAGTGGATAAACATCACAATGTCTAGTGTTCCACTAGATGTATAGTAGTGGACAAAATCTGTAAGATAAGTATGGAAAAGTGAGACGATTTGCCCAGAATGAGCTAGCAAGTGTCAGCACTTCTTGTGTTCACCATTGCTTCTATTTTGTTTCTTTTTTTTTTTCATCTTAATTACTTTGTTCATCTCCCACATCTTTGGCTATTCTTCTACCTCCAGATATTTTTTGCGTAACGTCGGTTTGTGGAATACGCACAGTATAAAAGTTAGCATTTTAATAAACAGTGAAACTAGTGTACATTCCACAAACATGATAAAGCTTTGGGCTTAAAGTTCACACGTGTAGCAAGTGTAGCAAGTATTGTGCTTACAATAATAAAAAGAGAGCTGAAGGAAATTGCAACTTGATATCTACACTTATGACATCATCTTGAATATAGGTGCAGCTTTAGGATTTTATTTGTTTGCAGTAGATAAAGACAGGACAATAGGGCTTTCAGTGGTTCTCCTTCTCTCTTTTTTACAGCTAGTTAACTAGCCTTTAAGAGCATACTCACTAGCTGAGTTACATGAATCAGCTTTTATACAAGTTTTTCTGGAATCTAAAAATATTGGAAGAATAATTCTAATTGAAAGGTAAAAGAAAGCTATGTAATTAATAAAAAGCAAAGTAGAAATTACACATGCATTTGTCTAATATTAAAAATCGAAAATGTCCTCTGTGTGCGTATATGATTTTTATGAAAAATATCAATTATTTTTTAAAAGTAACCAATAAACAGTCAATCGCTTTTGGGTTCTTATTAAGAAAATCTTTCTGATTGAAAGTTTTTTACTGTCTGTGTTACACTATAAAACACTTTAGTGCTATTTTGTCTGTAGTAGATAATACGTAGAAATAGTTGTCATGTTGTCTTGAATTATCTTTGTCCCAATATCTTTTTTAGCTCTTTCTGGTAGAAAATCCCTATATGTCTGTTGCTAAAGTGATACATTCATGGGTGCTAACAAAATTAGCTCCCGTCTGTAGTTAAATTTATCCAGTTTCGTCAAGTAAGAATCAAAGTACAGAAACTTGAGAAGGGTGTATTTAATTAATGTTATTTCTAACAGTTGACGTTTGATAGCTGAAGCTTTTTTTGTGCTGTCAGCTGCACCATTTCAAACTGAAGTGCTGTTTTTAATTTGCTTGTGACAGACAGTCGTGCCAGTCAAAATGCGAGAGCCTGGATGCTATCAGTTTCTGTTCATTTTCTTTTTCCCTTTCTTGCTTTACTACAACCTACTTGTGCTCTCTCAATCTGTCAGACACACTTAAAGGAAGTTGTAGTCTATATTTCTGCACTAGTTTTGTTTACCAGTGTTTCCTGATTTTAATGAGCTGTTTTATTCAGTCTTAGTTAGAGCAGATTGATCTAAATTCTTGAGAAGATGGATGGATTGAGTCAAGGCGCCTGTAAGAATGACACCAAAATGCTGAACATTCAGTGAAATCCCCCATCCCTCTTTCTGACGGTGTGCTGAAGAGGGATACAAAGCTCTTTTCAGGGCCAGGAAGGAGGTCTGAAGCTCTCCGTCTCCAGCAGCGACGTGGGTGTTTCCTGGGCAGAGGTGGAGAGGGAGCTGACCTTAACATTTGTTAACAAGTTTGGGGATTGTCTGCACTCTCACAAAGAAGGAAGTGATTAGAAACAAGAACAAATCTGACTTAGATTATCCCTTCGCACTCCCAAAATACATTTTCACAGACTTGAACAAATGTTGCCCCTGAAGCAGCACAAGTAGGTTTTGTTCCTTTCTCTGGGCTTTTAGCAAAAATAGAGCAAATGCACATCATCCACGAGACTCATCTCTTAGTGTGTTCACCTTTGTCTCTCTCTTTCTGCTTCTGTTATTTTCTGTCCTTGAGGAAGGATGTCATTATTGCAAAAAGTTTTCAATGGGAAGATAGGCCATTCATTTTAAGCGGCATATGAATTTAAGCTCAGTTTAGTAATTGAATATAAATAGTTGCAAAACTTGTGTTCCAAACTGAGAATGCAATTCTCAGTTCTGAGAATCCAAGAGTTTCTTGGAATCCATTTCCCAATATCTGCAGCTTGGTATGTCCCAGTTCTCTGGATTGAGGTGTGCAACTCAACTTCGAGGTTTTACTCCATAATAGGACAAAATTAAGATATGTAACAATATTATCCACTTTCCCTGTGCCCTGGTTTCCACAAAAAGGAAGCATTGCTATGTGCATCAGGTGAGAGCCATGGCATACTACAAAAAAATAACTGCTTTGGACAATTCAGAGGTGAGAATATCTGGGTCCTGCTGCACAACGCAGCGTTTGTTTAGGTTGACCCTTGGTCCTATCCTGAATTGCATTCCCTGCAGTGTGCATTTCATTGCAGTATTTACTATCTATGTAGTATTCCAGTATCTGTAGCAGCAAGATCTTTAGTTTAGCCTGCAGTGATATTTGTACCCATAGAATGTGTGATGAGGGGTGTCCTCCCAGGTTATTGTTGTTTGACAGGGAGGTTACTGAATTTTATACAAGTTGTGTTTTCTCATCCTCATTAAAAAAAGTTGAAGTAGTCTGATCAGGAAATGATTAAAGCATGAATCAGAGTGACAGTGTCCTCATTTGAAAAGAGAAGTGCAGCCTCCTGGATACTTAAGGTTTTAAATACACTCTTTGCCATCAGTACAACTGTGCCTCCAGGAGAAATGAAGAATCCAGTATGACCCCATGACTGTGCACTTGATAATCATTTCACTCTTAATAATCTAATCCGTCCATTGTAATGAAGCAATTAGCTTGCTGTGCCCCTAGCTGTAGTCTAATAGTGGATAATGGCATTTATTCTTATTTTAACAGTTTTACTGTTGAATGCTGTTAGGTAGGGTTTATTTGACCTGTCCTTTCAGGCCTTGTACACAGTAAGAAAAAAAAAAATGCTCTTATAAGTCTGGCTATCTGTTGTGAAGACATTTATGATGGATGAATTTAGCTCACTGCCATAGATTTCTTTGGGTCAGACATAAAGGCAATATAACATTGGAGGAAAAAAAAGGGAAAAAATAAAGAAAAAAAGGGCAAGGAAAGGAGAAACCACAGCACTAAATCTGGCTGCTATTAGTTCCTCTGGTTTCATTTGAAGTGATCAAAGGAGTGATCTGTGACAAAGTATTACTCATTCCTGATCTCGTCAGCTAGCCTCAGAATCTTCCCTGTATTTTTCAGTTTCTTTTGTGATCTAACACTCCATTTCAGTATAGGTTATCTTTTTAGGGCTCTCATTTCAAAATGGGAGCGAAAATTTTTTGTATAATTCTAAACATAAATAATAAGGGGATAAGGGAAAAGAGAAAGATTTTATTTGATGTGTAATATTTAAGGTTAACATATGTTTATTTTGACTTTTCCAGAACTGGGCAGCACTTGTTTTCTTTCTTCATTCTTTGTCTTTCTTTCAGGCTTCCTTTCACTCTCTCCTTTCTCTTTTTTTCTGTGGTGCCTATTCCTTGTAGGAACTTTCTATGACACAGGCAGGTTTTGTCCAATGCAACCATTACTCCACTCCTGCAATGACTCTTTTCTTTGTAGGACTGGCATGCAGTATCAGACATGGCATTCAGGAGATGTGAAGAGAAGGAAAACAGAAGGAAGAGTGCCTGGGTTTTGTTCAGTGTAACTGCTGAAAGGCAGATCCAGGTGGAAAGTGACATTAGGAAGTTCTTGAGGGGAGAAAGCACCTTTTTTGTGCGCAGAGTTTTCAAGGTTTTATTTAAGGTTTTATTTATTTTCAAACTCTACCAACAGAATTTCCTACTGCAATGTATTGTGCAGAAGTATGACAACTGTGTATGTTCTTGTGGGTTTCTTGGTTTATTTTCACATCCTCAGTAAGGTCTGGGTGTAGTCAAGGCTTCATTAGACCTTCTCAACTTTTTGTCATGATTTGCGTGTTCACCGAGGTAACACAAAAAGTCTTTTCAATTTTTGTCAGGAAGTTTTTTTGAAAGAACTTTTCATGTGCTGCTAGAAGCCAGACAAGTTTTGATATCTGGATTCCGCTGGGAGAAACCAGAATTTCTGCCAGCTCCTCTCCCCAGCTCCTTGGCAGCCTTGCTGGGAGTTGTTCAGTCCCCAGTTCTTCAGCAACGGAGACAGCTGGGGCTTCCAGGACCCTTAGTTCTGGGCGGCATGTCAGGTGGCTTGTTGCAAAACCCAGACTCCTGATTAAACTAGGTCAAAAACAGTAATTCCACTTTGTGGAAAACTTCTGAATTTTTGGTGTTCATTATTTCATAAAACAGAATCACTGCTAGGTTTGAACTTTGTATCTTCCTTACCTGGATTCTTTTTACCTTTCCCTCTTCAGTCATTTACAGAAAATTGTTACAGAACAATGTTGATGCCTTAAAAGTGCTCTCACAAATATGAATGAAAATATTGAATTGCTAAGAATGTGTGATCTGACATGTTTTTTGGGTAAGGAAAACAATTCAGACCAGCTAATCTGTACAGTGAGAGATTATTATTAACTCTAATTACCTCTCTCTTTGCTGCGGACTGGAATCTCCCAAATAACTACTGAAACTACATAAACTAACAGTTTTCACCCAGAATGGGCATAAAATGCTAAATTAGTTCTGTTCTACTTATCTATTTGATTACAATCACTTGCTGAATCTATCTTCACCGTTACATGAATCTGACAGCATAGTGGGCTAGACCTCTGCTATAAAAATCTGGTATTACCTATATTCTGTAGTGTTGAAGTATTCTTTTCTGTGTATTCAGCACAGCCAACAAACAAAATGTACTTCTAATTATTGTTATCACCTAACAAATAGCCGTCTGTTGTCTCATTTAGAACAAGAAACTTGTTTATCTCCTCAGAAAACTAAATTAGTCCCATGCTTAGACAATAATAGAGAACAAATTTAATTGCCTACCTTTCCCTGTTCTTCATTATCTGATTTATATCATAAGAATTTGGGTGCAACTTGCAGGACTTTTTGTTGTTTTAGAAGTGCATATCTACTCTGAATTATGCTAAAATTTGTGGTAACTATTTGCCTTTCTGCAAGTTTTGTTAAAATGTAACTGCGATTGACATTCCCCAAAGGAATGGCTTTTAAATATGTCTTTTTGCTTTTGTTAATTTTTGGACAACCCAGAAGAGAGCTCAGACTGACAATATACGAAGAGGCAGCAATAACCATTTATAAATGGAACAGGAGAATGGTAAATCACACTTAGAACTAACACCAGTTTCAACCTTAAATTTCTTTGAAGACTGCATCTTGATCAGTTTCTTTAAATGTAATTGGAGCTAATTACTGTCAGATACATGGTGGACTTTTTTTTTTCTGTTTATCTCCAGAAAATATTCGAAGAGATTAAGATAAAAAGTAAGCAGTGTTTCACAATTATTTCACCTGTTTTTTAGGTTTGTTTTTTTTTGGTCACTGTAACTGTCAGAATTTGAAAAATTTTGGAACAGTTTTCTAAAAAAGGTTGGGGTCTGAGAATAGCTCCCTTCTGTTTCCTGGTTTATAGCTTCCTCCACCATCTGAATTTCAAGTTGGGCTCTTCTCCCAGGACTATTTTACTGGCCCACTTCCACAGGCTCAGGCAGCTGCCTTCTTTGTCAGGGGTCAATCTCTGAAAAATGAATAGGTAGCTGCACAAGGAGAGGCAAGAGAATAAGAAGGGGAATCTGTCTGCTTGTTTAGCATTCCAAATGAAAAAAGCTTGAAGCTTGACTTGTGGATGAAGCAAATTCCTCATCTGCACTTGGAAGAATATAACTACTTCCCTCTTCTTTTCACCATTCTTGCTTCAAACCGGAATGATTTTGTGGCATGTTTTCCCAGAATTATGCTTATTCCTTGTTTCAGGCTACATGTGCAAATCTGTATGAAAGCGTGGAACACTATGGTGCTGTTGCTGTTGATAAAACAGCAAATAAAACCAAATTTGCCAAGACTATTACTTACAGCTGAACAGTCATTATTTTCTTGAAAAAGTTGGCTGTTTTTTCTGAAGATCCTTGGAACTGATGAGCAATTTTTTTATTAGCTTAAAAATAATTTGGGGTGTGGTGATCAGTTTTGATGTTCTGAAGGTTTTTGGCCTCGTCTCTGTATCTAATATCCATGGCAGACTGAATACACATAAAGAAATTTGGATCAAACTTGGCTTTTCACCTTTTAACTTGATACTTCATTCCCATTTTGAACTCCTTGCTCATTCTAAATAAGAGCTGGACTTTCTGGGGAGGGTTATGTGCCTGGATGGTGCTTGACCGTCAAAGGCTCATTGTACTCAAAGATGAGAAGTCTGTCAAGAAGATTTTCAGGGCTCCTGTCTGGAGTAGAGTATAGTGATGGAACAAAAAGCATGTTCTTTCTGTCCTTCAGAAATCTGGTTTATTTGAATTCTGCTTTCTTTGTTTAGTTTCTCTTAGAAAATGACAGGCCATCCAAAGAGTCTTAAGGACTAGATGACAGAAGACTAAGCTAAATAGAGAGAAATTTTGAGGATTCTGAATAAAGGGAAAATTTTAAATGTCATCAAGTCCTCATTTTGAAAAGCAGGCTCTTTTCCTTCAAGTACAAAGTAGAAGATCACAGAAGACCAGTGGGAAAGCTCTGGGTTTCCGTCAAACATCTTTGCATTCTTAAAGCCTAGTCACTGCCCATTTGTTCAAGACAGAGAATGAAGAAACACTGGATATCAGATGTTTGTCAAATGTTAGCATAATAAAATTTTTAAAGGCTTACTTTTTGAGAGTGTGCATGTAAATCAGAGTTCCTATTTCATTTTGTATTCATCTGGTGTCTTCCATTTGGTCTACAGAACATTCAAGACAGAGGTCACCCAAATGGTTACCAGGAATATTTAGTGACAAATTATGCACATATTTTTTAATGGACTTTCCAAGGGAGTTTTAGAGAGGTGGTATTTTTTTTGTCTTTTTTTTTGTTTGTTTGTTTAAGGTGACACAGAAAGTTTGTTGGTAACATGGTCATGTAAAATCACCAAGCATGTTTTATCATGCTTTTTTTTTTTTTTTTTAACTTATTATATGTATGCCTAGATTTAGCTCTTGTTTCACCCTTTCTTTCTCCCTTACATTACTGAACAAAGCTCAGCACTGCTCAGGCCCTGGCAGATCATTGTCAGGTGTGTTTAAATGACTCTGTGGGTCTTTCCAAAATGCTGTTTTGCCACTTCTGGGTTCCCTAGGGCCCTGGCTTCACTTGCATATTCTCGCATTTATGGATTAGGTGAGATGTTGTACCTCTGTCAGATTAAGGAACCATAAAAGCCATTCTGTCTTTACCGCAAATGCACAATGTGAGAGTTGGGATTGCTTTCATAGGCTTGCAATACCTGTGATAAATTAAGACATTAATTTTTTCTCGAATGCTAAAATAACTGAGGATTGAGAATTGACAACTCATGAAGCTGAAGTGTCTCAGGAACAGTAGGAATTCCAGCTTCTGTTAAATGGAGAGTCATATTACATAATATATTCTTATGTTACAGAGATACTTAGAAGTAATCACTTCCCACGCTAAGGGTGTAAGATGATACAGAAACCAATATCACAGAATCACAGAATCACAGAATCACAGAATGGTAGGGGTTGGAAAAAACCTCTGTGGGTCATCTAGTCCAACCCTCCTGCCGAAGCAGGGTCACCTACAGCAGGCTGCACAGGACCTTGTCCAGG
>Ga0065711_1032715_pt1 | contig 26819 bp, 19 predicted proteins | sample Hoacrofraction12_FD_59098 | JGI IMG/M metagenome (GOLD analysis project Ga0065711, IMG submission 59098) | Hoatzin crop microbial communities from Cojedes, Venezuela - Epithelial fraction 12 v2 (version 2) | ecosystem: Host-associated > Birds > Digestive system > Esophagus > Crop | place... | reverse complement strand
TTGGGTTTTTTTTTTTTTTTTTTTTTTTCTTTTTGGTGGTGTTTTGATTTTCTTCAGAGTCTTGCAAATCAGTATTCCAGGGACGCTGCAAACAGTATAGCCAGAGTTTTGCACTTATTTTCTACAGCGAGCCCATGACAAAGTCAGACTTTTCAACATCATCGGCTGTCAAGGGTCTCAGCTAGAAGTTATCCCCCTTTCTTTCTTTTCCTAGGTGCTAGAGCAGAGCCCCTCCGCCGTGGGACTGCACCGCATGTCCTCCTCTGCCTGCACACGCTGCGGCACTGACTGCCATTGGTGACACAGCTCATCTGGCTTTAAGTCTCCAGCTGCTGAATGCAAAATGTCATGGCCCTGCGATGCAAAGCACTGACCTACTACAGCCTAACGTCATGGGTTTAAACTTGTTCACCGCTTTGGATGGGTGAAGTCTGGGGAGAAGATCTCTCTTTGAATAGGTGGTGGTTGACTGCTCCAAGCTGTCTTTAAGACTGTTCATCCTTACTGTCTGTCTTTCAACAGCCTGAGTGAAGCTGGCACAAGCTCGCATCATGTGCTGTATCTAATTTGGTAGAAGCAGTCACATGTCCATAGTGTGATCTGTATCAAATTTGTACTGCTGAGTCATCTGGTATCCATTCCTGAGAAGAGAAGGCTCCATAGCTGCAGACCCTCACGTGTTCCTGGAGCTCCCGCTCCCGTCTTGTAATTCATTTATCACAATCCTGCCATAACCCTGCTCCTCCACCATATCCCCAACTCACCCAATGCCTCTTCTGCAGCTTGGGAACATCTTTTCCCAGACACACAAGTCACTTCATCCTGGCCTCTGCTGTCCAGTAAGTCACAGAGGCTTTGTCAATGATCCCTGAACCACTCACTCTTTGCTGTAGACAGCATAAGAAATCAGAGGTTGTCGATACATCTTACTCCTTCCTTCACACGTGGTGTCTCCACAGGCTCTTGGAAAGAGGTTGGAAAAAACTGTCTTTTATCAAGCCACTTCCTCCTCCTTTCAGCTGAAATCCATTGTCCTGGTCATCAATATGCCACCCGCTGTGACTGCGCCTGGCCCCTCCACCCGCAAGAGGTCATGAAAGACAGCCAAAGGCACAACCATGGTTCCACAAAACGTGGATGGAAACTGTGTTGGAGTCAGGTCACCGGGTTATCAGCCAAGCTCTGACCGAAGGTTTATCATTTTGTTGAACTAATTTTGCTGATGAAGTAAAGGGTAATTAATTTTATTAACACTGCCTTTTTCTGTATTTATTAGAACACCAACCTTATTGACCAAATAGTATATGTATATAGTTAGTGAAATCTAATGGGTACTACTGGGAAAAACAAGAAATTACATTGTAGTTGAATAAGAAATATTTATAACTTCTGCTATCATTCTGTTCTCTCTTCTTGTGAGCGAAGCTGTTCCGCTGATGCGGTCTCCCTTCTTCCTTCTTGTCACCTATAATTATGTCGAAGGGATTAATAATCATACATTTTTATCCAGTGTCTCGGCTTGATGACAGGGCATTGTTTAATGAGAGCACAATCAGTGTCGTGGCTCTTTGGGAGAGCCAGGGCAGCGCTCATGGTGGAAGTCATTGAATATAAACATGTGGGATCTTAAGCACTCTTTAATAACTCCTTCTGCTTGTTTTGTTAGCAATTTTGATGATTTTTGTCTGTTGTGCCTGGCTGTGCTGCTGTAGAGACATGGTTATTTATGGTGCCAGAGGCGGATATGATCTCTTTGTATAAACTAGGGGACGGAGGTAGAATATAGTAGGTTCTGAGTCATAGTAAGTTTTGTTTAAGTTTTTCAGCTCTAAGGCCAAAACCAGACATCCAAAACAAGAAGCGTAGGGTGGATATTTTTCTCTCCCAGTTTTAAATCATTAAGAAATAACTGTTGATATCATTAGTATTAACCATTATATAAAAATTAGCTATTCGACTATAATGGCACTAGGATACTCATCAGGATACTGATGCACCAAGTACCTGGGAAAGCTACGGATTTGTTACATAGGCACGCTTTGTCCTGTCTGTAGCTTTTATTTCTACTGAAGTATTTACATTATATTTGCTAATGGCAAGATGATGTTACAAAATGGCACTGCCTGTGTGTTGGAAGCAACTACTCGATTATTTCCTTTTCAGAGGTGCCATGGGCTGGTGGAGCTTGGGATTGTATGTGCTTGGTCTGAAACAAAGGTTTGAAAAGGTCTCAGCTGGGTACGATGCATACTACTTGCAGCACTGCAGTCCTCCACTGTTACGACTTCTGCAGTACTCACAAAGTTTTTTAGTAAGCACTTGGCTGCCTACCGTCCCCCAGCGCTGTCCTGGACTGCTCGGCCTGCCAGGGAACGCAGAGGGTTTCCCTCGGGGAAGGGCTCAGCCTCATCGCAGCAGAAAGCACTAGCCCCAAACGCACTTTTCCTGTTCCTTCCCCAAGAAGGATCTGCAGAAGCTTTCCCTTGCGGTGCATGATGGCTGCGGCATTCCCTCCACAGTGGCCAGGCTGGGGCAGGGCAGGAGGGACAGGGATCGTCCCTTCATGCCAGCATGTAGCACCTGGCTGACAGTGCGTCTGATGCGTGCTGGGGGATTAGTGCAGGGGACAGAGCTACGCTGCCCAGAAATGTTGCTATAAGTGAAGTGAAACGTCACTATAAATTAGGAGAGAGCCTGAGACCGTCTGTTGAAATGTGTTCGGACAAGAGCCGGTCAGTCCTCAGTGCTGCAACCGGTCCTCTGGGTGCTGGTGTTTGTCCTGGGTCCTGCTCCAAGGCCCTGGAGAACCAGAGTTAGTGCTCTGATACCCAGCGGCTCATCGCATGGCCATGGCACAGCCTAGGCTCGGTGCCTGGGAGCAGGTTGCTCAGAGATGATGATTTCTGGGGGACCTGGACTCCGGTCCCAACTCAGGTGCTGAATGAACCGCCTGGTGTCAACGTCACCTGGGGTCACATCTTCCCCTGTACACAAACGCGTTGGTGAAGGACACTGCACAATGTTTCCCAGCCCTTGTTAATGAGGGAAGCAGTTTACCCTCAGACCTTCTGCAGATAACCAGCATCTTACCAGGCAGCCTGGGATGCACTCTGTCCTCTTGCATTATACGAGTGATTCAGATTTTTGCATAATATATTTAATTTGTAACTTACATATGCGGTAACGATACTTGAACTGCACTTTTTCCTGCTCCACATCAGTGGTACTTGCATAACATCTGCTCTGAGATGTCTTGCAAGGAAATGCCCTTGCAAATAGCCGTGCATATCGCAGAATGAATTCCCTAATGACACTCTTATTAAGTGCAAGCTGATCTTATCAGTATATTTGGGTCCAGGAGGAGATCTACCAGGCTTTTCGTCTTTGAGGAGAGAGCTCTCTTTGGATGTTACGTGGGGGGAGTATTATATAGGGTGGCATGATGACACTAGGCAAGACCTGCAGCAATGACCGGCAAAAGCAAATGCCAGACAACGTCTGCGTGTTGCTTCTATGGAGAGCTGCGAATTTCCACACCCTCCTGGCTGCCCTGCCTGAAACAGGATGTGCTTGAGTACTTCACCGCAAAAAAGTCCTGGGAAAAGCAAAACTATTTCTTGCGATAAAGGCTGGCTGCACAGTTTGGGAAGATGAGCTTGTCAGGGATGCTGCTGCACTCAGGCTGAACCTGTGGGAAGTGTGCCTGTTCCTAATAAATGTTGTGTGTATTTATGTGGCAGTCATTGTGCTTTGCAAGGAGGGAGTCACAGAAATAATTAGTTAAGAGCGTGAGGTTTTTGGCACAGATTCCCTTTCTCAAGTAGCTGTGATGTTCATATATAAGAAAAATTGATTTGGCATCTAGACAGGATGTCAGCACGCTCATGGTTATGGAAATCAGCTATGGGCATGGAGGAAATCTGTATATTGATTCATAAACTGACTTGATGACTTGTTCATGCTTTAATATTTTCATGGGCTTTTACCCAAAACAAAAATGTCAGTAGGTACCACTTGACTGTGCTACAAGCACTATCTAAACTGATGGGAAGAATGCAAGGAAGAAAGGGGATTTCCTATTAGACAGAAGCCTTTACTGTCTGTGCTAACCAGTTTTTTCCTTAAAGAAAAGATTTTTTGTCATTGACCTTGCTTATTATGTTAAAACGTAACACACCCAGAGAAAAATGGTTTCCCGTGAAAGACCTCCCCCCCAGTTTCACAGACACTTTTGCAAGAGCTCAGGAAAGCCAATCCTCCCCCTACTCACGCAACCATGTGCTGATGCTGGAACTGCCATGACTGCGTGTATGTGTGAGCATAGCTTTACTCTGGTGTCATGTAGTAGGGCAGAAGCCAGCATGACTTGCTGACTTTGTTTTTGGTCAGACTGGTTAGGGGGTGTTTAGTCAGCATCAGCACCAATCCAAGACTGCCTCGCTAAAAATGCCTGCTAATATAGTGATTCCTCACGAACATGTTTGCAGGTTTAAAATCTTAATCCCTGAGTGATACCTCCGCCTGCCTCATGCTTTTCTTTGGAGACCTTGCAGTGCTGACCAGTCTTGACCCTATTTGACTTCAGGTATGTGGGCTAGATATGGAGGCAGCCTGGCTGCTGGCCATTATGAAAATGAATGGAAACTATGTCAAGTATAATTTCATCTAAGATCCAGTGTGATAACAATATGCGACCAAATACTGATCTCGTTTGCAACAGCACGCTTCTGTTGTGGCTTCAGAAGTCAATGGATGTAGTGTAAGATGAGCTGCAATGCATACACCATGCATACACCATACACAATGCATACACCATACACCATTCTGCAGAGCAGAATTTTTTCCATAAATAATATCTCTTTTGGTAAGACACAGGAAAAAAAGCCTGAAAAAATCTGTACTATGTTGAACTGCACAGTTCAGGAAAGAGGCCTTATAGATAACAATACATTTTTGAACATGTAGGTTGTTCCTTGTGAACTAAATCTTCCCATAAGACAGTTGGTTACTTGTTTTCACAAAATTTCTGCAAGTCTTTTCCATGACTGGAGTGTAGGATTAAAAGATCTCTGGGGCCTTGTTTGAAACGACTGTGTTTGGACACCACCTTACATACTGAAAGCACTCATGGAGAAACCAGGGAGCGGTCTCACGGTGTCTCCAGGTGGACTCCTAGACACATGGAGGAATTTTCATACCCTCAGGTAGAGACAAGCAGGCCATTTTGTCATTTACTGGTTGACTTCTTGCTGTGTGTTAAATAGTCTGCCAAACTGGCGGCTAAAGAGCAATTTAAATGTAGTTTGAAGGCAGCTTTTGTTTCCTTCAACTGCTATTTGAAGAAAGATCCCTTAAAATTAATTGACTGACTAACTGTATAATTGATGCTGTCTATGCAGTGTGCACTGGCAAAAATTGATGGGTAGCGAGAGCACTGGCTTCTTGGTAGAGGCTGCTCTAAACCCTTCAGAGAACCTCTCCTTGCCCTCTCTTTATGCTCTTGGATAGGAGAGGGCATGTTTAGTTTTCTGCTTATGCAATTCCCTTTTGTACTTGTTCATTTGCTAGGTGCATAAAGGAGTGGAGGTCACTTGTGCACATGGGATAAAGAGGTATTATGAATTCTAAAGTGTTTGCTTTATTGGGAAAAGCACAGCGAGCAGAAGAGCGCAGGAACACAATGTGTGAATTTTTAATGAACGCTGTGCCAAGTGTTTGTGCATTTTTTTTCATACCTGTAGCAGCTTTATTCATTTGGGAGAGTACTGTGTACAAGATATTCTTTAGTAGTATGCTGGCTGCTGTTTAGTTTTAATAAATTAAATCCTTTATATCAATGTAATATTCTTTAGACAAGCACTTCCAAGACAGATTAGGAATGAATTTAAGGGGATTAAAAGCTTCTCTTGCTAAAAACAATGTTTCAGATGGGAAATCCACTTATTTATGTCACTTTCAGTGGACTATATTTGTCTTTAATATGTTGCTACTGCTAAAGAAAGCAGTGCTTTGCCCATGACTGCAGCCTTTCTGCTCTGCTTTACATACACAGTGATGTTTATTTTTTTCAGTACAGTAAGTCACTTTGGGAAAGATTGATGGCTTCCCATAAACCTGTGAGCAACCATTTTCTTTCTTATTTAGACAAAACAAAAGATTTGATGGATCTGGCATTTTAAATATCATCAGTCCTTTTGTAAAATAGGAAGCTGTGTGAATGGAAGGTATGAGCAGAGAGAAAAATCTACTTTGATTTCCCCCCAGCTGCATGGTAGCAGGCTGAACACATCAGTTGGAAGGTTCTCGTTATCTGTGAAATCCTGGACATCTTGGGAGCAGCCTGGTTTAGCTGGTGCCAGCTCAGGGCTGTGCAGCAAACTGAGGGGGAGGCACCAGCTCACAGGCTGTTTTCTCTAGCTCATACCAGGTGATCTGTTTCTATATTGAGTGTTTGTCCTAGTACCTGGTTCAATGGTATGTCAATCCCAGTGGTAGGGCCTCTGGTACCAACCCGAAATCTATTGAACACACCATACAGAGGTCTGATTTGGTATACCACCACTCTGCAGGTATAAAAATTGTCATCAGGCACTCTGTATGCAAGATCAGATGCTGTCTGCCCATGCCACACTAGCTGTCTACTGGTCCATCAGTAGACATCCAGCCAGCATGAGCTGAGTGCTTTGGTCAACCCAGCAAAGCCGCAGCCATATTCCCCTCCACAGCCTCGTCACATTTTCCTGCTAGATATCTGGTCATGCACAGATGGCTACGAACATTAACAGGACACCTTTCTGTCCTAGGCTCTTGTAGACGCTTCTCAACAATCTCCAGCCAAGTCACACAATACCAGCATGGAAATGACTGGCTGCTGCCTGATGCCCTCACACTGTGAAATTTCAACAGGGCAGGATCCACCCCTGTGGGATAAATGAGGAGGATCTTATGGGGGATGAACAACAAGAGGTTGAATTCTGAATTTTAACACCATATTTCAGCCCCAGAAGAGACAATACAGCACAGTAACTTTACTAGCATTCAGTTTGCCAATCTGAACTTCCAGTTCCTGTCCCAGACTACAAAAATGCACTGTTTTGGAGGTTACTCCTCACAGATGTTGAATGCAATGAGGTCAGAGAAGGTACTAGGACATAGCTGATCTCCCAAAATGGTGAAAGAAGGAAGACCTTCTCTTGAGGCTCCTCACAAAGCATCCGGGAAGGGAAGGAGGCCAGGGAGCCTTTGAGGGCAATTTTACCTTTTCTAAAGTGAATTAAAAGACTTTGGTCTACAGTAAGGACAGAAGAAATGATCAGAGTAAAATGGAAACTAGAAGAACTGTATTTTAATTGGAATGAGGCCTTTCAGTCTATTTATTGTTGCCGTTTGCTTGTGAGACCATGAAACTACAGTGCTTGCTCCTCACATGACATGCCAAGAGCTCAGTGTAGCTTGTGGATCTGCTATTATTCAATTGCGTTGCAGCTAACGTGGGGAGAGGGAGAGGTTCAACCCCACAGCACATAAAGTTTGTCTTGGTAACTGAGTCCCTGATGCAGAGCTGGATTTTGTTGTTTTAGGCACATTTCCCCCCCTCATTACTCAAAACAGTTTCAGAATAATTTCTATTCCATCATGTTTCAGTATATAGTAAAGTATTCTTAATCAAATGGTTTCTGAAGTAATTTATTTCCTGGTCCCTGGTTAAAACAAGATCCCTTAATGCTTTCGGGCCATTGATACTATAGGCTCCACTGTCCAGTTTTAGTCAGCTTTCAAACACCATTAGTGTCCCCTTGCCATGCCCAGATGCTGGTGTGCACGTTGAATTGTGGTGTACCTGATCAAGCGAGGGATTCATTTCCAAAGCAAAGCTCAAGGACGGAGTTACGTGATTCCACTGGTATTCAAAAGGGCCCTGCAGTGGGGCCTTGCATTAACCTTGTGTTCCTAGGACTGCATGAGCATAGGCTGGTAAACAGACATTAAAAGAACATCTTTATTTTGTTCTAGTCTGCCTTCTGAAGCCAGATTATACTCCTTTCTCCAAAACTACACTTTTTACTGGTCATAGCATTTATCAGACATCTAAATCATTATGTATTGCACATGATAACAAGAACTGACTGAAATTTCACCATTAGTTCTAGAGTGGAGAGGGTAGATCTGTTTTTCTGCGCAATAGTGATGGGCTCTTCTATCAGTGTAGCCGTTATGTGGGCACTGGTCATAACACCTGGGGATAAAACTTATATACATCGCTACACAGCTTATCTAAAAAAAGAAAAAACATTATCATTCAAGCAAAAAATACATAATTAGGATCAGGGCTGGAATTTCACTGGGAAATGTGGTGTAAAAATGCTTCTCATTTTAAATTAAGCTTTCAATGGCAAGTGCTTGGCTTTCAGCAACTCCTCTGAAACTCTTTTAATTGAAGTTCCATGAAAATCTGGGGAGTTCAGCTCAAGTTCACCTCCCAAACCCATCCTGATTTCATTAAAGATCTGATCTTTCTTTATTTGCCAATAAAATATATATGTGTGTGTGTATAAATCAGTATCTGCTATATAGCTGCTTTTTTTTTTAAAGGAACAGTTCCCCTTTCCTTTATGAAGGATGAACTCTGCTCTGTGCATGCAGTGAGAGAGGGAAGGAACAATCCACGGGAGATCCTTCCTGCTCCCCTCAGGTCGGGCTTTGGAGTTCTGGACACACCTACCGCTTCCCTCCTCTGACTTGTGCTTCTGCATCAGCTGTGGTGGTCTCAAGATCAGCTCTTCGTGGCCTGTTGAAGGACAGCGTAGGCTCAGGCCAGTTTCCTTAGCACTTGTGTTAATGCAGTGGAAATACTGTGGGCCACATGAGCTGAGGACTGAGCTTGCCTTGGTTAAACTTAGGGTATTTCCATGTTATTTGCATGTCGTTATTTTCCATTCTTGTCTCTGAGACCAAATAAAGATCTTGATTATTCATAAGGAAGGGTCTTGCTCAGGGCTTATATGTGGACAGGGATTTTATGATAGTTTTTTTTCTTTTAACCCTTCAGTTTCATTCCTTTTCCAGCTGCAGTGGTCAGATGTAACAGCCCCAAGGGGCTGAGGCTATTTATACCCAGGGCATATTACCTCTTTGCTAAAACAGTCAAATAGAAAGACATGTCTTCAAAAATTGTATCTATGTATCAGAGGTTTCCAGCTGGGCTAGAGGGTCCTTTCAAAGCAGTGAATTTGGAGACATCCATTTTGCCCCTTTTGGGCAGAAACGAGTGTTCCCATTTCTTACAGAATAAGCTCTGTTGTGTAGATTCCCACGGGACCAAGAGGAAGGATGCCTGGCAATTGCTGGCATTCCCGTTTTTATTTTGTGCAAGACTCCAGATGAAAATGTGTTGAAAACAGTGTAAATCCTGAGTTCCCCAAGGCAGAGAACTGTGATATACTTGAGTCCTGTGTCAGTGCCCTGTGTAGCAGCATGCCAACGACTCTCCTATTAGTTATCATCTGGGTACCCATTTTCCAGTGTCGTCCCACTCCTGGAGCAGTAACTGATGCCAGGCCCTTGTATTTTATTCTACCGTTTTATTCTATTCCTGTTGCAGCTAGTACCTGTGCCACAATGCTCCTTGCAAGCCCTGCACGTAGCTATCTGGAGTTTTAGTGATTCAGATCTCGGTGTTTCTGACCAGAGTCCAGCTGGAACTACACATCTTTGTTTTGTGTATTTAACATACTCAAAAAGCACTAAATGACAGTTTATAATACCATTATCAACAGTTAAAGGCATTATAACTTCAAGAAATGAAAAGAAAGTGCAGCCATATGTGGAAATGCTTTATTTTGTGCACTTTTAACCCTCACAATAGTTCAGCTGCAAAAACAGGGACAGCAACCAGAGGCGGGGAGAAAACTGTATGTCTGCAAAATCATTTTTCAGCTTTCCCTCTGCTGCTGTCAGGAAAGAGCACTGCACTATTTGGATAGTAAATAACAACCAAGGACTAATTTATTTTTCGTCATAAAATTATTTCTTGAATTGGATTCAAACGTGTTCCTTATTACATGGTTTGATAATTCAGTGATGCTTTCCCCCCAAAAAAACATATGAGCTGATTTAAACCTTCACTCCAAAGAGCCTCAGGCTTATTAAGAACAGTGTGGACTGAGTATGGATTAGGTTTAAAAGTAATAAAAAAGTAGACCTGTTGGTTAGGTGAAAAATTCACTATCAGATTCCTGAGTGCAGCTTTCTTTTCATGTGCAAACTGCATTAAATGAGGCATTTAATTCAACAAATCCATAGTTCTGATCCACCAGAAATAGAGACTGGGTTAGTTCAATTTGTAACAAACGATCTCCATATGATCAAAGTCCTGAGAGCTGATTCCAACATACTGCTTAAATTAGTCTAACACCGAAGCGTTTGGCTCTGGGACAATATTTGGAATGTCTTACCAGAAGAAAAATTCCTCCGCACACATGGTTCCAATATCTGGGAATGCCAACCTTGCTTTTTAATGGGCTGACAGGGAGCCTCCGTGCTAACTTTCTGACTCCAAAAAGTTCTTGTGCTGTCACCCGCAAACCAGCTTGGATAATTTTTCCTTGGCTTCCTTATTAAATCCTGAATGAAGGGATTGTGTGGCTTTCTTAATGTCACTTGGTCTGCTTGCCATAAATTCAAGCACTCATGATGAAAGCTCCACTTATATTTCGCTGGGAAATGGAATCAAGGAGAATGCACCCTCGTTCACAATAAATAACTAAAGTTGAGTTATTAAGTGTATTTCATATACTGGTGCCTTATTACATCAGCAGTTTAGATAATGGCTTCTTAAAAATACTCCTCGACTGAAATCTATGAAGAGTGGGCTGCAGATAGGCGGCCCTATGCATGAAAACCAAACCAGCCAGCTAGAGCAATAACTTAGGACTGTATTAACAAATATCAAATATTTACATTTTTACATGCTGCTGTCTGTTTAGATTAAGCAGCCATAGCAAGAACAGCAGTCAGCAGCGAGGGCCGTATTTGCTCGAGCACTGCCAGGGAATTCTCAGCTGGGATTGTTTGTTTGCTTTGTGCCATGAAGACTCGAGCTGTTTACATTGTAGCTCCAGTTTTAGAGAGTGCTAATTACGCTCTATTGCTGAACCCCTCTGTGTCTCAGGATCTGCTGTCCTGCGAAAATACTTTACATCAGTCTTGGGGAAAGCAGTCTGACTCGCGGCAGGCAACAAAGAGTGACCCAGTGCCTTATAACTGTTTTTTGTGTTTGGTTTTTTTTTTAATATAGTAAGCGGCGCTAAATAGAAGTTCATACCTTTGACTCCGCTTGCTTTTTTTTCTTAAAGAATGGACATTTTCAGAGTCCTTGGCTGAATTCCCTCTTGCGATTTTACTGCTTTTTAGGGAACTTCTTAATGTGAAATTGGCTGATATCATTCAGCCAGAGGGGTGCGTAGTATCTATCTATTTACACACATTAAACATGCATATCATTCTTTACATTCCCCCCCCTCCCTTATTATATGTGCAATGGGATGCAATAAAGTGACACGCACCCAGGAACAGACAGAGCTGACAGTGAGTAAATACCCTGATTAGCATGTTGTTGTTATAACTTTGCAGTTCCTTTCTGCTTAGTTAACGCATATGTTGTATAGCTATGAGATTATTTTTAAATCTGTGCTAAACATTACTCGATACTTTACAATGGCCAGAATGGGAGAAGGAGGCAGGATGAAGGATGAAAGGCTGGCACTCAGAAATTCAGCAAAACCACTGTTTTCATGGTAACGATGCTGAACAGGTGGCTAAGTAAGCCAATTAAACAGACTTTAAGAACAAATTATGATAGTAATCCATTGTCTGGGATAGTTGAAATACACTGTGTGGAATCTGTTCCCCAGAGCCACTTGAATAATGAAAATCTATTTTTGTATAATTTTGTTGTTTTCCTATCTTCATTAAACGTTCAAAGGATCTCACTCTTTTTTTTTTTTTTCCCCTTAGAAGTGGGTGGAGGGGAAAGGAGAGAGAGCTTTTTCTAGGATTTTTGAAAAAGGATGTGATCGGATTAAAAAAATTAAATAATTAACATGTAAGAACATCTTTTCCTTCAAATAAAACAAGAGTTTTCTAATGAAATTTTATAACTATTTTAGAAAAACAATTTTTTCATGATAGCTTGAAAACCTTCAATAAGTTCATAGACATGAACGAACAAAAGCTCAAAGTCATTCGGACAGAAAGATTTTGATCAAAAAAGTGCCTGGCAAAGGCCACTAAAGAAAGTGTGAAATATGAGAGGAACCAATTACAGGCCCTTTAGCTTCAGCAGAGTGTTCCAGAGGTCTAGGGACTTCTCTCCAGTTTTGGGGCAAGACTACCTGCGGGTGGGGAGGACAGTGCTCCAAACCATCTGCGTGAGCTGATTCAGCCCTCTCATCGTCACATCTTCCATTTCGTTGGCATAGCTTTAAAGTTAGCACAGGTCCTGGCAACTTTGGGTCTGTAACTAGTAGTCTCCGACACAGACCATCTCGTCTGCATGGTCTCGCTCAGTGATCCGCGGGCGTTGATTAAGAAAACACACTGAAGGGTGATAAACATCACTGTCTATATATACGAAGGGGAGGGCAATAGTAAGTTTCTGCATTTTGTTTCTTTTTAGGTCTGTGACAGAAAAGAGTTCTCCGGAATTATTTCAGGCCATTGTATAGCAACAGCTCCAAGTTGCCAGTAGGGCTGCGTTTGAACCGCTGACCTAGGAACAAAATAAATTATGTGTAGGCTGAGGTATGGAGATGGTGAGTGACAGAAGAATAGCGCTCAGAAATGGTTTTCAAGAGATTCTGTATTCATTTAAGTAATGTAGCAGTTTAGCCAATTTATTCATTTGACAAGTTCCTTTTTAACCATTCTAATTCACCGTTTAGCTTAAGATGGCCTTCATTAGTTTGTTAGATATTCATCAAAAGAGATTTTATCATACATGCAGTTCCAGAGAGGATTAGTGTCCAGGGAATCTATTCTTTTAAACTGCTTCTTCGGCTATCAAGTATTTGTTGAAATGGACTTGTGTTTACTCAGTCTCTTAATGAAGTCTAGAAAAGCTTTTCAGCAAAGGGAATATTGTTTTGTCAAAATTAGCTTACTTAAATAGTTTTCAAAGCAGTCTGAGAACAAAGATTTCAAAGCTGCAGCTCCAGCCCAATATTTACTTTTTACACTGTACAGTAGTTTAGACTTGCCAGAAAAAGTGCACTTGCTTTTTTGTTTTGTTTTGTTTAAATTTCTCTGCTTCTAGTTGTGAGATATATATGTCATTTCTAGGGGTATGGAACTAATTGAGGAATATGTCCTGCCCTTGTTGAGGTGAACAGGGCAGATAAATAAAAACTCCATTGAACATAAATCTCCTCCACTAACATCAAAGAAACAGGATCCTGCTAAGTGTATTTGTATAATGCAGTAATTTATGCAAAAAGCAGCTTTTGTCAGCAATGCAACAAAGCAGCTTTGATAAATGTCCCCTAATTTATTGTCATGTATCTCAAATCAAAGTAAAACATTTACAGCCTGCATACTGAAGGAACCCAGGCCCAGGGCACTTAAAGGGTTTCTCTCCCTTTCCATCTCCCTGCCCCCCATTTTTTTTAAAAGTACAAAAACCCAAGTTGGGCAAAAGGTTAAAAAGGATCTGTTTTGAATGTTAAGTACTTTATACAAATTATGGGAAAAAATAATAATGAAGCTGCTTAAAGAATGACAGAAAAGCCTGTACAAATTCAGACTGAAAAAAAAAAAATCCGCTTGGCTTTTCTCTTATGGGTGGTGTTTGACGAATCATAACGTGGATGCTAATTGTGTTTTACAGGGACAATTCCAGTTTCTCAGGTTTTGAAGGACTAAAATGGTGAATGTAGAGGGTAGCTGTCTGGAGTCAGCGCTTGTCTTCCCATCTCACCTGTGAATTCTTCCGAGGAGCTGCCTTTCGTGTGCGTGGCACATTTCGGAAGTCGGATCACGTGTGAGCTGTTGCGGGGGGACTTTTATTACCGACTTCAGGCAGGAAAATCACACCCTGGAAGAGGAGAAGGCCGACAGCGCCACGAGCTCCATCCCCACTGAAGGGCTGATGGTACTTCCATGGCACAGAAACATGTTGACTTTCCTCCCTACTTCTTGGGAGAATGATTAGACCTGCTACTGGCCTGACATGGCCATGCAGGCTGCTTGGCCCTGCGCCATCCTGCGCTGCACAAAACTTGTGCAGTGGACCATTTTATAACTAAAGGGTAGCATGCATGGATATGGCTGGTAAGGTACAGTCTGAAATAGGCTTGACACGATGGCTGTTGGTGGCTTTAGCAGCAAGCCCTGGTGCAGTGAGCACGTGGGAGCTGCCATGGCCACGGCCAGTGGTTCAGCCCCGTCCCTCATCAGGTGGTCCCCCCAGGAGCACTTCTCCAGCCAGATGCTCTGCTTGTGGCTGAGCACTGAGGTTTGCAGGGCCCTCTCTGCTGAGATTGAAAAAGAAAAACCCACAGCAAGGGTGCTCCTCGCACCCGCAGGGCTGCTGCTGAGGTTGCAGGAGCTAGACCAGGGGAGGCCTGGGATCAGCTCACTGGGGGGAGACCATCTAATGCCTGTCAGTCAGATGACAAATTAAGACTACGTGGGCTTTTCAGTCACCCACAACGTCTTTCAGTTAAAAAGACCAAAAATGATGTGGCTCCTCCTCAAGCCCCTTTGATATTTAGTGGGAGCGATAAATTAAGTTCTGTTTCAGCAGAGATCTAGCACGGCTCCACATGTCAGTTTGCTTCAGAAGTAGACAGCATTGCTACGTTTTTTTACTTAGAAAGCTCTGTTTATAATAAAACAAACATACAGCTTCAGGAGTATAATATCCTTTGAGTCGAGTTGTTTCGAAGTGTTTTACAACCCATCTGGTAGACTGACTCTAACCATTAGGCATGTTGTTGGAGAAAATGCCTTATTCACACAGATAGTAGTATGGTTCTGGTATTACAAACCAGAAGAATGAAACTTTGCAAAGCCAGGCCTGCTGCACTAAAAAACAGAGACATGGAGTTCACTGAGAAAGTGAAAAGGAGCAGTTGTTAAAAAAAAAAAAAAAAGAAAGAGTTGTATTTTCTTTGTATAAAAATTCTGCCTGCTGGGAACGAGTCTGCCTCTCCCAGCACCAGCTCGCCTCTTGAAAGAGCCTGAGTCAGCTGTACGATGGAGCAATTCACCGAATTTCTTATGCACGTCTGCCTTTGCTGCTGTTGTCATTAAGGCACATGAAGATTGTACGTTAATATATAATAATTTAAGTTACTATCATAACTACTAGGTTTATAATTAGAATTTTGCAAAGGTATTGTGCAGCTACAGTCAAAGAAATGAAAGCTGTTCATGCTAAAAGCATCAAAAATACGCTTAGCAAAGCTAATCGTAAGTGTTCTGAACGCCCTGTTCCAATCGCAGTATGGCCCAGCGGCCTTGGCCAGCTGTATGGCTCAAGGGAGAGTCTCCAGGAACAGCTGGGATTGAAAAAACAAAAAGACCAAAAAACCCCACCCAAATGCACAGCTAACACCATGGAAGACTGCGTTACCGTCAAAGGGCCCAGCAGCATGAGGTACAACTGTGCCAGGACCAATACAACAGCCCAAGTGAGGATATGATGTATACATATATATGTATGCATACGTGTGTGTGTGTATGTGTATGCATAGTAAATCTTGTGTGTATACGTAAGTATATGCATATACACAGACACCCCCCCATATGGATATGTGCTATATGGACATTATGGGTATAAGTATACATATGCATATATATACACACACAAATAACTTATGCAGCATATCTACCAAGACTAAATTCTAAACTAGCAGCAGCCCGAGCGGCTGGCTGCCTCGCTGGGGGCCAGCCTGGCCTCTGCACTGCTAGGAGGGGAGCTGCGGGCACAGCGGGGTCCAGCCAGGGAGGGAGCAGAGACTGGTGGGTGCTGGGGACGGAGCCATGGCCATGCTGGAGGAACCCACAAGTGGAGGACAAAGCCATTGCGGTTTGTCCCTAGAAGAGTGGCGACAGGAGGGAGTAAGATTTCTCTAAGGACAGTATCACCGGCGGCACCGGAGGCAGCCGAGCTGTGCCACGTTGGGTAGTGGGGACCACTAAGGTCATTTAGTCTGACATGCTTGGAGATCATGAAAAAATCCTTGGCCATTTTAACTTACAAACAGCCAGAAGGGGAAGAGGTCGCTCCCCGCCAGTCAGTAGTGCAGGTGACGTGGTGGAGGGACCGCGGTGCTGCCAGGCAGCAGGTTCTGTGCGACACAAAGAACTGGCTACACGAACATCGCTGGCACTACACACAGGGCTGTAGAATACATCAGCTCCTAACGCTCCAAGGGGCTTGTTACAAGCTGGAGTTTTATACCTGGATGTTGAACCTGGGCTGGGAGACCCCAAGGGGCACAGCTAGCATGGGCCACCACCACCGGTGTGGGGAGGGGGATGGCGAGAGCTGGTGGGTCCCTCCATATACACAGCTGGTGGGGATGACTGGAGCAAACAGTGAAGTTCACACACCACAGGTGACTTTCCTAACCTCAGCTTCATCGCTCAGCTCTTCTGGGAGCAGCAGGAAACAGAAATGTAAGTAGGATGGGTGAACATAAAGAGCGGGATGAGAAATGTCCCTGTGAGAGCCGAGAGGTATGGCGTGACCCCGCACCCGATTTATCAGCATCTGGCAATTTAGCTGATCGCTTCACGCGTCTCATCATCTGTGATGTAAAGTAAGCTGCCCAGCTCATGCTCCGTGCATGCACACTCAGCAGCCTCCAGTGAGCTTTCCAAAGGAGAGCTGAGGGAGCTGTTTGGATATGAAAGCTGGCCAGCACTCAGGTAGACTAGTGAGGCCAAAGGTAAGTCCTTAAAAATAAAATGAAAATTAGAGAGAATGCTTAAGTGAAAAAGAGACACGGTTAGCACCTTAAAAATAGAGTCCCCCACAGACAGTGGTGAATGACTGCTCAGGTGCTGGTGTGCTCTCCTGATGTGGAGTGCAGTGGTGGCCAAAGCTTGGAGTTCTGCAGCAGAGGGGACTTACACCCTCTTGTCACTATATGCTGCCTCTTGCTTTCAAGATACGCTTTTTCTTCTTGCTTGTGACAGCAATAAGCTGTTTCCATTTCTGAGCAGAGCACCTGATAGCAGCACTTCTTTGCCACTCCACCAAGAGTCCCTGCCTCGGCCGCGTCCTGCCCCGAGGGCTGGAGACCTGCCGGTGTGTGCTCGTTTGTGCTTTGTCTCCATGAGGGGCTGATGCTGGGATGCCACCAGAAGCCTTTATAGCTTGAATTTTGAAGGGCAATAGGGGTCAAACACTGTGATCTTGGGAAAGGAGGAGTATTGCTTTAATACAGTATTTCCTTAACTTTTTGAGCAAGTGCAGTCATGAAACCTTCCCCTGTTCCGCATTTCCTTTCCAGACCTGGTTAGCAACCACTCACCTTCTATTTCTTAGGACACCAAGAAAAGCGCAAATTATAAATTTGCTTTCCCCATTACCTGTGAACATTGCAGGGAGGCAGGTGTGTTTTGCACTGTTAAATTAGCAGCAAGCCATGAAATATCCATCTATGTATTAATCAGGTAAGCTGCAGGCTGTCTGTTCAGGACGATCGTCCCGAGCTGTGCGGCAGAGGTGCAGCGTGCAGGGACACCCGGCCGGGCGACGGGCCTGCCTGCACCCTGCCTGCACAAGCCGCCCTCCGGCCGCGGCCGCGCAGCCCGGCCACGGCCACTTAAAATAACGTTAGTGCTTCGTATTGGCTGGAGCTTGTGATGAAATTTTATCCCAATACTTTTAAAGCAGAGACAGCTGTGAGTAGCTGTTAAATAGACACAAACAAGAGCTTGGTCCAAAATATGCATGTTCAACATAGTGCTTTATATAGAAGTTGTGCTACGGGACCACAAAAATGAAGAAACCAAAACATATTAATTATTTGAAATAGAAACACTCTCTTTTTAAAGCCAGGCACCCTTTCTAGGCTTCTTTAAGTGTCACACTGATTTTTTAAATCTTTGAAGCCCCTTTATCTCAGTGCACTTATTTTATGAGAGTTACATTTTCGACACGTGGTTTTGGTTTATTATGTAATGCTTCAATAAGTAAATGCAAATTACCAATAATGATCTTTTTAATTTGAAACATAACTTGACCAAAATTAAACTCTTCAAGCAAATAAATGGAAAGAGATTTCTTTTCATTAGTTTGCCTTATTTCACAAATTTGTTTCAGTGTCTCACACACACACACACACACATTTCAAAGACATTCACATTTAATGTGAGTAGGACAAATAACTCCCCCTCAGTCAATACCCCCCCCCCACTTTTGGAAAGTGTCATTAGAACCACATGGATTTTAAATTCTTGGTCTTATACAGAAAATTGCATTAACAGATTTTTGACCTCGAGACTAAGCCAAGCTACACGTGTTAAAGGCCCAGCGTCTCCGCTCTGATCCATAGGACTGCTCCTGCGCACTGACTAAATAAATGCAGCCTACTGATGTAATAGCATCCTGCATATGTCTCATATTAATGGTATTTTCCTAATAGTAATAGCATTAAAAGCCAGCCTACTTTGCTATGGAGTTACCCTATTTGGAATAATTTGCCCAGAAAGACTATCCTTGAGCAAGTGAACAAGCACATCATTTTATAACACTTAATTTGAAGTATTGAAATCAAAGCAAGATGACAGTTTGATTCCAGAACTGGTATTTTTCCATTAAAAAAAAATCTGTTGTGTTTCTTGAATAATTTATCATCTGGATTTTTGTTGTATTTTCCACATGGAATTGATGAAGAAAAAACCCTTTTTTTTTTTCTAAAGTAAGTTTGGAAGAGCAAAAATTCACACATGGAAAACAAATGAGCATCGGGAAACACTCCTCGTAGCTAATGGCTACTTGGTATGTCGCCAGAATTCATACAGATCCTTAAAATCAAGTAAATTATGCCCGCAGTGATAGCTCCCTTTCGCTGGAGTCCCACAACAACCACCAAATGGCGGAGCGAAGCTGAACTGCCAAATTTCATTTTTCAGCCCCCGATTCCTTTCAGTTAAACAGATTCATTTGCCGCGGAAGGGCCTATGCATATTTTATGGTACAGAAGGTAGGACTCGGCTCACCACCTCGCTCAGGTGCACTTGCAACGTCACGGCTGGAGGCTGCGGGTGTCCGGGCTCGTGTGCCCCAGCTCCCAGCTCTGCCTGCGCACGCTGGTACCAGGGAGCGGGCAGGGGCTGCTGAAGGTGGGGGTTATCCATCCTGCTTTGCCGAGTGGAAAAATAAATAAACGAGAGAGGTGAAAGCAATCAGACACGTGCGTCTTCTTCAAAGAGACCGCTGAAAGAAAATGGAGGGAATAGGAGCTTTCAAAGGAATATGAAAAAAGAAGCGTTGCTCTCCTGTTCTGTTCCTGTGATAAGAGATCACACACTTTAAAATCCTTATTGAACTCACAGGTTAAGAAACCTGCCACTCGTCAGGCAGCAGATTAAATAACCAGTGAATTATGTGCTAGAAAAATTAGGATGGATTACACAAATATCTGTTAAGGCTATGATAAATATTTATAAACAATCTTCCTTGCAGAACATGTCTCTGTCATTCATTTCACTGCAATGAAAAACCGGCAACAATGGAACTAATGACTACATTGTTCCAAAGTTAAGTAGTATATCTAATAAGGAAAATAATCAAATGAGCCAAATTCTTATGAACACAACAGTGAAGCAATTAAAATAAATGTGATTTTCCAGATCAAAACTTCTGGCTGTTAATAGCTATATGGCACCTATCCTAGTCATATGAGTTTCCCTTGCAGCTGTTTTTATTTCATGATACATTCTGAAATCCCAGGAGCCCAGTCCCGGGATCTGCCATACAGACAGTTAGCCTGAAAACCAGGATACTTATCAAGTGTTTATAATCTGGGTAGATGAACTCTCAAGGCAGGCCTTGGAGAACAAGCGCTTTCTTGCCATTTGCATTTTGTTTGCAATGTGTTTCCAATGAAGATAATTTATTGATGCATACCTCTCTTGCTGGAGTGCGCGGGTTTGCTGCCATATGCGGGAGAGCTCGGGAAGCCGTGGCTTGGGGAGCGAGGAGGTGTCCCTGCCTCCCCGGCGCTCGGGGCGTGCGCTGAGCCAGCAGGCAGCACGCTATGGGGTCTGTGGTGCAAGTAACACAGGCGCAGTTCAGCATTTCTCTTATCTTCCGTGGCCTCTGATGCTCTGCATCCGACAGCTTCTCTTGGGTTTTATTTTTTTGCGATTTTTGCTGTCTATGGGTGTCTGAGTTCAGGAGGGCTGCATCCTCTGCAGGGCCAGCGAGCTTATTTAAACCGCAGCACGTCACCCCTTGAGCTAAAAGTGCCCGCTGGAAACCTGGCATATCCCAGCCAGTTTATTTGAAGCTGCATTTCAGTATCTGTGAGTTATTAATGAGACTGAAGAACTCATTTACAGGGAATGACAAATGTGGTTTGTCCAACATTAGGCAGATATTGGCATCCTTAGGTGCAGCTCAGGAGTCAGTGATCTCAGCTATTGAACAAGCTAAAGTCATGAGCAATATGATATTGATTAGACAATGGGTATTGTATTTACCCACATACTTTTATTGGGTGAGGCTCAATGCGATGTGTTTTTATTTGGGAAACTTAAGGAAGATAATTAAAAATGCTGTAAGGAGAGCCTGGCAGCCTTCGTACTTTTCTTTTTAAAGGCTACAGATGTCTTGTCTTCTTTCTTTAAAACTGCATGTGCTCCCTCCCCACCTTCAAAAAGATCAAAAGTATTAATAATAACAATAATAATAGAGTATCCTGGAAATTTTCTACATGCCTCAAGAGAACTTTAATTTTTTCCAGAAACTGTTTTCTGACAACAGCCGCCTCTTCTACTTTTCCTTTTACCCTGCCTGGATTGCCAGCGCTGTTGTGGCTAAGTTAAAGTGGTGTCTTTGAGTGCAGGGCCTTTTATGTAGAAAACACTTCTCTTGCTAACCAAAGCCATGTAGAGCTCAGCTATCGCTCACAGTCCATTTTTTCCTCCATTCTGTGCCCTCCATACAATTCCTGCTTTCCCCTTGCCATTGCCGATGCCAGCGTTCATTTTTACTTCTGCAGATGATACGGGATGGTTAAAATTTGAGCTTTAACTCCAGTTAGTCTCAGTTAAAGCTGTGGTCCCAGGAAGTGCCAGCTTGCAGGCCTGCCTGCTTTGCCGGTGGGGTCAAAGCGGTTCTTCGAGGAGGGTTTGTCTCACTGGCTGTGCAATGCCCAGTGCGTCCCCACCTCCGGGGATGTGCTGATGTCAGGATCCCCAGTAGCCTTAAAACCAGGCTAGAGCTAAACCACCTTTATGGTGAAGGCCAATGTGATGCTTCGATTATTATTCTTTACATCTGCTGACTTCTGGATGCCAACTGGAAGAGCTCACCTGCAGCCAAAGCCGCGACACTCCGGGCGAAGGGGAGGCAGGGGTGTAGCAGTGAGAAGCCAGCTAGGCACCGGCCGACAGCGTGCCGAGGTGAGAACAGATGCAAACCCAGGGGAGAAACTGCTCAGGGTTTGATGAACAGGTGAACAAACAAACCCCGTATATTGGGTTGGGTAACACCCCCTGAAGGAGAAAAGCTACGGCACAGAAGCAGGAGCAGAAAACGCAGGGTGTTAGGGAGTGACTTTTCCCACTGCAAGCACTCTTTGAAGCCGTGAGCCTGGTGATGCTCACCAAGAGCCAGGGCTGCGCATGCTGGAGGAGCAGCTGGACAGCAGGTTTGTCATCGGCCCTTCTGGGTGTCCGTCCACTGCTTGCTGCAAGGACCAGCAGCTTCTGGAGTCACAGCCGTGGCCACGAAACCTGCAGCGCCGGGCGTTTGCCTTTCAGGGGAAGGGCAGCCTTACAGGAGAGGAAAGAAGATTTTCCAACAGAATTTTGAAATGGTTTTATACTGAACAGTGCTCATAAACCAGTAAGTCCAAAATTTATCTGGACAGCAGGAGCTGTAACTTAGATAATGCTTTGTACTTTGCCCTTCCATAATATACACAGACTTTACGTCCCTGGTACTGCAAATGGTAACACAGTGCCCGGGCAGCAACTGGGACCTCCCTTCTGCTCGGCTCCTGCCTGCCGATGGCAGCCCCGGCCCTGCCAGCGACACTGGGAAGCTCTGCGGACTACATGCAGCCCAGCCTGGGGCTCGTGGTGTCTTCCTGACTCCTCACACCCACAAACATCTCACCCCATGGGTCTGAAGCATCCCTGAAGAATGTGTCCTATTTTGCTCATTCTCCCATCAATTGCATTCCCTTTCCCTGAGGGCGTTTTCTTTTCTTTTTAATCCCATAGCGCTATCATGTTTACCAGTCCCAACAGCACCGTTCCTCTCTTTCATCAGAACACTGACTCATAGCATCTTTCAGTTTGGACTCGTTTTTTTTTTTTTCCTGTGGGACTTTGGCCCAAGCAGCACAACACATAAGGCATCCGCCCAGACTCGACATGCTGCGAGGCATCCACCCAGCAGAGAGGTGAAATGGGACCTGCATTTTCACCACCTTCTTTGCCCCCGGGAAGTTTACCATACTGCGGTTAGGTGCAGTAGCTTAGCGTTTCCCCCCCTCCATGGGTGGCTCCAGGCTTCTGGCCATGGGGCTTTGAATTCTTTTTCTCCAGCCCAGTCCATCCCCAACGTGCCAGTGCTGCTGCCAGCTCTGGCTGCTCCCTCCGCTCCCGAACCTGCCGCTTCCCAGCTCTAGGCTCTGCAGGGAGAGGCCCGAGGCCGGACGTGCGGAGTGCCGGGAGGAGTGGGTGAGCAGCTTCTGGACCCGCGCTCAGAGCAGCTTCTCCATCTGCACCACATCACGGGAATACAAAATGGCACCGAGTCCTGCTTTCCCTCATTAGATGCGGGCAAATTTGGCTGGAGTACAAGTGCAAAAGCTCATCTTTCTTCAGCTGCTTGTAATTCATGCTTGAGCAAGAACATTATTTGGGGCTTAAGTCAGACTTTTCTAAGTAGGTCACAATTCTTCTAGACACAAATTCCTGCCACTGACTTCTCAGAAACATGGATTCTCAGTCTCTCCTGATTTGTGTAACTCCTCAGGTTCCCTCTTATCAGCTTTATCAGCTCATCACATGAATCCACAAAACAAATAGTCACTGAGTTGCTGCCTGTATAGAGTTCAGACTTGGAAAAGTTCCTCTGCCTTGGGTGGGAGCCATTTCTCTGTCGGATTTGCATGGCTGATTTTTCCCATTTTAATGATGCTCCACTCTTAGCCCCATAGCTAGGTAAAAGGATGTAACCCGCATCTCCTGTGGTCACTGCATCGACGAGAGGACAAGAGGCTGCAGTGATGGCCCAGGAAACTCCAGTCCATATGGGATTTGCTCTCCGAAACAGATGCAGTGCAGTCCACACTATAAAACTGAATTAATTTTAGCGATACAGAGATCGATTCCCCAAACCATCACAGCATGTGTTAGACATTAGTCATATCCTTTTGTACAGCACTATAAGGGGTTCGGACACACCCAGTGATACAAAGAGGCAGATAAAAGAATGCAATGGGATATAGAATAGAGGACACTACAACACAATACAATGTAAAACACAATAGAGGGGTGGTGTAGAGCTCTTCACTGAACTGGCAGAATATGGCATTATGACATTTCTGCAAGTTAGTTCTGCTAGTCAACACCAGCTCACCATTCTGTCGTTGAAAATTACGGTGATTTGCTTGTTTCAAGCCAAAAGAAAGAAAGAAGTTTTAGCCCCCTCAATGGAAGGATGAGTCTGACCTTTAAAAGTACCAGCCAAACACTGCATCTCTCACTAGAGGTGGAGAAGCGAAGTTATCTGGCCGAAGGAGTGGATAGCTCTCATTAGAAGACAGATGTTTGGACATTTGTCTGCATCACAATTCCAGAAGTTTCTTATTCCTCAATTTCCACTTTGGTGTGCAGGGTAAAACGCTGGAGCTGGATCACAGTGTGTTCCTGTGATCACCTTTGTATCACTGAAATGAGCTGAAGGGTTATTTTACAGCGGAATATAGGACGCCCGCAGGCTTTAATGTTTTAGTTTTGTTTCTGTGAAGTTATTCTTCACTTCCTCTTCTGAAAACAAACCAAACACTAAATGTCTAATTGAATAGCCTGTTAGAAATGCCGAATAGGAAGGTTGAGCACATGAACTTCTGTGAAGCAAATGCCTTTGTTTCCAAACAGTCTAGTGATAGCAAATATTTATTGACATTTTCCTTCCACAAGGGCGTTAACAATTACTATTTGCTAGTACGTACATCATGAGTACTTTCAGATTTTGTACAGAACATCTGTTGGTCAAAGATGAAAAAAACTTGAAAAAAAAAAAAGATCTGTTTTTCCAGGGTTATGAATCTAACAGCATCACAAATTATCGCTAGGAAAACATTTCAAAATCCTGAACTTGCACTTGTGGAAAAAGGAACACAGATAGAGGAAACAGATAAATACGCGTTGTGTTAGTAGGCTTTGTTTTCTGAAATGATATATTGTTCCAGAGGAGTGGTTAACAAACAAATTATTGTCTGTGTCCAATACAGCCAGATCTTTAGTTCCACTGAACAGATGTTGAGGTGAAGCAGATTAAAGACTAATTCACAATAGGGCTGTAGCACAGGAAAGGTGCCCTAAGTTTATCTATTGTTAAATAATATAATTTATCGTCTTGGAGGGCTACGGAGCAATTTCTGTTCCTTTTCTACTTTTTGAACAAAGATTTATAACATAGATAATCCCCAATTTTAGATATTTGCTGCAGGTTATATTTGAAAGAATTTCCCAAATGACTGATAACCCCTTTTTTTCCCTTAACCACAGTCAAACCAGTGAACTAATATGATGCCTGCTTCAAATAAATGTATTTGCTGCCTCTGTGCATGATAAGTTTTCATTTAGTCTATGATCAGCTGACAGTATGCAAGTTTGCAGATACCAGTAATTGAATACAGATAACCTTGGTTGTTGACCTATGCAGAGCCATGACTGTCTAGTTTCCATTGTTTCTGTTTTTGCTAGTTGACACAAAACTGATGTGGGCTGAATTTATATATTAGCGATCCATTATAGTGGGAATTGCTTATCGTTATGGATGGATACTGCAAGAAGTTTCTATTTATTCAACCTAATAAGATGGCAAAAATGAACCTGATTGGGCCATTTCAGGATCAGATTTAACCCTTAGCAACCCAGTTAGTTTCTGCACAGATAGCAGGGCATGAAAAGGACATCTGCCTTATTCCTATTTTTCACATATTAATTTTCTTTTTGGTTAGAGGGATTATTTTATCTAGTAAAGAATGCCATGGAACACTGAGAAACTGTTTGAAGTTGAGGGTTGCAAAGGAGCCACGCAGTGCCGGGTATCCAAATCCTCTTGGCTTCTGATCGCAGTAGACAGCTAATTCTCATAGACTTCATTGCGAGCCCAGTCTGAAAAGACTATAAGGTAGAGTTTGCCAAGAGATGGAGCGGACAGTGGCTGCTTAGTCCCTGTGAGAGCTGCCTGCCATACACAGTATGGCCTTCAAACCACATACCAGAAGCTGCTCTCCTGCAGGTTGCAGCTGTCTCCAACCTCGTGTACACTGGAGCCAGGATGAGACTCCTTTGGTTGTTTGCAATGATTGTGGCTAACTTGGGTTTAATTTCACCCTGGCTGTGATTAGTTATGCAAGTTTCCAGTTAGCTATGAGCTTATTTAGGTCTAGAATGAAAATCTAGGCGTACAAATACACTGTGAATATTGCAAATTGCTTACATGGAAGGTATGCTACTACAGCCCATGAATGACTGACCCATTGGCTGCGGAAGGGCAACAACAAAACAAGAGAGCCATCTTTTTTTCAACTATGAAAATGATGGTTAGACTCTGGCCCCACTGATATTGGTGGCAAAACTTCAAGGCAACGGATTGCCCGGTTGTCAGTGGCATTGTGGGCAGCTTTTTCCCACTTGAGAGGAACAGAAGAAATCCTGCCTGAAGTCCCAATGGAGAGGGCCACTGGACTTTTCAGACAAAGTGGGCTCGTGACCGGGCTATTGAGCCCCTCGCGGAGCCTTTACGTACCAGCTATTCAGGCTTTGCTAATGTTATGCACCAGGACTCATACGAGGTTTGTTCAAGACCATGAAGGCAAAATGGCCAGCTGGAATCTTGATCACTTGGTGGAATACATGGAAACACAACACTGCTGCTTATATTGCAGTCTCTGCTTTTAGCCCTTTTCATAGCAGTGAGAGAGAGTAACATGAAGTCCCACTATGGCTGAATTGTGTTTTTGTTAACCTGTGGTGTCAATCAAGTCAGCTAAACTGAGAAGGTTTTTCAAAATGGCTTTCACCCCTGTAAATGGTTTTCTTTGCAAATTTTAAAAATCTGAGGAGCCGTGGAAAGGAAACTTTTAGGCATCCTTTTTTTGGCTGCCTTTCTGAACTGCGTCACTTACCTCCCAGATCTCAGTCTGGCTGCGAAGATGGACACTGTGAAGCTGTGAGAACGCAGTGCCCAGTTAAGATGTCACATTCCTCTTCTGTGTGCATTTAAGGATGGGAGGTGCCTAGAAGTATCAAATTCTTTAGTGAATAGACCTTTTACTTCTAGAATGCAACATTTTCCCCATACCCTTACCCCCCCCCCCACTACCTTCAAG
>Ga0065711_1032712_pt1 | contig 26821 bp, 11 predicted proteins | sample Hoacrofraction12_FD_59098 | JGI IMG/M metagenome (GOLD analysis project Ga0065711, IMG submission 59098) | Hoatzin crop microbial communities from Cojedes, Venezuela - Epithelial fraction 12 v2 (version 2) | ecosystem: Host-associated > Birds > Digestive system > Esophagus > Crop | place... | reverse complement strand
TATACCCTTAGATACATTGATTTTAGCCTAGGTGATTAATATGAATACAGGTTATGGTATGCACTTCACATCTATATATCTTTTTATTAGCATTTGTGTTCTTCTGTTTGTTTTGAGTGTTGCACTGTAGCGGGGCTGTTACTGGACCATAAAGCCAATAGTGATGCTTAGGCGTGTCAATGTAGCACTTGCTTTAAATTCATTAAATAAAAAAGGGGGAGATGTAGAGGAAGCCATGACTATATTGGTTCCGTGTATAATACGCATAACACAAAAGGCACTAGAGGCAAGTGTGAAGAAAAAATTTTGTGATGCAACTAACACCAATTAAGCAAATGTTTTTAAGGCAATGATAAGATAGCTTTTTTTGAAAAGAAAAAGGGGGAGATGTTGGGGTCGATGTAGCTTGAGAATTAGCATAACGAGGCCGCTTAAGCGAAACAGTTAGCATAGCTGCACAGGCCGCTGGAAAGGACAGCTAAGAATAAACATGGTGTGGGTTAGCAAAAACAAGATGTGTTCAAGGACGTGCAGGCGGCCTGTTGCTGTTAGCGTTAGTGCATAGTTACCAATCATAAGGGAATGTGGGGTGTGTGAACAGCGCGTGATTTATGTCTGTAGCCTATCCGAATAAGCGTGATCGCGTGTGCAGATATGGAAAATGTATATAACCACGCAAGCAGACCAATAAATCGGAATCGACTGTGCATTGTATCAATGTGTGAGAGTCGTTCCTGTCCCTGCATGGATGCTGAAACTCGGCACAAATTGAAATCATTTTTCTCATGACCAGTGGTCCAAAAATCATTAAAATTACTTTTTATGCATTACACACAGAAGGGGGCACAAAAGGAAGCTTAAATGCTTTAGTCTGACCCTCCCACACATGCTATTTTCAGAGATATCTCCTCATTCAGTGTTTCGTGTTTAATAGCAAGGCTCAATCAACCATTCAAGCCTCTGCACAGCAACATTGTGCAATGTACCTGTGATTAAGCCTTGTTTCCAGTACAGAACTGAGACTGAAAGAACAGTCTTTGAACAATAACTGATTAAACAAGCTTGTAACTGACTTGCATATCTGAAAAAAGTCAGTACCATGGCTTCTTCATATTTGAGACTAAAAAAGAAAAAAAGTATTGTTCTTAGACTCTGCTTCTTTATTTTGCATTTATCATCCAGGTAAGCATTGCACATAGAGAAAAAAAAGTCTGAAAGGGCTTTTTAGTGACTATTTAGTGAGCTAACTCTGCTAGTACACGGCTGCATACTTCAGTGAGAAATACACCAGCTGAAACAAGACAGCAAGGCAACTTGTTCTAGCAGAACCTAGACCTTCTCAGCAGAGGCCATTCTAGAGTCTTCCGGAAATTCTGATCTAGAGTGAACAGCCTATAAATAGAGTAGGATGCCAGGCAGAAGTTTTCATGGTAGCAGACAACTTGCACACTCTGGGCTGCTGGGAGGACTGGAAGAGTGAGGTGTCGGGCTACGTAACACAACAAGGAAGAACAACCTTGATGTGAGCCTAAGACAGTGACTGCCCAGAGCTTCGGACAACTGAAGAATCTCTCCAGGAAAACAAACCAAATCAAATCACAAAGAAACCAAAAGAGGTGATTGCATCAAATCCCAACACAGACAACTGCTTCACAAGTAAAAACGTCATTTAGAGGCAAAGAAGTTGGAACAACAGAAAGATTTTGAGTGGTCACCTTCCCCAAGCAATTATTGACTAGATGAATCTACGCTATGTTTGCTGCAGGTTGCTTCAGTTTTTCAAACCACTTTCTTGAGTTAAATTTGTACGCTTCTGATCTCAAACAACAATAGCTTTTATTCAGCATCTTAAATTCACCACCAACAGATCATGAAATTCCTTCTAAACTTCACATGGAAATTACTTCTGCTGCTACAGAAATGCAAATAAAGACAGATTAGAACATAGTTGCAGTGTAGCTGTAGCCTATTTTATATACATGACACAATTAACCTGTTGGTTCCTAAAGGTATTTTTATCCCTTCTATTTATTGTGGAATGCAATATCCAAGGTCTACTAGCCCAGGCTACAGTGCAGAAAAGGTAGAGTGCTCACATGCAAGACTGAATTTGAGTATTAATTATGTATTTTTAGCTGGTTGACTTACATCCCTAAACGGATCTTAACTGTGACTGTTTTCCATCAATAATTGAAGACGAACCTCCTACAAATAAAAAACAGCCCTTTGCTTTCCACTAGGAGAAAATACATGATGTTGCATGGCTCAGCAAAACTAGGAATAACTGCATAAAGTTGCACATAATTTATGCGGAAGAAGCTTCTCAGTTCTTCATGGTGGACAGTAAGATGCAAGAGAGCATGCAAACAAGCCAATCACAGAAACAATTCCAGTATAGCTTTCAAGAATAAAAAACTTCAGAAAGACTTTTTGTGCTAAGAAATGTGAAAACACAGAAAACAAAGAAAATTACTTTTCAAGGTTGCTGCTGAAAGAACAAAAAAAGCACACCATAGTATTATTCATATACATCACTTTTGACAGAAAATTAATTATTGTAGTTTTCCAAGATTTACCCATAGATCAAATGATAACCTGGGGACAGGGGGGAGTTTTGTGCATTATCAACAATATATTACTTTTTTCAACACAGAAAACAATTAAAGATTTTGCTGAAAAGGACACATTTTTCTCTGTGGGTACTGATGCCTCAAGCCATGGAAATATCAAAATGTTTTCCACAGTTACTAATTTCTGCAGAGACAAAAGAGGACTAATCCATCATCTGCTTGATTTTTGTGAAAAAGCAATGAAACTTCAGTAGGAATATTTGAAAATATAAGAAGTTTACTAAAATCAATGCTTTGAGCTTCAGCCACCCATTACTATTTGTAACTGATAATGCTAATACTAACTTCGGGGGACACCCCTTTCTCTGCACCCTAAGTAGCAAACATTTTTTCCAGCTATCCGGCCAGCTCATGAAATACACGCAATAGCTAATACTGTACACATACGTCATCCTTTAATCCTGAGGATTTAAATCCAGTAATTTCCTCATTCTCCAATGGAGTTTTGGAATTATAGGATATACTTCATCCTACAAAGCTCTGACATTTTAAAAACTTTGTGGCCTGCCTCCACAAAGTATGCTTTTTATAACTTGCAGATAAATGGATCTTAATGCCTTTTTTAGGCTTTTTTTAGATAGATGAAGACGGGGATGAGGGACCCTTCAGTGAAATCTTTTTTTCCCCTTTCCCAGAGTGATGGTAGTTTGGTTGGTGGTTTGGGTTTTTTTTCAAATCATAATCTTGTACATGACACATTCAGTGAAAGTAAATTCTCAGAAGAAACCCTAATTAAACAGTGTTCGGTCCTAAATACAAATCTGCTCTAAAAACAAATCAAGGCAAACTGAAAAAGGCAAAAAGGACTTGCCTTCAGTTCACTGCACATTTAAAAAACCCAAATTCACATTAAGATTTCAGGAACTAAAACTACCATAACCTGATTCACTTGCTCTGTCTGAAAAGAGACCATCTTTTGAGTAAACTGTAATTATTAACCAAAGGTTGAAAATCTTGATGAAGGCTAGATATGTATTATTTATATTAGGAATCACACACAGAGAGGGAGCTGAGAGTATGTGCTGGATTTCAGAAATCCTGTCCTAGGAAATGCTCTGATAGCCTAATGTCAAGACTGACAACACACACCATTCAAAAAATAATACGGAACTTATGATAGCTGAAATGGATACTGGAGGAGCAAAAATGAACATGTGCGACAAAAATACATATCCCCCGAAATAAAATGCTCATATTTTGCCCTTGGTATCCCCTAACATCATGCAAAGAAGGTGGTCAGCCTCTGCAATGATTTCTCAACGATTTATTACTCTGGATTTCCTCTTATTAGAAACTAGTTCTACTGCAACAAGGATAACCAACCTAACGCAGATAATTATAGTCTGCTCTGAAATATAAACTCTTCTTTAAGGTAAGATTGTAATTTCAAAAACCAAAGTCAGTATATTCCCATACGTCTTCTAAAACCCAACTATCACAGCTAGAATGATTAGTCTTTCCAGATCTTACTGTGTTATAGAAAACCCTAATACCTCCTAGAACATCTCTCTTGAACATTTGGTCAATATTTAACATAATAACCTCATTTGGGCAAGAGCTGCCTTTTTTTTTTTTTTTTCGCTTTTTCAGGAGTTTCTAGTGCAACCAGAGTTTGCTTGCAATTCCAGACAAAAGGACTGCATACTTAGTCGGCCATTTTTTGTGCACTCAGAATTGGTCCATCGTCATACACATTTCTTTCAAATAAATGCATAGACAAATACTAATAAAATTATAATCCCACTGCTTTGATTAAACTGCCAGGCTATCTGTATCTACGCTGCAAAATACTCTTCTATTTTCATTATAAACAAATGCTACAAAGCTGCTACCTAGCCACATGCTAATTACAGTATCTTACGAAGTTATACTTGGATAACTTTTTTCTTTAATCAATCAAACCAAATTTAAATATAATGTAAGTTTTGATTGGGATTCATTGGGATTAGGAGGGACACAGTCTTAAAGGCAGGATGACGAGATGGGCATCACATAAAAACAGTGCACTGCCAATAAATTTTTGGATCAAAATTCCATTTATAAATTTCTTGTTACCACACTTTCTGTCACCTTCTTTCATATTTCCACTTTTAGATAACATACTTCGTTGGCCACATACAACCAAACAGTTATTTACAGTAGTCACACAGTAAGAGTTCTCAGCAAGTATGAAGCCCGCAATACAGGCTCTGATTCAGCAAGCAACTTTATCACATCTGCATGTTCAAAATTGAGTTTTGGTTATTCAATTATTAATGCAACTGGTGGAAACATGGAGGAGACTGCTTAAGGATCTGCAAAGATTTTCTACAAACTGAGCAGATGGCTTCTAAAGCATTCCATACTTCCTGTGGACTTTAATAACTGCTTTTATAGATTCTTGTTTTCTTTAAGTAGCACAGATATAGCCCAATAAAATGACTGTGGTTTTATTTCTGCATGCTTATGCATTTTTTTCTATCCCCTTTAAAATTTCTTTTAACAGTAGTGAAATCAGGGTCCATTATTTGTCAGGTGGTTTTTCATGACTACATAAGATGCCCTCATACTTATTTCATACACTGAATGAATGAACCAGAACATAATAGGCTGATTTTATCTTATTTCCTAGGAAATCCTGGTATAATAACAAGCTAAAATTCAATAGTTTACCTCTCTGTTCTTTCAGGAAAACCCAAGAGCTTGATCACTTCCCTTCATTTCTTTTTATCTTAGGTTTCTTTTCCTGCAGATGAATGATCTTCAAGGACTGAAGCTCTTATTATCATGCACTGGTGTTATTACTCTGTGCTATTGCCCAGTGTCACAGGATGATTTACTCTATCCATTAGCATGCATGAAAAAAATTCATCATTTTCATCTTTTACATGACAAAGACAGAACTTCAGGTTACTTTCCCTAATTCATATCACCATTCAATCCTTTCCTTTTTGTAGTATCAGGATTAATGTTAGCACCAACACTATTCTATTTGTCAGAAGTAGCTCACTTCAGGGTTTTTCTTTCTGTTACTGAACTGTTCTAAACTCATGAATCTGTTCTGACTTCAAACAGCTATCCAAGGTGTGTAGGAGTGCTCCCCAACCCCATTTAAGGGAATTGTTGTTGTTAAGTTGCTTCTGAGCAGATGAGAAGAGAGAAGGCTGAGAGCTCCAGGTTAAGCTCTTGACTGGGCATCACATCTTCCAAGAATTATTGTCTCTTTGTTTTTGAGGGGCAAAAATCCATACACTCATATAGCAAACTTCTGAAAAATATAATGTCTGGCAAAATATCAAAGCATGGTACTTCTGACTAAAGCTCACAATACTTCAGAACAGAGCACAGAACTTTAATTTATTGATAACTTCGCACTTGGCCACACAGAATCTATATTCTGTTTTGTCTCAGCTCTAGGCATTATTAATGCAGAGAACCAATGGAAGAAGGAACACAAAGGCTTCAGAGAAAGCAAATAAATGTAGGTTAATACAAAAAACTGAACTGATAGACAAGTAGATTTTATACTTCATCAGAAATGGCAGATAATAAATGAAATTAATTTTTTTAAATGCAATCAAAATCAAAAAAAGGTGCATTTTAGCTTTGTTGCTTAATTTTAAAAATCATAAACAATGTGCCACACAGAAAAACTATTTCAGACAAATTTGAAAACAATTATAGAATAAAAAATGTTCAGCTTAAAATAATTTAAAACAACTTAAAAAGCAAAGTTTACAGGAAATGCTGCACAAGTTGACTCAGTTTATCACCACGAATGAAATACATAGAAAAGAATGAGATATAATGTAAAATCAAAGGATATTTATAAATAAAACATGACAAAGTTCAAACTGAGGAAACAGGTACCATAAGAAGTCAACAAGTAAGACAGTATTAGCAATAATTTTTTTTAGTACAAAGAGGAAACTATTTATGTAAATAAGGCTATTTATAAGGTTATTCATACAAAGAAGAAACTAAAGATGGAAATAATAATAATAATGCAAAGTTTACTAATCAATATGCATTACTTCCCCCCACACACCATGCTTGACAGACGATATGAGTCTGCTGTAGCTTGCAGACAGATGACTCAGGCACCAGAACTAGTATATAAACCTAAAGCACGTAAGAATTGAATACCACAATTACATTATACATAAACCACATAATATATTATTAAATTGAACTAAATATAGCAGCTAATGTCAGCAGTACCATTCTTCATTTTGGAGGATGGTCTATTTTACATAAGACTATGATCCCTCCAATGCATACATCTCATCTACACACATTCTTCTTCTCCAGTGGGCAAAGATGCTGTGACAGCCAACTTTTCCAGATAAAACAACAACTACATTACAAGTGAACATGCAAACTAATTTCCAAATTTTTGCTTCTCCTTGAAATTTTCTATGAGTATTTCTAAAAATCTGGTCCACTCAACTTTTCTCACCAAAGTCTCTTTTGGATCAAACCCCATTTTTCTACTGAACCGGCAACAGATGCAAGTTGCAGCACGGCAAATTTCATTTAGATAAGATATTAGGAAAAATAATTTGACAAGGGTGGACAAACATTGGAACAAGCTGCCCAGAGAGGCTGTGGGATCTCCACTTTTTGAGACTTAATTCACAGCCCTGAGTAACCTGATCTAGCCCTGGAGCTGGATCTAATTTCAAAGGTGGCCCTGGTTTCAGTGGAGAATTGGACTAGACAATCTCCATGCTAAATTATTCTGTGATTCTATGAACTAAGGATGGGTTCATTTAATCTGACTAAAAGTATGTCTATAGGATTATCTAGATGATTATCCTATGGAGAAAGACAAGCACTTACGGAAGCAAATTCAACTCAACACCTTAGTCAGTTTTCTTGAGAAAAAAAGATGACCATCTTGGACTTGATACGTAACTTCTACATAATCTCAGGTGAGACAGATTCCAGTTCGAGAAATATTTTTTTTTGATCAACTGCAACTACATGTTTATACTGAGCTTAATGGATAAAGCTAAGAGAAAGACAACAAAAGACAGTGACTTAACACTGCTTGCTAACACATGTACCATAACCAGCAGTCTCGAGATCTGCCATTTCAACAGCACATTTTTGACCTGTGCAAGAGAGAAGCATCTGACTTCCAGTTTCTTTTTGAAATGGGGCACTATTTCAATTTGAACAGTCAGTCTCCAACATGCAGGTTAGAAGAGCTCTTGTATCGCACTATGTGGGTAACAGATTGAGCCTGATTTTTTTTTACATGATTTGCATACTTTTGCCTAGAGAGTTCTATTTGTTGGGTTAGCAAAGTCTGTATTTTCCTAAAAGCAATTCCAGTAGAGGGCAGTACTCTTGATGAACTGTCCTGTCCTAATTTACCAGCGAGCCCAGAGAGACATAGGCACAGAGCGTTCCTGTATCCTATGTAAGATACCAACAAGCCTCAAGGTCACAGATTACAGAAACATTTAATAAAGGCATGTAAAGGGTGACCAAAAGAGCTTAGTGTAGATGATGACATAAGATTTTGCATTCCCTCAGAAATACCAAATAATTGCAGGAAATTTGCTGGGCAAAGGTTATGAAAAGCCATCAGCTATTAACAAACATAGCTACAAAGACTTGGTTACTACTTCTGTTAACTGTAGTATCAGATGCAAGCAAAATTACATGCTGAAAATTCCAATAACAGATCTTAAATAAGATTTGACCTAGGGTGAGAGTAATATCAAGAAAGAGGGATCTTTGCCTGTCTTGTCTTGTTGGGTCTCCTCATGGCAAATTCAGCTGCTGTTGTTGTCTGTTCCTTTTCTTTTCTTTCTTAGGCACAAACTGTATTGTCTCAGTTTTGCAAGAAAAGCTGTTAATACATTTTATTAGGAAGAATGCCACCTCATTACGTCCATGTTTTAGCAATGATTTCTTCACTGTAAAGCCTATCTGGTGGTCAAATCCACCTGAACACCTGCACTGCAGTAATTTTAATACAAGTTTATAATTTAAATAATTTTATCAACAATGACTATTATCATCTATTCACAAACCTGAAGCACCGGTTAGAACTCCCACCCTTCCAAAGGAAAAGCTTAAGTGAGATGACAAAGTGAAAGTCTCCCTCTGTACAAACAAACATGACAAGCTTGTGCCTGACTGGAAAATATCTGAAGCAAAAACAGTTCTGCCAGCAACTGCTGATTTCTTGAGCTGAAAGCACTTTGCAAAAAGCACCAGTTTTAATTACACTTCATGCATTTCGTCCAGCCAGCTCTGGCACACACAGTTGCAGTCCCTCAGAAACTGCCATTCTTCCTGATCAACTCATTTGGCTGGGACTTCAGGATCCTTGTCTGCAGTCTAGGTATAGGACAGCCCCAACAACCTGCCATTTCCCCAGGTTTCTCAAGCTCAAGGGAATTCTTGCCACTCTTCCACATTCCCAGGTTACAGGCAGCCTGCTGAATGTCTCCACCCTCAGATGAATACAAGCCGTGTGCTTGGGACTGCTAACAGCCTCCAGTTGGACTGGTTCAGCACAGGTCTGAAAGAACTCTTACTAATTTGCAGGATTTGGCTAAATGTAATGGCCACACCTTACTGTATATAGGTGACGACAGCATACAAAACCAAATGAATAGGTCTGCCATGTTCGCTACCTGAAACTTCCCTTCTTGTCAGCATATTCATGAAACATATTTTCATTCAAAAAAGCAGTGCTTTTGTTTGTTTTTATTTTCTTAACTAAGTACATCTCCTTGATACTTTTCTAAGATAATTGATATTAACAAAACTAATACAGCTTCATCAAAGATATCTTCCCTCCACACACGTGCTAATCTTGCCTTCACTTTGCACAAAAGTGTGTCCTAATCTATGATAACAAATTCTTCTGGATAAAGGTGAATAGATTATACAATATATAAAGAGTTACATGCGAACGGAGAAATGAACATATTGTATACTTGTTTTCATAATGCAGCCTTCAACGTTGCATATGCTTCATTCCTTCCCCCACTGTGTACTAATTTCTGGTTAGCCAAATCGCCTGTGTAAAATTTACAGTGAAGGGAACAGGACCAAGTCCCTCCTGTATGAAAGTGGGAGCAGACCTCTAATTGCATATAACAATCTATGGTCAGTTTTCTTTAGGTGCAAGGCTGAGAGGAAGATGTTCATCTTTTTTATATGTGCAAAACACAACACAGTTTCTTTAACTTGCATATCTGATGTCAATTTTCTGTGGGCTAAAGTGTAGTGCTATGGAGAAGGTCCTGAAACAGATGTGATGCAGCTGGCGCCAAATGAAGAGTGCAAGCTTGCAAACATGTCCTAAGTATTCACAAGTTAGATAACTCTTCCTGCAACAATACCTTCTGCAGAAAAGAAACTGTTACAAAGGAAAGAATTTCCCAGCCAAGGAACCCTGTGCGCTTTAATCTGTAATTTATTCTCAATGATTAACCTAAAACCCCAACAATAAACTTATTTGTTTTACTTGCAAAGGAGCAAATACAGCCTCCAGTACTTCCACCTGAAGGAACTTGGCCGTTTGCCTTGACTTACCCGCTTATGAAGACGTTCTGCTTCCTCCTGATACGCAGCAAGTTGTTGTTTCCATTGTTTTACGTTGGCAGTGGACTCCAGCAGTGCTGCTGTGAGCTTAGCATTATTACCCTTGAGCGTGGCCAGTTCTGCCTCCCAATGCTTGCTGATTGTCGAACTGCACAGACAGAATGAGAATAGTCAGAGCCCTGAAATTTCTTCCCTTTTTAAATTTAACATAGCTTACACTTTTTTTTTTTTCAAAATATCCAGGAAAAGTGGAATAATGCAAAAATCCTATGAATGTCCAAATGAGAATCCAAATGCTCAGATCATCACAACTATAAATTCAGAACACACAGGTATATCATTATTGGAAAACAACCTCTATCCTCCCAGTTCAACATGGTACTTTTTTTAAATAAAATGTTAAGGATGATGAAATCCACATCAGCTTCCCAAAAGCAACAGAGTGTAACTGTAGAATATGTATATGATTAGTCACTATTTTAGTACATATGTACTGAGTGAAAGTGCTTTTTTAATCTACTACTTTATGAAACGTATTGTAGAAAAAGATTTTTCACCAGCTAGAGTAAGGAGAGCTAATGCTGCGCTTTGGAACTACAGCTTAGCTGTCTTAATGCAAGCCTTCTATCCCTGAAATATACTTTCTTTATTAAATACCATATTTAATTTGTACTTGCAAACTCAAAGATCGTGAATTTGAACATCATAATACTATTAATATTCCCTCCCTCAGTAATGTTAGCAAAGAGACTAAAGATCAAGGAGCAATAGACCTATCATGGCTTTATTGCAAAGAGGAAGCCTATGTTGGGGTTTACTGAAGTAGCCTGTGGAGGAACAATCCTTGCCTACAGTCTACTTATATTCTCAGCAAACACAGGGCTTTAATTTTCACAGGTAATTAGTTTGCCATCATCCACAGACCCCATCTTTGCAGTCAATATGCAAGGGAAAAACGTCAGCCACACCAGGTGAATACCTTAGTATGCAAATAGTTCATTAGTGTTTACTTGTATAATGCTAATAGCACACAAGCTGCACACCTACATGGAAAATACATACAGAAAAAAATCATTTTGTCTAAATGGCTTACTATTAAATACATCATTGAAAACCAAAGATCTGTAATTCTGGCCAAAATGATTTTTTATATAGGTTTGTGATGCATTATGAGGAATTATTAGAATCTAATTATTTATTACAATAGTATGTTTTAATATGCTTAATTTAATTATAAATTATTATTATTTTTCATGTAAGTTTATAGGTTTATACAAACTTTGTACATATGAACAATCAAACCTTCTGCCACCATTTTGTCCACTGAGTTTCCTTCTTCCATTTTATGCATATGCACAGCCCACCCCATGAAAGCATATTCCAGAAGCATTATGACTCCTATAAATGCTCCTTAGGTGTTCAAAATCAACCAGCCACCAAGGAACATTCATTACCCATTCAGATCATATCTACTGTTTCACTAGAACATGATGTCTGATTCTTCCACACTCCAGCATTTCCTTTCAAATACACTGCTTCGTCCCCTTGAATAGGAATACAAGTTCCTTCAGGAGAGGAATACAGGTTCTTTCAAATTGCTCTAGCATTTCATGAGCTATTCAACTAATTAGAAGTTCACCACTGGAAATTTTAAATATTAAATGACTAAACTAAAATAATGATAATCCTACTTCATCAGGGAACACTGACTCACATATTAAAGAAGATCAGAACAAATTTCTGTAACAACGTCTACTCTTCTGTTTCTCTCATCAGATTTACTTTTCACTTACACTAGCACAGCAGATCAACAAATTCTGTAAAATAATATTCTAAAAAAATCTAGTTCACTGTCACATTCAGAAATCCTCCCTGATGTTCTGATCTGGCAAACAAATATCCATTCCAGCCATTTCATGCAAGTGAGTAGTTCTACTTAGTAGTCGTGCTGCGGCAGTACTAGAAGCAAATTGTGTGTGTGACACATATGTATGTTTACAAAATGTGCCTTACTAGTCATCTTTCCCCACAGAACAAATATACACATAAGATTTTATACTGATGTAATGCAGCAGATTAAAAGCTTTGTATCCAGGACAGTTTCATGGTGAGAACTGTTTCATCACCTAAGATCCTTATTTAATATGCAGACAGGGAACTGAAAGGATTTTTTTTCAATGCAATAATTTGTATACCCACAATGATACAAGGTAAACTTCTGAGTCACAATGATCCCAGAAGACAGACTCTTGGGTAGTGCCAAGTAACAATGCGAGGGGGATTCATGGCGTGTTTCACCTTCACCTTTGCCCAGTGCCTTTACTACCCTGCCAAGAAAACGGTCAGGAGCTCTTAAGTTATTGCTTGTCTACTGTAATGTCAGCCGTAAATTCGAAGCATGTATTCTCTATTACTGCTATGGCTACCCTGGTTCAAAAGCTAGAAGTATCTTTGGAGCTACCTATTTTTAAATGGGTTGTTTTCAACAGGAATGCACCAGTATCATTTCTCAATCATACTTATTATCTTTAAGACATACATCCACATAGCGAGCATGAACATATCTATTGTAATGCAGATGTTTTTTGTTTGTAGCATATATATTTTTTCTACAAATAATTTCTACTGTGTCTTCTACAGGCTGTATGATGGCTCCATAAAATAGAAACATATTACTTACATTAGTCTAGCTTTATATCTGATAACACACAATGACTTCCCAACTATCTAGACTTACTGTTTCTTTTTACAAAACTCCACATTCTCTGACATAAACACAACCATGTGATGGATATCATACCAGGAAACACAGAACCAAATACATGAATTTTTTGTTTCATGAAGTTGTGATTTAGTTAAAATATCCCTTAACCAATCCTGGCAGTGCTGACTTTCTGTTTTCAAATACTTTCTTGACAAACTAAAAAAGAAAAAAAAAACTTAAAAAAGATTATTAAAATTATGGTTTGTGGATTATTTTGGTTAAAATTGGATTTATTTGGATTTAGATTAATTATTTGAGGACCAGATGAACGCACACACCTACAGCAGTCTGTTCTTAAGCTAGACTAAGTGTACCTGCATTGATGCCTGTCTCTGTAAAGCTACATTGTTTCAAATTTAACACCACTTCCAGAGGAAATGCTGAGAAACACAGGGTTCAGACACAATGAGCATTCTCCCTGGGAAGAGAAGATGCTGTGGCTAACACGCGAGAGAGAGAACACACAGATCCAGAAGCTGCAGGACAGGTGTGGAAAATTCAGTGCTCCCAACAACTGCCAGAGCCCATGGCCAGAATTTTGATAGTGGAACAGCTGCACTGCAGTCCCTCAGGATATGTACAGGAGGGCTGCGCATACTCTTTCTCGCTAAAACCTTTTACCTAATTCCTACTTGAAAGGCTTTTTGCTAAAAGGAATTGGTGTTGCCCTCGATGCATTAGATTCTGTCATACAAAATACACACACAGCTCTGTCAGGTTGTCTTAACAGTTATAAATATCTAAACTAAACCCAAATCATTCCTCATGTGTTCTGAGATTATTTGCTCTAGGAAGCACATGAAATACGAACAGTTACTCAGTGCTCAGAGTGATCCAAACTACAATGCATCTTCTACCGGAACACCTTCCCGTTTTGCACTGCAGTGCAAAGAGCAAAGCTGTATGTACACATTGGGGTACACAGGCATACGCATTTGCAGTCCTGTGGTGCAAGAATTCAACCTGCATACATGTTTTCTTTTGTTCTGAAAGCCATCCATCCCTTTTCTGACAGTGTCACAAGTCTAACTGTCATTTCTTCAGACCTGTCAGAATTAACATCACTGAGTGCCTGGCACACTCCAAGATTCAAGACAGTCCTCAAAAAAAGAGACACCCTTTGCACTCCTACTTGCTGACTGTTTTTCAGCCTGAGAAACTTCACCAAACTTTCAAAAATATCCCAACAGAGAATAAAGCTTGGTCATTTCCCTTGTGAAACTTCTGAACATCTCAAAATAAGCGAACCAGCTGTTTTGCATACATCACTACATTAGTGCCAAATACAAGAGGGAGAATGGGCCTCCAATGGATAATAGTAAAATATGAGTTTTATTGGCTCAACTGATCATGCTATACAAAAAAATACTTTCACATTACAGAGGTTTAGGTCTGATTGCAGAGAAAATTATCTTTACAATGAGAACTGTTCACAGGATCGTAAGCACTTGTTAGGGAGCAGAAGATGAAAATTCTCCCGAATGCCCCCTCCTCGATGCCAGCCACAGTGTCTGGTACATGTGTAACATCAGATGTGTCCACAGTCAGAACACCACATGGTGCTCCACTGTCAAGGCAAAGGATTCAGATATTTAACATCTATGGCATCCAGTAATTTGATCACTACCACAAAACACTCCTAGAACAACTGCTGGCTAGTATCATACAGCCTAACTGTGACACCCCTTGAAAATTAAAGCAGGAATCAATGATCTTCTGTACTTTTGGGCATTCTGACCAATCAACATCAGGCCGATCTCCTTTCTCATTGCAGATTAGTTACAACCCTAGTAAGCTACCGAGGAACAGCTTTGCTATCTGTCCATCTGTGACCTGAATAGAATGCCAGAAGCTATAAATGCATGATTATCTTTCTCTGCAAAGTAGGTCACTTAAGGAAAATTAATCTGAAAAGCTCCAGTCACCACATTTAGCCAGTTGGAGAAGGCTTGCAAAAGCAGAGGGCGGGGAGCACACATTAATGAGTTGCATTCAGAATGAAGTTATTTTGAGAGATGCCTTCATGAAACAAAGAAACAAAAACAGTTTCAAATCAAGAGATGTTTTCTACTTTTTGAATCAGTATTGCTTATTCATTGTTTGCTGAGTCGTGTGCAGTACCAACACTATAAAACACAGTTTAACATTTATTTCAGATTTATTGAAATGTGTGCAGAATTCTGCTTTATTAATATTTTATGGCTTTTAATATTGGATTCTTTGCATAAAATGAATTAATTTAAAAATTGGATTTCCTACTATAGCGTAGTTATGGTTTCAAAGAACTACAGTTACTCAAGAGCATGTAAATTTCCTTCAGGTGTCAGTAAGATCTGCACTGCAGATGTCTGGTGACCTGTGGTATCTTGGGATCACAGAAACAAGGAGGAATTCAGCTGAGTAGAGAACAGAGTACCTTCCCTACAAAACGTGGCATCTGGTATGGTAACTAAATCCATAAGACTTGACAAACACGAACAGAGCGGAGTCATTGTAGCTGCTGCCCCAATTTTAAATAGTGGAGCGCATTGGAAGCAGCCCAAGAGTCTGGTCGAGTGAACATCACCAATCAGTGGGAGAGATATGTCAACCAAGCTGGTGAGAATGCATTAGCTGTGCTGGCAGCAAGGGGTGATCCTGTCTGACAGCCTTGCTGGTGAGCCTTACAGAGCAGCTCTTCACGCTTAAGGAAGCAAAGGGGGATTGTGAATGATTTGGTTCTGTTACAGCAGAATCCAAGAGCTCCAGTGAACTCAGGTAGCGTAGCTTCTCTTCGGAAGTGTAAGGCAAATGTTTGGGCTTATGTAAAACTCCCTTGTGCATTTGGGAAGGAATCCCGCACAAAGTCCTTATGAAATCCTCCATATGAAATCAGCTTTAGATAATGCCAAGGTCCCAGACCAGAAAGGTGAGATCTTTGCAACAGGCTACACTTGCTATTGCCTACATTGGAATGATGTGACTGTCCTATTAGATGGAGATGTTGACTCTGCTGGCACAGAGGATGAGTGCAGCATCCCTCAAGGTATTCCTACAAGCTCACAAGAATCCTTCTCTCATTCATGCTGAGAATGAGAGTTAAGCTCCTCACTTCATGTCCTGATTTAGAAGAAATTTTAAACCAGTATTTTGAGAATTTCATCCCTTTTCAGAGATTTCAAAAGGCATCTTCTGTGGCCATCTATTAAATGTGTAAACTTACTTTATGACAGAAAGGATTAAAACATGATGGTTTTAGGGTTTGTCCTGCTGCTAGTCAAAAGTACCATATGCCTTTGTTAATGATACACAAATTTCTCGCTCTCTCTTGAATATTCAAAGCAAAATTGGAAACAGAAAGGGGTTTTATCATTTATTTAGTTATACCTAATCAGGAATCCCAGAATGAGTGGGAAGCGCTGAAGAAAGAGCAGTGGAGCAGATCAGGTCCTATCTCATTATTCCAGGAAGAGGCAAAAATGAAAAGTTTTGAGTTGTTCTGCCATTTTAGTCTTCGTACAAAGCTGTCTGATTGTACAGGGCTAGCGGATTCAGCCACCCAAAAAACTTCGAGATTATGTGCATGAGGGACACAGTCACCTATCATACAGTTCAATAATTAAAGACCAGCAAAAGAGGGAAAGCTATGGTAAGAATGACAGCTGTTGTAAGAAGAAAACTTAAGAAACAAAACAAAATTGCCTTGTTACAGCTACTGCTTATTGTCTTACTTGTAGCTGTGATTAACTGGACACATACAAAAGGAAGTCTTAGTTGATAAACTGGAATTTATTAAAAAAGGGTAAATCCTCTCAAAGTTACAATCAAGAGATAATTACCAGGAAATTGCTTTGAGTTAAATATTTTGAATGAGGCCATTGAAAAACTAATTAATATTCAAAGAGATCCTTATCCTTAATTAGAGTATTCAAAAGAATTTTTAGAAAAGGAGGATAGGTCCCCTGGGGAGAGAAGAAGGAACATTAACGAAGCATGAAAGACCTGTTCTTCCCTTTGGGATAAGGAATATCTACATGATCTCAATGGAGTTACATCAGCACAAAACCAGCGAAACATGGTTGTGAATCAGCTGTTTAGACTGCCTAAATGACAAATTCGATCATAGCAAAAAAGATGAAGGAGGCCCTTGAAGCACATCGCACTTTAAGTAAGTGAGGTGACTAATAACAAAGCCACATACACCTACTGAAAAGCGAGAAAGGCAGCTAAATGGCTGAAATCAGCAGGTGAGGGTATGACTTTCCTGAGAGACTATTGCTCTCTACAAATGTTGAAGGTTTATCCCACTCCAGGATACACTGTTTTGCTTTGTTCTGCACATCCCTTTGCTCAACTCAGAGCTACAATATGCTTGAACTTCCAATTTCTATGCCAGTCTAGAAGACAGGAACGCAGAAGCTCTTTCTGCAAAATTGGGCAGAGGGGTGCTTATGGAGCTATTACAGATTTCTCTTTCAAGGTGTTTCATATATGATCTTTCACTCAGGTAGTCTTTCAGTTTGATCACACTCTTGGATTCTGAATTGTCCAAAGTACTTGTGCAGCCCATGGACAGAAGCAGAGTTGTCTTTCCAGTTCTGTTACAGGCAGACCTGTTCTTAGGCATCTCTTGTGCTAAGCTTTATCTCTGGGGAAGGGTCAGTATCTTTGCAGACTTGACAGATGAAGATAGCCAAAGAGGTTGAGTAATGGTACAGATGCTTTCCACTATAGAGCAAACCACTATGCAATGCAGATTGGTGGCTATACTCTATTTAGACCCACCTCCTAAATCCATGTTCTGTATTTTGTAATACAGCCTTCATTCATCACAGGGCCCACAGAAAACACCACAACACCGACCGCTTTTCAATATGAAAGCTTATCACTGAGGAATAGACCAGATATGAAATTCTTTTTAAGGAAGTAAAATTTCACAGAAATATTCTCTATGGTAACACAGCACGGTATTCCTGCAGAAGACAACAGAGCTAGAGAAAAACATGTTCAAGTATGGTGGTGTTCACTGCTTACTGAAACACTGAGAGTCAATGGCAACAGAAGAGCTCCTGAAAGGCACTTTGCGGGATGCAGAAGATTGGGTATTAACACAAAATTAATGCTTCAGCTATGGTCTTAATCAATCAAGGACTTAGATGCCCATCATGACCCATGATAAACTGGGGGACAAGTTTCCAAGCTTCTTGTATTGTCTGTGTATGCTGGATGTGTTGACATAGGTGACATGTAAACTCTGTTTCTCGTTAAATTTACACTATTAAAAACAGTTTTATGCCTGTCTTTTGTACACTGTATCTCAACGCAAAAGACTTGTGTTTAACCTGAATCATCACAGTCATACTAAGAGAATCCCTGATTTCCCTGAAGAGGATCAACTTTTATTATAATTTTATTCTTCTAAAAAGATCTCATTTTTGTCTTAGTCATTTAATTTTACATAGTAAAGAGACACTAGGTTATCTCTTCATGAAGGCTAGAAAGCATAAACCAAAACCAGTAACTCTGTCCTGTAACTTATAGCCCTTTGAAAGAGCAAGCAGAGCTAATTAATTTCTAGCTTTTTTTGCACTAAACATTACGACCTTGTAGACCTAACATTTATCACATTCTCTGAAAAACTAAAAAATATTTTCTCTTGCTCCCTTACTGAAATTGCTTATCAGTACCATTGTAAGTATTTTGTTCTCATGCCTGTGAGACCTTGCAGACCTATAATTTTATCACATACTCTGAAAAAGTAAAAAAAGATTTGCCCTTGTTCCTTTACTGAAATTGCTTATTGGTATCACTGGAAGTAGTTTATTGTCACGCCTGTTATGTATCTTCTATTTTTCACAACTTATGAAGTTTTTTTCAGTGCATTAAGCACTAGGAATTATTCCTTGCTGTTGCTATGGTGCTGAATACTTCAAATATCCCAACAAAAATACATTTTCAAAAGCAACCTAAGTTATTTAGGATCTTACATCTCATTTTCTAAAAAGACTAGGTATTTGGCTGCGAAGAAAGTCAAATTGACTTGGGCTCCTATGGCACTTGGTAACTTTATGAAAGCAATTAGATGATGTGGTTGTCAGCAAGTCAGATACCAGGACACAGTGACCCTGACACTAAAACAATCTTTCATTCTGGAACTCATTTGTACACATAAGAATTTGAAGCAGTTTAACTGTAAATTCACACATTGAATTAGTACAGATTAATTTTGCTGAGGCCTCTGGCTAGACAAAACCCTATGTTTCTTTCAAAAATCCTGCCTCTAACAATTTATGTGTCCATTGAACCAGTCCACACTTCAGCAATGTAACAGAAGAGAAGAGAGTATTCTTCACTCACTTGGGCTCGCAGTTACTGAGTGCTATTCTGATTTTAAGAGTTTCACTGAACTAAGCTCTCAATTACACCTCGGTCAGTTTGAGAAATTTCCCTAGCTTCACCACAAAAATGCTGTGGTAGTTAGGACAAGGGAACAACTCTTGTCCCAGTGACAACACCTCCGCCACTGAGTAAAACAGGGCCGAAACGCTCAAGCTAGTGAAGGCCATAGGGACTGGGGAGGTGGCACTCTCCGCAAACTGCCCCAGTCCGTGTCAGCTGGCCAGACTGATGCCAAGCACAGTTTGCACACGGTCAGGTTTAGCGCCCTTCCATCTCTGCCGTCTGCCAAAGCTTGATGTGATCTGCAACCCTCCCATGACCACCTGAAACACTTCTGGGCATGCAATGCACACCCGCACTTTTATGCAAGGAGAATACCACTGTGGTGGGTGCCAATGCAGCCCTCAAATCATTGCAGGTGTGTGGAACTGGAGAAGGACTCCACACAAAACAGCAGCTGTGTCTCATGGCCGCAAAGAGACTGCATGGGTGCAGAAGAGATCCAGCGTCACGGCTGCACCATGTGGAAATGGCTCAGTGCACAGCCCTCCGTGCCAAGGCCCATTTTATCCAGCCATATAGACGTGGCCCATGAGGCTGTTGCAGCTACAGGTCTGTTCTGTGGAGCTCAGCAGAGATTCTCAGCTTTGCAACAACAGAGTGAAGACAGCAAGAGCTACGCTCTGAGGAACTTCAGCCACACATTGAGTAGTGAGGTGTCTAAAGGGACCTCTCCCAAGGCTGTAAATTTGACACACACCACAGGCAAGGGGTGGAGATTCTCAGCACAAGCCCCTGACTGCATATCTAGGTACTGTCACAGCTTTAACTGGAGTGTACTGTGCCTCTGCTGAAGACAGCAGCTGTTACGAGTGGCTGAATGTGAAAGATTTGCAAGTGCCTATTTTAGATCTTAGCTGAGCCTTCTGTTAGTGATTCCACCAGACAGCTCAGCCCCTAAGACCCCTTAAAGCTGGTTCCCGTTGTACTTTCACAGCAAACACTGAACTCAGCAGAACAATCACCACAGATCCAAGGCCTCACAACTCCACTACCAGCAACAGAAAGACACTCTATAGAATGACCTACAGAAATACTGACGTGATTAGGCAGTTGCAAAAAGATTCTGAATTATGACTATTTGGCCTCGACCCAGCTAGCATCTTAGGTTATCTTACAATTTCAAGTAACTGCTACCGGTGCAATGCATTTTTGCATTACAATTGCCAGTTTGCTTACCCCAGTAAACACAATGACATGCATTAATCACACAGTTAGCACAGGAGATGAACTGTCAGTTTACATGCTGACAGCAAAATAATTTTATTTCATTAAGGAACAGAAGCTATGTGAGAGCACAGCAAATTTAATTAAGTTTCACTTATCTCCTGTGATAGCCATACAATTACTTAAGAGTCAATAGCCTATATATAAAGCCCAAACTAAACCATCTATGGAGATGTCAGAAGTACTCTGAAGAACAAGCAGTAAGTCCTATGAACTATATGATCACAGTAAAACATTTATTGACTGCATAGGTTTGAACAAAGCAACTGCACGTAAGATGCAACACTTCTAAGTGGATATGCAACTCCTGCTTTTTCCATCCAGCTTTTTAAGAGAATGGAATTACTACATTTGCCTTGTTTAAATCAAATCTGAATCCAAGAAAAGACTGAATTTCTTGCACTATGTTGATCCTAGATTCACATTTACTAAAAAGAGATTAAACGGATGAAAAAAAGATTAGATTTAATACATGGAAAGTCTCTGACACTGGCACTTTTTCTATGAACTATAGGTTAATACTCAGAAGAACCAGTCTCTATGTAAGTTTCTTTCTCTCCCCTACTGTAAAAAAACTCAGTTTTTAAGAAAAAAACTAACATGGAACCTTCCTTAATTCACTGATAGTTGCTAGTTCTTATTTATTCAGTCTAGACTAAGTGATCTTAGGTTTCCTTCAGCTTCTCTTCAGAAGAATGCACAGGTCAGATGATTTGTCTGGAAAACTCAGCTGGAAGTTAAAAGTATAATTACTTATAGACCCGCTATTCCCAATTCAACACTTAATTGACACAATGGTTTCAAACAAGAATACAAAGCTTGGCTCCCCACTTCTCTTCCTACCCCACCTTGCTTAACATGTCACAAATGAACTTGCACATGAGTTTTGCTAGCTGTGAATTCATAGACAGCAGAACAGATGCTCAGCTTCCATCCTTTCACGAGGCTATGCTTATGTGACACAGCACTGTTTCAGCACGTTTGTTTCCTAATATTGCGAGCTCTATTTCACTTTCCCTGGTAAGGCATCTAGACTAGGAAAAGGGTAGGGCAAACAGCATGACTTGAAGACATTTAAAAGCAAGTTTTCCTGAGCCTCCCACTGTGCTGAACGTAAGCCCAGCACAAACGATCCCTAAAGTGCTAACGCAGAGTTAAACAAGAATACTGAAATCTCTGGAGAGTGTAGAAAGAAGGTGCTACATGATCAGTGTTGTCATGCAGTTACATGAGTTTTAAATTTCAGAGTGTTTCCTAAATAAAGTGAACAGGCAAGACACATTCATACGGTGATCAGTAAGATCACACTTAAGGCATGTAGGAAACTATTTTAGCTATCCTCTTAAAATTCAAGCCAACTTTATCTGAACGTATTGCCTACATGAAAAAGCACTTGGCTTCAGACAATGAAGCCATACCTTATTTCTATACCTATTCTCAGTATAGTAAGGGGAAAAAAAAACCTTTTCCTTCCTTTGGCAAACTACAGAGTTGGGTAACTTGCTACAATTCAGTCAACTCAGTTTTAGGGTTTTGGTTTTGTTTTATTTTGTCTAAGCCATGTTGTTTAAATAAAATTACTTCTTAATTTCCTATGTGTTTCAAGTCTCCCAGAAGAATGGTTTCCACTATTCTAACTTTAATTTCAGAACCAAATCCTTTGTATTTCATGACAGGAACACAGAACGTCATTACACCACAGTGCCACAGAGTAAAATCTGCAAAGGCAACAACCCTACAATTCAAGTTCATCACAACAAATGGACCACACATAATGTTTTTTTATTATGTACTCGAGAAAACAGAGTCCTAGACATCCCAGACATTTTATTTCAGCACCTTCACCCAGCTCCAGCTTCCTTCATTTGCCAAATGGCTTAAGAGCTGATTAAAAAATCCCTTCTATACTTTAGTTCATTGCTGACTTGTGCCAACCCAATTCATTACAGACAAAACTTGACGGCTGTTTGGTGTCACTGTGAAATACTCAGACAATGCTTATGAATTGCCAGTTGTCCACATCTCACCAAAGTGCTATTGAGCAACTTAAATTCATCTCAGCAGAGCCCACTGCTATATGATCAGACCACCAATCAACAAAAAACACTTTATTCCTGGACTACAAAATGTTGCTGGCATCTACAGTGATATTAAAGGAACTCAAAAGATGTTACTTTTTGGGTACATAAAGCTTCCCTAGAGCATAAAGCTGATGGAAAACTACAGGAAATGTTGATCTCCATGTAGCTGTACTCTCCATTTTATTCTTCAAGCTCTTACACCAAGAACAGAATGTATTAAGTACTTCATATTTTTGAAAGACAAAATATTCCACTTCTGTATTTACGTGTGCCTGCCCCTAACCTCTACCTGTGTCTGCAGGAAGTAGGTCGATGCTATCGAAGTTCCACTGCAAGGGGTCTGCCTACTACAACACAACAGAAAATAATCGACATGACACAATTACGTTCAATAACAGCTTGTTCATGTGGCGCCTGAACACTGCGCATTCAGACACTTTCTTACAATAAAGCAACTTTGGACTTTTACTTGATCAATGAGCTTTTACTCTAGTCTTCCAGGGGCTTACGCTACCTGGGAAGGAGCCATGACCTGGAAAGTAGGGGGAGTGAATGAAACAGCCCACCATGGAGCCACGGCAGGACGTCAGCAATGCTGCAAACACGGTGCTGTGTTGCCTCCATGGAAAACAGGAAGCACAACTCTAGATCATAACGTTGGCAGGAGGCACAATTTAAGGCTGGCCCTTGTAAAGAGGGCTCTAAACAAAACCCATCTTCCCCAGGTTTAGATGTTCAAAAGCTATGAGAAGTTCAGTATCGTGAGATGGCACTTCATCTGATCGGTCTCAGGCACCTATGTAGGAGGAAATGCATCAGGCACTACGGAAGACCCTCAGGTGTAATTTTTTGACCTCAGTGTCACATGGGCGTGGCAGAATTTGCTGGTTCTCCCCCAAAGGACCTAGGCCACAGCGTTCTCCAAAGGAATCAGTGCATTAACTAGGTTTACTTCCAAAGCCTACCTCTAAATAAGGGAGAAACGTTTAGCAATCTTCATTCCACACTCCAAGAAGTATCATATTAGCAAAACAGCATGGATTTTCTGGATGAGACTTGAAACCAAGCTTTTACTTCATGTGAAAATTAAGAGCTCCTGGTCCTTGGTCATACTTCTCTTGCAGGGACGCAAAATGAGCCCTCAGAGAATAAACAGCTACACAGTTAATGAATTTCAGTCAGCTCTATTCCAGATAAAGTCTAGAAAAAAATAACTCTGATGAAAGCTATTTTTTGCATAAGGGATTCATTTAAATTTGAAACAATTGATTAAAAAAATAGACTAACTTTGTACTCATGCTATATATTTTTAATACAAAGAGTTTTCTAAACTGCTTCACTCTGTTTTGTCAAAGTTTAGTTTTTCAATACGCATTCTTTCAAGACACGGGCAGAGGTAATCCATTTAGCTGAATCCTGTCGATAAATACCTAAGACCAGCAAGTGGTTTCATCAAGTTCACGATTTCTTTGCACCATGCAGACAACTATTTGTCAGCTCTGAACTGCAGAAGTGAACAGACAGAGCACAGTTAGTTCCTATGCCACATGCGCCTGGGAGTGAAAAATATTCCAGGGGACAGAAATGTTCATGCAGCTCTATGCAATCGTCCTTTCTGTGTGACTGCTGGAGGAGCCCATACCAGCTGTTCAAGGTACAGTTGCTAATTCTGAAGCTTCAACTACAGTGGCAGAGAGGTAGCAAAGGAACAGGAGTGGCAGCCACCTTAAACTCATGAGCCATCACTGCTTCATTTTAACCCAAGCAGAATTTGGCGCAGTAGCACACATATATCTTCAACAGGAAAAGGATCCATAACTTAAATATTTGTTGGCAGCTGTCATTGGCTCTGACTGCTCTGACTTTCATGGTCAATCCCCTAGGAGAAAGTTTTGTAACTGATTAAAAATTACCTAATATTTAAGTCCATATGGACATCATTAACACCATCTAAGCACTTTACAAATGGCAAAATCCATGAATCCAAGGATCCTTGTAGTGCATTTTAGGCAAATCCACAATTCATAATTCACCACGACTTTAGATGCTTGGCATCTTGTAATTCAGGTCAGGTGTAATGTAAATTCCCCTACCCCACAACAGTATCCTTATAAATGACAGTGGGAATAAAATGAATGACCGGCTCTCAAGCTTAAACATCTGCAGAAGATGGTGCTAGCCAGATTGATTTGTTTCCAGAGTGTACCTCTTCTCCAATGAGAGGGGGCAGTTAAGAAGGGAGTAATACAGAAAAGACTAAAAGGAATATAAAAATCCATAAAGTAAATTGATCCCTTAATCTCCAATGTGAGTTCTTAAAGGATGAAGGTATATTTATTTATATTCTGCTTGAAAGTCTGAGAAAAATGAGTTCTACCCTGTTTCAAGAAAAGTTCAGTCATTAATATTGTCCTCACAGTTGTGTGTTTATCATCAGGCATTCCAGACAGCAGTGACACCATAACCACACAGTATATGTAAGATTTCAGAAGTGGGTATCTATCGCAGCTTATCATACGAGAAGTCCTTGTACCTCATGACCCACCACTACACCTGAGATAACGCAAAAGGCAGAGTAACTTGTGGGTGTCCATAAAAGAAGGATGAAACTGGCATCAATCAGATGTATTCAATGGACCTCCACCTTCACTAAAATGTACTCAGCTACAGACTTTTTTTCTTTTTTCCCCCTTTCTTTTAAAAAATGCTTCCCTTGAGTATTCCACTGTATCTAGCCCTGCTGCCTAAAAAATGTTAACATTTAGCCTTTCTCTTAGAATAAAGCAGACAGGTGAGGTACAGCAACACAGCAAGCTTTGGAAAGAGCAGAGGAGCAGGTAAAACAAACACTATACCTGATGCAGGGGAGAGGGGCCAAGTGACTTGGAAACACATTTGAAAAGAGCCACTAACTGAAAGGTTTGGGGGTTGGTTTTTTTGTTTTGTTTTGCTGGAGCTGTTTGTTTTGGTTTTTTGTTTCAGGTGACTTAGTTTTAGCTCCTATCTTCTAAGTAAAGCAGGAAACTAATTCCTGGTACAGAATCATAGAATGGTGTGGGTTGGAAGGAGTCTTTAAAGCTCATTTAGTCCAGCCTCCCTGCCATGGGGAGGGACATCTTTCATTACAAGAGGCTGCTCAAAGCCCCATCCAACCTGAACGCTTCCAGTGATGGGGCAACTCACAGCTTCTCTGAGCAACATGTTCCAGTGTCTCATCACCATCACCGTAAAAAATCTGGGTGAAGGTATTCAAGTACTTCAGCAATTGAACAACTGGAGATGTTTCTTCATTAAAAACACATACTTCATGAATTTTCAAGGAAGTATGGCTTGGGGGGGCAGGTTTATGGGGGCTTCAAAAGAGTAAGGCTGTATTTTGAGACTATATTATTGGTATGAGTTATAACAAATTTAAAACACCAAAACTGAGAAAAAGCCAAGTCTTCTCTTGCTTTCTGAGTTTTTTTAAAGCTGTTTTTTTAGCTTATGGACTTTGAACTCAAAACTGTTCAGCAGCACCTCAATTTCCTTTACTTCTAAGGACTATGACAGAGGCATTCTACCATGACTACAATGACTGTTAAGTTACACAAGTTCATCCATGTTCTGTATACTGATTTTACAAAATCATGCAAAGTTGACAACAAGTGAACTTTAATTTCATTTCTCTAAAACTGTGTAAGCTTTTCAATAGTTTCTATGTGGATGGGAATACATATCCTGAAACCCAAGTCTAGACTATTCTCCAGTTTCACAGAAGCAGATTATAACTACAGAGTACATTTAGAGACAGAAAATGGTAAATTAACAAGTCTGGAAAAGTTTCTTTAGTGTTTGTCTACCCATATAGATGGTTGCATGAGTGTTGTATTTTGTATTGGTAAAGACAAGTGGGCTAAGACTTGCACTTGAAATAAAGGTTCTTAGCTATAAAGAACCTTTATCTTCAAATACACACTTTTGAGTGGCTGTTGGGGCATAATTTGAGGAGGTCTCTTTGGAGAGGCAAAGCATACGTGTGTGTGCAGATGGGTGCAAACTGTGTGATACTCTTACCTGCAGAACAGACTGGCACAGGGATGTCTTGTAACAAACAGGCAGAATCCCAGGCTCTGAAGAAAGCCCCCCCC
>Ga0065711_1032714_pt1 | contig 26822 bp, 15 predicted proteins | sample Hoacrofraction12_FD_59098 | JGI IMG/M metagenome (GOLD analysis project Ga0065711, IMG submission 59098) | Hoatzin crop microbial communities from Cojedes, Venezuela - Epithelial fraction 12 v2 (version 2) | ecosystem: Host-associated > Birds > Digestive system > Esophagus > Crop | place... | reverse complement strand
CCAGTTTGGTGTCGTCAGCAAACTTGCTGAGGGTACATTCTAACTCTTCATCCAGGTCATTGATGAAGAAGTTGAACAAGACTGGGCCCAGTACTGACCCCTGGGGGACACCACTTATCACCAGATGTTCTTTAAGAGCTATATTCAAAACAAAATGCTCAGGGAAGATGCTATAGCACACCACTACCGTTTCTAGCATACTACAGGAAGCATGAGGGAATGGAAGGAATGTGTAAACTGGTAACATCCTTAGTTATCATTTAGTGGCAAAACATACATATTTAGCGGTGTTCTAAACATGCACAGAGAACATCTGTAACAACTTAGAATGAACAAGTCTATAAACTGTTGTTGACTTGGATAGTAAATCAAATCCCTAAACAAGCTTGCCAGGCAGATTTGTCAGTGATTTATGCCCCTCTGAGAGTGTATAAAAAGATTTGTCTCTGGGGATGTTTTTATAGAAAAGGCTTTTATTTGTATCCCGTAAATCCATCTGTGCTATTTCCACCACTTTGACTGTGCAGTTAGATTTGTGACAAGTTTTTGTTAATGCAGGTCACAGGAGATTCTTTTGGTGCTCAGGTCTGGATTGTTAATTTGTGTACTTTTAGGTCGGGGCAGGGATCAGAATACCAAAAATAAAATCTATAAATAATTAAACAGACAACTAAATCAATTCAAATACAGATATACCAGTTCCATGGAGTAAATGCATACACTATCCTTTTCTTATACATGGCCTTATCACACCAGATGAAATAATGCTGTGATTTTACTGAGTGCATTTTATAAAACTGTCTAAAAAAATACTTGAGGACCTACATCAATATGATTAATAATTCAAGAGTCATGCATAAACAATTGCAAGCCATAGCAATGATACACTTAAAAATTCTCCAGTATGAATTTATTACTCCCCCCCGCTCCGTTTATCAGTGGGCAGCTTCCTTCCTTCCCTATTCATGGTGTTCCTTTAAAAACCACCACTGTGTTTTTGTGGCACTTTTAATTCCCTTCCACAGAAAACTCTCTAGTCAGTATTAATTGTATTTGAATTCTTGGAAACTGCCTGGGTGTGGTGGCTCTATTAAGGCACTTAAATAGATAGGGCCAAACAAATCGAACTATGGGCCAAATTCAGACTGCCAGAAGCGAGATCATTTCTATCTATTGGAAACATACCTTCTGAGGTTGTCCTCTATCGAGAAGTAATCAGCATACTGCTATCAGCCTCATGTCCATGTTGTTTTCCTTCCTATGCACAATTTACTGCATCTCAAAGCAAAAGAGGCATCCACTTTTGCAAGAGAACACTTAGCTTCTATGTATCTTTTTAACCTTTTGTCCAGGAACACAGCTTAACAAATTTCTCTTTATATGCAACACTTCACACACAGATTCAGAATTTTTGTGTACAGAACGGCCAGGCTACTGAGCAAATACATGCTTAGGAAATTATTAAAAGATTTATCTGGGAGAAAGAAACAACTGTTAAGAAAAGGTACTCACCTCACACAAAAACATATTTTTTAAAAGGTGTGGGTTTTCTACATATGTCCAATACATTGACTGAAGCACAGTATGTGAGAGGACAGAATGTCTGTTCTGCAAGCTGAATGTACATATATGATTTCTTAAAAGGAAAACATAAAAAAATCCCAACTGTAAAAATACATACTGGTCTAGTTGCTTTCGAAGCGAGTAGAATACTTTTTCGATGTATCTCTCTGATATTCATGCTTCCGTCCAAAATTCAAGTATATATTAAAATATAGGTAAGTACTTGGAATTATATGGGTTGTATTTCCTATTTTCACACCTCTTTTTTCTTTTTAGACTAAACAAACAATCAGATTGTGCTGGATTTCAACTTAATATTTTCATATTTTTGAAGCTTTGTCAAAACAAAAGTCTTATGTTCTTAGGACTCAGTTCTGCAGTGCTTTCAAAAGCGAGAAACTCAGCTGATTTGAGAAATATGTTTTGATTCACTGAGCTCACACACACACATGGTGACTGTGTAGGTGTTTACTGAGTCTGGTTCCCTAACAAATGCATTTATTTTTTTTCCTTCAAAAGCGAACTTCTTTACCTTTTCATATTTACATTCCCAGCACACGTTTACCCTGAAAGCTTAGACATGAACTGTCAAACTTCATTACTGAGCATGTTGATGCAATTCTGGGCACCGTCGTTAGAGTTCTCCCTGAATGAGGAATGCCTAATTTAAGTCTCTATTCGTGATCTGTTAAGGGCTTCTAGCATCATCTCCAGTAAAAGGATGAAGACAGCACCTCCAACAAATTCCAGGTAACCCAAGGGACTGAAGTGACCACTTTGATCACCAGTAGGCGAATGCCTGCATCTGCCCTGCCCTAACTCTAGCAGCTGGATAGTGGCTCTGGGGAGGAAAAGCTGATGTTCAGGTTTTAGTTCTTGGTATGCAGATGTCTACATTGCATATATTGCAGACCTAATTCCCTTTGAAGGCTAACTGACAATAAAATAAAATTAAACAAAACCTCTGGGAGAAAAACCAAACAAAAAGCTCACAAACCCAAGGCAGAACTGATGTTTAGAAAGAATTACTATTTCCCCCCGTCAAGTACCGTAGATAGTCTCTACCAGAGCAGACGGATGCTGAGAACTGCTAAAATGCTAGCAAGCAGCATATGGTTCTCACAGGACACAGTTATCTTCCTAATCTCTCCTGTTGTATTCATAGAACTTGAATTCTCTAGCCAATTCTGTGGCAGGGTTGTTTTGTTTTACTAACTTCCCCCCCCCCTCCACTTATAACAACTTTGTTTTGCCAACAGTCCTGAATTTACCCAACAAATCCGACTCAGGTTTTTTATTTGCCTTAAGACAACTACAAAAAGCATTCCAAGTACAGCAATCCTCCAGTCCTCCCACAATTTATAAGAAAAAACATAACAGATGAAAACTTTATTGAATAAGGAACATAAACCCATTTAAATGACTTTCATCTTACATTTTATGATACAGTTGTGAAATATGTTCTTTTTCCATTTGTGAAGAGGGTAGAACAGATGGTGAAGGCTAAGTTTAAAATGATGCACCAATTAAAATAACCTTAGCTGCCCAGAAATTGTACGCAAAATGGCAGGATTATTTGCTTTTAAAATATTCTTGCTTTAACGAAATACTTTACTTCGGAAGGAAGTTTTGGACTTCAGAATATATTTGTTATACTATGAGATTCACACTAACAAAATTTTTCAACAATTTTAAATAAAAATTATGTATTTTGTGTGGGTGCATATGCATGTGTGTGTGTGTTTCTGTACCTACATACTTGCTTGGAAAGGTTTATTCTTGGAGATTTAGATAGGTGAAGCACTGGTTAAAATGATATATGACTGCAAAAACTATTCCTGCTCCTGGCTGGTTTATTTTGTGCACCTGCTGTTTTGAAAAATGTCTTTTTTTTTTTTTTTCCTTTTTTTCAGTAATAGGATTATAGTACCTAGCAGGCTTGCAAAAATATCTCTCTAACCCTCTCCCCTTACTCTGCCTATGTTAACGTCACTCCAGCCCCAAAACACATACTCTATTTCAGATCTTGACAGATAGTTATTAAAGCAAGGAAGATGCTACTACACATGACTACACAGAAGTCAAAAGATTTAAACAAACAGCTACTGAAAAAAGAAAATTTTTTCCTCCCTTCATCTTTTTGGTAGGATTCTTCAAAGTCTTGAAACAAAAATAACATGTTACATTGCACTGAGACCCTAGCTAACATTAGTAGCTTGTTTATTCTCTAATTGTAAAATGTCTTAGTCAGGATGAAACCCATTCAACATAATGACTCTTAGGACCCCCTTAAATGTTTAAACTCCTGAGCTGGAAGTATACTGTTGCAGAAGTCATGTATGTGAAGGATAAGTACAAAGTCTAAGGCCTATTAAATATATGATAAACCTTTAGGGCAAAGAAGTTGCATCCAATCTTTGTTATAGAAAAATCTTTATAGAAGGAACAAAAGAGGTAGCACCTAATGTTTCAGCTTCGAGGTGGAAATATTTACTGTTCCCTTAAGCTAGAAAATATTCACCTGGAGTTCCTAACAGACTTTTGCACTTTAGGCATATTTTCAGTTACCTCAAACTAACAAAAAAACATAGATTAAAAATTAATCAGTGCCTAGTTGTTCAATAAAAAGTAAATATTAAAATGTCATGATTTATATAAAAATTACTATATGTCTAAATAGAGTTCTGAACCAACTAGGAATTTAACTACTTTTAGAAGCTGTTGGTAGAAACTTAATTTTTCAGGCTTGGAGTCTGAATTAAGTGTTGTTTTTTTTTTTTATGCAGCTCATTCTGATATAATTGAGAATTTGCTCAGATTTTGAGCACAAATCTAGGAGATCAAATATGACATATACATACAGCAGGCAGCTGTTCAGAAAAAATTTTGCCCAAATCTTGTTTTCTAAATGCTGAGAGCAAATGTACCTTTCTGAAAGTTATTTCTGGTTATACTGCATTCCAGAGAAAGTATATTGTATACCTCGGGAAAGAAACATCAAACCTATTCTTGCCTCCCAACACAGTTTTAAATGTAAAAAATGCGATGTTTGTACAAATTAACATTCAAAAAGCTCAGAGGGAAATTCCATATTTTGAAGAACCAATACAATCTAAAGCCGATACAAAAGATTGTTATCACACCCTGGATGCTGTTAGAGAGGAAAGTTTTTAAATAAACTTCTGATTAAAAAAATAAACAACCTTCAATAGCAGGATTTCATAAGCACACTGCCAATAATTTTACAACTATCTTGTTAAAGATTAACCCTACCACCTAGACACTGCTTCTTTAACAGAATGAACAATCTCTATTGCTAAATGATTTCCAGATAAAGAAATTACACTGATAACATTTGTAAGTTAAACCAGGTCAAGTAATTTCCAGTTTCACTGTTAACTGGTACATGTTTACATGTGAAAATGACAGAAAGTTTTCTTATTAGCTGTAATATGTAACTACATATATTTCTATGCATTTTTTCCCACTTTTCCCCTGAGGGTGAGTTCAGGGGTTTTTTTTAACAGAGGTGATAGCAAAAAATACTTATATGTATTTAATTAAGAGCAGAGAAGGGTATGCACCCTCAAACTTCTGCAAGATGCCAGAAAGATTATTCACTTTGGTAAATGAAAAAGGTAACCAAAGTGGTGCTCCAGATAGCATCTTGCCTTGCTAGAAAGTGGAGAAAACCAAAACATGAAAATAAATAACACCAAATCAATTAAAATTAAAGCAGGTCAAAACGGCCATTAAAGAGATAGTAGAAGGCAAAACACACACCCTCTGTCAGATTTTATTTTCAGTTCCACTACCTGGGACAAAATACGAACTACTGATAGAAAATTCAGACCTATAATGTTTTGTCTACAGAATTATTTGGAATAAAAAAGAAAGAGGAGACATGTATAGGTCTGCAGAGGACAATATCCTATGCAATACTTTGGAAAATCTACTGTGTAATTTAGCAAACAGTTATGTTTACCACACATCTATACTGTGAGGAGAGACCACGTTCTGCTTAGACAACTATCCTTTCCTGGACGGGTTTCCTTTAAACCATCGCACACGTGGTATCTACAGATTTTATTGTATGCACCCACTCAAGTTAGTCACCCCCTTTCCCAGAAAACTCCTCCAAACTCTGGCATGAATTATGGACAACTGAGGAGATGCATGCACAAAGCACAGCTCCGAAAAAGCATTTCAGCTTTTAATTTACAACGTGCCAGGAGAAAGGATTTAAAAAAAAAAAACAACAAACAAACAGATGCCACGACAGCCAGTTATTTCACAGAAAGGTAGTTTTGTTTCCCACTGGCGCTAATAATACTCCTTTCCATCAGGGGCTTGAGCCATAGCCATTACTCACCTCTCGCCTAACTGTTAACTCGGGTCTCCTTCCTCAGATTCTTCTCCTGTTTCAGTGACAGAGATGTAATCTACATTGAGGTAGAAATATAGGGCAACAGTATGGCAAGTTTGCTCATCTGCTTACTAAATTCCTACAAGTCAAAATTAACACCCATCAGTAGTGTTCCTCTCTGCAGAAGTAAATAATGGCAGAAATTAGTCTTTAATTGGTTATGCACAGTAAAAAAAAGCATGCAAATAGTAGTGGTGTTCTGCAGACATAACATTCAAATGGCATTTTGTTATTTTGATAGTCTCCACTATAAGCTACCTCAGTAATTATCTAACAAAAAAACTGGGAATCCCACCACAAACTTCCTGCTCCACTTCCCCAAGAAATCCTTGTTCCCCCTATTTTTACATTCCCAGATTTTCATAATTCTCTGACATACAACCACAAGAAGAAGATTTTGACCCCAAAGAGCCGCTCACAGAAACTAATGTTCCTCCCATCCTCAGTGCTACAGTTAACAATGAACTAACAAAAATCTCTTTGGTCACCCTTCCTGACCAGGAAGCATTTCTTCTTTTTGAAATATCATGCAATCATCTTTTTCCAAACAAAACCATTTTACAGTTTCCATTTATGGGATATGAACTACCCAATTAAAAAAAAATCACTAATTGCAGATTCTGGCATTTAATTATCTGTCAATGGAACATTCCTTGGCTTGCTGGAATTCAGAAAGAGCATTACAGTTGTCAGAAATAAGCATTTTATCTCAATTTTTCAGATAAGGAGAAGTTACATGATGCAGGTCACAAATGAGACATTTCCACAGCAGGAACAGAACCCAAAATACTTGGATTTCCAGACTCAAACTCTGACCAATTCACTATGTTTCCATGGCTTTAAAAAAAACAATAGCACATCAGCAGCCATTGCCCAGCCAATTTTGTTTAAATCACTGCTTCTCAGTTGGTGATCTAATCAGGATGGCAGTCAGGCCTGCTCTGCTCACGATTCCTGCAGCGCCCATCTCAACAGGAGTTGCAGGATAATGCATGTTTATAATGGATGGTTGAATCAAAAATAAAGGTAAGCTATTTGTTTGAAACATTCATCTTATTTACTTTATGTCCATATGCTTGCATAGGATGCCTCTTAAGTGGTTGTTTGAGTTCCAAGTCAGACAGAGGTGTACGAAAGGTAAAGCCAACAAATACTCTTACTAGTTATCATGAGCATGTGCCTTAGCATTTCCTTACACTGCAAAATTCAGAAAGTAAAATGGAAAAAGTTCTGTTTACTCAAGCATATTCAAAAGAGAAACAATAATGCTTAAAACAGAAACTTTTGAAACAGAAGCATTCCTTGTGCTGTATAAAAACAATAACATGACAGTAACAAAAAACCCCTCAATTTTTCGACTGTGTAGAATTCAAAATCTCTTTGGTAATTGTAAATCAGTTAACTATTTTCATATATATGATCACAAAAACTAGTGTTGTACAAAACCAACTCCCACATCCAGTGATTAAAGCTACACCCTAAAAATTATAGCTATTTACAGAAAAAAAAATGAAAAGTTACACTATGCCAATCTGTTGTAGTGGTGGGGAGAAGTGTAATTGACCAGCCCCAAAGCTCTCTTCTCACAGACAATTTCTATTGACAGGTGCCCATATACATTTCCTTAAAGAATATGAGCCTCTAGCTAACTGACTTGACTGCAGTCCTCACTTTGGTTACCAGAAATATAGCAACAATAAATATAAACTACTTAAAAATACTGCTTCTTTTAACAAAGACAGTATCCCACAGTGCATGCACACACAGACACACATCTTTACAGACACAGAACCCTCAAAAGATTTGTCCCCAAATGTTTGGGCGTCCGCATGGTTGCTTGCATGTCATCAAACGTCCATACTGATATTTTATTAGATAAAGAAAAAGGACTTTTAGCCATCGAGTAAGTAATCCCACTGAAGATTCCCAGAGCAAAATACAGTCAACAAAGTGGTGATAACCTATAAATCTATATTCCTTGAGTGATGTCCATAATATAGCTTCAGTGAGTTAGATTTGATTGCTTACCTCCACTAAGAGGGGTTTCTTTTGACCTCTTGGGGACTACAGGGCAATGACCTATTACTTTCTGGTGACTTCTTTTGTATGGTAAATGATATTGAGGCCTTGTCTGCCTGGAAAGGATACCAAAGGACAGTGTATGCTTTGAATTTACAGCATAGCAGTAAGCAATAGAAAGATATAGTTAGTAAAAACTATATTAAATAACAAGAGTATCCAAGTGAACAATTACTGTGGAGTTACCAGTGTGTTGTAAAGTCACAGATATACTGTACACTAACACCCTTTCCCCCTTATAGAAAAGCTCTTCACCATTTCTTGATGTCAGTCGTGATTTTCTAGGGAAAGGGACAGGTATACACGGAATAAAGACGCTTTAGGGAAGGAAGTCTAAGTGAAGTAAGTACACAATATGGAAGAAGGGTTTTAGGTCAGGGTGTTCAGACTGATTTGAGTTGGTTTATGTTTTAATGAAAGCTGGAAGGGAACTGTGTTTCTTTTTCATGAGTAATTCTTTTAAAAGTATAGAGAGAACCTCAGTCCTACTCAAACACTGAATTTCAGGATACTACTAAATCAATATTCTCAGAAATAAAAATATGGTTTTGATCAATAAAATATTATTGATTTATGAAAGGAAAATATTTCATTTCAATTCAAATTTTTGGGTTATTTTAATACACCTAGCCTTTGAAATTAATATCAGGAAGTTCCTTTTTGATAAAGTAAAAATGTTATTTGAAAAATAAAAATTGATAGAATGTTTTTTCTCCAATCTTTTATTTTCAATGAATTCAACATTTCCTTTCAGAAATAATGTTTTATCAGAAAATGCTTGATTAGCTCCGACTTTAGCCCAAAAAGATCTCTAGAAAGCCAGCTTCACCTGCCCTCCTGGATCACAAGTTACGAAAACACTACCCATTATCACCCAACTGGAGACCTGCAGTGCAATGGGCTAAAAACCGCAAACACCTGACAGAGCAGCATAACAGCAGGAAACTGGCTGTGCGAACTTCTTCAAAGACAGACTGCTGCAAGGGCAGCATCACACAGATTTCAAATCTCCCCTCTCCACCAGCCTAGCGACAGTAAAGGAGAAAACTGAGATCACTGGATCAGGTGTCTCCACGTCAGAGCAATATGTAAAGACACTTGTCTGCATTAAGACAGGGTATGATGTCCACCGCCCCGATTGCTATTCCATGACTATTGAGTGTCATTTGACCCATGAGTTTGTCCACAAACTATGCGCTTCCAAGTCTGTACACCCCCCCCTCCAAATGTACTTGAGTACATGGTACTCACACTTTGCCTATAATAAATAGTAATAAATAATAACAATAATGAAAATAATAATTCTGATTCTACAGTGGAAAGGGTACAGAGTATTTCTGGAGGGAGAAAAGGTATCTACTAAAATGCCAAAATGGGTTTTGTTTAGTTTTGCCAAAAACAAACAAAAAAAAGGACAAAAAAGAAAAAAGTAAAAAATAATTCTACAGATTTAGAAAAGGGAGAAGAGCTCTGTAAGAGGCCCAAGTCACAGTTCTATCTTCAAAAAAGAACTGATATTGCTAGCTTTAACAACTGGCATAAAAGTTAGATTTGAAGGAATGTTTTGTTCTTTCTGGGAAGAAACAGAAAATCCGCAGCTCAGTGGTATCATTAATATTTTGAATTTGATGCAATATAGCAATTCTCTCTGTGATTACTTAGACATTAATAAATGTAGCTCATTTTATAGGCCATTTACAAATCAAGCTTTTAGTATACAGCATGTCCAGAAAAAAATGAGCAGTTATTACTCACACAGAGTATGCTTCTTGACAAATGCACTTTAGTAACTGGATCAGAATTTGCTTCAAGATATCAAGATAAAAAGGCATTGAAATCAATGATAGTTTCAATCTGTATACAGTAGATCTAAATCTAGCCTAGTGAAATCTAACCTTTCACTATTAAGGGTAATTGGCTTGAATAGAAAATGCAGAAGCTTTCTCAACTTCTTTGTCTCTGTATTGTTTTGTAATAGAACAAATTATGATCCTAATAATTTAGTGAAACATAATTACTGTAATTATATAACTAGGAAAAAAAAGGTTGTGCTTGTGCCAAATAAGATTTCTAAATAATCAAAGAAAATATTTTGTACGTGAGCACACCCTATGAAACGTTGTGCTAACAGCAGCCAACTCTAGCTAAAGAAAGTGAAGGGCTGTTACAATAGCTTGTATATAATGTGACAATGCCAAAGAAAACTGGAGGATCCTTGCAATTAAATGATCTAAGTTTCCAAACACTAAAGAAATCCCGTCAACTCATAATTCAAATGTGCTATCTTGATCCCAAGACACAGCAAATTCATACGAGCATATAGGAGACAAAAATGTAAATCAAACTCCATAAATATTCCACAGATTTACCTTTTTTTTGGGAAAAAGAATTTTCTATTCAGCCTGATGACTGTCTTACTGCTGTTACCAAACTCAGGTTTCATTTGATTAATTCTTACTTAACATTCCTGTTTTGTTAAATTTAGACATCTCTTAAAATGAACAGCACAAGATAAATTTCAAAGATCTGTAAGAACATCCATAAAAATCTCCCTGCTAATTTCAACATCGCCAGGATTTCTTCTCTCCTTTGTGAACATTCAGGAGATTCAAGCCTACTGGTCTCTTTTTAATCAAACTTCCTGTTTAGTAACATTTCTGTGCCCGTCTTTCCTATACATTTTTACAGTGGCACCCAAACAAAGATTGTAAGTATTTTCTGTCCTACACTCATACTCTAATGACTATATTGCACATGCTGCCGGTTTCTAAATTGCTACTGATGCTATTCCAATTTACATCTGTTGGCAGTGTTTGTTTAGTAAGCCTACGCTTGTTTGCCAGGGTTACTATACACAGGGAGCATGAACAACCTAAGAATTCACTTTCAGCCAGCTAGTGTTCTGATACCTAGCTAAATTTTGCTCAGCATGAACTGTGATTAACTAAACTGACTTCTACATGAAATAATTTGTCTGAGATTATTAAGTTTCCTGAATACCGCCCACTCAAGTCAAAAACTTCAGCTCCCAAAATATTCTGGTTTAATTCAGGATTTTTTTTCCAAGGTGTAGACTCTTATAATTAAATTATAATTCATCAACTGTAAGATAAAACAGCTACATTTTACAGTTCTCCATCTCCCTTTCTTTTTCCCACAGGACTTCAAAGTCAGCCATGTACGTCTGTGCACATAATCACAGTGTTACCCAAGGTTTCCAAGTATTTTCAGGTGGACATTATAAATACATTCAGCTATGATGCACGGCTGATCAGGCATGTGCTCTGGGGCAGGGAGGCAGGTGGAAGACATGACAGCTCAACTGGACTGAGCAAATAAGTCTACAATTTAACAGAAATAAAACTGAAGAAATGAATCAGCAGCATCAGTCTTATGCTGAGAAACATCACGTGGTATTCTGCTAGCGAGCAAAAGTGAAAAGCAGCTTTTCAACTCTGTGAGAAAGAGTGACAGAAATGCAAACAACACCTAGAAAATAAACATTAGAGGTGAAAGTTCCCAATGTTGCTGACACCAATTGACATTTCCTTCATATGAAGAGAAGTGACATTTCCTTCATATGAAGAGAGATGGTTGGAAAGATGAGAGAAGCCATGCAGCAGAGAGCTCAGGAGAGGCTAATCACACTGCTGCTTAGGCAGCTTCCCAGGCAGGCTTGCGTGAGCACGCTGCACTCTGAAGTGCCACAGTTATATTTTTCTCAGTGTCCAGGCAAGTTAGATGGGTAAGTTGTCCTTACAAGCATAACTGCAGTGCAGAAGTAACTTCATTATTTCTCAGAATTTAGAAGTCAGTCTATTCCATTCTCAGCTGCAATGGAGCAGTGAAAGGGCAGCTCCAGCATACCCTGAAATGTTGCCATTACTACTTGGGTGCAAATTTAATACTGGGAAAAATGCACTCAGCATGCTGCAAGAGAGGATACACTCTAAAATCAGTTCCCTAACATACAGTCCTTAGCATAAACTGATTTCAAAACCTGACTTGGATTGCTCATTACAAATGTCCTAACCATATTCTGAAATATTACACATATACATAGTTGAAGAATAAGGTTATTCATGAGCTTAAATGCTTGTTCCTAAATTAACTGGAGTTAATCTATGGATAGTGGGCTGAAGTTATTCACAACAAAAATAACAGTCAAGGCACTAAACTGTGTCCTGGAATAATCATTTACGAAATAGGCACAAGCCCAAGCCATGTGAAATGCAAAGGCTAACATTTATGCATCATCTAGTTTAAATAAAATACAAATGAGAACAATACCTTCCAAAATGTTCAAAAATTTGAAAATATAAAATCACAAAATACAAACACAAGTGGAAACAGGCTATATGAAGTAATTGTCTAGTGATTTTTCCTTATTATTTTAAAATAAATGATGTCTCCATTATTTTGCAGACTTCGGCTCCTAACACTAATAGTTCTGTGTACAGAATCTAACTCTTCCTCCTGGAAGGTTTTTTGGTATGCCTGAAAATGAAAAACAGCAGGTCCACAGATACAGAGTCTACCTTTCAGAAATTTGCAGAGCTATATGATTGTTTGAATGCAATTTTCCGGATCTAAGTAATTTTTTTTTTTCCCTTAAACATAAAATCTGTTTTATGAGTAATAGACAAAAAGAAAAATAAATTCATGTTTTATCTCATATTGTTTCTTCCCATGAAAAATATTTATAACAAATATTATTGGTTGAACTTTCCTTTTTTTTTTTTTTTTCAGGAAGGTCAGAATTAGTTTTTGTTCAGTTATCAAAGAAAAAAGGTTCATGCTGTAACTTTCAAGTAATCTATTGCTTATTTACTAAAATTGGTCCAAAAAACAACCTAGTGAAAACAAGTAATGTCCTTTGCAATCACAGATGTATCATTAAGTAAAATTTGGAAAAAGAAAATAATCACTTTCAAAGTATAGTAATGGCATCACTAAGATACTACAGTTTAAGGCTGTTTTTCTGGAAAAACCAAAACAAAACCAAAAGACTACCACACTCAACTTTTGATGCCTGGATGACTTTTAACCTCGACACAGTGTGAAGCTGAAGCTCATTTCTTAAAATTAAAATTCAGCTAGTTTATTCAAACTTAAGTTAGGCAAAGAATAATGTACTTAGTCTATAAGAACTTTAACAAAAAGTTTCCACTGCAAATCAGCATATCAAGTAAGAGAGTCAAAACATCAAATGCTGAAGGACTGTGAACTGAAATATTTTCATTTGAGTTTGAATTCTCCTTTAGTTGATAAAAAAAAATTATTTTGATCTTCCCAGACAAAGAACATGCATACTATTAAAGTATTGCTTATAAATAAGACACACACAAAAAAGCAAGCTGTTGACTTACAGAAGATCCTTTTCAGAAACAGTATGTTATTTTATTATTATTATTATTATAGTACTGTTTGGCAGCTCCAGACAGTATCATCAATTCTGATGCCAAGTAATATAATGACTGATAGAATTCTCAGGCAAAATAGTTATTCAACTTTTCTTATACATGATAAAAAGAAATATTTTAATGGTTTTATAAGTAGGATGCAGAGAAAAATACATGATATTTCAGTCTTTTTAGAAATTTATAGGGCATTTGGAATAAAGCAGGAGCAGGAGCTCTGCAAGAACAGCTCTCTGTGTCAGTTAGATGGGAAGACTAACCTGCAAAACAGACACACTTGAGACATACCAAAAATTTAGGTAACTTGGCAGTTCCTTTCCCGTCATAGTTTACAAGTTTGTAAACTACTTTGTAATCCTGATTACAACCTCTAAGTAACCTTCTGCTTAATATAAACAGTGACTCAGTCAGGAACCTTACCTTAGCAGGGATACAGATGGAGCAATTTGTAACAGAGGGCATATGGCTCTCCATGATAAGCTGCCTTCTCACTCAGGACAATTTCTGTGATGTACAATTTGCTCATCAACTATGTTATCTGAATTTTGTTGTAATTGGAAAATGGGGGGGGGTACCCACATGGCGCCAGGGGTAGCTCCTCTTTGGTTTCAAAATACCGTTTTATAAAATCAATTTGGCAGTTCAGTGTTAAAACTTTGGTGGAATATTTGTCACTAGTCCTACACCTTGTTAATTGCTACACAACAGTTCATGCCTCTCACTGTTTAATCGAAGTGCTTTGTGCTCACACCTAGCACAGAAGAGGAGGGAAATTATTCCTAAACTGTGAAATAAGAATTTTTCAGAATCTGATGGATATTTCATTTCCAGTCTTTTACGAAATGATGTTAAGAAAGGACTCTTTTCACTTCAAATTAAAATGACTGGATTCATAGGCTGAGAAGTTGTTATCCTCAGTCTTGACAAGCAGCAACTTGTTACCCGTTTAACGTATTCACGTTAGCATTACTGTGAGGGTACACTCCACGATTTGTCGGGAGCGGTTATAGATACTAGATGAATGTGACTTTTGCATTCTTTTTTGTCCATGCATACGCTAAGTTATTAATTCTTCTGAGTCTCATTTTGCTAAGTATCTTCATCCATAAGTTTGTTCTGATAGCTCTTCGTGCATGCGATGCTTTGTCTGCCTCAACTTTGCCTTACTATCTTTTGAACGGAACCACTTTATTGAAGTTCTTTCATATTGTACCCATTAACAGTTGCTTTAAATTATGATAAGGAAAAAATTATTATATGATTTCTCTGAGCAGGATCAAATTTTGGAATGTGATGATAATTTGTTCAGCCTGTTTTAGGATTATGCTTAACATAATTATGTTGCTTTTTAATAAAGCAAGAGTACTACTGCTAAAAACAGAACAAATAAGTATGTACCTATCTGAAAAATCCGTCTTTGTAATTATATTGTGCAAAAATGTCACAAATAAAAGGATTATGTCAACTTTCGGAAGACTTCACATAAAAGCTTAGAAATGATTTCTTAGTATAATGCCTAGCAATTCTATATGCAAGTAAACTACACACATGAGTTATTGCACTAGCTCATACAGCACATTCAGTTCTGATGATGTGTTCATTTTATGCTGTTTTAATTGTTGCCCTTAGCAGACCTAAGGAAGGGACCTTGTTTAAGGCCTCTATTTTATGTAAGCAGCATTTCAGTCTAATCTTGCTATATATATGCAAAATGTAAATGTTCCTCTAACTGAATGAAGGTAATATATAAATGCAATGAAAATACGTGGAAAGCACATTATGAAAATATCAATGGAAAACTTTTAACTAAAAGTAATTTATTGGCTAAATAACTTTAGAGTCTTATTCTGGAAACCAATATCATACTCAAATCAATTTTGCACTGAATTTCAGTATCTATGACCTGGCATATTGATTTCAGTTCCATCAGATAGCAAAAGGATCTAGAATGGTTTGAATAATGATTTTGTGCTAAAAAGTTTATTCCCATTAAAGCAGTACTTTGAAGGTATATGATATATTACTATCCAATACTCCAAGGACAAACCCTTCCATTACTATCAAACAAATATAATAAAGAAGAGAGACGTGAAAGATCTACCACAACTGTTATAGAAAGTCATATGTTCTAAATGGTCAAAGCCACAACTGTCTAGTTCGGTCTATTACTTTAATGTCCTTACAGAAGACTGCAAAAAGGTTGTGATACAATGACTAAATCATTGCATGTGTGTACTACTCCTGAAGAGTGTTGCAAGTTAATGAAGAAAAAAAGAGAAACATTGGAATGGAAATCAATAGATCAGCTCTGGTGTGCTAGGAATTAGCTCTGACTAGTTCACCAAATAGTCTGAGAATACAGTATCCAATGTGTGCTTAAATATCCTTGTTTGGAAATGGATTCACCACTGAATACATTTGCATGTGACACCTGGGTGGCCACAAATAAGTGCTCCATTAGCAGGGAATAATCTAGTAACTGATACCTAGGCGTACAACTGCTAAATTCTCTTAATTAATGGTTGAATATATTTTATTCCTCAGGAACACTATATAAAAGAACAAGCACACTGCCCCTGTCTCCTATACACCTCTTAGAGAACAATATAGTTAACTCCGCATTGTTGGCAACCCTGTCTGAAGTGAGCAATTTGATAGATTAAAGTTAAAAAGAGCCATTTCTTTGAAGAGAACCGGTTTCGAAAAGGAAAAAGAAAAATTATTATCCTCAGTCCTCCAGCTCTTCTGTCTATTTTCTTCTTTTCTGTGTTTTTTTCAATAGAAATATCATGGTAATTATACATAGAAGGCCAGCCAGGCCAAGAAACCTCTTATAGTGACTCTTAGGGAAGAGGGCACATACTTTGTCAGGCAGAAGCACAAAGCTGGTCCTTCCGATCAAGTTTAACTTTTCTGTAGCCCAGAAATACATAAAAAAATATATATAATATATAACCTCTATATATACTTATGCACACTTTGAAAAGCTTAATTTAAAGGAAGATCTCAGGGGGTGACCAGAATGCTGCCTTCCTCTACCACAACATAATGCAGAACTGCCACTACACAGAATCATATACCCAGGCAGCAATCCAGGTATTTAGAGTGACTTACCAGCCATGAAATCTCCCTCCATAACACTGAGAAGTTGCTGAGGCATTTTACAATCCCAGATGACACAGCGTATAGCATAAGGAGCCCAGCCACACAATCTGTAGTTCTATAGATGAAGGAATCAGCTGATAACCCCTCTGTCAAATCGAGGTTCTAGCCTACTTGGACACTTCAGCATCTTTCAGCAATTACCCATCTCTAGTACTGCCAGAGTCCAATACTCCCTCACCAGCTTCTTTCAGATATTCCACATGTGAAACGTGTAACATTTAATATCCCCGTTCACCAGCAAGGCAGACGTGGGTGAAGCCAGCTCAAACCTGCTACTTTGTTCCAAGTTATTTTACTAATTGTTGAGTTTTCATACTCTGTGTTGGACTGATCCATGTATTTACACTCTCCACACTGGTCTGGCTGACTCAGCAAGACATTTACACCACCATATGATCCATTCAACTGTTGATAGCTGCTTATCTAAAACAAAGGCCACCTTCTGGTCTGCTTTCTGTTGAGATAGCCAGCTACTTTGCCTTATTCCCTGAGCTTCATGGGCACATCTCCCCTGCCCTTCTCCACTGAGCCTTCTTCCATTGGAGGGGTTTATTCAGTAGGTCGTATTCCACCTCTAGAGGTTTATCTGTCACAAGTATAGGGCAGGCCTTAAAATATCAGGGGTCACCGTATCTTTTATGTCTTGTTCCTTCTCCAAGAGCAGGCAGGAGGCTTCATACAAAAACTAGAGGGTAAATTCCGTCGGGCTTCCATGTGTGACAGCAGCTGTTCCAGTGCAGGCATTCATTAATATGAAGGCTTTCTTGGATCTCACTACTAATCCATCAATCTGAGAATGGTGTACACAAGTCCTTAAAAGTTTTACTGATATAACTGAAAGACATGCACTTCTACCAGTTAGAATTAAAGAAAAAAAACAAAAAATGAAGCTTTTCTGTTAGTTAATGTTGCCACAAAGCTACCCCTAACTGATGAAGAAATAACCCAACAAAACATCCTTCTGCCCTACCCCAATATTCTAATCAAGTCTACAGATGGATAACCCTGGAGCTTTCAGTAACTGAAGGAAGCCAGCCTTTCAGTTAGGTGTGGCTTATCGGGCAATCCACCTTTAGCCAGCAGAATCAGGACCATGGAGGGAAGACAGTCATCCTCTTTCATCTCCTACTCCTGATGCCCAGAAGATCGATGTGATCAAGCTGTCAGGCTGCCAGGCAAACAAAAAAACTAACTTGCAACTTACTCTGCATGTGCCCTTATCATACTCAGCCAAGTGAGTCTGCTGTTTTTTTCCCTACAGTGATGATAACCTTTACTTCCCTTTAAAGTAAAGCAATAGTCAATAATCGTCGTCCCAAAGAACCAAGTAAAGGAAAAGCAGGTCTTAATCCCAAAGTGAAGAAAAGGACGAAACTCAGAACCATGGCAATGCCAATCTTTGGCCATCCTCATCTGATAGGTGGTGTAGCCTTTTTACAACCTTATCTATGTGGTAAGGAATATTGTTTCCATTGAGTATTCCTCTAAAACAGAAATTAGGTGCAAAGGTAATCTAATAAATCTTGCTCTCATCAAGGTAGCAAGTCCTACCATACACATCTTTCTTAGTCACTCCCTTCTGTTTCTTCCACAATGAAAGTCGGAATAAATCTATCTCTAACAGAACCTCTAGGAGCAGGTGACCAGAGAGACTACTGAAAGTGTTATCTTTAACAGCAAAATGTGCATAGAAGTTTGCCAGCTCTCAGAGGGGTCTGATCAGATTTTATTTCATTATTCTGTCCTTTTAGCGATGAGTTTGTAATACAAATTAAGGCTGTATTTTCTATTTTTTTTCTCTCTTATGTTTTGGATTTGCTAATTTAGCCCTTATCTCTAAGGATAAAAGTCTGGACTGCCTTACAAAACTCATAGTAACTTTAAAATTCTAGATCTTAAGTCAGTTTTCTAGTAATAAGCCTGTGAAATCTCTGTCATGATTTTCTGTACTATTAGCGTTAGATAATCTTCAAAGTGCAGCACACAATTGTTTGCCGCAGTTGACAAAATTAAGACTTTGAAAAAAATTCAGTTCTCACATGTTAAGGAAATTTCTTTTTCTGAGCTTAATGGAAAAAATAAATCATTGTAAATCCTGCTAGATTTGTATCTGCTCTGTCCCAGATCTGTAGGATCTCAGGAGGACTATCCTTCAAATTAAACGAGACTGATGCTGTCAGCTACTGTAACATCAGCACTGGCACTTAAAACAAGAAAGCTTTCTCTATTATTCTTTACATGCGTTTTCCCCCTCAATCTACTGTGGAGAGAAAGGAAGAATCATGACTATGACTCTTAGAAACAGTCATGACTTCTATGGAAGAGTCAGAGCTCAGGTCACTAAAGCACATTCCCACAGTAAGTTGGAATGCAGCACAAATTCTTGAGTTTTATCTTCTTCTGAGGAGTGGTGGATACAGTAGCAGGCTGTGCTGCCATTCAGCGAGACCTGGATAGGCTGGAGAGCTAGGCAGAGAGGAACCTGATGAGGTTCAACAAGGGCAAATGCAGGGTCCTGCACCTGGGACGGAACAACCCCATGCACCAGTACAGGCTTGGGGTGGACCTGCTGGAATGCAGCTCTTTGGAGAGAGACCTGTGAGTGCTGGAGGATAACAGGTTGACCATGAGCCAGCAGTGTGCCCTGGTTGCCAAGAAAGCTAATGGGATCCTGGGATGCATTAGGAGGAGTGTGGCCAGCAGGACGAGGGAGGTTCTCCTTCCCCTCTACACTGCTCTGGTGAGGCCTCATCTGGAGTACTGTGTCCAGTTTTGGGCACCCCACTTCAAGAAAGATGAGGAGCTACTGGAGAGAGTCCAGCAGAGGGCTACAAGGATGGTGAGGGGACTGGAACATCTCTCCTATGAGGAAAGGCTGAGGGAGCTGGGCTTGTTCAGCCTGATGAAGAGACGGCTGAGAGGGGACCTAATAAATGCTTACAAATATCTCAAGGGTGAGTGTCAGGAGGATGGCGCCAAGCTTTTTTCAGTGGTGCCCAGTGACAGGACAAGGGGCAATGGGCACAAACTGAGGCACAGGAAATTCCGTCTGAACATGAGGAAGAACTTCTTCCCTCTGAGCGTGACAGAGCATTGGAACAAACTGCCCAGGGAGGCTGTGGAGTCTCCTTCTCTGAAGATATTCAAGACCTGCCTGGACAAGGTCCTGTGCAGCCTGTTGTAGGTGATCCTGCTTCGGCAGGGGGGTTGGACTAGAGGACCCACACAGGTCCCTTCCAACCCTGAATGTTCTGTGATTCTGTGATTCTGTATTTGTATTTGTATTCAGTAATACAAAGTAAGCATGAAATTTTAAACACAAGCTTTTTTTTCTAGATTACAGTTACATTTGCCATAGTGTTCAGCTTATCATCAAGTTGATAAGAAATGCTAAAATATCATCAAGTTCCTCAGCTGTTTTCTAAGATGGAGAGCAGACACTGCCAAACACCATAAAGTCTTCATTGCTATTGACAGATATTCAGCAACCAAGAGCTAATATTCAGCCCTATGCTTTCCATGTGCAAATAGAAATTAGGATTCACTCAACTGAAGTCAGAGGATCGACTATTCCTCTTCACTTCTATTTATTTCATGTCTGGAAGCCAGAATTTTGAAATGTAGTAAAAAATTGTAAAGATCCAGAAGATCTACCGAAGTCCAACAAATTAGCCTTTCTTTGAATTACTTAAACCAGGGAATTTCATAGGTGTAACAACCAGTGCAACCATGGCAACACCTATTTCACAATGTTCATATTCTTTACCATCATTCAATCTCCAGTCGTTTTGGCCCTGTCTCTCACAAAAATGTGTATTTCTGTTTTCCTTTTTGTATATATGGAAGCCAGAGAGAAGAAACTCTACTTGTTTTTTAATTATATGTATTTAAAAGTACTTAAAATAAAGTGGACAACAAATAGCTACATTGTATCTCTCAAATAAAATGGTTAGTCAATATGATATGTTCTGATCAGATCTTAAAAAAAAGATCCCACCAAATTCCTGATGCTATATGCCACACCTGTGTCTCTGTCACAAATACTTTGCCCTCTAAGAATATTAAACACTTCCACTGGACTTGAAACCAACATATGTTATTACACTTCTATAATACATTTTTCCCAATTTTATAGTCCAATTCTACCCTTTTTTCTTCCCTTTTGCATTGCATTCACTCAAGTTTTCATTGTATTTCTTTTCTTCTCTTTAGAGCAAGCGAGTAAGCAAAGCCAGCCAGAGAGCCTGCCCTCTGAAATGAGCAGTGCCGTATATGTAATTTAGATTAGTAATGCATTAATTCCAAACTAAAAGCAATGTTTATGCTTTATTTTTTTCATTATGCCTTGGCTTTTAGGCAAGTCCCGTATTCATTAGCAGAAGTTGGAAGACAGAAATTTAGGCTAGTGTGAGATTCATTCAGGAAACAGGTGTGGTAAGGGCATAATGGAACATTTCTTTCTTATAAGTGCTGTGCACACCTTCTCATGTGGATTTGTGAGGCATTTTATTTGCATAAACAACTGTCTTCTTACCTCATTTCTGCAGCAACATGTAGTACCATGCAAGAAAGCTGCCGTAAGAGATCCTGCTCTTATTCTTCAAACCACTCTCTCCACTTCTCTTTGCAGCTGGCTCTTCACACTCGAAAAATGGGCATTACGTTGTTTCCCAATTCTATTATAACCTGTACTGCAAGTATGAGATATTAAGGCCTAATTTCTATAGATAATTTGAGGCCAAGTATGAATATCTTTTTAACACATGGCCATATAAAAATGATTGTATCAGCTGTTTTTTCTGAAATTAGAATAAGATTCTAATAATTAAACAGGGAAAAAAATGTGATTCAGATATGCAGCAGAATTTTGAAAGATCAAAATACTACAGATCAATTACAAAGCTCAAAGAACTAAAAAAAGAGCAAGCATATGTTAGTCCTTCATCTCTGCAATGAATATTTCAAGGGAAAATAAACAAAATGGGTATATGGTAGTATATTTCAGAGTAGAACAAAATAGACAAACGTTCCAGGCCAGCAAAAAGAAACAATAGTGGATTTTTTTTTCACAAGAATATTTTGATTACTTTACTCAGACATTTTACTTAAAGATGCTATTACACAGTATGCCTCTAACTATGTCACTTAAAACATACCCCTGGTGTTGACTGACCTGTATTTCTTCAACTACTGCTGTGAGGTTATTCTTTACATAGTATTGTAATGGATACTTACATCTCTTCTACAATTATATAGGCCTATATCAAATGCAAAGCTCTGAAAGGCCTGAGTGTTTTAGATCTCAGTGAAGAGGAGGAACTAACACTGAATTTCTTCACTAAGAATAAATAGCAAGAATTTGATGGGGGTAGGAGGAGGTCAGTCCTTGGTCTCTTCCACAGCTGTGCTTCAGGGGAAGCTGACTCTGGAACTCTGTTCTTGTACATTTAAACTTACCTCTTCTGATGGCTTGCTACTTATGATATAACATACTGTTTTATTAAACCAGAATCATGATGAGAAGCAGAACATCATGCCTATAATTAATAGAAAACATTGCTTCCAGGATGGCAAATGTAATGAAGTCTGTGACTTTTGGATTATCAAATCACAAAATAAAAGGATTTTGAAAAAAATCAGTAGAAAATATTTCAAACTAAAGGAAGTATGAAGCTGCAAAAACACAGCATAGAAAGGATGACGTAGAGAGAAAAATGAGCACAAGAAATTTAAAGTGCTTCTGGAGCAGCTCTCCCTGCTTTGCTATCCCTATATTTTGACCTTTAACACTCTCAGACACCTCCCTTTCCCTTTCAGTCTTGGACTGATCGCTTATTTAATCTCTCTTCCTGCTTTCCTGTGATATCTTATGTAGTGTACCAAAGCTGAGCAGATGACGTACCTAACCACATTTCCTTGCATCTCAGAAACTAGGACAAACATTAATCTTCATCAGTAGTATTGTTATAAATCTCACTTCTATAGAGAAATATTCCTGCAAAATCCTTATTCTTGTTGCAAATGTCTCAGTCTTCGACAGGAAACAGCAAATGGCATCTGAAACTGCAGCTGACATGAATCATACCATTCATTTCCATTCAATGCTGAGAAATCTGAAAATAAAGAAATAATTAACCTGTTTCAAATAAATGATAAACTTCATGAAGGGAGAAAAAGAAAGAGGAGGAGAAAGCCTAGTCGTGCATTGATGAATCAGAAGCAGCAAAGCATGACATGACTTCACAAAATTAAAGTTGTCTTAAATAGGGATCTAGTGGAAAGTAACTTTGAGAACATACATTTCCAATTTATAAAGAAAATTGCAAACCTTCTCACATGAAAACTAAGGTAAGTTTGTTATCTTTTTTAACAGTTTTCTTATGATAGTTGATAAAATATTCGTTTCATTTCAGAAGCTAAAATATTCCAAGACCACCTAAAAGTGACTAAGGTGCATAAGCTCCAATAAACTATTGGCCTGTTCAAACTGCACACCCTGATTCTTTCCTTTTACAAACAAGAGAGACTATATTTGTTTCATCAAAATTCTCCATGAATGCAGGACACAATCATAAATAACTTGGCAGAGGTTAAATCTCAGAAAAGTACAAAAGTTTGTGTGCTAACATTCTGATAGAAGTAATATTTACAAAGCAGTTTCCAAGATAAACATTTTATAACATACTTCCAAAACAAATTTATGAATGTCTTTCTTTTTTTAAAAAAAAGATATCCTAAATTCATATTTTAAGATGTTGGAGTGGGGGGGCAGGGGAGAACGAACACATAAAAAATTGGTCCCCATATCAGATAAATAATAGCAGTGCCATTCCTACACAGTACTATAGAGTTTTTTGGAGGTTTAGGAATGTGTTAAGTGTTTTTTTCCCCCTCCCACAACTAGAGCTTTTAATCTGTTCACATAGTCTCTTTTCAATATGAGCTCCTTTTCAACTTTTTATTTTCCTTAAAAAAAGGCTGAAATAGCAGACTCTGATAAGAATTTGACATTAAAAAAAATATATATGTATGGGGAAGCATATGAGTTTTTGCATCCCTCCCTACATGGATCTTTAGGTCTCATCCTAGGCAGTCACATTTCAGTAAGACTTTTATCATGTAGTTAATTTCAAGTATTTAAAAATAGCTAATGATGATCGAGAGAAAACCACGATATCAAAATGGTGACAATTTATAAAATAAACCTTGAGTTATTTTTTTTGCCTTACAGAAATGTGAGGTCCAGACACCTAGATTTTTGTGCTTTTCTACAAAATTATAGGAATAGAAATTACATATAAAAAAGAGAGATTCTCATACATGTGTTTTGTCTTGAATGAACATGCAGAGAGTGCTCTGGGATTATATAAAGAGGTACTTAGTTTTTTTCATGTCATTTTCCTGATCTTGAGTTGATGGCAGACCCTCTGCACTCAGAATCATATGGAAATGTAGACAGCATTATAGGCTGAAGGAGAGCATCAAAAATACATGAGCAAAGTGTTCACGCTACTTTTTAACTTTTTAAAATCAAATATTGGCCATTCTAAACAGACGTCCTAACCCAGGTAGGATGAACAACAGCACACATCTTCAGTCAAAGAGACTAGTCCTGCTAATAAGCAAGAAGGTTATAAGGAAGGTTAGCATAGTACAAAAGGGAAGATAATGTGAACTGTAAATGAGGAACCATATTTTGTATTGCCACTAAACAGCTCCATCTTCTACCTGCAGTTTATGTCATGTCACCAAAGAAGGCTGGCAGGTACCAAGACTGCTTTTACTACTATGTATTTTCTTTGCCTAATAATTGATGAGCCATAAACCTGATGATACAAGCACGTGCCATTGTCTAAAACAACATTTACAGTGATTGACAATTTCACACTCCTGAACAATATGATGCAGATTGTATTTTCATAGAGAAAAGGAAGGCATGATTACTCTTCCAGACTTCTTCTTATTTCTGTACAGCTTTCGAATGGAAACATCCTCTTGAATGAAAAATGTACTAGCAAAGTTCTAACAAAGTAGCACTGAAGTCTCCATTCTTTCCTTCCCATATAAGGAAACAGCAGATGAGCCCTGTTCCTACAATAAAACAATATCCTTCCCTCTCTTTTTACCTACCCTGTCAGACATTCAATAGAAAATCATTCATGACTGTGGGTCAGTGGTCTTTCTGTACTTGTCGATGCAAGAGGATGACTTGCTTGGACTTGCGTCAAGCACAGAACAGTCAACAAAAGGGAACAGTTCAACTCGAACAATGAGATTCTCTTACCTTATCAGACAGAATTCACAGAATCACAGAATGGTAGGGTTTAGAAGAGACCTCTGGGGATCATCTAGTCCAACCCCCCTCCCGAAGAAGGGTCACCTAGAACACTTTGCACAGGAACTTGTGCAGGAGGGTCTTGAATATCTCCAGAGGAGACTCCACAACCTCTCTGGGCAACCGATTCCAGGGCTCTGTCAGCCTCAGAGAGAAGTTCTTCCTCATGTTCAGATGGAACTTCCTATGCTTCAATTTGTGCCCGTTGCCCCTTGTCCTGTCGCTGGGCACCACTGAAAAGAGACTGGCGCCATCCTCTTGACACCCACACTTAAGATGTTTGTAGGCATTCATAAGATCACCTCTCAGCCTTCTCTTCTTCAGGCTAAACAAGCCCAGCTCCCTCAGCCTTTCCTTGTAGGAGAGATGCTCCAGTCCCATCATTATTTTTGTGGCCCTCCGCTGGACTCTCTCCAGTAGCTCCTCATCTTTCTTGAACTGGGGAGCCCAGAACTGTACACAGTACTCCAGATGGGGCCTCACTGGGGCAGAGTAGAGGGGGAGGAGAACACCCGTCGACCTCCATTTACGGGGTGATGGACCACCACTGTAAACTAAGTGACCCCTGGGGTGCAACGAAGGCCATGCAACCAGATGCTGCTTCATATAAGAAACAGAAGGCCCCCCTAAGCACATATTAAGCTCCCTGCCCCAAGGACATGCCGAACCACTGAATCCCGCTTCTGAGGACACAACATATCATGCAAAAGCCAATCAATAGATAATAATTGAATTAGTCCCACCTTGTCAAAGATTTCAAAAGTATAAAAAGTGGCACTTGAAAACCCTCTTTGGAGAAGGAGTCAAACAAACCTGATGGATGGATCGATGGGCCTGAACCTCTCTTGCCCCCCAAGAAAGGATGGTTTTCTGGTAGGAGTAGCGCCTCTGACTTGGTCAGATGTATCACCAGGAACACACTGTTAATTGAAGTGCTAAACTACTACCTTGAGCTCTACTGTTGTAGTGATACCTGTGAATGTAGCTAATGTAGCAGATGTAGCTGGTGTAGGTAAAAGTTATCACTTTAGGTCTCGGAATCATTGTACAACAGATTAATTTAAACCAAAGCAAGTCTTGGTTTTTTGTGATTAGTTGGGAATGTCGTGAGATAAGAGACTCCTGAATAATCTCTTTACGCATCTAGGCCTTGGGAAAACAGATGCCCAAACTACAGAGATAAGGAGGCTGCAAGACGACCAGAAGACTGTAACAAGGAAACCTTGAAGGACATGGTATATGTGATCTTAGAACTGAGTTTGTGCAGAAGCAAAGGTCAAGCAGTGGACACCGTGATGAAGAGTATGAGCCTTCATCTGAAGACCTCCAGATGACCATCTGGAGGCATCAACAGACATGCACAAAGGACATTAACATATGCTAATGGGTTTTCAGAAAATCCATGAATAGAATAAGCATTTCTTGGAAATGTAATGAGTATGTATGTTAACGCAGCATAAATACCTCGTAATTGTGTCTTTTTGGCACAGTTTTTTTGGTGGAGCTAGCCCCTGTGCATCCAGTGCTGCAATAAAGAATGCCTGCTTTCTAAAACTCCAAACTTAAGTTTTAGAGAGTGAATTATTTTGTCACTTTCTGGTAACAGTAGAGTGCATTTATCAATGGCAATCTTGAATCTGTGATGCTTGTCACTTGAATAAATTACCTATTGTTTCAACTTTATGAAACTGTTTCGGTGAAAGTCCCTGGGAGGGCTCTGACAGGCAAACATTGACTCTGATTGAGAAGTGGCTACATACCTAACCCCTTAGACATAAACTGTTGACCAAGTCGGGAACTAGGAGTGGATCCAGCCGCACCTAGGCTCCTCTCT